>DGYMR06203__coassemble_1178_pt1 | contig 17945 bp, 16 predicted proteins | sample DGYMR06203__metabat2_high_PE_052 | metagenome-assembled genome bin DGYMR06203
TTATTTATTTGCATATTAAGCATAAACGATAAAAAGTTAAGTAGGGGGTTGATTTTTATTGTGATATATGTATAAAATACAGATGAAATCAATGGGTATTTTTCTTTACTTTGCATATTTCCTAATTTGATGGATGAAAAACGTATTTTGGAACGACATAACGCGATATTGAAACGATAAGAAACCAGAAATAGGATTGGATAGGGAATTGTATCAGAATAGGCTCCAGCTTCAAAACCTGGCTCCCGTAAATGATCAGATAGCCCAGTCCGGCCTTTGCCGATAAAAATTCTCCGATGATGACGCCCACCAGGCAGAGGCCGATATTGACCTTCATATTGCTTAGGATCAGGGGGACGGAGCCGGGAAGCAGGACCTTCGTCAGAACATCCCGGCGGCCGCCTCCAAGGGAGTAGATCAGCTTGATCTGATCTGGATCCATGGAGGAAAAGCCGTTGTATAAGGTTAAAATGGAGCCGAATACGGCGACGGAAACGGCGGCGACGATCACCGTCCGGGTATTGTTTCCCAGCCAGACGATCAGGATGGGAGCCAGGGCGGATTTGGGGAGGCTGTTCAGCATCACGAGATAGGGCTCCAGGATTTCGGACAGCGTCCGGCTGGACCATAAGAGGACTGCGCCTAAGATCCCGGAGACGGTGACGATCAAAAAGCTGATCAGTGTTTCCGCCACCGTAATGCCGGTGTGAAGGAAAAGGCTCCGGTCCATTGTCATGGAAATCAGGCTTTCGGCCACCCGGGAAGGCGAGCTGAAAATAAAATCATCGATGATCCCGATCCGGGCGCAGGATTCCCACAAAATCAAAAGGAATAAAAGAAGAAAGACGCGGCAGGCGGCGACAAAAAGTCTGCGGCGTCTTTGTTTTTTTAAAAAGGCCTGTTGGGCCAAGGTTTCAGTGGATTTCATAGTCGGCCTCCTGACGGTCTGCGGGATGTTCTTTCAGAAGCTCCCACAGCTGATTAAAATAGGAAGAAAACTGAGGGCAGTTCCGCCGCTTTAGCGGGCTTGTTTCTCCGCCGGGGAACTGAAGGGACAGTTCGCCCTTGATCTTTGCCGGCCGTTTTGTAAGAACCAGGATCCGGTCCGCGGCGCTGACTGCTTCGGAAAGATCATGGGTGACAAGAAGGGCCGTTTTTTTGGCGCTTCGGATAATGGTACTGATATCGTCGCAGACGGAAAGCCTGGTCTGGTAGTCCAGAGCGGAAAACGGTTCATCTAAAAGGAGAAGATCCGGTTCCAGGGCCAGGGTGCGGATCAGGGCCGCCCGCTGGCGCATTCCTCCGGACAGCTCCGACGGCTTGGAACGGGAAAACAGCTCCAGGCCGTAAGCGCTGAGAAGCCGGCGGACTTTTTCCTGATGGGCGGCGTCCGTCTGATTTTGGATTTCCAGGCCCAAGGCGGCGTTTTTTAAGATGCTCCGCCATTCAAAGAGATGGTCTCTCTGCAGCATATAGCCGATCTTTGTATTGCCCCGGCGTACCGGTTCGCCGTCCAGGAGAACGGAGCCGGAATCAGGCGTTAAAAGTCCGGATACCAAGGAAAGCAGCGTTGATTTGCCGCAGCCGGACGGGCCGACGACCGCCAGAAATTCTCCGGCGGCGGCTTGAAAGGATATATCGGTAAGGGCTTCGGTTTCTCCCTCCGGCGTGTGGTAGGAGTACGAAAGGCCCGTTACTTTCAGTTTGGGAATCATGAGCGCGGTCACCTCGCAGGTCATTGGTTGATACTAGAATATGATGAGAAGGGAGGGGATGTCACAGCTGGAGAGATGTCAAAGATGGAAGGATGTCACAACCGGCAGAGACTGAGATGCCCAAAATGGCGGAGCGACGGAAGGAGGAATGGAGGACATATAAATATGAACAAGGAATGAATTTTGTGTAAGAAAATTGCAAGAAAAACGGAAGGGAAATGTCCCACTTACGAGTTTGTCCAGTGCTATACTTAAATGCGTTAAGGAAAAACAGAGAAGAGGACGAAAATTATGAGCAGTGAAGAGAAGATCGCACCGGAGGAATTCGACAGGGAACTGGAACAGTTAATGAGCGGCGGCCAAGGAGGAAAAAAGAAAAAGGGCAGAAAGAAAAAGATCGTTATGATCGCGGCGGCGGTACTGGTTTTGGGCGCCGCCGGTTTCAACGCGTTAGCCGGGGCTGGACAGACGGCGCTTACGGTGGGCGTTGTAAATCCGGTCCGGAAGGATGTGGAAAACCGTCTCGCGGTCAGCGGGCCGGTGGCGGGGACCGACAGCGTAGACGTGGTTTCCAATCTCCACGCGGAGGTGCTGGATCTTCTGGTGAAAGAGGGAGACGAGGTAACGGCCGGACAGCTGCTGGCGGTTTTGGATGATACGGATCTGAAAAAAGAAGTGGATATTGCAAAAAACAGCTATGACTTGGCGGTGGCGGCCTTAAACGAGCAGAACCGGGACGCCAAGTCCGGATACGAAAAGGCGGTTCAGGATTTTAATACGGCGCAGGCCAGCTATGACCGGACAAAAGCGCTTTATGACAGCGGAAGCCTTTCTTATGTGGAATTGGAGACGGCTCAGAACGCGCTGAACGACGCCCGGCGGCAGAAGGATTCCTACCGGCTGCAGAATGGCGCGGCGATCGCCGACGAATCCTACAGCCTGCAGGTGGAAAAGGCAAAATTTGATTATGAAAAGGCAGTGGAGCAGTTAGCGGATACCCAGATCAAAAGCCCCATCGACGGAACAGTGGTGCGGGTCAATACAAAGGTAGGGCGGTTTGCCGACAAAACGGAAAATGATGAGCCGATTTTTATTATCGAGAATCTTGAGGTGCTGGAGATGGAAATTCCAGTCAGCGAGTATTCCATTGGAAAGGTGGCCGTGGGACAGCCGGCGGATATTACCGCGGATATTCTGGATGGGGAAACGGTAGAAGGCCAGGTGGTGTCCATTTCTCCGACGGGAGAGGAGCGGGGCGGCGGCTCTACGGAGCGGGTGATCCCTACGACGATCCGGATCACGGACTCGGATACAAAGTTAATTGCCGGGATCACGGCCAGGGCGGAGATCCTTCTGGAAACGGCCAAGGACGCCCTTTCTGTTCCGGCTTCCGCCATCTTTTCAAACGGCGGCGGGGACTATGTGCAGGTAGTTGAAAATGGAGCGGTCCATTGGGTTCCGGTGACTACCGGTGTGGAGGGCAACGTGGATATCCAGGTGACTCCCGCTGAAGGAGAGCATTTGGACGAGTCCTCTCAGGTGGTGGCGGCTCCCAACGCTTCCTACGCGGAAGGAATGGCGGCTGTGCCGCTTATGCAGTAGGGAGGCGGGAGCATGTGGAAAATCAGGTCAGGAGCAGAATCGGGAGGTCTGTTGCGGAAAAAGTCAGAGGAACTGATCCGTTTGGAGAATCTGGTCAAGATTTACGATACGGGAGCCATTAAGGTTCTGGGCCTAAAAAAGATCGATCTGACCATCCGCCGCGGGGAGTTTGTGGCGATCATGGGCCATTCGGGCTCTGGAAAATCGACTTTGATGAATATTTTGGGCTGTCTGGACCGGCCGACGCTGGGCCATTATTATCTGGACGGAGTGGATACCGCCGGGCTTTCTTCTAATGAGCTTTCTTTTATCCGAAATCAGAAGATCGGATTCGTTTTTCAGTCCTTTAATCTGATTTCCCGGACGACGGCGCTAAAAAACGTAGAGCTTCCCATGACCTACGCCCGGATTTCCAAGAAAAAGCGAACCGAGCGGGCGATGGAGCTTTTGGAGTGCGTGGACCTTTCCAAGCGGGCTTACCATATGCCGAACGAGCTTTCCGGCGGACAAAGACAGCGGGTCGCCATTGCCAGGGCGTTAGCCAATGAGCCGCCGCTTATCTTGGCGGACGAGCCTACGGGAAATCTGGATACGGCGGCTTCGATCGAGATCATGGAGATCTTTTCCGAGCTGCATAAAGCCGGGGCCACCGTGGTGGTGGTCACCCATGAGGAAAATATCGCGGCCTTTACGGACCGGATCATCCGCTTTTCCGACGGCCAGATCCTGGAGGATCGGATCAATGAAAATCCGACTCCCGTAAGCGGGAGAATCCATACAAAGGGACTTTACCGGAACCGGCAAAACAAGGAGGAAGCGGTATGCTGATCGAAAATATGGTGATGGCGTTTTATGCCATCCGGGCCAATAAAATGCGCGCCTTTCTGACGATGCTGGGAATTATTATCGGAATCGGCTCCGTAATTTCCATCGTATCCATCGGCGATACCATGCGGGGGCTGTTTTCCGACTTGTATAAGGATGTGGGAATTACTCAGGCGTATATCAGCATCGGATACTGGGTCGAGGATGTGCGGACCAGCGATTATTTTACGCTGGACGATCTGGATCGGATCAAAAAGGTATTCGGAGATGAGATCGCCTACATTGACAGCTCCGCGAGTATTTCCACGGATGTTCACGCCGGACGCACGACGATGAAATTCGACTTTTCCGGCGTCGATTATCTGTATCAGGAGGTGCAGCCGGTAACGATCCTTTACGGGCGGTATTTGAACGAGGGCGACGTCCTGGGCCGGAAAAAGAATGTGGTCATGGAAAAGAAGAGCGCTGAAAAGCTGTTCGGGACGGAAAACGCGGTGGGAAAGACCTTCCGCACGACGTTTTATGGAAATACCGATGAATATACGGTGGTGGGCGTTTACGAAAAGGAGATGAACGCGTTCCAGGCGCTGATGATGGGGACCGGCGGGGATACGGGAGCGGCCTTTCTTCCTTATACGATTTTAACCTGGCCCAACGATAATTTCTATGCCTGCCGTCTGTTCGCGGCGGAAGGGACGGATATGCCGGATTTCATGAACCGGCTGATGACCTTTATCGCGAAAATGAAGGGGAGAAATCCGGAAGACTTTTCTGCCCAGACCGCCGTTGAGGAGATGGGAACGGTGGACAGTGTCATGGGAGCCTTGTCCGCGGCGGTGGGCGGAATCGCGGCGATCTCTCTTTTAGTCGGCGGAATCGGGATTATGAATATCATGCTGGTATCGGTGACGGAGCGGACCAGAGAGATCGGGATTCGGAAGGCGTTAGGAGCAAGGACCAGGGACGTGATGATCCAGTTCCTTACGGAGTCGGCGATTCTCGCGGCCTGCGGGGGAGCTATCGGCGTCATTCTTGCGGTTTCCATTGTAACGGTGGGCGGCGCCGCCCTAGGCCTCCCGGTGGTGATTAAGCCAGGGGTGATCTTACTAGCGGTTTCTTTTTCTGCCGTGGTGGGGATTTTCTTTGGAATTTATCCTGCCTCCAAGGCGGCGAAGGCCGACCCGATTGACGCTTTGCGGTACGAATAATCAAAAAACGGGACCGCCGCGCTGTTTGATCTGCAGTGCGGCGATCCCATATTTTTTGGGGACCAATGATTCAGAGATTCATGCTATGCTGTCTGAGCGTTACTGTACCCAAGCGCCGCTCCCGTCTACTTCATAGCCGTCGGGAGTGATCGTATCGGCGTACATCATGCCCTTGAAGCCGTCGCTTCTTTCGTTGAAATAGTACCATTTTCCATCGATCTGCTGCCAGCCGGTTACCATGGAGCCGGTCGCGGGATTCAGATAGAAGTAGTTTCCGCCGTCCTTTAACCAGCCGGTGGCCATGACTCCCTGCATGTTAAAGTAGTACCACTGACCGTCAATTTCCAGCCAGCAGTTGACGGCTTTCGTTCCGTCGCTGTACAGATAGCTGTAGCTTCCGTTTACCAGTTTCCAGCTTCCGCCTGCCGGATTCTTGGGCGGTTTTACCGTGGCTGCCTTGGCTCCGCCGCCGGAGGAGGAACTGGGTCTGCTGGGCTGGGATTTGCTTCCCCGGATGGAGAAATCGCCCAGGCGGCTGACATAGAACCGCAGCATTCCGCCCTCATAGGTAAGATCTTCCTTGCTTCCGCCCGGCATAACGATGGAATCGTTCTCATCAGCGATCTCATCGTATCCCTCGGGGGCATCCATGTAAATAAGAAGCGGGGTTTTTAAGCTTCCGTCTAGTTCGATTTCCTTGCCATCCTCGGTCAGGATCAAGGCGGATAAATGGAAGCTTGCTTTTTCAGCGGCGTTGCTGCTGGTAGCTACTTCGATCTCGTCAGCAAGGAAGGCTGTTTCGATCGCCTTCCCTTTTCCGCAGACATAAGCCAGAAGATGAAGGCCGATTACATCAAAATCCGCGCCCTCATAGCTAACCTCGACCGGATAATACTCTCCAAAAAGAGCGTCCAGCTTCACAAGAAGCTCTTCGTCAATGTCGCCTGCTTTGGCGTCGCCTTCGATAAGCGCTTCGCCCAGCTTGGCAACGCTTAAGCCGATGGCTTCATAATCTTCATCATTCAGATCATCCGCCTTTGGAAGCGCGTCGGCCAGGGCCTTAAATTCCTCCGCGTTGGAGGGTGTTTGTACCTTCGCATAGTCGATTCCTTCCTCCGCGAGAACGAAGGTACTGAAGCTGGTAACGGTAAAGGAAGCGGTTCTGCTTGCCTCGTCGATTTCCATATCCGGGTAAAGGAACTCTTCTACTTTTCCATTTTCCAGATAATGAAGGACGCAGAAGAACTCCGGATTGATGGACTCCGGGATCGGAACGGTGATGCGGACCGGAACCTTTAACGGGCCGGGGTCAATTCCTTCCAGATGGAAATCCAGCTGGATGGCATTTATTATACTCCTGATACGGTCAATGTGGCAAGTAAAAAATTGATGGATCAAGAGATGGGAATTCCTATTGTAAAGGAAAATCCTCTATGGTAAACTTGGAAGTTGGGAGACCAGGAAAAACAGAGAAGAAAGAACGGAGGCGTTCGTGTGAAGTATAAATGTTTGATTTTTGATCTGGATGGGACTTTGGTGAATTCCATCCACGCGCTTACCTATTGTACCAATCAGGCTTTGGCCCGGTTCGGCCTCGGCCCTCTTACGGAGGAGCAGATGAAGACCATCGTTGGGGACGGCTACCGGATGCAGATGCGCCGCTCCCTTTTGGCCTGCGGCGACCGGGAGCTTACCCATTATGAGGCAATCCTGCCGGTTTATATGGAAATTTTCGGAAGAGACTGCAACTATAAGATGCATGCCTATGATGGGATTTCGGAGCTTTTAAAGGAGGCGAGGAAAAAAGGCCTTAAGCTGGCGGTGGTGTCCAATAAGCCATACGCCCAGGCGGTGGCGACGGTGGAGCATGTGTTCGGGAAGGGCTGCTTCGATCAGGTGATCGGAGAACGGGAAGGAATCCCGAAAAAGCCGGATCCGACGGGAGCGCTTACGGCCGCGGCCGCCATGGGCGCAAAGCCTTCGGAGTGCCTGTATTTTGGCGATACCAATACGGATATGCAGACCGGAAAGAACGCGAAAATGACCACCGTTGGGGTTTTGTGGGGCTTTAGAGGGCGGGAAGAGCTGGCCGCCTTTCATCCGGAATACCTGATCGAGAAGCCGGAGGAAATCCTGCGCGTGCTGGAGGAGGCGGACTAAGGCAAGGGGTATGCCGCCCCGCGCAGCCGGAGGCGTCGGGCGCGGGGCTTACTCGGACGCCGGCGGGACTGCGGGATTGCACGGACGCTGGCAGGCGCCGGGCGCGGACATTGGAAAACGGCTGGGAGCTTCCGGGGCGCCGCTTCCGGGAGCGCCGTCGGGACTTGACTTTGCGGGAAATTGTGCTAAAGTTAGTAACAGGCAACGGGAGATATTTGTCCCGGCAGTATGGAAGGAAGGGTGTCAGAATGACAAAGATTGATATTATTTCCGGGTTCTTAGGAGCAGGAAAGACGACGTTTATTAAGAAGCTTCTGGAGGAAGCCATCGCGGGAGAAAAGGTGGTTCTGATCGAAAACGAATTCGGTGAGATCGGGATCGACGGCGGATTTTTACAGGATTCCGGCATTGAGATCCGGGAAATGAATTCCGGCTGTATCTGCTGCTCCCTGGTGGGCGACTTCGGCCGTTCCTTAAATGAGGTGCTGACGAAATACGCGCCGGACCGGGTGATCATCGAACCGTCGGGCGTAGGAAAGCTTTCGGATGTAATGAAAGCGGTCTGCGACGTGGCGGGAGAGATCGACGTGACTTTAAACGGTTCCGTAACTGTAGTAGACGCGCAGAAATGCAAAATGTATATGAAGAATTTCGGCGAGTTTTTCAATAACCAGATTGAAAGCGCCGGAATCATTGTTTTAAGCCGGACGGATGTGGCGGACGCCGATAAGGTAGCCCAGTGCGTGGAGCTTCTTCGGGAGAAGAACCCCAAGGCGGCCATCGTGACCACTCCGATCAAAACCCTGACGGGCGCCCAGCTTTTGGAGATTATCGAGAAGCCTGCCGACGATATGGCGGCTGAACTCTTGGAAGAAGTGCGCCATCATCACCACCACCATGACGAGGATGAAGAGTGCGGCTGCGGTCACGAGCATCACCATCACCATCATGATGAAGATGAAGAGTGCGGCTGCGGCCACGAGCATCACCATCACCACCATGACGAGGATGAAGAGTGCGGGTGCGGCCATGAGCATCATCATCACCATGATGAGGAGTGCGGCTGCGGTCACGACCACCACCACCATCATCACCATGGTCATGACGCGGACGAAGTGTTTACCAGCTGGGGTCTGGAAACCAGCCGGAAGATTTCCAGAGAAAAGCTGGAATCGATCCTGCATGAGCTGGCGAATACGGACCGGTACGGCCAGGTGCTGCGGGCGAAGGGAATGCTTCCGGACGAGGAAGGAACCTGGCATTATTTTGACCTGGTTCCGGAGGAAACCGAAATCCGGACCGGAGCGCCGATTTATACGGGCAAGGTGTGCGTGATCGGTTCCAATCTGAAGGAAGATGCTTTGAAAGCGGCTTTTGAGCAGTAGGATTTGGGGGATAGACAAATGGTGATCAATCAAGAGGACAGGCTCCCGGTATTTGTGATCAACGGTTTTCTGGAGGCGGGAAAGACTCAGTTCATTTCCTATACGCTGCAGCAGGATTATTTCCAGTCGGACGGGATCACGGTTTTGGTTCTCTGCGAAGAGGGCGATACGGAGTACGATAAAGAGCTTTTAAAGCGGACGCGGACGAAGCTGATCACGGTGGAGGACGCGTCGGAGCTGGACGGCGACTTTTTCGGCCGTCTGGACGCGCTGTATCATCCGGACCGGGTTTTAATCGAGTGGAACGGCATGTGGCCCCAGGATCAGCTGCGGCTTCCGCCGGAGTGCCAGCTGTTCCAGCAGATCACGATTATCGATGGATCCACTTTTGAGCTTTATCTGAATAATATGAAGCCGCTGCTGGCGCTTTTGGTCCGGAATTCCGAGCTGATTATCATGAACCGGTGCGACGAGGTCAGCGATGAGAATATTACCCGATACCGCCGGGGACTGAAGGCGCTGAATCCTCAGGCAGATATGATTTTTGAGAATGCGGAGGGAGAGATTCCCCAGGAGCTTTTGGAGGAGGATCTGCCCTACGACATGACGGCGGACGTGGTCGAGATCACGCCGGAAAATTATGGGATCTGGTATATCGACGCCCTGGATAATAAGGAGCGCTATGAGGGGAAGGTTGTGGAATTTACGGCCATGGTGCTAAAATCTCCGGAGTTCCCGAAAAACTATTTTGTCCCGGGGCGGATGGCGATGACGTGCTGCGAGGCGGATATGACCTTTTTGGGCTTTATCTGCAAGGCAAGGGAGGCCCGGACGCTGGATACAGGCAAATGGGTGAAGGTTCGCGCCAAGATCGCTTATGAATACTGGCAGGACTATGACGGAGTCGGTCCGGTCCTGTACGCGGAAGCGGTAGAACCGGCGGAGGAGATCAAAGAAATCGTACAATTTTAAGATTGGAAAATGCAGAAAGAGACTGGAACAGCGGCAAGGCTGATCCAGTCTCTTTTTGTTGCCTGGGTGGACAGGTATCATATTGTTGAAGTTGATAGCCCCCCATTCGCCGCCTTTAATCTTAAGAAAATCAATCTGATTTTTCATATGAAGATGTTTGGATTTTGGAGAAGTCAGCGGTGCATAGTAGCGGACATTATGAACGGAAAATACAATACCGACAAAGGGCTGTATTGATTTGCGCTCCATTGTGTAAGGCACACAGGGATCGCTTTTTCTCAGATAATCGCAGTATGCAGCGTCAACCATATAAAATGAAAAACTCATTTCTGACCTCCAAAGGAAAAGGGCTGGATCCTGAGACCCAGCCCGGCTTTTTTAGCTCCCACTTATTGGTAGGGTACACCGCTTTTTTAGCTCCCACTTACTGGTAGGGTACACCGCTTTTTTAGCTCCCACTTATTGGTAGGGTACACCGCTTTTTGAGTATCGCTACTCTCTACTATTATTATACGTATGGCCGGAAAAGATGTCAATCCCCTTGAAAAAATCCGTCTCGGTCTCGTCTCAGTCCTGCTGCGCCTGCTATTACATCGGCGGGACGGGCACGGGCCGTTCCCGGTCAAACACGGTTGTTACGTCAAACAGGTCGTCCAGGTGGGTTTTGGACGGGTTGGTTTCCGGAAGATCATAATACATCCGGTAGCCGTCCAGATTCCGCCGCCCCTGGCGCAGATAGTCGGGGCCGGGCTGAACCCAGGAGGGGCTGGAATCCACATTGCAGAAATATCGGAAGCCCATTTGGTAAAGGGCGTCGTATTTCTCGTTGTCGTGGCTGTACGGATGCCAGTCGCCGATATCGGCGCCGAAGGGATAAAGAATGATATCCGTTTCCCCGATTAGGCTTTCCACCCGGTCCTCCCATTTCCTGGCGTCGGTGATGACGTCTTCTACGGAACGGGAGCCGTAATTGATATGCCCCCAACTGTGGGAGGCCAGCTCCCATCCGTTGTCTCTGAGACACTGGGCCACTTTTTTAGCGGCTTCCTTCTCTTCCTCGTAGCCAGGATTGTCCTGATAGGAGGGATCGGTCCGGTAGCCGAGGATGCCCTGGTATCCAGTCATCGCGATTATGGCTCTGGCGCCCTTATAGGAGAAGTCCGGATGCTCTTTGATGAAATCCTCCAGCAGAGGAACAAGATCATAGGAGCCGGTGGAGACGCTGCCGTCGTCCATTACCATTTCGCAGGTGGGTTTTCCGTCTTCTCCGATAACGATCCTGGAGGCGAATCCGTCGCCTTCCATATATTCATAATAGCATACGTCGTCCTGGGACATCACGAAGGGCTTTTTCCCTGGGGGCAGCAGGATATCGCCCGCCGTCATGGTTTCATTCCCGTTTTCATCCGTCTCGATATGGGCCAGGTCGTGGAGCCGGACCAGCACGTAGCCGCGTTCATACATCTGCTCCAGAATCGCCAGAAATTCTTTCTTTGTCGTCATGACCTGGTTGTAGCCGTCGGTGTCCGCGTCCCCGTCAAAGGCCTTCGCGTTATCCATAATAAGGGAGTGGAAGAATACATGAGGAATCGAGGTAATATCGGCGCGGACCAAGGTCCCTTTTATTTCTTCATAAGAAGCGGCCGCCTCCTGTACCTGCGGTTCACTGGAAAACTCCGGGTTTGAATTTAAAAGCGCGATGGCTCCGTCGTAATCATATCCTAAGGCCAAGGCCTCGGCGTCAGCAAGCAAGGCTTCCAAGCTGTTTTCTTCTGTTTCGCCGCCTTCTGCCGATGGATCGCTTCCGTCAGGCCCGGTGCGTTCTTCTTCCGGCCCCGATTCAGAATTCCCTGGGGCTTCGCTGACCGTTTGGGAATCGGGTCTATTTGGGTCCGCGAGTTTATTTTTTTTATGCCGGGTCCACAGCCAGCCGCCGATGCCAAAGGCGGCCAAAAGGCCCAGGATCAAAAGAAGGATCAGGATCCGTACGGTCCGCTGGCGTTTCCGCTGCCTCCGCCTCCTGGCAATATAAGCCCTTCGGCGCTCGTAATCGTCATCGTACTGCATGAGCATCACCTCATCTTCTGTAATCAGTTTTGTATTGCCCAGTCATTATACCGTGCCCACTAACCTCATCGTTCGCCTCTGGCTCCGATTCGCTAAGTGGAGCAGGTATGACTCGCACTAAGCTCGAAAATACCTCGCTAAGTGCTCATATTATACCATACCTTCCGGTTTCTGTCATGGTGAATCGAGGAATATTTCCTGCTTTCCGCACCATATTTTGTAGGGAAGGAGCAGCGCGGCCCGTACCCAGCGGCCGCCTGGCAAATGGGAAGAAAGGGAATGATGATGAAGGGAAAACGAAAATGGAAACAGGGTTGGCGCTGTCTGCTGGCAATGGCGCTTGTATGGCTGCTTCTGATTCCGGCGGTTCCTGTACTGGGGAACACGGACGCGGGCCCGGAGGTGGGTGCACCGTCCGCGCTTTTGATGGAGGCGTCTACGGGAACGGTGCTGTATGAGAAAAATGCGGATGAGCCCAGGAATCCGGCCAGCGTTACGAAAATTATGACGCTGATCCTGATCTTCGACGCGCTCCAGTCGGGGAAAATCCATCTGGAGGACGAGGTGACGACCAGCGCTTATGCGAAATCCATGGGCGGCTCCCAGGTATTTCTCGAGGAGGGAGAGATTCAGACGGTGGAAACGCTGATCAAATGTATCGTCATTGCCTCCGGAAACGACGCGTCCGTCGCGATGGCCGAGTATGTCGCGGGCGATGAAGGAACCTTTGTAAAGCAAATGAATGAGAGGGCGAAGGGCCTGGGGATGGACCATACGAATTTTGTGGATTGCTGCGGGCTGACGGATTCTCCGGACCATGTGACAACGGCCCGGGATATTGCCGTGATGTCCCGGGAACTGATCACAAAATATCCTCAGATTACCAACTATTCGACCATTTGGATGGAAAACATTACCCATGTAACGAAACAGGGCTCCAAAGAATTTGGCCTTGCGAATACTAACAAGCTATTAAAAATGGCGGTGGATTTTGAAGTGACCGGATTAAAGACCGGCTCCACCAGCCTGGCAAAATACTGTCTTTCCGCCACGGCAAAAAAGGACGGCGTGGAATTGATCGCCGCGATCATGGCGGCTCCGGATTATAAGACCCGATTTGAGGACGCGGTCACGCTTTTAAATTACGGATTCGGCCGGTGCCGGATGTACCGGGATGAAGAGCCGCCGGCGCTTCCCCAAATTCCGGTGGAAAACGGAGTGGAGGAATCCGTTGGAGCGGAATATGCCGGTATCTTTTCTTTTTTGGGCGTAAATGGGGAATCTTTTTCGGATATTGAGAGGGAACTGGAGCTTCCTGAAGCTGTTGAAGCGCCGGTTAAGAAAGGAGATGTGCTGGGATATTTGACATACCGGATGGGCGGCGAGGAGCTGGGCCGCATCCAGATTTTGGCGTCCGGAGACGTAAAAGAGGCGGGATATCTGGATTATTTAAAACAGCTTTTGGAAGCGCTCCGCCTGGCATAGGGATGCAGTTTGGAATGTTTTTGGCCCCGCAGATTCCTGCGGGGCCGCCTTTTTGCGGGTTTTGTCACATTGCCGCTTGCCGCCAGACTGCTGTCCTGCGCTTAATTGCCCCCGGCGCTTGCCTAGGCTACTGGGCCGCCTTTTTCGCAAATTCTGTAGTGACAAGATCCTCGTAGGGAACCCGGCTTTCCAGCTCGCCTGCCTCTTCCAGGATGTTTTGCAGAAGATCGAAGCTTTCCTCTTCAAAAATCGTATCGCCCTTCCAGGTGTCCTGATCCTTGTAGCGCTTTACGATTGTGGCGATGGTATCGGCCTTTGTCTCTTTAAACTGCGGTTGGATGGTTTCGGCAATTTCTTCCGGCGTATGGGAATTGACGTAATCCAGTCCCTTTTGAATCGCATTGGTAAATTTTTGGATAATTTCCGGGTTTTGTTCCAAGTAGCTCTTTTTCGCGCAGTAGGCCGTATAGGGAACATAGCCGGAATCGGTTCCCAGAGAAGCCACCACATAGCCGGCGCCTTCTTCCTCCAGGCTGGTGGCGAAGGGCTCAAATTCGACGGTGTAATCAGAGTCGTCATTGGTGAAAGCGGCCGCCGTCAGCCCGAAGCTGATGCTTTGGTCGATGGTCAGATCGGTTTTGGGATCGATGCCGTTTTTCTTCAAGATATATTCAAAAACCATCTGGGGCATTCCCCCGGCCCGGCCGCCTAATACCTTCGTACCCAGCAGATTCTCCCACTTAAAGTCCGCCTCCGGCTTCCTTCCCACAAGAAAATTTCCTGCCCGCTGGGTCAGCTGGGCAAAGTTGACGCCGTAATCTTCGGCCCCCTCCGCATAGGTATAAATGGAGGCTTCGGACCCCATAAATCCGATATCGGCGTCGCCGGAAATCAGAGCGGTCATTACCTTATCGGCTCCGTTTCCGTTGACGAGAGTGAGGTCAATGCCCTCCTCCTCAAAATAGCCCAGCTCGATGGCCGCGTATTGGGGCGCGTAGAAAATGGAGTGGGCGACTTCATTTAAGGTTACGGGAATCTTCGATTCCGTTTCCTGTCCGCAGCCGGTGAGCGCTCCAAGGAGAAGGCCTCCGGCCAATAGACTGCATACGATTTTTTTCATAAGATCCTCCAGAATCAGTCCTCATAGGTCATAGTATGACGGAAAACGCTGTCCGGTGAAAAATGATCTGGAAAATACTGTATGGTGAAAAGGGAGAGGGAAGGAATAAGGATGAAACCGTAAAAATGGCCCTGTAGGGGAGGAGCGGCGAAGCTAAGTGAAACCGGCTTGTAAGCGAGGCTAAGTGAAAACGGGCTTGTAAGCGAAGCTAAGTGAAAACGGGCCGCGGTTGACGGGAACTGGATTTCAGTATAGAATAGGAGCAGGCAAAGGAATGGGGCGGTACATCGATGGAGATTAGAAAAGGAATGGCCGTGTCGGGCGGGATTGCTGCCGGACGGCTTTTTTATTATCGGAGGAAACGGCAGACGGCGGACCGGTCGGAGCCGGCGGATGTGTCTTTGGAGCTTCTGCGTTTTCAAAACGCGCGGGAGCATGCCATAAAAGAATTACAGGATTTGTATGAACAGGCGGAAAAGAAAGCCGGAGCGGACAGCGCGGCGATTTTCGCGGCCCATCAAATGCTGCTTGAGGATGAGGAATACGGGAATTTTGTCACTGGACGGATTGAAGGCGAACGGATGAACGCGGAGTTTGCCGCCGCGTCTGCCGGAGAATATTTTGAAAAGCAATTTTCAGAGCTGCAGGATGAGTATATGAGAGCCAGGGCGGCGGACGTTCGGGACGTGACGGACCGTCTGCTGCGGGCCCTTGCCAGGGAACAAAAAGAGCGGGCAGGAGAACCGGCGGTTTCCGATCTGTTAAAGGAACCGGTAATTCTTGCCGCGGAGGAACTTTTGCCCAGCGACACGGTGCAGTTTGACCGTTCCAAGCTCTTAGGCCTTGTGACTGCGCAGGGCTCTGTCAACTGCCATATGGCGATCCTTGCCAGATCCATGTCGCTTCCGGCTTTAACGGCGGTATCGGTGCCGGAGGATTGGGAGGGCCGATACGTGATCTTGGACGGAGAGGACGGGACCCTTTATGTGGACCCGGATCCGGAAACGGAAGCGTTCCTGCAAAAAAAGAGGGAGGATCTGGAGCGCCGGCAGCAGGAACTTCTTTCACTGATCGGACAGGAGGATATTACTGCGGACGGCCGCAGGATCCGGCTTTATGCCAATGTGGGATATTGAGGACGCCATTCGCTGCCGGGCGGCGGGAGTCGGACTGTTCCGCAGCGAGTTTTTATATCTGGGCCGGGAGGATTTTCCGGGGGAGGAGGAGCAGTTTTCGGCCTACCGCGACGCGGCTCTCCGGATGCAGGGAAAGGAAGTCATTATCCGGACTCTGGATATTGGAGCCGATAAGCAGGCTGCTTATTTCGGCCTCGGCGAGGAGGCGAATCCGGCGCTGGGATACCGGGCGGTCCGGATTTGCCTGACCCGGACGGATATTTTTAAGACCCAGCTTCGGGCGATCTACCGCGCCAGCGCTTACGGGACGGTTTCCATTATGTTCCCGATGATCGCGTCCTGCTGGGAGGTACAGGAGGCGAAACGGATTGCCGCCATGGTCCAGGAGGAGCTGAGGGCGGAAGGAATTCCGACAGGAAAGGTATCCCTTGGAATTATGATCGAAACGCCGGCGGCGGCTGTCATGAGCGACGTTCTGGCGAAGGAAGTGGATTTTTTCAGCATCGGCACCAACGACCTTCTGCAATATACGCTGGCCGTGGACCGGCAGAACGAGCGGCTGGAGCCTTTTTATGATCCCAGGCATCCGGCGGTCCTGCGCTTGATTGAGATGACGGTGAGAAACGCCCATGCCGCCGGTTGTACGGTAGGAATCTGCGGAGAAATGGGAGCGGATCCCCAGCTGACGGAAACATTTCTTAAAATGGGCATTGACGAGCTTTCCGTTTCACCGTCGTCGCTGTTAAAAATAAGAAAGAAAATCAGAGAAACGGATCTTTCCGGGAAAGAATAACGGAACCGTGGGATTCCAGGGAATAGAACCGTGGGATTTCCTAAAAATAAAACCGCCGGCTGGCGGCGGAGAGGAATGGAGCCAATATGCAAAAACAGCCGTATGAAATAATTGTCCTGGATCTGGATGGGACGTTAACGAATCGGGAAAAAATCATCACGCCCAGGACGAAGGCGGCGATTATGGAGGCACAGAGACGGGGGAAGCGGGTAGTTTTAGCTTCCGGCCGGCCGACCATGGGAGTGACGCCCTTGGCAAAGGAGCTTTGCCTTGGGGATCATCATGGATTTATTTTATCTTTTAATGGCGGGACGATGATCGACTGCGCGTCGGGAGAGACGATTTTTTCCCGAATGCTCCCGGCAAAATCCAATCAGCGGATCATGGAGCTGGCAGATGAGAACCAGGTGGCCTTTTTAACCTATGAGGGGGAACGGCTGCTGACCAACGACGCGGAATGCCCTTATTGTATGCTGGAAAGTAAGATCAATCATGCTCCGTTGGTGGAAATTGAGAATATCCGTTCTTACCTGACCTTTGAGGTGCCGAAGTTTTTGTTCGTGGACGACGGCGGGTATTTAGCCATGGTAGAGCCGCGGGTGAAGGCGGCCCTGGGAAAGAATTTCAGCGTTTACCGGTCGGATCCGTATTTTTTGGAGATCCTGCCGAAAGGGATCGATAAAGCCCAGAGTCTGGAGCGGCTTTTGGGGCATCTGGGGATTTCCAGAGAGAGGATGATCGCCTGCGGGGACGGCTATAACGACCTGTCTATGATCCGCTACGCGGGGCTCGGGGTGGCGATGGAAAACGCGGTGCTTTCCCTGCGCAAAGAGGCGGACTATATCACATCATCCAACAATGACGACGGTGTAGCAGAGGTGATCGAAAAATTCATGCTTTAAAATTTACGCTTTTTCCCTAAAAGACTGGACTTAAAAACTTTAATGTGTTAAAATATTAAATAAATCTCAAGGGAAATGGGGAAAACGGTCATGAATAAAAAAATCAAAACAGAGGCGGTCGACCATTTGTTTGAGGCGATCCTGACCTTGAAAACTCCGGAAGAGTGCTATGCGTTTTTTGAAGATGTGTGTACGGTAAATGAGTTGCTGTCTCTTTCCCAGCGGTACGAAGTGGCGAAGATGCTGAGAGAGAAGAAAACGTATCTGGACATTGCGGAACGGACAGGAGCGTCTACGGCGACCATCAGCCGCGTGAACCGTTCGCTGAACTATGGAAACGACGGGTACGATCTGGTATTTACGCGTTTAGGCTATGAGGGGGAGGAGCCGGAAAAGAAGTAAGGCGGAGGAATCCGTCAGAAAAATACGGGAAAGAAATAAGGAAGAACGAAGGGAAAAGGAAAATTAGAAAAGGGAAATAAAAAGGAGATGCAAAAGCTCCGGACGTGCCGCATGGCGCGGTCTGTCACAGGTTTTTGCATCTCTTTCCTTTTGAGAATCGTTACTTTTTTTTC
>DGYMR06203__coassemble_1202_pt1 | contig 17551 bp, 9 predicted proteins | sample DGYMR06203__metabat2_high_PE_052 | metagenome-assembled genome bin DGYMR06203
CTTCCGCGGCGGCATTTTGATGTGGGTTCCGGAAATTTTTAAGATCGAGAACCCGGCGGAGCATATGACCTGGAATTCCTGGCATATGGGCGGCGTCGAGCGCAAGGCCATCGCCCAGGGCTTCTGTTTTTACGCGCCGATCCGCTATTCGGAGCTTCCCAGATATTACCGGGAGTCTGAGACGAAGCCGGACGTAGCCATCTTCCAGGTGGCGCCGATGGACCGCCACGGCTACTTTAACTTCGGCCCCAACGCGTCCCACATGGCAGCCTGCTGCGAAACGGCAAAAACCGTGATCGTTGAAGTAAATGAAAACATGCCGGTCTGCTACGGCGGAACCGAGGAAGGCATCCATATCTCCAAGGTCGATATGATCGTGGAAGGCGACGATCCGTCCATCGCGGAAATGGGCGGCGGAGCGGCCGCTACCGAAGTGGATCACGCCGTTGCGAAGCTGATCGTAGACGAGATCCCGGACGGGGCCTGCCTCCAGTTAGGCATCGGCGGAATGCCCAACGCCGTCGGTTCCTTGATCGCGGAATCCGATCTTAAGGATTTGGGCGTGCATACGGAAATGTATGTGGACGCGTTCGTGGATATCGCCAAAGCCGGAAAGATCACCGGCGCGAGAAAGAACATCGATAAGGGCCGCCAGGTCTACGCCTTCGGCGCGGGCACGAAAAAGCTTTACGAGTATCTGAACCGGAATCCGGAATGTATGTCCGCGCCGGTAAACTATACCAACGACGTCCGCACCATCGCCTCTCTCGATAACTTTATTTCTATTAATAATGCGGTGGACCTGGATCTTTTCGGACAGATCAACGCGGAATCCTCCGGCTTAAAGCATATCAGCGGCGCCGGCGGACAGCTGGATTTCGTACTGGGCGCCTATCTTTCCAAAGGCGGAAAGAGCTTCATCTGCTGCTCCTCCACCTTTACTACGAAGGATGGACAGTTAAAGTCCCGGATCCTTCCCACGCTGAATCCCGGCTCCATCGTTACCGACACCCGGGCCAACGTCCACTATCTGGTAACGGAGTACGGCAAGGTGAACTTAAAGGGACTCTCCACCTGGCAGAAGGCGGAGGCGATCATCTCCATCGCCCATCCCCAGTTCCGCGACGAGCTGATCGCGGCGGCGGATTCCATGCACATCTGGAGAAAGAGCAACAAGCGGTAACGAGATCCGCAATGCAAAAATCGCAATGCGCAGGAATGAAAGTAAAGAAAACACGATCATAATAAAAGGAGGAATTTGAGAATGAGAAAGCAAACAAAGAAACTGGCCGCGGCGGCGCTTGCGGCCGCCCTCTCCCTGGCGTCGGCCATGACGTCCTTCGCGTTCTATCAGGAACCGGCCAGCAAAAAAGGGCTTCTGATTTCCCAGCAGCATATGTTTGACGATGTTTTAGAGCTGGGCGTCGATCAGGTGATCTGCAATCAGGCCAGCTACCAGAATCTGGACACTTATATGCCCCTGGCGCAGAACTGCAAGAACCACGGCATCACCTTTACCATGATCCTGCTCAATAATTTCGGAGCGTCGGATCCGGACCTGCTTCCGGTGGACGCGCCGGTAGAGGGAGTCGGCAACTATGCCTTCAACTCCACGACGCCGGAGGGCGAAGCGGCTGTGCGGAATTACGCGAGGACCATGGCCAATTATTACGGCGATTATGTTTCCAACTGGGTGATCGGAAATGAGATCAACGACGCCGCCGCCTGGGATTACAACGGGATCTCCGATATGGACGAGCATGCGGCCAGCTACGCGAAAACCTTCCGGATCTTCTATGATGAGATCAAAGCGGTGAATCCGGAGGCCCGGGTATTTATCCCCTTTGATATGAGATGGAAAGCCACCAACGATCCGCTCCGCTATACGGTCAGCGAATATCTTCCCAAGCTGAACGCCCTTTTAAAGGATACGGAATACGGCATCGCCTGGCATCCCTATCCGGTTCATTTCTTTGACAAGCCGGAATTTATGGACGACGACGGAATCTCCTTCGATATCAATACGACGCCCAATATCAACATGAAGAATCTGGATCTGCTTACCAACTATATGCAGAACGCGGATATGCTGGCTCCCGACGGAAGCGTCCGTCATCTGATCCTTTCGGAGCAGGGCTTTACCTCCGCCTGTGAAAACGGCGAAGCGCGCCAGGCGGAAGCGATCCGTCAGGCGTATGAGATCGCGAAGGCGAATCCGCATGTGGACGGCTTCTATCTCACCAGACAGGTGGACGCGCAGAGCCAGGAAGTTGCCGGAGGCGCGTTCGGACTTTGGACCAGAGACCCCAACGCCAGCCGGGATGAAATGCCCCTTGCGAAAAAGCAGGCCTGGTACACCTATCAGTCTCTGGAATAGCCGCTTTATTATTTAATCCAAACGGCATGAAAAATGCCGGAAAATTAAGCGGTCCGCTGAATTTTTATGTTGTAACTAACACTCCCTTCGATTATAATGAAGTTACAAGGAACCTGGCCGCAGGGGTCTAAGGCGGCCGCAAAAACAATTGTAAAATGCGAGGAGGAGATTACAATGAAACCATACCGCGAGATGTCGAAGGAGGAGCTGGCTTCCTTAAAGGAGCAGCTGGAAAAGGTTTATAAGGAATATCAGGGCAAAAACCTGAAATTGAACATGGCCCGCGGAAAGCCAAGCCCGGAGCAGCTTGATCTTTCCCTTCCGATGATGGACATCTTAAACAGCAAGAGCGATTATACGAGCGTAGACGGCGACGTCAGGAACTACGGCGTACTGACCGGGATCAAAGAGGCCAGAGAATTGATGGGACAGATGATGGACGCTCCGGCGGACAATATTATCATGTACGGTTCCTCCAGCTTGACCCTGATGTACGATACCGTATCCCGTTCCTACAGCCACGGCGTAATGGGGAACACGCCTTGGTGCAAGTTGGACAAGGTAAAATTCCTCTGCCCGGTGCCCGGTTATGACCGCCATTTTGCCATCACCGAGTCCTTCGGCATTGAATTGATCAACATCCCGCTCCACGACGACGGTCCGGATATGGACATGGTCGAGCAGTATGTCAACAACGACGAAACCGTAAAGGGAATCTGGTGCGTTCCGCTTTACTCCAACCCCTCCGGACAGTCCTATTCCGACGAGGTTGTAAAACGGTTCGCTCACTTAAAACCGGCCGCGAAGGACTTCCGTATTTTCTGGGACAACGCTTACTGCGTACACCATCTTGACCCGGATCATCCGGATCATGTTCTGGATATCCTCTCCGAGTGCGAGAAGGCCGGAAACCCGGATATGGTTTATAAATTCGGTTCTACCGCAAAGGTTACCTTCCCCGGCGCAGGTATTTCCGCGATTGCCGCTTCCAAGGCCAACCTGGAAGATATGAAGAAACAGATGAACGTACAGATGATCAGCCATGATAAGATCAATCAGCTGCGCCATGTCCGTTTCTTCAAGGATCTGGACGGCATCAAGGCCCATATGAGAAAGCAGGCCGCGATCCTTCGTCCCAGATTTGAGGCGGTGGACGAGATCCTGACCAGAGAGCTGGGCGGCCTGGAGATCGGAACCTGGACCAAGCCCCACGGCGGATACTTCGTATCCTTCGATTCCCTTGACGGCTGCGCCAAGGCGATCGTAGCCAAGTGCAAGGATGCCGGAGTGGTTATGACCGGCGCGGGCGCGACGTATCCTTACGGAAAGGATCCTCACGACAGCAACATCCGTATCGCTCCGTCTTTCCCGTCTCTTGACGAGTTAAAGATGGCGGCGGAAATCTTCTGCGTATGCGTAAAGCTGGTAAGCATCGACAAGCTTCTGGCGGCGTAATTGCTTTTCTTGCGCAATCGCTTTTCCTACGCGGCCGCTTTTCCTGCGCAATCGCTTTTCCCGCGCAGCCGCTTTACCGGCGTCCGCGCAGCGTAACCGCGCCGCAGAGATAAAAACATAAAATTTCGAGGGATCGGGAGCAGAGAATTGTTCCCGGTCCCTTTACTTTTTAGGACAGCTATACTAAAATGGACGTGGTATGATCTTACATGTTCACGGAGGCTTCATGAATACAAACGCATTTTCCAATAAAAACAGCGCCGGTCCGGATTCCGGCGGAAAAAAGAACGCCGCCGGCGATACGCTGCGGGAGGGGATCGCTTATCTGATCTTCGGCGTGCTGACAACCGCCATCGACTACATCATCTCCAATCTTCTCTTTTACGGGATCCATATGGCGTCGGTGCCGGCCCAGACCATTGCCTGGATCGCGGCCGTCCTGTTCGCCTTCGTCACCAATAAATGGTGGGTATTTGGAAGCCATACCCTGGCTCCCCGCGCCGTCTGGCAGGAATTCGTCTCATTCGTTCTGTGCCGGATCGCCACCTTCCTTTTTAATCTGGCGGCGATCTTTATCATGGTGGATCTGATGAAGCTGGAATTTTTCATCTGCAAGCTGGCCATTTCCGTGGTGGTTGTTATTTTGAACTATATTTTCAGCAAGCTCCTGATCTTCCGCAAGGATCCCAATTCCGGGCAGGAGAAAAAAACGACTGGAAAACAAAACTAGAGGAGTACATTTTTCCATATGGCACCAACCAGTATCCGAAATGAAAAGAAAGCGCTTCCGCTCCGGCCCTACGACGGTCTGCTGGCCGCCTTTTTTGTGCCGGTACTCGTCATGTTTATCATCTTTATCCAGCGGGGAATCTTTCCCTTCGGCGACGAATGCTTTCTTCGCACCGACATGTACCATCAATACGCGCCCTTTTTCTCCGAGTTCCGGTATAAGCTGAGAACCGGCGGAAGCCTTTTATACAGCTGGGATGTGGGAATGGGCGTCAATTTCGCGGCCCTTTACGCCTATTACCTGGCCAGCCCCTTAAACTGGCTGATCATTCTCTGCCCCAAGGCCTATATCATCGAATTTATGACGCTTATGATCGTCTTAAAGATCGGTCTTTCGGGCCTCTCCTTTGCCTGGTATTTAAAAAAGCATTGCCCGGCCAGCTCCATCGGGGTCGGCTTTTTTGGCATTTTTTACGCGCTGTCCGGATATATGGCGGCCTACAGCTGGAATATCATGTGGCTGGACTGCATCCTCCTGTTCCCGTTGATCGTATATGGGCTGGAGGAGCTGGTGGAAAGCGGCGGCGGGATTTTGTACTGCCTGACCCTGGGGCTTTCCATCCTGTCCAATTACTATATTTCCATCATGACCTGTCTGTTCCTTGTGCTGTACTTTATCGCCCTTCTGATCTTAAAAACGCCCCGCACCTACAAAGCGGCGGCGGGGATTTTCGGGCGGTTCTGTCTGTACTCGCTGTTGGCGGGCGGCTTGGCGGCCGTTGTGCTTCTTCCGGAGATCTTCGCCCTCCAGGCCACGGCCTCCGGAAATTTCAGCTTTCCGCAGACGGTTACTTCCTATTTCTCGATTTTTGACATGATCGCCCGCCATATCGGGAATATCCAGACGGAAACCGGCCTGGAACACTGGCCCAACATTTACTGCGGCGTCGCGGTCTTAATGTTCTTTCTTTTGTATCTTTGCTGCGTCAAGGTTTCCGTCCGGGAAAAAGCGGTTTACTGCGGGCTGATCCTGTTCTTTTTCGCCAGCTTTTCCGTTAATGTCCTGAATTTTGTCTGGCACGGATTCCATTATCCCAACAGCCTGCCGTGCCGCCAGTCCTTTATTTATATTTTCCTGATGCTTTTCGTCTGTTTTCGGGCGTTTATGTATCTGCGGACGACTCCATGGAAGCACATCGCGCTGGCTTTCTGGGGAAGCGTCTGTTTCGTTCTCCTGGCGCAGAAACTGGTAACCCAGGAGCATTTCCACTTTGCCGTTTATTACGGGGCGATCCTTCTCCTTTCCGCCTACGCCGGAATTCTTTATTTATATAAGAATCGGAAACGGGGCCTAGCCGTATTTCTCGCTCTCGGCCTGGTTTCCATCGAGGCAGCCGTCAATACGACCATTACCAGCGTCACCACCACCAGCCGGGAGGCTTACACCCGCGACAATGAGGAAGTCCGTCTTTTGATGGAAACGCTGGAGCCGGCGTCGGATTTCTACCGGGTGGAGAAAAAATCGCGGAAAACCAGAAACGACGGCGCGTGGATGAACTTTCCGTCTGTTTCCCTTTTCTCTTCCACCGCGAACGCCGATCTGACGGCCTTCTTTAGGCGTATGGGCTGTGAAGCCTCCACCAACGCCTACAGCATCAAGGGCGGCACGCCCCTCGTTGACAGCCTGGCCGCCGTAAAATACGCCCTGTATTCGGAGCCGGTGGGAAATACCGATCTGATGATCTATCTTAGAGAAAGCGGCGGAACCTATCTTTACCAGAATCTGTACACTCTGCCATTGGGCTTCCTGCTTCCCGCGGGAATCGAAGACAACTGGCAGTATCAAATGGACAATCCGGCAGACGTCCAGAACGATCTGGCCTTTCTTCTTGGGGCGGACAACGTGCTTTCGGAAACCGCCGGGGAAATGGACGGCAGCACCTTCCGCTTTACCGCCGACATTACAGGAGAATATTACATTTACGTGCTGAATAAGCGGGTGGATTCGGTGGACGCGTCCCTGCCCACCGGCACGCTTTCCTTCGACAACGTGGACCGGGGATATTTTCTGGAATTGGGAACCATCGCGGAAGGAAACGAAGTGATCTTAACGACGGCCTCCGGGCAGGATCTGAACGCCGTCGCTTACCGTTTCTCCGAACGGGCGATGATCGACGTTTATGACAAGCTGAGCCAGCAGCCGCTTCGCCTGGACAGCTGGACCGATACCCGGCTTTCCGGCACGATCGAGGCAAGCGAACGGGGAACGCTCTTTACCTCCATTCCCTATGATAAGGGATGGACCGTGACCGTAGACGGGAAGCGCGCGGAGACCCGCAAGATCTTCGACGCCTTTCTGGCCATCGACCTTCCGGCCGGCGTCCACACCATCGAGTTTTCCTATTTCCCCCAAGGACTGGCGCCCGGAGCCGCCATAACGACAGGCGCCGCGCTGATCCTTCTTATCTTGATTCTGATCCGGATCCTAATGATCCGAAGGAGGCAGGTTGACCGGTCGCAGAAGGAAGCCATGCGGCGGTGGGAAATGGGAGAACACCGCTCGCGCGGCCGAAAGTCCAGGCCTGACGAATTCTGGCCTGATGAAGAAAAGCCCAGGCCTGACGAATTCTGGCTTGATGAAGATTGGAACAGAGACGACACAATAAAGAAAAACAGGGAGGAACCATCATGAAGTTATGGGGCGGAAGATTTACAAAGGAAACGAACCGGCTGGTACACAATTTTAATGAGTCCATTTCCTTTGATCAGAAATTTTACAAGCAGGATATCGCGGGCAGTATCGCCCATGTGACGATGTTAGCGAAACAGGGGATCCTGTCAGAGAAGGACAAAGACGCGATCATCGAAGGCCTAAAGGGTATCCGCCGGGATCTGGATTCCGGCGCCCTTACGATCACCACCGAATCGGAAGACATCCACTCCTTTGTGGAAGCGGAGCTGATTTCCCGCATCGGGGAAGCCGGAAAGCGGCTTCACACCGGCCGCAGCCGCAACGACCAGGTGGCTCTGGATATGCGCCTTTATGTCCGGGATGAAATCGATGAGCTGGATACGCTGGTAAAAGGGCTTTTAACAGAGCTGCTTTCTTTAATGGAGGAGCATCTTCATACCTACATGCCGGGCTTTACCCATCTGCAGAAGGCCCAGCCCGTTACCCTTTCTCACCATCTGGGCGCCTATTACGAGATGTTCCGCCGCGACCGGAGTCGCCTTTCTGACATCCGGCGGCGCATGAATTACTGCCCCTTAGGCTCCGGGGCTCTGGCCGGCACCACCTATCCCCTGGACCGGGATTATACCGCGAGCCTCTTAGGCTTTGACGGCCCCACCTTAAACAGCATGGATTCCGTATCCGACCGGGACTATGTGATCGAGCTGCTGGCCGCTCTTTCCATGATTTCCATGCACCTGGGCCGTTTTTCCGAAGAAATCATTATCTGGAACAGCAACGAATACCAGTTTGTAGAAATGGACGATTCCTACAGCACCGGCAGCAGCATCATGCCTCAGAAAAAGAATCCGGATATCGCCGAGCTGATCCGCGGAAAATCCGGTCGGGTCTACGGAGCCCTGATGTCCATGCTGACGGTCATGAAGGGAATCCCGTTGGCCTACGACAAGGATCTCCAGGAGGATAAGGAACTGACCTTCGACGCCATCGATACCGTAAAGGGCTGCCTTCTTTTGTTTACCGGCATGATCTCCACCATGACCTTCCGAAAGGATGTTATGGAAGAAAGCGCCAAGAAGGGCTTCACCAATGCCACCGACGCGGCCGATTACCTGGTAAACCATGGAGTTCCCTTCCGGGACGCCCACGGGATCATCGGGCAGCTGGTTCTTTTATGCATCGAGAAGAAAAAGGCTCTGGACGACTTAAGCCTGGAAGAATTCCGCTCCGTATGCCCCGTATTTGACCAGGACATCTATGACGCGATTTCCATGAAGACCTGCGTTGAGAAGCGAGTCACCACCGGCGCTCCCGGCGCAGAAGCCATGAAACGGGTGATTGAAATTTATAAAAAGGAGCTGGCTCAGTGAGAAAGCCGGCTCAATGAAAATCCAGCTCAGTAAAAAGCCAGCTCAGTAAAAGCGCTGGTTTCGCACGAAGTCAGAAGTCAAAAGAGGACGCCGCAGTGCCCGGCGTCCTCTCTTGATATCGCATCTATAAGAAGAAAGTAAACAGATCCTATTCCCCTCAAGCTTCGGGGAATCTTGAAAAAACTCACCACATCCGTTTTTCAATGCATTTGTTTTTTCAATGAACCCAGTGTAGCACAGAACACTTAAGATGTAAAATGATTAAATTTTTGATATAATGTTAATAAATATTTATATTTTATCTTTTGCTATCTTCTTGGGAATCCCTCTTGCATTTTCCCGTCATCAATGCTATAATGTTCAATAATCTTCTATATTATTTAAAAATGAACGCAGGAGGATTCCAATATGTCAAACCGTCCGCAGAAACCGTCTTCCGTCCTAAAAGGACGCATTGACTGGGGAACTGTCATCATTCCGTTTTTATCGATCGTGGCACTGTGCCTGTGCTTTATTTTAGCGCCTGACGCCTCCAAACAGATCCTGGGCCAGATCCGTACCCTGTTCGGCGACACCTTTGGTCTTTTCTATCTGATCGTCGGGCTCGGAGTATTTCTCCTATCCATTTTTCTGGCCTTTTCAAAATATGGGACCATCCGTCTTGGCAAACCGGATGAAAAACCAAAATACGGCGACTTTACCTGGAGCAGCATGATGTTTACCGCCGGGCTGGCGGCCGATATCCTGTTTTACTCCTTCTGTGAATGGATCCTCTATGCCAATGATCCCCATCTTGAGGAGCTGGGCTCCATCCAGATTTGGTCCAGCACCTACCCGATTTTCCACTGGGGACCCATCCCCTGGAGCTTCTATCTGGTTCTAGCCGTCTGCTTCGGCTTTATGCTCCATGTGCGAGGCTGCCATAAACAGAAATATTCGGAGGCCTGCCGTCCTCTTTTAGGCGATAAGGTAGACCGGCTCCCCGGGAAGCTGATCGATCTTCTGGCCTTGTTTGCCCTGCTGGCGGGAACGGCGACCACCTTCGCCCTGGCGACTCCCTTGATGGCCCAGATCCTTTCCTCGCTGTTTCATCTTCCAGCCTCCAAATGGATCACCATCGCGATCCTTGTCATTACCTGCATTGTTTACACCCATGCGCTTTTGCATGGAATGAAGGGCATCTCCCTTCTTTCCGCCTCCTGTATGTACCTGTTTTTCGCCCTCTTAGCTTATGTTTTGTTCGCAGGAGGCGAAACCCGCTATATCCTGGAAACCGGATTTTCCGCCATCGGAAACCTGGTGCAAAATTTCTTCAGCATGGCGACCTATACGGATCCGCAGCGGACGACTCTCTTCCCGCAGAACTGGACCATCTTTTACTGGGCGTACTGGATGGTATGGTGCGTGGCCTCCCCGTTCTTTATCGGCAGCATCTCCAGAGGACGGACGGTGCGTCAGACGATCCTTGGCGGTTACGTCTACAGCTTAAGCGGAACCTTTTTAAGTTTTTTAATTCTTGGCAACTACAGCCTGGGACTGCAGGTAAACGGAAGGCTGAACGTCATGGACATCTACGCCGCTGGGAGCGACCTGTACGCGACCATCCTGGCCGTCGTCGAAACCCTGCCCCTGGCTCCCATGGTCATGATCCTTTTAGTCGCCGCCATGATCGCATTTTACGCCACCAGCTTTGACTCCATCGCCTTGGTGGCCTCCTCCTACACCTACCGCCAGATGACGCCGGATGAGGATCCCCACAGCCTGGTAAAGATCTTCTGGTCCATTATGCTGATACTGCTGCCCATCGCCCTGGTGTTCTCCGAAAACTCCATGACCAATCTGCAGACGGTATCCATCATTGCCGCCTTCCCGGTCGCCTTCGTGATCCTGATGATCATCGCAAGCTTTTTAAAGGACGCAGGGCAGTATCTGGAAGCGGAGGAGATGCTTCATCTTAAATCGGAGGAGATTCTTAATAGAGATTGACATATTTTCCGCAGTTATATATAATAATAGTACAAGGCGGGCAACGGCGTGTGTCCGCCAAAGTGTTGAAGCGTAATAGCGTACCGGAATGCCTTGTTATGCGGAGCTTTCAGTAGGGGTTGTGCAGTAACCTCAAACCGGAGTAGGCTGCAAAGCCGAAGGAAAATGCTCAAAGCCGTCTTGCGTTGCAAGGCGGCTTTATTTGTCGCAGAGAGATATTATGGACAAACTGCAAATATGCAAAAGATTATACCGAAGGGCAACCGCGTTATATAATGTTGTACAAAGAAAAGCGGAATCTTATAACGGGCGAGATAATAATCCAGTATGACCGCCTTTCTCCTAAAAGCCTTCGAGGCAGCACAGAATAATAGCACCGCCGCCTTCATTTTTTCGTAATGAACTGCCGCAATTTTACCTCAAATCGTAAGGGAAAACTGATTGCCAGATCCCTGGATTCTGCCTTATAATAAAGGCAGCAGTTCAGCCAGTATGCCAGATCCGGCCAAGACTGCCGGCGGTTTTATGCCCGCCGAAATTCCGGCCGGATTTTACATATCGGAGGGATGAAATATCAAGGAGGGAACAAAACTATGAAAAGAGCTGGTTTTTCCTGCGCGGTACTGACAGCCGCAGCTCTGATGACGTTGGGAAGCGCAGCAACCGCCTTCGCCGGAGAATGGGTAGCGGAAGGCACCGAATGGCGCTATCTGGAGAATAACGGCACCTACGCCGCTGATTCCTGGGAGACCGATAACGGCGTCAGCTACTATATCGGAAGCGATGGATATATGCTCCGCAATACTTTGATCGAGGACAATGAAAATTATTACTATGTACGTTCTTCCGGAGCCATGCTGGTCAATGAATGGAGATTCCTGGAAAATCCGGAATGGCAGGGAGACGAATGGGTCGGCGAAGGCAGCTGGTACTATTTTGGAGCCAACGGACGCGCCGTAAGAACCACCGGAGATAAAGTACGGATTGAAGAAATCGGCGGAAAGCGCTACGCTTTCGATCAGTACGGCCGGATGATGACCGGATGGATCTCCGAGTCTGGCGAATATGTAACGGAGGACAACTGGGAAGAAGGACTTTATTATGCCGATCCGGCGGGAAACGGCGACCTGATCACCAGCAACTGGCTCCTGCTTTCCGTACCGGATGCGGATAATGAGGAGGACGACTATCCGTCCTACTACTTCTACTTCTCCTCCAACGCTAAGAAGGCAATGGATACGGAGCGCACCATCGGCGGAAAAGATTATCTCTTTGATTCCAGAGGCGTAACACAGTACGGCTGGCATCAGGACGACGACGAGGCCCAGAGCTGGCGGTATTTCGGAACAATTGAAGATCCCTATATGCGGACCGGCTGGTTTGAGGCAATTCCGGACGAAAATCTGGATTCCGACGATTACAACGACGGCAATTCCCGCTGGTACTACAGCGGTTCCAACGGCCGCATCGTAACCAGCGAATTTAAGACCATCGACGGCAAAACCTATGCCTTCAACTCCACCGGCGAGCGGATCACCGGCTTGAAGGTGATCACCCTGGATGGGGAAAACAGCAAGACCATTACCGGCGTTTCCAGCGTAGACTATCTGGATGATATCCCCCAGGGCGAAGACGCTACGACCAATGTTTTCTATTTTAACAGCGACGGTACCGTAAAGACCGGGAATGTAACCATTGATATTGACGGAACCAACTACGACTTCTCCTTCCGTTCCAGCGGTTCTCCCAGAGGCGCGGGCGTGATGGGAATCGACGACAACAAGATCTACGATCACGGCAGATGCCTGACCGCAGAGGAAGACACCAAATACCAGGTTGTATCCTGGGACGGAAACCGATACCTGGTCAACGAAAGCGGAGCTATCCAGAAGAACCGGAAGAATTTAAAGGATGCCGACGGCTATTACTACTGCACCAACAAGGACGGCACCCTGCTTCATGGACCGTTGGATGACCGCTGCGAAGAGAAGCATTGATCGCCTTTGAACCAAAGCCAAATGATCCATATAAAAAAGGAAGCTCAAAACTGGGCTTCCTTTTTCTTTCCTTTTTTTCCTTATTCCACATCCTGTCCGCCCTTTACCGGCGGCCGTCCCAGGCTCTCCCATTTCAAATAGGCGCTGATAAAGCCGTCGATATTGCCGTCCAGCACGCTCCCCACATTTCCGCTTTCATACCCGGTTCTGTGGTCCTTGATCAGCGTATAGGGCTGCAAAACATAGGAACGGATCTGGCTTCCCCATCCGATTTCCTTCACGTCTCCCCGGATATCGGATATCTTTTCCGCGTTCTCCTGCTGCTTCAGCATATAAAGCTTGGCCTTTAGCATCTGCATCGCCCGGTCCTTATTCTGGAACTGGGACCGCTCGTTTTGGCACTGAACGACGATTCCCGTGGGAATATGGGTAATGCGGACCGCCGAGGACGTTTTGTTGATGTGCTGTCCGCCGGCGCCGCTGGAGCGGTAAGTATCCACCCGCAGATCGTCGGGATTGATCTCCACATCCAGATCCTCTTTAATATCTGGCATCACGTCGCAGGAAACAAACGAGGTCTGGCGCTTTCCGTTGGCGTTGAACGGAGAAATCCGCACCAAGCGGTGAACGCCGCGTTCCGACTTCAAATAGCCATAGGCGTTTTCTCCATTGACCTGGAGCGTGACCGATTTCACACCGGCTTCCTCGCCGTCCATATAATCCAGGACTTCCGTTGAAAATCCATGACCCTCCGCCCATCGGAAATACATCCGGTAGAGCATGCCGCACCAGTCGCAGGACTCGGTGCCGCCGGCCCCGGCATTCAGCCGGAGGATCGCGTTATTGCTGTCATACTCACCGGTCAAAAGCGTCCGCAAGCGCAGAGATTCCAGCTCCGCCGCGAACTCGTTTACCATCTTCTGGATCTCCGGGATCACAGAAGCGTCGTTTTCCTCATCAGCGATCTGGATCAAAAGTCCGATTTCTTCATATTGGTTCTGAAGCTTATTGAATTCGCCGACCGTATCCTTTAAATTCTTCGCTTCCTTCACAAGCCGGGTGGACCGCTCCGCATCCTCCCAGAAGCTGGGTTCCTCCATGGTCTTGTCCAACTCATCAATCCTGCGTATTTTAGCGTCCAGATTCAGAGAATCCCTGACTTCCTTCAAGGGCGCTTCATATGTGGATAATGTGTATTTAAACTGATCTAACTCAACCATCGGATCCATCCTCTCCTGTTATCGAAACGGTGCGGCCGGTCCGGCCCTTCTCCCTCCAAGAAACCTGCTAATTGGCCAGCGCCTTCCGTCCATGGCACTGTTTATACTTCTTTCCGGAGCCGCAGGGACAGGGATCATTGGGGTAGATCTTCTGCGTCGCGCGTCTCTGAGGCGCCCGCGCCGCCGAGTCATCCTTATTGGTTCCCGTTACCTTGGCCGCCGGTTCTCTCTCTACCTTCTGCTCAACGCGGATATGGCAGAGGATCCGGATCGTATCCTCCCGGATCGCCGATGTCATGTCGTCAAACATTTCATAGGCGCTCATCTTGTATTCTACCAGCGGATCCCTCTGGCCATAGGCCTGAAGGCCGATTCCCTGGCGCAGCTGCTCCATATCGTCGATATGGGACATCCATTTATTATCGATCACCTTAAGAAGCACCACCCGCTCAACCTCACGGATCTGCTCCCCATCCGGGAACTCTGCTTCTTTCGCCTCATAAAGCTTGGTAGCCGCCTCTTTTAAGGCATGCTTTAACTGATCCTTCTTCATTCCCCGGATCTCGTCGTTGAGCTCTACCGGCTTTAAGGGGATGATCGGCAGAAGCAGCTCGTTCAATTCCTTGAAATTCCACTTTTCCGGAGACTGCTCGTCGCCAATGGACATGTCCACAGCGCCCTCCACAATATCCGTCAGCATTTTCATGATCACGCCGCGCATGTTTTCTCCATTCAGAACCTGCATACGCTCCGCGTAGATCACTTCACGCTGTTCATTGGAAACCTCGTCGTATTTCAAAAGATTCTCACGAATTCCATAGTTATTCGTCTCAATCTTCTTCTGGGCCTTCTCAATCGCCGAGGACAGCATCTTATGCTCGATCTGCTCGTTCTCCGGCACGCCCAGGGCATTGAACATGCTCATCAGCTTCTCGGAACCGAACAGCCGCATCAGATCGTCTTCCAGGGAAATATAGAATCTGGACTCACCCGGATCTCCCTGACGGCCGGAACGTCCCCGCAGCTGATTATCGATCCGGCGCGACTCATGACGCTCCGTACCGATGATCTTTAAGCCGCCCAGCGCTCTGGCCTCATCGTCCAGCTTAATATCCGTACCACGGCCGGCCATGTTGGTGGCGATCGTGACGGCGCCGTGAACGCCGGCTCCCGCGACGATTTCCGCCTCCAGCTCATGGAATTTCGCGTTCAGCACCTTATGGGGCACTCCGCGGCGGCGAAGCATCTGGCTCAACATCTCGGAGGTTTCAATGGTGATCGTACCCACCAGGACCGGCTGTCCCTTTTCATGGGCCCGCACGATCTCCTCCACTACCGCGCGGAACTTTTCCTTTTTCGTCTTATAAACGGCGTCATCCAGATCTTTACGGATCACCGGCTTATTGGTCGGGATCACGATAACGTCCATCTCATAAATATTCCGGAACTCCTTCTCCTCCGTCTGGGCCGTACCGGTCATACCGGCTTTCTTGCGGAACTTATTAAAGAAATTCTGGAAGGTAATGGTCGCCAGCGTTTTGGATTCCCGTTTTACCTTTACATGCTCCTTCGCCTCGATCGCCTGGTGCAGGCCGTCGGAATAGCGGCGGCCGGGCATAATACGGCCGGTAAATTCATCGACGATCAGAACCTCGTCGTCCTTTACCACATAGTCCTTATCCCTGAACATCAGGTAGTTGGCCCGCAGCGCCAGGATAATATTGTGCTGGATCTCCAGATTCTCCGGATCCGCCAGGTTTTCAATATGGAAGAACTGCTCGACCTTATGGACGCCTTCCTCGGTCAGGTTGACAACCTTATCCTTCTCATTGACGATAAAATCGCCGGTTTCCGTGATCTCCTCGCCCATGATGGCGTTCAGCTTATTAAACTCCCCGGATTCCTCTCCGCGTACCAGCTGTCTCGCAAGAACGTCGCAGACCTCATAAAGCTTCGTTGATTTTCCGCTCTGTCCGGAAATAATAAGCGGAGTTCTCGCCTCATCGATCAGGACCGAGTCCACCTCGTCGATGATGCAGTAATCCAGGTCTCTTAAAACCATCTGCTCCTTGTAGATCGCCATATTATCGCGCAGATAGTCAAATCCCAGCTCATTATTCGTTACATAGGTAATATCGCAGTTGTACGCGGCCTTTCTCTCTTCCGTATTCATGGAGTTTAAGACCACGCCCACCTTTAAGCCAAGGAACTCATGGACTTGTCCCATCCACTCGGCATCACGCTTCGCCAGGTAATCGTTGACCGTAACGATCTGGACGCCTTTTCCCGCCAGCGCGTTCAAATAAGCCGGACAGGTGGATACCAGCGTTTTTCCTTCACCAGTTTTCATTTCGGCGATACGGCCCTGATGGAGAACAATTCCGCCGATCAGCTGAACCGGATAATGCTCCATATTTAACGTCCGCTTCGCGGCCTCTCTTACCGTTGCAAACGCCTCCGGCAGGATATCGTCCAGCGTCTCGCCCTTCGCCAGACGCTCTTTAAACTTTCTCGTCTGGTCGCGAAGCTCCTCATCGCTCATCGCCTGCATCTGCGGACGCAGCTTCTCAATTTTATTCACAATCGGGTAAATCAGCTTCAGCTCCCGATCACTGTGCGTTCCAAACACTCTTTCAACAAGATTCATGTTACACGCTCCTAAAACTATTCCAGCTTCTCCCGCCGCCAGACAGCGGGGAATTACTATACAATCCTATATATTCTATCACTAACTTCCCCTTTATTCAATCACTTCATATATTTTTAACATTTTGCGGGGAACAGTAAAGCCATGCAGAAATATATGGCAGAAGACTGCGTGGGAGCTTGCTCACAAAGCAGTCTTTTGTCATATATTTCTATAGGGCGCACGCCCGACATGAATAATTTGACGGCCAACTCATATTTTTCCATACAATCCGCCGAATCCGTCAAATTATGAATGGCATGGCTTTCCTGCGGGCGTCAAGCTTGCTTGTAAGCACGTATTAGACGGATTCTGCACATCGGATGCCTATCCGATGCTTCTTGTCCGCGCTTTCTTGCGCGGGCAAGAAGATAGCCGGCTGCACGCACCATCTAATCTTCCCACGCCCGACATGAATAATTTGACGGCCAACCCATATTTTTTTATACAATCCGTTGAATCCGTCAAATTATGAATGGCATGACTTTCCCGTGGGCGTCAAGCTTGCTTGTAAGCACGTATTAGACGAATTCTGCACATCGCCCCTGTCGCTTGGTGACATAATATGTAAAATTATGGTAAACCAGACAAATTGCACAAATCATACATTCGGCCCGCAAGTTATCCACATTATCCACAGCATTCCACAAGAAAACTGTTGAAAACTGTCCACCGCTAAACGCCCCTATTTTCCTTAAAACGCTACTTATACACTAAGTTATCCACATTATCCACAATTATTTCCCCGTTCATACCCCCATTTTCCAGGAAGCGCAAAATTTTTCATTTTTTGTACACATCTCCTAAAATATTGTTTTTCGACCGTTTTTTACAAAAAAGCCCTTGACAAATGACAGGAATCCGCATAGGTTTTCTTCCGTTTTACATTACCACTTTTCCTCCGAAGTTGTCTCATTTTTCCTGGAACTTAGTTGTTTTTTACAGAACGTTGTGTTATACTTTAACTATCCCAAAAAAAGGAGTTGATTGTATGCGTTATATCATCAGTGGAAAGAACATCGACATTACCTCGGGGTTA
>DGYMR06203__coassemble_1204_pt1 | contig 17517 bp, 14 predicted proteins | sample DGYMR06203__metabat2_high_PE_052 | metagenome-assembled genome bin DGYMR06203
TTATATAGCGCTGCTATTAAAAACGAAAAGCACATCTACACATAAAAGCGTTGCGCTTTAAATTGATAAATTTTCCTGTTGACAAACCGGCCCGCGAAGGGTATGATAAACTCATCATTCAGAACACTCTGGAGGAACCCATTTATGAACGCATCGAATTTGACCGCTCTTTATTCCTATTATTATTTTCCGGGCTATTATTACGGCGCGGACTTTTTCGGCTGCAGCAAACAAATGGTTCCGTCCAAGGCTTGATTTTAAACGGGAACGGATTCCGGCGTCTGCAGCAATTGCAGGCGCCGCTTTTTATTTCATAGCTTTTTATTTTCATAGCCTTTTATTTTATAGGATCATACGGGAGGATTTTTTTATGATTATTATTTTAAAACAGAACGCCAACCAGGATAAGGTAGAACGGCTGAAGGAAACCTTGATCCATCGCGGATTTAAACTCCATCTTTCCCAGGGAACCGAGGCTTCCTTGATCGGACTCATCGGCGATACCTCTTCCATCCAGGAGGACTGGCTGCGGGCCATCGATGTTGTCGAGGACGTAAAGCGGATCCGGGAGCCTTATAAAAAGGCCAGCCGCTCCATGCATCCGGAGGATTCCATCATTGATATCGGCGGGAGGAAGATCGGCGGGGGAAATTTCCAGGTCATCGCCGGCCCCTGCTCCATTGAATCCAGAGAACAGATTACGGAGGTCGCCCAGGACGTCAAGAACTCCGGAGCCCATTTCCTCCGCGGCGGCGCCTTTAAGCCCAGAACCTCCCCCTACGCTTTCCAGGGCCTTCACGAACAAGGACTAGAATTTCTTTTAAACGCCAAACAGGCGACCGGCCTTCCGGTGGTAACGGAAATCATGAGCGCCGAGCATCTCCCCCTGTTCGAGGATGTGGACGTCATCCAGGTGGGCGCCCGCAATATGCAGAATTTTGAACTTTTAAAGGAGCTGGGGAAACTTCAGAAGCCCATACTTTTAAAGCGCGGCCTGGCCAATACTCTGGATGAGCTGTTAATGAGCGCCGAGTACATCTTGGCCGGCGGGAACGAAAATGTCATCCTCTGCGAACGGGGGATCCGGACCTTTGAAACCTCTACGAGAAACACGCTGGATATTTCCGCCATTCCGGTCCTAAAACAGAAGACCCATCTTCCGGTGATCGTCGATCCCAGCCATGCCTCCGGGATCCGCTCCCTGGTGGAACCGCTCTCCTTAGCCGCCATTGCGGCCGGAGCCGACGGCCTGATCATCGAAGTCCACAACAATCCGGAAAAAGCGCTCTGCGACGGCGCTCAGTCCCTGACGCCGGAAATGTTTGACGCGCTGATGAAGAAGATCGATCGCTCCGTGGAGTTTTTCCGGGAGCTTTCCTAACATTCCATTGAAACCGCCGCGGCCGTTTTAGCAAAGACCCGCGAAGCTTCCATGCTGAAAGCTTCCATACCGGCAGCCTCCATACTGACAGCTTTCATACTGACAGCTTTCACCGTAATTTTTCAAAAGATTTACGAGCTTGGAAAAGCCTTGGAAAAGATTCGCGATCATGGAAAAGATAATCTTGTCAGATCATGAAAATAGTGATAAGATAAATAAGTTATGGAATGCATACGCCCATTCGGCCGGACCGGCGCCGGATGGCAGGCTGATACAGCAAAAAAACAGGATTGTCAGGAGAAAAGGAGCTGGAACGATGTCAGGACATTCAAAATTTGCCAACATCAAGCATAAGAAAGAAAAGAACGACGCTGCGAAAGGAAAGATCTTTACCGTTATCGGCAGAGAAATCGCAGTGGCCGTAAAGGAAGGCGGACCGGATCCCGCCAACAACAGCAAGCTGCGCGACGTAATCGCCAAAGCAAAATCCAACAACATGCCCAACGATACCATCGAGCGGGGAATCAAAAAGGCCGCCGGAGATCTGGGCTCTGTCAACTACGAAAACCTTACCTACGAAGGCTACGGCCCCAGCGGAGTCGCTATTATCGTCGATACGCTGACGGACAATAAGAACCGGACGGCCGCCAATGTACGGAGCGCCTTTACCAAGGGCGGTGGAAACGTCGGTTCCCAGGGAAGCGTTTCCTTTATGTTTGACCGCAAGGGACAGATCATCATTGATAAAGAAGAATGCGACATGGACGCCGATGAGCTCATGATGGCGGCTCTGGACGCAGGCGCCGAGGATTTCTCCGAGGAGGAAGACAGCTACGAAGTAATTACGGATCCTGATTCCTTCAGCGCGGTCCGCGAGGCCCTGGAAGCGGCCGGTATTCCGATGATGGAAGCCTCCGTCACCATGATCCCCCAGAACTGGGTGGAATTGACCGACGAAGATTCTATTAAGAAGATGAACCGGATCCTGGATCTTCTGGATGAGGACGACGACGTGCAGGCGGTTTACCACAACTGGGACGAATAAAGAATCGATACGACTAGACAAAAAACAGCAGGAAAAAAGGCAGCGGGACAAAAAACCGCTGCCTTTTTCATATTTCTCCTAAAGTCCTATTTCGTATTTTCTGAAAATCTGCTATACTGAAATCAATTCTTTGATACAAGGAGGCTACCTGTGAAAAAGATTGAAATCGATACCTTTCTTCAATTCCAGTTTGTAAGCAATCCCCTCTTTTCCCCGGACGGAGCGAACGCCGCATTTCTTGTTACGGTCCCGGACCGGGAACAGAATACCTATCACGGGGATCTTTATGTTTACAGCCTGGAAACAAAAAAGCTTTTACGGCTCACCAACGGCAGGGATGTAAAAACCTATGCCTGGTCTTCCGACACGACGATTTTATTTGCGGCCGCACCAAGCCCGGGATCGTCGGATTTCTTTGAAATTTCCATCTGCGGCGGCGAAGCCTGCCGGGCGTTCTCAATCCCGGAAACCGTCGCCTCCATCCGCCGGATTTCCAAAGACCGCTATCTTCTGATGATCCCCTTTGATAATTACAAAAGCACAAGAAAAGCTTCTTACGAGGTCATCGACGAGCTTCCCTTCTGGAGCAACGGCCGCGGCTTTACCAACGCAAGACGGAACCGGGCTGCCATTTATGACAGAGCCTTGGGGAAGCTTACCTGGGCTGTGGACGAATGGACCGACTGTACGGCCTGCTCCGTATGGGGCGATCTTCTGCTTTATCAGGCCTACCGCTGGAAGCAGGGCGTCCTGGGCGCCAAGCCGGGCGTCTATCTTTACAACATGGCCACCCAGGAGACAAAAATCATGATCGCGCCCAACACCATGCGCACCGACATGATAGAAATGATCAATGAAACAACTGCCATTGTAACCGCGCTTCCGCCCTCGGACCGGGAGTTCAACGAATACTGTGATTTCTACAGGCTGGAGCTTTCGGACGGTACCCTGTCCCTTCTGGCGCCCTATGACGCCTGCGTCGGATCCTCTGCCGGAACCGACTCCAAATACGGCTCCGGCCAGTCCCACAAGGCAGAAAATGGAGCGCTTTATTTCCTTTCCACCATCGGCGATTTCTCCCACCTTTACAAGCTTTCCATGGACGGGAGCATTTCCGGCCCCCTTACGGCGGGAAGCGCCTGCGACAGCTTTGATATCCAAAACGGCCATATCGCCAGCTGTGAGTTTCGGGGACTGTCTCTGGCCGAGCTTTTTATCGACGGAGAACAGGTCACCCACTTCAACGACTGGCTTGAAAAAGAATATTCCTGCTCCGTTCCCGAAGCCTTTTCCTATACCGGAACCGACGGCTATGAGATCCACGGCTGGGTCATGAAGCCCACCGATTGGAAAGAGGGCTATACGTATCCCGCCATCTTAAATATCCACGGCGGTCCCCGCTCCGCGTTTTCCGATATCTACTACCATGAAATGCAGGTCTGGGCCAACGCCGGATACTTCGTCTTTTTCTGCAACCCCAGGGGCTCCGACGGGCGCGGCGCCGATTTCGGCGATGTGGACGGGATCTACGGCACGGTGGACTATGATAACCTGATGGAATTTACCGACGAGGTTTTAAAACGGTATCCGGAAATTGACGAAAACCGGGTCGGCGTCACCGGCGGCTCCTACGGCGGCTTCATGACCAACTGGATCGTCGGCCATACGGACCGGTTCGCGGCGGCCGCTTCCCAGCGTTCCATCGCCAACTGGATTTCCTATGAGCACAGCTCCGACATCGGCCATACTTTCGTTTTAAAGGATCTGGGCGGAAATACCCGGACCGTACCGGAGCTTCTCTGGAAGCAGTCCCCGCTCCAGTACGCGCCCGCCTGCAAAACGCCCATCCTGTTCATCCACTCCGACCAAGACTACCGCTGCTATATGGCCGAGGGTCTCGCCATGTTCAGCGCCGTAAAGCGCAATGGCTGTCCCGCGAAAATGTGCTTGTTCCACGGGGAAAACCATGAGCTTTCCAGAAGCGGGAAGCCGGAGAACCGGATCGACCGGATGGCCGAGATCTTAAATTGGATGGACACCTATTTAAAGTAAATTTTTGTCTATTTTCTCCAAATAAAGCGAAAAACTATTTCTCATTTTTAAAAAATCTGCTATACTGATACTTGTGGGATGGGCGGGATCCGATCGTCCGGCGCTGCCGGAAGCCAGCCGTCCGTCCATAAAAAACAAACAAAGCAAGGAGGAACAACGGGATGGAATATCAGGTATCAGAAAAGATCCAAAGCAGGCTCAGCGCCCTGACGGAAAACGCCAGCGTGCAGAAAGCCCTTGCTTTTATGAAGGAGGATCAGGATAAGGTCATTGAAAAACAGATCGAACTGACCTTGATCCCCGCCCCCACGTACCATGAAGAAAAGAAAGCCGCCCGGCTTCTGGAAATGTTCAAAGAAGAAGGGCTTACCGACTGCCATATCGACGAATACGGCAACTGTGTCGGGATCCGCAAAGGAACCGGCGGCGGAAAGACGACCCTAGTAGAAGGGCATATGGATACGGTATTCCCTCTTGATACAGAACTTAAGATCGTCCGGGAGGACGGCTATATTAAATGCCCGGGAATCGTTGACGATACCAGAGGCTGCGCCGCCGTTCTTTCCACGATCCGCGCCTTAAACGCCGCCGGGATCCAGACAAAGGGCGATATCCAGTTCGTCGGGACCGTCCAGGAGGAAGGCACCGGCGCCTTAAAGGGAATGCAGTATTATGTACAGCATCACCCGGAGCTTGAGGCCAGCATCTCCGTCGATGGCCCCGGCTATCAGGAAATCGTTTACGAGGCCACCGGAATCCAGACCTATGAGGTCAACTTCCACGGGATCGGCGGACATGCCTGCGGAATGTTCGGCAAGGTTGCCAATCCGCTCCACGCGGCCGCCAGAGCCATCGCTAAGATTGCCGATTTCCAGGTTCCCAAGGAGCCGATGACCACCTTCGCGGTCACCAACTTCCATGCCGGAAGCTTTGAATCGGTTCATGCCATCGTTCCCACGGCGCAGATCCGCTTCAACTTCCGTTCCAATTCCCAGGAGGAGCTGGAAAAGCTGCGCGATCGGATCTTTGCCGCCATCGAGGAGGCCTGCAAAGAGGAAACCGACCGCTGGGGCAAGGATACCATTACATACGACGTAAAGCATATCTGCGATGTCAACGCAGGCGGACAGGATTGCCACGCCCCCATCGTAGAAGCGGCCATGGCTGCCTCCAAATACATCGGCGGGCAGGAGCCGAAGCTTGGAAACGGCGGCTCCACCAACTGCAACCGCGCTCTGGAAGCCGGCATCCCGGCCGTATGCCTGGGAATGGGCGCCGACTATGATTCCAAGGCCCACACCTTAAACGAGCAGTTCAAGGTTGAGGACGCCTACAAGGGCTGCCAGCTGACGCTGCTGCTTGCCCTCTTATGCGCCGGAACCGAGATCGCCGACAGCGTGATCGAATAACGCAGGCAAACGGCCGGTATTAATGGAAATCCCGAGCGGGCGGCCGCGGCGCAGTTCCAAAGCCGCCCGCGTGAACAAAAAATAGAAGGAGAATCAGTATGAAAAAAATCGAGATCGATACCTTTCTCAAATTTCAGTTTGTCAGCAATCCCACCTTCTCTCCGGATCATTCTTCCGTAGCTTTCGTGGTTTCCGCTGCCAATCGGGAAAAGAACAACTACAGCGCGAATCTGTATGTGTACAATCTGAAATCAGAAAAGGTACAGAAGCTGACAACCGGAAACGACGCCAAGACCTATGCCTGGACTTCAGACAACACACTGCTGTTCCCCGCTGACCGCAACCCGAAGAAGGACGCGGACAGTAAGGAAGAGCGCACCTGCTTCTATGAGATCTGCCCCTGCGGCGGGGAAGCGGAGGAAGTCTTCTCCGTTCCGGCCAAGGTTTCGGCAATCCGCGAACTGTCCGCCGGACGGTATCTGCTTACCGTAAAATACGATAACTACAAGGAGACGAGAAAGACCTCCTACGAAGTGATCGACGAGCTTCCCTTCTGGGGCAACGGCCTCGGCTTCACCAACGCCAAGAGAAACCGTTTTGCCATCTACGACAAGGCCTCCGGCGAGATGACCTGGATCGCCGACGAGTGGACCGAATGCATGGAATACTCCATTTACAAGGATCTGATGCTGTACACCGCTTACCCCTGGAAACAGAGCGTTCAGGGATTAAAGCCCGGCGTTTATCTTTACAACTTAAAGACCGGCGAAACAAAGACCATGATCGAGCCGGAAACCGTACGGACTGGCAGCATCGAGCTTTTAAACGAGCATGAGGCCATCGTCATGTCCGCCGACGCCTCCTACAAGGATTTCACCAAATACTGTGATTTCTATAAGATGAACCTGGCCGACGGCTCCCTGAGCCTCTTCGTTCCCTACGACGCCTCCATCGGCTCCTCTGTAGGCTCTGACGCCAGATTTGGGGCGGGCCGTTCCCATAAGGCCATGAACGGAGATTTCTATTTTACCTCCACCGTTGACGACTTCTCCCATCTGTACAAGCTGGCTGCGGACGGCGCCATCTCCGGCCCTCTTACAAACGGCAGCTCCTGCGACAGCTTCGATATCTGCGAGGGACATATCGCCAGCTGCGAATTTAAGGGCTTAAAGATCGCCGAGCTTTATGTGGATGGAAAACAGGTCACCCACTTAAACGACTGGCTGCCTGAGGAATATTCCGTTTCTGCTCCGGAAGCCTTCGCCTTCACCGCCAGCGACGGCTATGAGATCCACGGCTGGGTACTGAAACCGGCCGGCTACGAAGAAGGAAAGACCTATCCGGCCATCCTTCACATCCACGGCGGCCCCCGCACCGTCTTCTCCGATGTTTACCATCATGAGATGCAGATGTGGGCCAACGCCGGCTACTTCGTCTTCTTCTGCAATCCCAGAGGATCCGACGGACGTGGCACGGATTTCGGCAACATCAACGGCATTTACGGCACCGTTGACTACCAGAACATCATGGATTTCACCGACGAGGTATTAAAACGCTATCCGGCCATCGACCAGAAACGGGTCGGCGTTACCGGCGGCTCTTACGGCGGCTTCATGACCAACTGGATCGTCGGCCATACGGACCGGTTCGCGGCGGCCGCTTCCCAGCGTTCCATCGCCAACTGGGTTTCCTTCGAGCACAACTCCGATATCGGCCATACCTTTATCTTAAACAACCAGGGCGGAAACACCAGAACCAATGTGGAACTTCTTTGGAAGCAGTCTCCGCTCCAGTACGCGCCCAACTGCAAGACCCCGATCCTCTTTATCCATTCGGATGAGGACTACCGCTGCTACATGGCGGAGGGCTTCGCGATGTACAGCGCGGTAAAGAGAAACGGCTGCCCGGCGAAGCTCTGCCTGTTCCACGGCGAGAACCATGAGCTTTCCAGAGGCGGAAAGCCGGAAAACCGGATCGACCGGATGACCGAGATCGTAAACTGGATGGACGCTTACTTAAAATAAACAAAAAAAAGACGCGGCAGATTCCCAACCGGTATTCTGCCGCGTCCGTTTTATCTCTTATGTAGCCAGCTCCAGGCTGACCCGCAGGGCCTCGTCGACCCGATCCTGCATTTCCCCGTCGATATGGCAGATTTTTTCCCTCAGCCGCTGCTTGTCGATGGTCCGCAGCTGTTCCAGGAGGATGACCGAATCCCGTACCATATCGCATTGCCTGGCGTTTAGCTCCACATGGGTCGGAAGCTTCGCCTTATTCATTTTCGATGTGATCGCCGCACAGATCACCGTCGGGCTGTGCTTATTTCCCACATCATTCTGTATGATCAAAACCGGCCGCACGCCGCCCTGCTCGGAACCGATCACCGGCCGTAAATCCGCATAATAAATATCTCCGCGTCTGATAATCACGTTTTCACTCTCCGCTGCTGTTTTTCAGGCTGCCCTGTACCAACAGTATTGACATCCCTTGATTATCTTATGCAGAAATCAGAAAAATCGGGCCCTTCCACGCCTGATTATTCCGCTCCCGGCGCGGCTCCTCCCTTACCTGCGTCCGATGGATCCCGCTTCCGGCGCAAATCCCTCGTATTCTCCATCCAGCCAGGATAAAGCTCCCACCGGCTTTCCATGATAAAGATACCGTCTTGGCACCCGTTTCCCAAGCTGGCAGGGAATCTCATAGTGAAAACCGCCGCAGGCGGCCGCCAGCTCCTCCATGGAAATCTCTTCCTCTCCCTCTCTTCCAAGAAGCGTCACCAGCTCCCACTCTCTTGCCTCCGGGATTTCCGTCACGTCCGCCATAAACTGATCCATACAGATCCGCCCTAAAATCGGCGCCCGTTTTCCATGGACCAGGATCGTTCCCTTTCCAGAAAGATTCCGCGGGTATCCGTCTCCATACCCGGCGCATACCGTCGCCACTCTCCTGACCGAATCCGCCGTATAAGTTCCCCCATAGCTCACAGCCGTCCCCGGAAGGATCTCCCGGATGCAGGTAATATGGCTTTTCAACTCCATAGCCGGCCGCAGCGCGGCGTTCTTTTCCGTCTCTTTAGATGGATGGAGGCCGTAAAGCATGATCCCAGCCCGGACCATATTTAGGTCCGCTTCCCGAAACCGAAGGGTGCCGGCGCTGTTGGAGCAGTGGCGAAGAGGGATCTGGATCCCCCGGCTTTTAAGCCTGTCCGCAAACTCGGTAAACCGGCGAAGCTGCTCCCTGGTAAAATCAGGGTCTTCCTCATCCGCCTTAGAAAAATGCGTGAAGATCCCCTCGATCTGGATTCCCGGAAGCCCCGCGATCCTCTGGATTTCCGTTTCCGCCTCCGCTCCCGGAAGAAAGCCGGTCCGGCTCATCCCCGTATCCACAGCGATATGAACCTTTGCCTGCTTTTTTGCCTCAAGGGCCGCCTGGGAGAACGCCTGCGCCTCCTCAAACCGGGATATGGAAGGCCGGATATCAAGCTCAGCCAACTCCCGGTACCGCTCCTTTGCCGCCGGTCCCAAAACCAAGATCCCTTTTTTGATCCCATGCCTTCTAAGCATGAGCGCCTCGTCCGCCGTGGCCACGCCGTAGCTGGAAACAAAGGCGTCGATCGTTTTAGAAACGGCGGCCGCACCATGGCCATAGCCGTCCGCCTTTACGATTCCCATGATCTTCGTTCCCGGCGTCACCGTGGAAGCGACGGCCTTCATGTTTTCCTCGATCCGGTCTAAATGAATATCCGCATACGTTCTGTCAGTTTTCACGCCTCATTACCTCCGACAAGCTGTCCGCCAGCTCCCTGGCTAAAACGGAGTGGACGCCGTACCGGCGTTCGGCCGCTTCTCCCGCCAGCCCATGAATATAAACCCCGAAAGCCGCGGCCGCGCCCTCTTCCATTCCGAGGGCGATCAGCCCCGCGATCACGCCGGTTAAAACGTCTCCGGAGCCGCCCTTCGCCATCGCCGGCGTACCGCTCTCATTTACAAAAACGGTTCCGTCCCGGAAGGCCGTCACCGTCGCCGCGTCCTTTAATACGCAGGCTGCTCCGTACTGCGCGGAAACCTCCCTGGCGGCGCTTACCGGATCCGCTTTCAGCTCCTTGATCGTCTTTCCCGTAAACCGGGACATTTCCATCATGTGAGGCGTCAGGATCATATTTTCCGTCAAATACTCCTTAAGCTTCGGATCGGCCGCCAGAAGATTCAGCGCATCCGCATCCAGGATCACCGGCACGTAAGACTCGCTTAAGATCGTTTCCACCATAACCTTCGCCGTTTCGCCCTGGCCGATGCCGGGGCCAAGAACGATCACATCGGCCCAGGCCGCCTGTTCCTTTACGGTATTTTCAAACCGCGCCGGATCGGCTTTGGCCTCCGTCCCGTCATAAAGCGCCAAAATTGCCTCCGGAAGCCGCTCCTGCAGAATCAGCCGGTTGCTCTCTTCCGTCAGGATCTTCACCAAACCAGCGCCGCAGCGGTACGCCGCCAAAGCGGAGAAAAAGGCCGCTCCCGCCATCCCTTCCGAGCCTGCCGCCACCAGCACCTTTCCGAAGGTCCCCTTATTAGAATTTCGTTCCCGCTTGGGAATCCGCAAGAGATCCGAAGGCTCTAGGGCGAAAGCGGACGGCTTTCCCGTTCCGCCGGTATCCAAAACAGCGCCGGGATCCGGAGTCAGCCCAGGATTTGGAACTAGTCCGGGATTTGAAACCAGTCCGATATCCACGATCCGCAGACGGCCGCAGAATTCCCTGCCCGGATACAGCGCCTGCCCCAGCTTCTTTTCTCCGAAGGTCACCGTTGCGTCCGCCCGGACCGCCGCCCCCATGACCGCTCCTGTGTCCGAGCTGATCCCGGAGGGCATATCCACGGAAAGAACCGGCGCTCCCATTTCGTTGATCCGGCTGGCCAGTTCCAAATAGCCGCCCGCAAGCGGCCGGGAAAGTCCGACGCCGAACAGTGCGTCGATGATCAGACTGCACCGGCCCGGAATAAAGTCCGATGCGGAATGTACCGGAATCCCCAACCGATTTACAATGGAAAGCTGGAGTTCAAACTCCGGAGTCCTCCTTCCTCCCTCATCCGGAAGGAGGATCGTAACCGCAAAGCCCCGCAGAAACAGGATCCTCGCCGCCGCGATCCCATCGGCCCCGTTATTGCCGAAGCCGCAGACCGCAAGAATAGAAAACCGGCGCTTGTCTTCGGAATCCGGTGCTTTGACAGCCAACATCCGCTCCGCTTCACCGGCGGCCGCCAGCGCCGCCCGTTCCATCAAAACGATCGACGGAATCCCGTAATCCTCGATGGTCCGCCGGTCGATCTCCTTCATCCTGCTCCCGCTTACCAGACTTCTCATTCCGCTCCTCCTCTGCCGCGCGTCTTGGCCCTCTTCTTTTTTTAGTTCCCCGCGCTTGTTTCGTCTCCTTCTCCCACGGCAAACGCCATGGCGTACTCCTTCGTATCCGATATGGAAACTTCCAGCCTCTCGATCCCTTTTTGCTTCGCCGTTTCGGCCGCCCGTCCCCAAAGCGCTACATAAGGCTTTCCAAGGGAATCCCGCAAAACCTCGATTTCCCGGATCTCAAACTCCCGAAAACCGGTGCCGAACACTTTGGAAACCGCCTCTTTCACCGCAAAAGTGCCGGCCAGGACAGAAGGCTTCCCTTCCGCCTGCCGGCGCTCTTCCTGGGTAAAAACCCGTGATAAAAAGGCCTCTTTCTCACAGGCCTTCTTCATTCTTTCAATCTCGATCAGATCACAGCCGACTCCCTTTACCATACGCCTACGCTTCCTGCCCGTGCATTTTTGCATTTTCCTTTGCCATCTTCTCTTTTGCCTTCCGCTCCCGCTCGTCCTGCATACTGCAGACCCGGTAGGAAAGCCGCATCAGGCTCTCGGAAAGATGCACATTCTCAACTACGACGTCGTTGGGCACATTTAAGTCCGTATGGGCAAAGTTCCAAATTGCCTTGATCCCCGCCTTCACCAGCCGGTCGGCGATTTCCGGCGCTTTGGATTTCGGAATCGTAAGAGCCGCGATCTGCACCTCATTCTCCACGATAAACTGCTCCAGATCATCGATCCCCCGGATTTCGACCCCCCGGACCACTAACCCGATCAGGCGGGGATTAATATCAAACATCCCTTTGATCATAAAGCCCCGCTTTTCAAAATTCGTATAATTGGCGATCGCCTGCCCCAGGTTCCCGGCCCCGATGATGATCAGGTTATGCTGCCGGTCGATCCCCAGGATCCTGGCAATTTCCGTATAGAGGTATTTGACATTATAGCCGTAGCCCTGCTGCCCAAAGCCTCCGAAATTGTTAAGATCCTGACGGATCTGCGACGCCGTCACCTTCATCCTGGCGCTCAGTTCATTGGAAGAAATCCGCTCGATCCCTTCTTCCATCAATTCCCCCAGATACCGGTAATAACGCGGCAGCCTGGCGATCACTGCCTTTGAAATCTGTCTTTGGTCTGCCATTTTGACTCACCCTCATGCTGCAAAAAATTCATCCCGCCCCACAAAAGAAACGGGATGTCTGAAAATACGTACTTTTATTATACCTGTATCCTAGTTTTTTGTCAAATCCTTGTCAAAGCAGTTTTCGGCCGCCGTTTTGAGCCGATACCTAACAGCCCGATGTATAACAGCCCGATGTATAACAGCCCGATGCCTAACGATGAAAAAAATCACGCGCACAAGCAGGCTTGGCGCGTGATTTTCCCGGCTGTCGATCACCGTATCGATTCTTTTTCTTTATTGATATCCAACGACGACGCAGACCATCATGATGATCGCGCATGCCAGGATCCAAAGTCCCCAAAGCTTTCCGAAGAATTTCATCCAGCGGTCATAGGGGATAGCGGCCGCCGCGATAAAGGGCATCAGGGAACCGCCGTGGGGCTGGGCATAGCCGCAGATTCCGTCACCGAGCCGGTAGGAAAGTACCAGGATCTGACGGCTGATTCCGGAAAGGTCGGCTACCGGCGCTAAGATCGGCATTACGACCGCGGCCTGTCCGGTTCCGGAGGTTACGAACACGCTGGCGATCATGTTGATGATCAACATGGCCGGCGCTCTTAAAATATGAGGCAGATAGTCCATCGTGGAAGCCATTCCCATAACGACGGTATCCAGGATATTGGCCTCGTTCATGATCAGCGTGCAGGCGGCGCCCAGTCCAACGATCAGAGCCGCCGAGATCATTCCTTTGGCGCCTTTTACAAATTCAGAGGCGATCTTGCTGGGCGTATAACCGTAGGCCAGTCCGCTTAAGATTCCCATCCACATAAAGACGATGGCGTTCTGCGTAAGCGTCCAGCCGAAACGCAAACATCCGTAGATCAAAACAGCAAAGGAACAGAGAAAGACCACCAGTACCAGCCAGTGACGCTTCTCGATCTCCACATTCATGTCGCTGACGTCAAACTTCTGAATATCCGAGCAGTTATAGATCGCGCTCTTTGTCGGGTCTTTGCGGCAGCGCTCGCCGTACCAGACGATATAAGCCGTGGTGATCAGATAAAGGACAATGAACGCCACGATTCTCATGGAGATACCGGAATAGGCGGGAAGTCCTACCAGTCCCTGAGCCACCGCCGTCGTGGAGGCGAAGATACCCGAGGAGAAGCCGATTCCGATTCCCAGCATAACGATGGATACGCCGACGATGGCGTCATAGCCAAGGGTTGCCGCTAACATTACTCCCAAAGGCGTAAACCCGATAAACTTATTGGTTGACTGGGTAATGCCGATGCAGGCAAATAAAAGTACGAACAGCGGGATAAAGAATTTTTCTTTTCCCCTGCAGGCCTTGGAAAGGCGGCTGCAGAAGGCATGGAACATGCCGGTGGACAATAAGACCTCCAGGCCCGCTCCGACGATCAGGACGCCGAAAATAATATCCGCGTTGTTTTCAAAGGATTCCATAATATAGTTGGGGATCATCCAGAACGGAACCGGCGTCTTCTCTATGTATTCAAAAGAATCCGCAAGTACGACTTCCTGTCCCGATTCGTTCTCGACCCTCGCGTACTGTCCCGCCGGAATCACGTAAGTCATGATCGATACAAAAATCAGGATCATGAAGATTACGACATAGCCGTGGGGCATCTTAAAGGCTTTTTTCTTTTTTGCTGCTGCTTCCATGAAATTTCCCCCTTCATGTTTTCGATAGTAGTGTTCTATTTCGCTTCCCGGTTCTCCTTTTCCAGGTTGGCCTTAAACTCATCCTGTACCGTCTTTAAAAGCTCCGGATTTTCGATCAGCTCATAAGCCGCTCCCGCAAGGATCTTTGCTCCGTACAGGATCGCGTCGTGGGCTTCCTTCGTCTTTCCCGCCGCGATATATTCCTGGGAATGAGCCGCCGCGCCCTCGTCCACAAAGGCGATTCTGGCGCAGGTGCCGGGAACCCGGCGCATTACGTTTCCAAAGTCCGTGGAGCCCGTCTTTTCTCTGGCGGGACGGATCCGGGGCGCTCCCACCTCAGCCGCCTGCTTCATGACAAGATCGTTTAAGGAAAGCACCGGGATCTTGTTGTCCACAGCCTTTTCCCGGATCATCTCCACCTCGGTCTCCGTCATCATGGCGGCGCCCTTTAATACCTTTTCAAACCGCTCGCAGACCGTATCCAAATATGCCCGGCTGTAGGAGCGGACATAGGCGCTGGCCTCCGCATAGGCCGGAACCACATTGGCCGGCGTGCCTCCGCAGTTATTGATGGTATAATGGATCTTTACGTCCGAATTCACATGTTCCCGCAGGAACTCGATCCCCTGGAACGCAAGGATCAGGCCGTCTAAGGCGCTTCTTCCCTTCTCCGGCTTTATGGCCGCATGGGAGCTTACGCCGTGGAAAATAATCTTGTATTTTGTATTCGCCAGGGATTTCACATCCACCTGGGTCGCAGGACCGCCGTGCATCATAAACGCCGCGTCCAGCTCCGTAAAATCACAGCCGTTCTGGATCATCCGGATTTTTCCGCTGACGCTCTCCTCCGCCGGCGTCCCGTACACGGTCACGGTATAAGGAACGGCAAGCCCGGCGTCCTTTAACGCCTTGGCCGCGGCCAGGATGCTGGGCCCCTGCATATGATGGCCGCAGGCGTGACCAATCCCCGGGAGCGCGTCGTATTCGCAGAGCAGGCCGATATTGGGGCCGCCCTCCCCATGGCGGTAAACCGCACGGAACGCCGTAGGTACTTCGGCGACTCCCCTCTCGACTTCAAATCCTTCTTTCTCCAGCCATCCGGTCAGAACCTCGGCCGCATGAAACTCTTCCATCCCGATTTCCGGATGGTCAAAAATGTCATCGGCCATGGCCGCCATTTCTTCCCGCATCCCGTCAATTTCCTGATACAGGGCTTCCTTCGACATAAAAAACACCTCCGTCGTTTGATATCCCAACTATATCAGACAACAGAGGTGTTTGTACAATATGTAAAATTTAAGATTAGATTTTAATTTCTTTTTGTTATTTTCGTCATGCGATGAGAAAGGTCTCCCCGTGCTTCTTTAGAATATCCACCATATCCTGCATAAAAGGAGGAAGCTCCTGCCCCTTTTTATAGGCAACTACCACAGCCCGTTTGTGATTTTCCGTATCCATCGTATAATAATTGACCGGTTTCTTATATTTCATGTTCACCGCGTAGCCTTCCCTTAAAAAGGTAATTCCCAGGCCCTCCGCCACCATCTGCATGGCCGTTTCATTGCTGCGGATCAGCCGGACCTTCCCAGGCGTCACATGATGGCGGTTTAAGATCACATCCTCGACTCCGCGGCTGCTCTGCATCGGCGTATGCAAGATCAGCGTCTCCCCGTTTAGCGCCTCCACCGGCAGCTTCCGGTACCGCTCGCCGGGGACATATTCCGCTTTCTCATTGACCGGGTGGCATACCGGGACGGCTACTAAAAATTCCTCCTCAAACAGCACCTCGGTCTTCATGGAACACGGCGCGTCCGTCTGGTTTAGCACCACCATATCCAGCTCGCTCTTTTTCAGCATTTCATTTAAAACCATCAGGTTGCCTTCCCGGATCACCAGATCGATCTTCGGCCATTTTTTCTCATACTCCGCGGCCACCGGCGGGATCAGCCAGGAGCCTCTCCTCTGGGAAATCCCCAGACGCAGCCGGCCGGCGTTCTGACAGACAATATCGTAGATCTCCCGGTTAAATTCCTCCTCCAGCCGCAGCATCTTCGACGCCTTTTCCACATACCGTTCTCCCGCGAAGGTCAGAGAAAACCGCTTGCCGCTGCGGTCAAACAGCGTTACTCCCAGGCTTTTCTCAAGGTTCGTAATGTAAATACTTAAGGCCGGCTGGGAAATATACAGCTTTTCCGCCGCCCGCGTCAAATTTCCGCACTCCGCCAGCGCGCAGACATATTTTTGTTCCCTCAGATCCATAATCTTTGCTCCCTTCCCCAGCCGCCCGCGGCTCCCCCTGCCCGCGGCCTTTCTTTTCAGTATATCATTTCTGGGGCTTTTAAGCAAATTGAAGCGAAGGTTTCCTTTCATTTAAAAAATTTAATTTCAACTTTTACTTTCTTTATTCTCTGCCCATTCCGATTTTTCCAGCATTCGGCAGACTTTTGGTTTGCCAGCACTATCTGCCTCCCGGTTTGACTTTCGATTTTTCCATAAAGCCGTGCAATTTCCGCCGTTTTATGGTATAGTATAAAAGATAGGCACAATATCCGATCCCATTTTTAGGAGGAAGTTATGATCTTAGCCTGCAGCAGCATCTGCAAAGCCTTCGGAGGCGATGAAATATTAAAGAACGTCTCCTTCCATATAGAAGAACACGAAAAAGCGGCCATTGTCGGCATCAACGGAGCCGGGAAGTCCACCCTTTTAAAGATCATCGTCGGCGAGCTGCCGGCGGATTCCGGGGAAGTGGTCATCTCCAAAGGAAAAACCCTGGGCTATCTGGCTCAGAATCAGGATCTTTTAAGCCATCGGACCATCTATGACGAGATGGTGGAGGCAAAGCGCCCGGTAATCGAAATGGAGCAGACCCTGCGCCAGCTGGAGGAGGATATGAAAACGGCCTCCGGCGAGGATCTGGAAAATAAGATGGCTTCCTACAGCCGCCTAAGCCACCAGTTTGAATTAATCAACGGCTACGCCTGGAAAAGCGAGATCGTCGGCGTTTTAAAGGGGCTCGGCTTCTCTGAGGACGACTTTCAAAAACAGATCTCCACTCTCTCCGGCGGCCAGAAAACCCGTGTTTCCCTGGGAAAGCTCCTGCTTTTAAATCCAGATATTATCCTTTTGGACGAGCCCACCAACCATCTGGACATGTCGTCCATCGCATGGCTGGAAACCTACCTGTTAAATTATAAGGGCAGCGTGATCATCGTCGCCCACGACCGCTACTTCCTGGACCGGATCGTTTCCAAGGTCATCGAACTGGACGGCGGAAAGTCCACGGTCTATCCGGGTAATTATTCTTCCTACAGCGAGAAGCGGGCCCAGATGCGCGCGATCCAGATGAAAGCCTACTTAAACCAGCAGCAGGAGATCCGCCATCAGGAAGAAGTAATTGAAAAGCTCCGTTCCTTCAACCGGGAAAAATCCATCAAGCGGGCGGAAAGCCGGGAAAAAATGCTCAATAAAATTGAGGT
>DGYMR06203__coassemble_1212_pt1 | contig 17406 bp, 18 predicted proteins | sample DGYMR06203__metabat2_high_PE_052 | metagenome-assembled genome bin DGYMR06203
ACCAGATAAAGGGCTTAAATCTGTCACATAGTCGCTGCGCATCTCCAAAGAAGTTAAATTCGTAAGCTCTGAAAGCGGTTCTAAAGTATGAAAGGAATCTTCCATACTTCCATTTTGACGGTCCCTCAGATGGATCGTCTGCAAATTATGAAGATTCGCAAGAGGACTCAAGTCCTGTACATTACAGCCCATTCGTAAAGATGCAAGTTCCGTCAATCCAGATAACGGAGAAATATCGACAGCATCCGGAAACTGGGGCGCTGGTAACTCTAATTCTTTCAAATGAGTCATTCCAGCCAACGGACTCAAATCAGAAACATAGCTTTCTGCCCGAATCCGCAGCGATTCCAGCTTGGTCATTTCCGCAAGCGGGGAAAGATCCTCGATGATGCCAATTTTTAAATATAATTCTTTTAAATTCACTAAAGATGCAAGCGGCTCAATATCATCCACAAATCCGGAATCACCAATCAAGGCTAAATCCTCAAGTCCTGTGAGACCTGATAGTGGTGAAAGATCTTCGATATTTTCTGATGGAAGATGCAAAACTTTCAAGCTGGTCAATCCGCTTAAAGGAGATAAATCGTGAATATCCGTATTTCCCCCAATATCGTCGCCTAGATTTAATTCTTTTAAATGAGTCATTCCCGAAAGGAGCGATAAATCCGACATTTCATTTCCGCGCAGATCCAGCAGCTCCAGATTGGTCATCTCCTTTAATCCCTGGAGATCCGCATCTTCCAATCCTTTCTCTCTTAAATCCAGCTGAGTTAGCGCTGTGCTATAAGCTTCGCCTCCGATCATAACCGTAGGAGCCGTAAGAATTTCTTCCTGTATTTCCTCTGCCTTCTCCACGCCAGCCGTTCCTTCTGTTCCGCTCATCGCATTTTCCGTTTTTGGGCCGCTTATGCCAAACATAGAGCCAACCACGAAAAATACTGCAGCGGCAGCGGCAATGCCGCCCGTTAAAAATAGGGCATTTCCTTTTCTTTTCGTTTTCTGATTTTCTGATGAATGCGGTTCATTTGAAAGTTCCACTACCTGCTGGCTCTCGATAGCCTCAAGAAACTCCGCAGCTGTCTGAAACCGATCCTCCGGCTGCACCGCTAATCCCTTTAAAATGGCGCGCTCCAGGTAGAGAGGAATCTCCACTCCCGCTTCGGACGGCGGTATCAGGGTATCATGATCCAGCCGCTCCAACGACTCCGGAGGCAAAAATCCGGTAATCGCCGCGTACAGGCAGGCGGCACAGGAATAGACATCGGTATAAGGGCCCTGACGGCTCCGCCTTATATATTGTTCTTTCGGTGCATAGCCAACCTTTAAAACAACATCTAAACTTTTACTTCTATCTCCAAGACTATATCGAGCAGAGCCAAAATCCAGCAGCTTAACATCTCCGTCTTTGGTAATGTAAATATTATCCGGCGTCACATCTCGATGAATCAGGCCCTCTCGATGAACTGCCGTTAAGGCCCTCAAAACAGGAATCATCACATCCAATGCCTCTTCAATGGTGATCTTCCCGCCCTGATTTGCAATATACGTCTTAAACGAAATGCCTTCGATATAATCCATAACAAAGTAGGATGTATCGTTTTCATCAAAATAGTCCGTTACGCCCGCAATGCCCGGCTGGCCCATGAATTTGGCCAATGTGTGAGCCTCCTCCTGGAATCTTAGAAGGCCATAGAAAAATTCTTCCTGGCGGTTTCCCGTCATCACTGAAACGGTCCCATCCTTCATACGGGCGGACAGCTCTCCAGGCATATATTCTTTTACGGCAACCTTTGTGGCTAGGCTGGTATCATAAGCCAAATACGTAATACCAAATCCGCCCTGTCCCAGCACTCGGCCGATAATATAACGATGATTTAAAACTGTACCTGCACGCAGCGCTACTGGGTATTCCTCCGCATTCTCCTCCAGCTGAAATCCGCAGTAGGGACAGGGCCCTTTGCCGTCGGGATTTTCTTGAGAATCCGGGCGTTCCCGGAAGCAGTTATAGCAAAGGCGTTCTGAATTTTGGATCATAATGTAAAAATTTCCTCCCATGTATCGCTGGATCTATTACGAAAAAATTTTCCATCGTTAGATTAATTGTATATAATTTCAAAAAAAATACAATATGCTGGCTGCATAGTGTTTTTCGTCAGAAAATTCCGGTGCCAAGAAGGTTCCAGGTTTCCAACGCAGTAAAGATCCTCCGATTCCGGTACCGCAAAGATCCCCGGCTTTCGTCACGGCAAAAGTTCCACAGGTTTCCGGTCAAAAGAAAAAAGCCCCCGCCGGTTTTCCTCCGGCAGGAGCCTTTTCTCAAGCCAAACACAGAAACATTTTTCCATGTCTTTAATCGGTATTCTTATGCATTCTTCTTATGCGTTTTTCTTTACGTCTTTGAATTTCTCCGCGATCTTAATTAACAGCTGGACAATGTTCTCCATGGACTGGATGCAGACAAACTCATATTTTCCATGAGCATTGTGGCCGCCTGCGCAGAGGTTGGGACAGGGAACGCCCATATAGGACAGGCGGGAGCCGTCGGTGCCGCCGCGGACCGGACGAACCACCGGAGCGTCAACACCCAGCTCCTTAAACGCCGCCGCCGCAATATCCATCAGATACATATGAGGTCTGATCTTCTCCGCCATATTATAATACATGTCGTTGATTTCCACCTCGACCGTTCCAGCGCCGTATTTTTCATTGAGGAAATCTCCAACCTTCATAGCGTAAGCTTTTCTCTTTTCAAAGATCTCCATGCTGTGATCGCGGATCAGATAGTCCAGCAGCGCGCTCTCTACGCTTCCGGACATATTGTTCAGATGGAAATATCCCTCGTATCCTTCCGTAAACTGCGGCTTTTCGCCCGCCGGAAGCATGGATTCAAATTCCATGCCCACTAACAGCGCGTTCTTCATCTTCCCCTTAGCGCTGCCGGGATGGATATTCTGTCCCTGGATCCGTACCTTCATGGAAGCGGCGTTAAAGGTCTCATACTCCATTTCGCCCCAGGCTCCGCCGTCGATGGTGTAAGCCACGTCAGCGCCCCAGCCCTTTACATCAAAGAAATCCACGCCGTGTCCTACTTCCTCATCCGGCGTAAAAGCGATCTTTACCGTGCCGTGAGGAATTTCCGGATGAGCCAGAAGCGTTTCCGCCATGGTCATGATCTCAGCGATACCCGCCTTGTCGTCCGCGCCCAGAAGCGAGGTTCCGTCGGTGGTGATCAGGTCTTTTCCCACATATTTTTTCAGATCCGGGAACAGCTCCGGAGACATGGTGATCCCCAGCGCCTTATTTAAGGTGATCGTGGATCCGTCGTAGGATTTGATCAGCTGCGGATGGGTATTCTCATCGGAAAAGTCCGGCGAGGTATCCATATGAGCCAGGAAGCCGACAATCGGGCAGTCCGCCTCGACCGTTGCCGGGATCGTTCCATATACGTAGCCGTGCTCGCTCATAACGGCGTCCTTGATGCCGATGGCCTTCATCTGCTCCACAAGAAGCTTTGCCAGGGCAAACTGCTTTTCCGTACTGGGAACCTGGGACACGTCCGGCGCGGACTGAGTGTCAAAGGCCACATACTTTAAAAAATTATCAACGACTTTAGACATACGACTCTCTCCTTTTCTGATTGTTTTTATCTTTTCCGGCGTCCGCCGGTAGGATACATGGGTCTAAAAATGAACTCCTGCTTAAATAACGCGCTGCCTTCCTAGGTGACTCCCGGCATTTTAGCCCTTTCGGTCCAGATCCGCCTGCAGCGGCTCTAAATAATGAACCAGCATATCCCTGAGGCTTCGGATCGGGAACGCTCCGGGAACGATTTCCTCATAAGTGGCGCTTTTCCGCCCTCCCTGTTCCATCCGATTCCAAAAATACTCGATCTGGTCAAAGGGAACATAATACGTCTCATTCTTTGAAGTAAAAGACAGGATGATAAACGCGACTCCGCCCTGCTCCTCGAATTTTTTCATAAACGCGATCTGGTGCGGATGGATATTATGAAGCGGAAAGGTCAAAACCGCGCATTCCTTTGCGTCAAAGCATACCGGAATGCCCTGCACCGCGCCGATGTAATCCACGGTGCTTTTCTGATCAAAATAGGCCAGGGTAATGTGGCGGCTTTCTTTGTCTATGGTGATGGGCTTGATCGGCGTCGGGATCTTCTGGATCAGCGCCAGATTCTTTTCCCGGTAAGCTTCGTTGGTGCGATTAATAAATTCCTCCAGCGTAGAACCGCGGAGCCCTCTTGTTTTCCAGGTTCCCACTGTCTTGTCTCCTCCGTAATCCTTTCAATTCTTCGTAAACAAGCGTCTTCATAAGTTTGCGTCTTTGATAGTAAGCACTTTCATTAGCAAGCATTTTCGTACGCAAACATCTTCATAATTTTCTCAAATTCCCTTAATAAGTTTACATAATATTTTTATGTAAACTTATTGGAAACTTACAGGAATCTGCAGTCCCCTTTTTTCGGCCTCCCGCTTCCATTCCTCCGGAAACGGCGCCTGGAATACCCGCTCCGAAAGATAGGAAAACCGTGCATCCTGGGGCGAGTCCAGCTTTGGAAATTCCAAACGGAACGAATGGAGCAGCTGGTGCCCCGGTCCCCGCTCGCCGCCGTACTTTCGGTCCCCTACTAAGGGATGCCCGATGGATGCTAAATGAGCGCGGATCTGATGGGAACGGCCGGTAAATAAGGTGACCTTTAAAAGGCTGTAGCCGTTCGCCGTTACCACCGGCTCATATTTGGTTTTTATATAGGCGGAACCGGGAATCTGGGACTGAGAAATGGAAACCCGGTTGGTCTTTTCGTCTTTTTTCAACCATCCTTCCATCAGCTCCGTCTTTTTTACTTCCCCGGAGACAATGCACTGGTAATATTTATGAATGCTCCGCTCCCGAAACAGGCGGGAAAGAAACTGGAGTCCTTGTAGGGATTTCCCGGCCGTAAGGATCCCGCTGGTGTTCCGATCCAGCCGGTTGCAGACCGAAGGCCGAAAGCTTTTTAATTCCTCCTGGGTTACGGCGCCGGTGCGAAGCAGGTATTGGATCAAATATTCCACCGCCGAGGCTTCACCGCCCTCCCCCTGCTGGGACAGCATTCCCACAGGCTTATTGAATAAAAGGATATCATCGTCCTCATAAAGGATATCGAGAGCCGCAGAGGCGTCAGCAGAGGCTTCCGCAAACGTTTTTACGGCAGCAGGCTGCGGCCCGGAAAATTTTTCAATGGTTTCCTCTGATAAAAAGAGGCGCACCACATCGCCCTCCGCAAGCTTTTCCGCTCCCTCGCAGCGCTTTCCGTTTAAGGTGATGTTTTTCTTTCGTATCATCTTATAAAGAAAGCTTTTTCCCGCCTGCCGCAGATATTTCGCCAGAAATTTATCCAGCCGCTGTCCGGCCTCGTTCGTTCCTATGGTAATCTCCCGCATTCCGTTCCTTTCTTTTTACGGCAGGATCCGCTGCCGTCCTTATATCGAAAGATTTTTCAAAAGCTCGGCAGCGTAAGTCCCTTCCGTATCCTCCGAAAGCCCGCAGGCGTGAGGCATGGCGCCAAGCCGTTTTAAAAATGTCCGTTCCTCTGTGATCACCCGGGCATTTTTATTTAACTTCCATTTCCCCAGCATTCCGTTCAGATACTCTTCCGCCTTTTTCGTGCTGATATCCTTTTTCGGGCAATAACAGATGGTGCCGGAAGGATGGATCAAAACGGCGTCCACAGGAAGGATCAGGTCCTTTGAAGTGATCACAAGCTCATAAAGCAGCCGTTCCTCCTGTCCGCTTTGACGGCACTTCTCATAAAGCTCCCGGCTCATGGAAGGGATCCGAAGCATTACCAAAAGCGGCGACGCAAGATTCGCCATGGGGAGGACCGTTAAGATCGCGCTGACCGTCAGCACGTTTTTCATGGCCTCCCAATCGGTCATGGAGCGGGCGATAAGCTGGGCGATGATCGCCGCCAGGAAAATCCCCACGAAAAATCCTTGTTTTTTCTTATAAAAAGCCCGATATCCAAAGCTTCCCTTTTGTTTCCAATGAATCACGTTTTATCTGTCCTTTTTCTGATCGGTAAAAAATTCTGCAAATCTCATCAACAAGCGGTGAGGGAAAATCCGGCAGGCAGCAAAAAACAGGTTCATCCCCATGCCGTAAATTGAAAGTTCCTTCCCCTTCATCGCGTCCTTTAACGCTTTTTTTACAACCTTTTCCGGCTTCGCCATAAAAAGTTTTTTATAGAACGGAAGAGGCCCCATCCCTCCGTTTTGGAAAAATTCTGTACGAACAGGCCCCGGGCACACGGCGGTCACATAGATCCGGCGCTTTTTCAGCTCTCCCGCCAGCGCGCGGCTGTAGCTTAACACAAAGGATTTCGACGCCGCGTAGACTGCAAATCCTGGCTGCGGCAGAAAGGCCGCGGCGGAAGAAAACTGAAGGATCCGGCTGTTGGCGTTCATATACGGAAGAACTGTTTCCGTCATCCAGACCAGCGCCTCGCAGTTTAACCGGACCGTCTCTGTCTGGCGGGAAACCGGGATCTCCTCCGCCAAACCCGAAGTCCCGGTTCCGGCCGCGTTGACAAGCAGCTTGACGTCCGGGTGAAGAAGCTCTAGCGTATGGGAAAAATGTTCCTTTCCCTCTTCTTTGGTAAGATCCATAGGAAAGACGCGAAGCTTTACGGGAACCTGCCCTTTAAGCGCGCAAAGCGCTTCCTTCCGTCTGGCCACGACCCAGATTTCCTCCAGCCCTCCAAACCGGTCGGCCAGCAGAAACACCATTTTTCTTCCCATTCCAGAGGACGCCCCCGTTACAATGGCGATCTTCATTGCTTCTGTCCCTTCCCCTTCGGTGATTTATGAACATTCCGGATCGTAGACTTCTTCCTGGCCGGCTGGGCGGCGGATTTCTTTCCCATTCCCGTCTTTCCGGCAGCTTCCCACTCACCGGAACTTTTTCTTCCGTGATTTCCCCTGCCGGCTGCTTCTTTGCCGCCGTCTCCCTTCGAGGCATTTTTCCTCCAGGCATTTTCTCTCCAGGCGTTTTCCTGCCAGGCGCGGCCGTCTCTTGGCCGGATCAGGCATTTCGGCCCGAAGCCGATCAGATCCTCTCTGCCGGCCTTTTTAAGCGCTTCGTAGACCAGCTCGTAATTCTTAGGAAGCCGGTACTGCATCAGCGCCCTCTGCATGGCCTTTTCATGGGGATTTACCGGTACGGGCACCGGCTCCATCGTCCTGGGATCCAGACCGGTGTAAAACATGCAGGTGGAAACCGTTGAGGGCGTAGGATAAAAATCCTGCACCTGCTCCGGCGTATAACGGATATCCCGCAGATATTCCGCCAACTCCACCGCCTCTGTAAGCGTAGAGCCGGGATGGGAAGACATCAAATAAGGAACCAGGTACTGCTTTAATCCCAGCTTCTCGTTCATTTTCGTATATTCGCGGACAAATTCCTGATAAACGGACGGTTCCGGCTTTCCCATCCGTTTCAAAACCGGCTTTGCCACATGCTCTGGAGCCACCTTTAACTGCCCGCTGACATGATAGCGGCAAAGCTCCTCTAAAAAGTCCTTCTTCTTGTCCGCAAGCACATAGTCGAAGCGGATTCCCGAACGGATAAACACCTTCTTCACCTTCGGGAGGCTCCTAAGCTTCCTTAAAAGCGCGATATAGTCGGTATGATCCGCGATCAAATTCCGGCATGGCCTGGGAAACAGGCACTGGCGGTCGGGACAGGCGCCGTATTTCGTCTGCTTTTTGCAGGCTGGGAACCGGAAATTGGCGGTCGGCCCGCCGACGTCGTGGATATATCCCTTAAAATCCGGCTCCTTTGTCAGAAGCTCGGCTTCCTTTACGATGGATTCATGGCTTCTGACCTGCACGATCCTGCCCTGATGGAACGTAAGGGCGCAGAAACTGCAGCCGCCGAAGCATCCCCGGTTGCTGACCAGACTGAATTTCACCTCGGAAAAAGCCGGAATCCCGCCCGCTTCGTCGTAAACCGGATGCCAGGTCCGCATATAAGGAAGATCGTACACGTCGTCCATTTCCTGGACCGACAGCGGCTTCGCAGGCGGATTCTGAACCACATATAAGTGATCCCCATAGGGCTCGCAGAGGCGCTTTCCGGAATAGGCGTCCGTATTCTGATACTGGACGGCGAAGCTTTCCGCATACCGTCTCTTATCCCGGCGGATTTCGTCATAGGACGGCAGAACAACCGCGTCATAAACCGAATCCAGCCGGTCCGTCCGGTAAACAGTCCCGTCTACAAAGGTAATATCCCGCACAGAAAGGCCGGAGGCCAGCGCGTCCGAGATTTCCGCGATGGACCGCTCCCCCATTCCGTAGGAGATCAAATCCGCCTGGGAATCCAAAAGCAGGGAACGCTTTACCCGGTTGGACCAATAGTCATAATGGGCCAGACGGCGCAGGCTGGCCTCGATCCCTCCCGCAATGATCGGGATGTCCGGATAAACCGACCGGATCAGATTGCAGTAAACCACACAGGCATAATCCGGCCGCTTTCCCATTATGCCTCCGGGCGTATAGGAGTCCTTTTCCCGCCGCCGTTTGGATACGGAATAATGGTTCACCATGGAATCCATATTTCCTGCGCTCACCAAAAATCCCAGGCGCGGCCGTCCAAGGGCCATAACGCTCTCCTTCTTTTTCCAATCCGGCTGCGGGATGATCCCCACCCGATAGCCTCTGGCTTCCAAAAGCCGGCTGATGATCGCATGTCCAAAAGAGGGATGATCCACATAGGCATCCCCGCATACATAAACGAAATCGCAGACGTCCCATCCCCGCGCTTCCATATCCTCCCGGCAGATCGGAAGAAATTCATTGGCCATTCCTTTTCCCCCTGTCAATTTCTTCTATCTTGAAAGAAGCTCCCGATAATCGGAAATAAAGCCGTCGGCCAAATCCCGTTTTTCCTTCTCCATATCTTCGGAAAAGCGGTCCGCCATGGCGATCACGGTCATGCCCGCCCGCTTTCCTGCTAAAATCCCCTCTGGGATATCCTCGAACACCAGGCAAGCCTCGGGATCGACCTTTAAGCGTCTCGCCACCTCCAAATAAATATCCGGCTCCGGCTTCCCCGCTGCCACCTCACAGGCCGTTGCCACCTCGTTTAAATACGGACCAAGCCGCAGCGCTTCGATCACCGCGTCCACGATCTCCCGTCCGTTGCTGGTGGCGATTCCGGTGACAATCCCATTCTTCCTGCAATATTCCAGAAATTCTCCTGCCCCGGGCTTTAATGGGACTTCCTTTCGGTACTTCCCGACGGCCATTTCCGTCCAGCAGGCCTTGATTTCCTCCAGCGATAACGGAAGCTGAAACCGCTCCTTAAAATACCGGGCCGTCTCAGAAAAACTCATCCCCGCCACAGCCTTCTCCAGATCCGGCGGGCAGGCATGTCCATACCGGCCGAGAAATTCAATATCAATGGCTCCCCAAATCCACATGGAATCCACTAAGGTCCCATCCAGATCAAAAAGAACCGCCTTTTTCCCTTCCAATAAATTCAATCTCATCGTTTCTTCAACAGCTCCACTTCTTCCTCAGTTAACGGCCGGTATTCCCCCGGCTTTAATGCCGGATCCAGCCGGATCGGCCCCATGGACAGCCGTTTTAAATAAAGGACCGGGCAGCCGGCCGACTCCATCATCCGCTTGACTTGATGGTATTTTCCTTCCCGCAGCGTAATAAGGACCTCCGAAACCGTTCCTTCCAAGCCAGCCTCGTCCCCCTCCGGCAGATCTTTCGAGTCCAAAACCTTAAGTCCCGCAGGAAGGCAGGAAAGGCCGTCGGGAAGCACAAAGCCCGCTTCAAACTGCCGGATAGCCTCCTCGTCCGGCCGGCCCTTGCAGCGGGCATAATAGACCTTATCCACATGATTTTTCGGGGCCAGCAGCTGATGGGCCAGCTCTCCGTCGTTGGTGATCAGAAGAAGGCCTTCCGTATCCAGATCCAGGCGGCCCACCGGAAACAGATCCTTCCGGCTCTTTTCCTTGATCAAATCTACGACCGTCTCTCTTTTTTTATCCTCCGTGGCGGAGAGAACCCCCGCCGGCTTGTTTAACATATAATATTCCAGACAAACATAGGAAATCTCCCTGCCGTCCAGAACAATTCGATCCTTCCCGGCTTCTATCTTCCGTTCCGGCTTTTTCTCCAGGCTTCCGTTTACCGTTACACGTCCCTTTCGGATCTGTTCCCGAACGCCGCTCCTGGTACCCTGGCCCATCTCCGCCAAAAACCGGTCCAGCCGCATCTGTTTCGCCATCATTCTATGCTCCGCTCTTCAGTATCGTACCAGAGTCTATGATACCAGAATCCCCGGGAAAGTACAACGGGGAAGAAAGCAGCTCTTATAGAATCCTCATACCGCCGTTTTCTTCCTCATAAGCTGTATCAAAACCCTCGGTTGGACCTGGTATGAAAAAATCCTTCCTTCTTTTGATCCTGCTGATTTTTATGCTGCTGCATCCGGCAATTACCGTAACAGGCGCCTCAAACGGCCTGCTTCTCTGGTATTCCTCCGTCGTCCCGGCTCTTTTCCCGTTTATGGTCCTGTCTTCCCTGATCGTCGCCTCCGGGAGCCTGTCCGTCCTGATGGCTCCGGTCCAGCTGGTCCTGGGACCGCTCCTGGGTCTGTCCGCAGAAGGATGCTATACGCTTCTTTCCGGCCTTGTCTGCGGCTTTCCTATGGGCGCGAAAACCTGCGCCGATTTTTTCTCTAGGGGCCAGATCTCCTTAAAAGAAGGAAAATTTCTAATGGCCGTCTGCAATCATGCCAGCCCCATGTTCCTCTTGGGCTATGTTTACCCGCTCTTTCACGGAAACCTGCCCCTATGGAAGCTTCTCGCCGCCGTATATGGCCCCGCGCTTTTGCTGGCGCTCCCCGCAAGGCTCCTCTACCGAAACGGCGCTCCGGCAGGAAGAAAGCCCAAGATACAGGGAATAGCGGAGCCGCAGGAAATACCGGGACCAAATCCTCCGTTTCCAATTCAATCAAATCCCGGGAATTTATCCGCCGACGAAGCCATCCTCTCCTCGGTTGAGGTTTTATGCAGGATCGGCGGCCTGCTGATCCTTTTTTCCATTGCCGTCGAATTTCTCCGCGGCGCAAGACAGCTTCCAGCCGGACTCCGCCTGTTCCTTATGGGGGCGATGGAGATGACCACCGGGATCCGGGAACTGGCGGCGGCCCTTCCTTATCCGTATTCCGCGGCCGCCGCCTGCGCCTCCCTGACCTTCGGCGGCCTTTCCGGAATCCTTCAAACAAAAGCCGCCCTCGGCGCGCTTGCTCAAAAGAAAAAAGCCGGATTATCCATCCGGCAGTATTGCGCCTGGAAGCTGCTGTACGCATGTCTTACAGCAGCGATACTCCTGACGCTTGAGGCCTGATGATCAGGCCTCGGCGTTCTCTTCTTCCTTCTCCGTGATCACGCCGGCAGAAAGCTCCTTCCTGTTGGAAGAAACAATATCGTAGCTGGACTTCATCGAGTTCATAAAGGCGTCGAACCGGCTCTGAGCGCCTTCCATGGAGTGATTGATGATCGTCTGAAGGCTCTTTAACATATCGTCTGTATATTGGATCGAGCTCTGACGGATGTTATTGGCGTCCGCAACCGCGTTGTCCACGATGGACTGGGCCTGGCTCTGGGCCTGCTCGATAATGCTGTTGGCCTGGGCGTAAGCCTTCTGCATAATTTCATGCTCGTTTACCAGCTCGTTGGTCTGGGCCGTCGCTTCGGCCAACATCGCGTCTGCCTTGGAATGGGCGTCCGAAAGAATGGCCTCCTGATTGCTGATGATCTTCTGGTACTGCTTGATCTCATCCGGGATCCTAAGCCGCAGCTCAACCAAAAGCTCGTCCAGTTCCTCCTTGTTTACAATAATCTTTGTCGTTGACAGCGGCTGGAATTTACAGCTGTCGATATACTCCTCGATTTCCGTAATCAACTGTTCAATTCTGCTCATTTCGTTTCCCGATTCCTTTCTCTGCTTCTATCTTTCAATTTATTATGTACTTCATTCTCTACATAAGGGGTAACAAAGTGGGAAATATCCCCGCCGTAAGCCGCCACCTCCTTGACGGAGCTGGAGCTTAAATAAGCGTATTTTAAGTTTGTCGTAAGGAAAACCGTATCGATATCCGGATCCATGACCCGGTTCAGCTGGGCGATCTGAAGCTCATATTCAAAATCCGTAATGGCCCGCAGTCCCCTCACCAGCGCATTGGCCCCGCACTCTCTGGCAAAATCCACCGTCATGCCGCCGAAGCTTTTTACCTCCACATTGGGAAGGTCCTTCGTCACCTCTTCTAACATCTTAACACGTTCTTCCACAGAAAACAATGGAGTTTTCGCCCGATTATTCAAAACCGCGATGATCAGCCGGTCAAAGAGGCTGGACGCCCGTTTGATGATGTCCATATGCCCCAAGGTCACCGGATCAAAACTCCCCGGATAAACTGCACATTTCATAGCTCTTCCTCTTCTGATTCCTTCTTTTTTATAAATACATGTTGATTGGTCTTATAAATTTTCTGCCGGATAATTTCGTATCCCAGCCCGCCGGCCCAGGAAAAATCCGTTTTCAGATCGGCCTCGACAATGATTTCCGTATGGCCGCCCACAAGGGGCGAGTTTTTTAGCTGCTCCAATACCTGCTTTTCCAGCCCATGGCCGTAAGGCGGATCCATAAAAATAAAGTCAAAGGCGGCGCCCTCCTCGGAAAGCCGTTTCAGTCCGGCGGATACCTCGCAGGCCAGCACCTGGGCCCGTTCCTCCAGGCGGGTGGTTTTTAAGTTTTCCCGGATGCAGGCGACGGGACGTCTTCCGCTGTCGATAAAGACCGCCCGTTTCGCGCCGCGGCTTAAGGCTTCGATCCCGATGGCGCCGCTTCCGGCAAACAGATCTAGGAACGTACAGCCGTACAGCCGGTTCTGGAGCATATTAAACAGGGTTTCCTTGATCCGGTCTGTCGTCGGCCGGGTCTCCATCCCCTCCGCTGTTTTTAAGATCAGTCTTCTCGCGCTTCCAGCAATGACTCTCATCGGTTCCCCCTGTCCTTTTTTCACTCATGGCCATTATAATATCAAAAATCAATCCGCACAAGGCTTTTTTCATGAAAAAATCCCCCGTCCGGATCCATGCTCCGGCGGGAGATTTCTTCGTCTTTTATCAATCCGGCTTTATTTGCCGGCCATCTTCTTTTCCTGCTCCTCGATCATCTTTTTTACCATATAGCCGCCGACGCTGCCGTTCTGGTAAGAAGTCAGGTTTCCGTTATAGCCGTTGGTCAACGGAACGCCCAGCTCATTGGCGATCTCCATCTTAAACTTGTCCATGGCCTCCTTGGCTTCCGGTACTGCCATCTTACTGTTGGAAGTATTGTTCTTATTAGACATATTGTACGCCTCCTTCTTTGAGTTTGCCGGTTCTCAAAAGGAAACCGGCTGTTTTTTGGTACACTCCTATTATGAGCCGGCCAAAAAATAATACACTAGAAGGTTTTTCGTAAACTGTCAGAATCTGTCAAAGCAAGACCCTTTCCAAACAGGGCACTTCCAAAACAATCAAGAGTTTCGCGTAAGACTTTATCACTTAAGACTTTATCACTTAAGGCTTTAGCGCGAGGAACGCACACAGATTCCCTCTCTTCTCCGGAGACGTCCGATGAGAAAACAAAAGGCTGGGATTGCAGTGCGTACAGATATCCGTAACAAAAATATTTGTTTCGGGAATTCCCGCCGCAAGCAGCACCTGGCGGTTCGCCTCCCAGAGATCCAGCTGATACTTTCCATTCTCCTTCCGGTAAAACAGCCGGCTGTGCAGCTCTTTTGGAAATTCATCGGAAAAAGCCTGGATCACCTCTTCGCCAACCTCATAGCAGTCCCGGCAAATGCTGGGGCCGATACAGCAAAGAACATCTTTAGGAGACGTGCCGAATTCCTCCTTCATCTTAAGAAGCGTCGCCTGTCCCATGCGGTTTACCGTTCCCCGCCAGCCGGAATGGGAAAGACCGATGGCCTTCTTTTTTTGATCGAGGAAATAAAGGGGAACACAGTCGGCAAAAAAAGTAACCAGCACCAGTCCCGGCACATTGGTGACCAAGCCGTCCACATCCCGGTAATCCCGGTCAATAAAAATCCCTTTTCCCGCGTCCGCCTCCTCTGCCCGCCTGACGTTTGTCGTATGGGTCTGCCAAGTCAGCACCATCCTATGCTCATCAACTCCCAGGGCAGCGGCCATCCGCCTGTAATTTTCTCTTACCGCCTGCGGATCGTCGCCGCGGGTAAAAGAAAAATTCATCGTTGCATAGGGGCCCTCACTGACGCCGCCCATGCGGGTCGAAAAGGCATGATCCACCAGTCCCGTTTTTTCCAGCGCGGGAAAGCTTAAATAGGTCACGCCATTTTTCGTGACCTCCTGCAAATGGCTGTCTTGATTCTTCCGTATCCATGGATCCATATCCAAAATCCTCCCGGGCCTTTTTTTGCCCTTAAAACGCGTCCCTGATATGGGTAACGGCTTCCCGGTCGATGCCCACCGCGTCAAACCGGCAGGGCGTATCCTCCGGCAGCCGTTTTTCATACAAATAAATCCCGGCGACCCTGCGCACCTGGGCCGCCTTTTTTCGGTCCACCGCCTCCAGCGCGGAGCCCTTTGCGCCCGTCGCGCGGTACTTCACCTCTACAAAGACAAAATAATCGCCTTCTTTTGCAATGAGATCGATCTCTCCCGTCCGGCAGCGGTAATTCCGCTCCAAGATCTCAAAGCCTGCGGATTCCAGATACGCGGCTGCCTGCTGTTCCTTTTGAGTTCCTAAAAGCCTTTTATTTCCCATTTTCCCCCAAAATATTTTTCAAAAAGCTTCTGCGGTGGATCGGACAGGGGCCGAATTCCCGGATCGCCGCCACATGGGCCGCCGTTCCGTAGCCCTTATGCTTCGCGAATCCATATTGGGGGAACTGCCTGTCATATTCCTCCATCAGATGATCCCTCGTCACCTTCGCGAGAATACTGGCGGCGGCGATGGATACGCTCTTCGCGTCGCCTTTTATAATTGGAACCTGAGGGATCGCCAGCTCCGGGATCGTAACCGCGTCGTTTAAAAGAAGATCCGGAACAACGCCAAGGCCCGAAACCGCCTGGCGCATCGCCTCATAGGTCGCCTGGAGGATATTGATCTCATCGATTCGCTCCGGCCCCACGATCCCAACGGAATACGAAACCGCCTTTTCCCGGATTTCCCAAAACAGCTCCTCCCGCCTTTTTTCGGAAAGTTTTTTTGAATCATTCAAATAAAGGATCATGCAGTCCTTCGGCAGGATCACGGCGCCCGCGGCAACTGGGCCCGCAAGAGGCCCTCTTCCCGCCTCGTCCACACCGCAGATCAGGCTGCAGCCGTCGTACTCTCGCTCAAATTCCTTCATGGCCTCCAGACGGGCCAGCTCCTTTTCCAGACGTTCCCCGGTCAGCACTCTCGCCATTCCCCTATCCCCGCCTTTCTAACAGTTCCCAGTTTTCTCAATCTCTTCCGGTCTTTTCTGGTTTCCCAGCTTATGCGGGAAGTTCCAGCGTGATCCTTCCCAGCTTTCCGCCGCGGAACTCCTCCAGCAAAAGCTTGGCCGCGCGGGGCACGTCGGCCGCTCCTCCCTTCGTAATACAGGAGCGGGCCTCGGCGATCTGGCAGAGGATCTTGTACCCGGCCGACTGCTCCGCCGTTTCGGCTGTCCGTTCCGACGCTTCGGCTGTCCGCTCCGACGCTTTGGCTGTCCGCTCCGACGCCTCGCCCTCCTGCTTCTGCTCTGCGATGGAAATTCCGTAACGCTCCTCCAAAAAACGGGGCGCGATCGTTAAAAGCCTGCTGGCTAGAAGCGACGCCAGCTCCTCCTTATCCAGGATCTCATCATTGACGGAGCCTAAAAAGGCCAGCTTAAGCCCTGTTTCTTCATCGTCAAACTTTGGCCACAAAACGCCGGGCGTATCCAGAAGCTCCACCTGCTTATTTAAGCGGATCCACTGGTTTCCCCGGGTCACACCCGGCTTATTTCCCGTTTTGGCCGACGCTTTTCCCGCCAGGCTGTTGATGAACGTCGATTTCCCTACATTGGGGATTCCCACGACCATCGCGCGGACCGGACGGTTTAAAATCCCCCGCTTCCGGTCCCGTTCGATCTTTTCTTTGCAGGCCTCCTGGATATGGGCATGGATCTGCTTTAGATCCGACTTCGATCTGGCGTCGATCCGCATGACTTGAAAGCCTTTTCCCTTAAAAAACTCGGTCCAGGCGGCGTTGGCCGCTTCCGAAGCCAAGTCCGCCTTATTCAACAGGATCAGACGGCCTTTCCCTTTCCCAAGCTCATCAATATCGGGATTCCGGCTGGCCATCGGGGCTCTGGCGTCCACCAGCTCAATGATCAGATCCACCAGCTTAACGTCCTCTTTCATCGCCCGCATGGCCTTTGTCATATGTCCTGGATACCACTGTATCTTCATATCTTCTCCACTTTCCCTGTTTTTCTCATTTATCTGACCCAGCCAAATCCGCTTGCCGGCGCGATCCTTAACCAGACCTTTCCGACCATTTGGCTCCGGGAAACATTTCCGATGCTCTCGAACCGGCTGTCCTCGCTGGACTCCCGGTTATCTCCCAGGAGAAAATATTCATCCTCTCCCAGCTCCACAGGGTACTCCGCCAGCCCCGCCATAGAAGCGCTGCAGAGGCTTTCCTCCTCGGCTGTAAGCGGTTCCCCGTCGATATAGATCGTTCCTTCTATGATCTGAACCGTCTCTCCGGGAAGCCCGATGACCCTGCGGATATTGAACGAAGAATCGTCCCGCGCAAAGGCGGCGATATCAAACCGCTTCGGACTTCCTAAGTCGTACGCCAGGCGGTTGATCAAAACGACGTCGCCGGATTCCAGCGCCGGCCGCATGGAGCTTCCCCGCATCTGCACGCGGGTTCCGAAGCAGTAAACGGCGAAGGCGGCCAGTAAGACCATAACGATCACATCGACGATCCACCCGATGGCGGCCTGCAGCCGGTTTTCTTCTCTGTTTTCATAAAAATCCAAGGGGCGTCCCTCCTTTGTTCCGCTGATCCGCCATTCTCCCCTGTAACACAACAGGGGGACAATTTCCATTGTCCCCCTGAATCCGCGACACGAACTATTTTACTAATTCTTTTACCTTGGCAGCCTTTCCGACTCTGTCTCTTAAGTAGTACAGTTTCGCGCGGCGTACCTTACCTCTTCTCACAACCTCGATATTCTCTACGGAAGGGGAATGAAGCGGCCAGGTCTTCTCAACGCCGATGCCGTTGGAATTCTTTCTTACGGTGAAGGTTTCTCTTACTCCGCCGTTCTGTCTCTTAATTA
>DGYMR06203__coassemble_1213_pt1 | contig 17405 bp, 7 predicted proteins | sample DGYMR06203__metabat2_high_PE_052 | metagenome-assembled genome bin DGYMR06203
ACCGGGGGCGGCTGCTTCTTCGTCCCAGCGGGACGGAGCCGTTGATCCGGGTGATGGTGGAGGCGGAGAATACGGAAATCTGCGGCCAGTATATTGAGAAAATTGTCCGGGTGCTGGAGGAAAAGGGACACCTGGTATAAAAAGGAAGCTGACAGAAAAGGAGTGCTTAACAGAAAACGGAGCAGGGCCCTGGAAATTCCAGGGTTCTGCTCCGTTTTTGCGGGAATTGATGCAAGTGCCGGTTTATGACTCCGGTGCTGATTGATATGGATGCACCCTACCGGCGGGATTGTTCGGTTCCATTCACACACCAGCGTCCCTGTTCATTGACTTCAAAGCCGTCGGGGGTGGTGGTTTGTACGGCCATGGCTCCCATGGGACCGCCTGGCTGCGGGAAGAAGTAATAGCAAAATTCCGTTCCCTCTTCGTTTGCAATCCATTGCCAGCCAGTCATCATGGTTCCCAGCTCTCCGTTGGATACAGGATTCAGATAGTACCAGCGTCCGTCGGCGTCGAGGAACCATCCGGTCAGCATTCTGCCTTCAGAGTCAAACCGGTACCATCCTGTACTTCCGGCACCATTGTTTCCGTAAGGATTATAAAGGAAGGCCCAGGCGTTTTGACAGGCCAGTCCATTGACGGAGCAGTACCAGTATCCGTCTTCTGACAGAGTCCAGCTGCCATAGGCAGCCGGTAAGGAACCGGAAGCTGATGCGGAGGAAGAAGAACTACTGTCGTGATGCTCATCTCCGTTTCCGGAGTCACTGGAATCCCGCTCCCATACGGTAACAGTGCAGAAGGCTTCTTTTCCTCCGGCTCGGACGCGGATCACCGTGGTGCCGGTGTGTACGCCTAGAATGGTACCGTTGGAGTCAACGGCCGCGATGGCCGGGGAATCAGAGGTAAATACCGGGGTAATGTCCGCTCCGTCTTCCGCATCGATGGAAACTTCCAGAGTCTGTGTCGTTCCCTTGCGAAGACGCAGAGTTTCGGGTGATACGGTAATCTGGTTCACGGCATTTTCTTCCACAAGGACAACCTTACAGGACGCGGTTTTGGTCGGATCCTCGGCCAGGCTGACTTTTACGTTGATAATGCCGCTTTCCTTCGGCGTAAACAGGAGAACCTCTTCTCCGTTTTCCGTAAGGCCCGTATGATCGGTCAGGGACTCAAAATACGACAGATCCACAGCAGAAAGATCGCCGGAAAATTCCCAGCGGAGTTTTCCATCACTGTCCTCGATGGGACCGTTGTCCCAGGAAAGGAGAGCGGGTGAAAAGACGGCGTCATCCAAAGTATCTTCCTCACCTTCATCGAAGGAATAGAGTACGGTTCCGTCAAGAGAGACTGGAAGGGACGTATCCAGACGGATACCGGAGGAATAGTTGTAGTTATACAGGTTGCTTCCATTCAGGAGAATACTGGATTCTACGGCAGCGGTGGAGCCGAAGGCCCAGCATGTGTTGGTTAATGCCTGATCGGCAACGGGGGTAAGGGCTCCTTCCTTCCGCAAATCAAAGGATGAAGGAAGAGGAACTTCCACATCTGCCGGGAGACCGGTGCTGGCAATGGCAGAGGATTCCCTGCTCATAAGCAGATGACCGGAACCGTCAGAAGTGATGGCAAAGCCGCCGCTTTCCTCATTTTCTGTTACGGATTTGCTGATGCCGATGCCTTCGGTTCTGCTGTCCGGGAGTGCGTTGGAGGGAGTCTGTGCAAAGTAGACATCCGGGTCTGTTTCCAGTGCGGTAATCCGTTCGATTTCACCGGTTTTCAAAGTGGTATCCTGACACAGAGCCTTTAAGGTCGGATAAAAGTAATAGTCGTAGGTCAGATTGGGCTCTTTATAGCCAACGCCGGTATCAAACCATGTTCCGATTTCCGGATCGTACAAAAACCCAATTCCTTCCTTTGAAGGTATATTAGCAACAAAGGAGCTGTTCATCAGAAGCGGCATGGTCAGCAATTCGTCCCCATCGTTTTCCATCCGCAGAATGATTTCAAAAGGCTCTCCCGGGGAAAGGAAAACCGGTTCATCGAGCCGTACCGTATAAGAGCCTGCGTATTGCTTGGAGCCGGAAGCATATACATTTTCCGCTGTCCAGCCTTTTCCGATATCTTCTCCCTGATTGACGCAGATTTGATACCGGACTCCATTGCTCAGAAGGTCAAAGGAAACAGCTTTCAGAATATCGGTACTTTCTTCATCAGCAGTGAAAACGATAGAAGACATCAGCATCTTCGCACTGGTTGTCCAGGTAAGCAAGGGCGTATAGGGGAGAATGGCTGCGGCATACATTTTATTGTAATTATCCTTCGTTTCAGCAGCCCCATAGGCCCAGGAGTGGTCATTGGAAACCAGGCGTTTGTCGCAGTAGGATACATAATAATATCCGCCGTCTCCGGAATTTTCGCCCCAGGAATTTTTTATGATCCAGGCGCCGTCCCGTTCGGGAAGAAAGGCATCTTCATGAAGAGCGTTGGAACCGGAGGCGATCTGGTCACCGTAATCGGTGTACCGGAAATTTTCTCTTGGATAGTTATCGTCCCAGCCGACGATCACGACTTCATGATTGACATTGGCATTATCCTGGTATTCAAACAGGTTAACAGCCATAAGGGCGTTGCTGCCGGAGGCCGTTTCTACTGACTCATAGATCCATCCGTTGAAATAATAGCACTCCGGATTCTCGCAGGAAAGCGAGCTCCAGTAAATTCCTGTGGTGACTGCACCGTAAGTCATAATCGCGTTTTTCAGATGATTCTCCCATCCGGGATTCTCTTCTTCGCCCCCATAAGAAAGTTCAGAATATCTGGGCGGGAGCGCGATGGCGTTCTGCACATGAACCAGAGGGTCGGCTTCGCCTTCATAGACGATGCCTTCTTCCTGAAGGTAACGGTCATATTCCTCCCATGATTCGCCGGTGTTTGGCCGGATATCATCCATGGAAAGAACATCCTCGGAAACAGGACCGAGCCATGAAGAGTAATAATGCTGCGGCATAGGATAAAGGCCTCCGCTGCTGACACCACTCCCGTCGTAGGAGGGGGTATCCAGTTTCTGCCACAGATATCCTCCCGTTTCCGGCTCATAAACTCTGCTGTAATACGGATTGGTGCCGTTCATCCGATATGGAGAATCGCTGCCCTGCAGGGCTGCAACCATATGAAGCTCAGAAAAGTTCACCTTTGCGACGGAAGAAGTAGCCAAATCCATTTTCTGAATGGACACTGAAAAAGACTCTTCCGGTTCATCGCCGTTCAGAGGAAAAATCCTGAGAAAATATGTACCGGGAAGACTGTTTTTGGCGGTGATTCTCTGACCGTTCCGGTTGCGGGAGATTTTTACCCTGCTGAAGGAACTGTCCAGAAGCTCCGCGCCGTAGCGGCAGGCATCGCTGTCAAATTCCACAGAAATCGACAGATCGGAAGAACTGTCCAGGGTGAAAACGTAATACTGCTCGCTGCAGCCATCCGGAATCTGGTCTTCAAAACGGCTGGGAAAGCTGACAAAGGATACGTTTTCGCCGGAAAGAAAGGCAGAGGGAAGGCTGGCTTCTGCCGATACCTCTGAATCACCGTGCACGGAAGGGACAGCGGCCTGAACGGTGAAGGGTGAAAGCAGGGTATGATCCAATAACAGCATGGCAGTAAGCAAACCTGCGGCATACTGTTTTTGCTTTCTGGAAAAGAAAAAATGATGCATAATTCGCTCTCCTTTTTGTGAATTGCTTTTATTTTACCATGGAAGTATGGGAGATACCATAGATTTGCCTAACATTTTCTGGATATGGACGCCTATGGAAGAAAAGGCAGGTTCATCTGTCAGTCCAGCCGATAGACAAAGAGAACCTGGAACCGGTTCCAGGCAATATTATAGATGACATAACGAAAGGTTATGGCTTCTTCCCTTGCGATTCCAGATGAAGGATGTTATAATTAAATTCATCATTTTTGTAAAGGACTGATGGATATGGGGTTAGACCTAAAAGAGTGACATTATTCCTGGTAGAGCGATATACCGTGATTGACCGACTCCGTGGCCTGCGACTATGAAGCTTGGAAAAATCTGAAAAATCTTGAGAATTGATGCAGGAATATGACGGATGCCTTAAAAATGCAGAGCGGTCACTAAAAATATGAACTGTTATGAGTGACGAAGCCGGAAGGACACCAAAGCTCCAAAAGAAACTGCGGATTTGCATTTCCTTAAAGATCAAGGGCGGTTCTGCCGGGACAGAAGGCTGCATGAGAGGCAGATAAAAGAAAACGGAGGAAAAATCATGATGAATTATAAGAGATATCAGAGAGTGCCGGTGGTTCACTATCCGGAGAGAGAATGGCCGAATAAGGAAATTGAAAAGGCGCCCATTTGGTGCAGCGTGGATCTGCGTGACGGCAACCAGGCTCTTGTGGAGCCCATGGTAGTGGAAGAGAAGGTGGAAATGTTTAACCTTCTTGTGAAAATGGGCTTTAAGGAAATTGAAATCGGATTTCCGGCGGCGTCTCAGATTGAGTTTGATTTTCTGCGGCAGCTGGTGGAGCGGAAGCTGATTCCGGATGACGTGACGGTTCAGGTGCTGACCCAATGCCGGGAGCATTTGGTGAAGCGCACCTTTGAGGCCCTTCAGGGGATTAAGCGGGCGGTGGTCCATATTTATAATTCCACGTCCGCGCTCCAGCGGGATGTGGTGTTCCATATGGACCGGGAGGAGATTAAACAGATCGCCTTGGACGGCGTCGCCATGGTAAAGGACTGCATGAAGGACTACGACGGGACGGTGATCTTAGAGTATTCCCCGGAAAGCTTTACGGGAACGGAGCTGGATTTCGCCCTGGATATCTGCAACGCGGTTCAGAAGGCGTGGGGGCCGGATCCGGAGCATAAGATGATCCTTAACCTGCCGTCTACGGTGGAGATGACGACGCCCAACGTCTATGCGGATCAGATCGAGTGGATGAATAAGCATCTGGACAATCGGGAGAGCATTATTTTAAGCGTCCACCCGCACAATGACCGGGGAACCGGCGTGGCGGCGACCGAGCTGGCGCTTCTTGCCGGAGCGGACCGGGTGGAGGGCACCTTATTTGGAAATGGGGAGCGGACCGGAAATGTGGATATTTTGAATCTGGCGTATAACATGTTTTCTCAGGGAATTGATCCGGGACTGGAGATCGGGGATATTAAGGAGATCGCGGAGGTTTATGAGCGATGCACCAAGATGCAGATCGATCCGCGGCACCCATACGCTGGAAAGCTGGTGTTTACAGCCTTCTCCGGTTCCCATCAGGACGCCATCAACAAGGGAATGCAGGCGCTTATGGAGCGGCAGAGCAAGATCTGGCAGGTTCCTTACTTGCCCATCGACCCGTCGGATATCGGACGGGAGTACGAGCCGGTGGTTCGGATCAACAGCCAGTCGGGAAAGGGCGGCGTTGCTTTTGTGATGGATACCTGCTTCGGCTTCAAGCTGCCGAGGGGAATGCACAAGGAGTTTGCCGACCGGATCCAGAAGATCGCGGAGCGCCAGGGCGAGGTGGCCCCGGAGCAGATCATGGAGGAGTTCCGGGAGAATTACCTGGACCGGAAGGAACCGTACCATTTCCGCAAGTGCAAGATTACCGATTTCGAGTCGGGAAACGAGTTTACGACGGTTGCGGTGGTTACTTATACGAACCATGGGGAAACCAAGCAGTTCGAGGGCGTGGGAAACGGCCCCATTGACGCGGTCCAGAGAGGACTGGAAGAGGAGCTGGGCATTGCCATCAAGGTTCTGGATTACAGCGAGCATGCTCTTGCGTCCGGTTCCGGAGCGCAGGCGGCTTCCTATATTCATATGATGGATCAAAATTCCGGCCGGGTCACCTACGGCGTCGGGATCAGCTCCAATATTACGAGAGCGTCTCTTCGCGGAATTTTCAGCGCGGTGAACCGGCTGTTTGGAGAAGGATCCATTTAATCTTGCGCGGCGGCAGACGGGCGTATCCTTGCCCTCTGCCGCTGCCTTATTTTTGCGTAAAATATGACAAAAAAATGTAATGAAAAAGAGATGCAGATTTTCAAATTATATAGTATATTAAAATCAGGAAAGCGAAATTGAAAGTTTAATCGGTGATATTTATGAAAAGGAGGAAAATTATATGAGGAAGCTGCATGGATTTTCAGTATTGATAGCGGCGGCTGCTTTGACGGCGGCAGCGACGATAACCGCGTTTGCCGGATGGTCGGAACAGAACGGGCGCTGGTATTACTATAACGACAGGAACGGCGAACTGGTCCGCAACGAATGGGTCGAGGACGGCGGAAAGTGGTACTTTATGGATTACGACGGCGTCATGATGACCAACTCGATGGTGGACGACGTGTATTTTGTAAATGAGAGCGGCGTGATGGTGGCCAATTCCTGGGTCTATATCTATGAGGACTGGGCCAACCAGGAGGGATGGCGCTATTTCGGAAGCAACGGACGCGCCTACACCAACGGCTGGAAGGAGATCGGTGGCACCTGGTATCACTTTACGGACAGTATTATGGACGAGGGTTGGCAGGAGATCGACAACCGGACGTACTATTTGGGAAGCTCCGGCGCCATGAGAACCGGCTGGCAGCTGCTTCCAGACCGGGAGGACGAATGGGGCGAGTTCTGGTATTACTTTAATTCCAGCGGACGGATGGCCGAGGACGGAGAAGAAAAGATCGGCGGAGAAACGTATATCTTCGACGAGAGCGGACGGATGCTGACCGGATGGGTGAATCCTTTAGATTATTCCTCCAGCGGCCGCGACGACTTAAACGGGGATCATGTGGATTCTCTGAAGTATTTTGAGAGCGACGGCCGGGAGGCAGACGGATGGCTGTACTTAAATTCTCCCAACGACGCGGAGGAAAACTGGTACTATTTCCGCGACGGCCGCGCCTATACTCCTTCCTACCGGACGACGGACGTGGGCTCCGGGCTGGGAATGGTAAGAATTGACGACGAGACCTACTGCTTCGATTCCGAAGGCCGGATGGTAACGGGAATGGTAACGCTGGATAACGGAAAGGTGTTCTACTTTGATCTGGGAAGCGGCGAGATGCTGACGGGCCGCGTCACCATCAACGACGATGACCATGACGACGAGACCTTCTACTTCGCGACGACCGGCGGAGTCGGCGCCAAGGGAGCCGGCTACACGGGAGTCCGGGACGGATACCTCTACAACAACGGCCGGCTGATCATGGCCGAGGACGGCATGAAGTATGAGCGGGTATCGGTTGACGGAAAGAACTATATGGTCAATGAACGGGGACAGGTGAAGACCAGCGGAACCGTAACAGACGGAGACGGTGTGAAGTATAAAATTACGAGAGATGGAGAAGATAACTATAAGATTGAAGTTGTAGAAGATTAGGAGATCGCTTTCCTTTCTGTTAAAGCCGCCGGATAAGGCGGCGGGACAGAGATTCTAATAAGCAGATCCTCCGGGGCGGGCTGTCGGGCAGAGATGCTCGGACAGCCCGTTTCCATGTGTTCGGAAGTTTCCACGTGTTCTGAAGTTTCCATATTCCCGGGGGATGTTGGGGGCGTTTCCTGGGAGGGCGGGAGGACTCTGGGCGAGAGAGCGGTGCGAAAGGGGAGCCAAATACAGGGGATGAACAAATGTTTGCATTTCGCCGAGAGATGTGATAGGATAAAGTCTGGAATCAGAGGAATCCGGTCAAGATGAAAAACCGGATCAGAAAATAGAATGGAAGCAGGAAGCGAAAGGATTAAGGAGATGCCGAGGCAGTATATTAAAATACGGGGAGCGAATGAGCATAATTTGAAAAATATTTCCCTGGATATTCCCAGGAATGAGCTGGTGGTGCTGACGGGACTTTCCGGATCGGGAAAGTCCTCGCTGGCCTTTGATACGATTTATGCGGAGGGGCAGCGGCGGTATATGGAGTCGCTGTCGTCCTATGCCCGCCAATTCCTGGGACAGATGGAAAAGCCGGATGTGGAGAGCATCGAGGGATTGTCCCCGGCAATTTCCATCGATCAGAAATCCACCAACCGTAATCCGCGTTCCACGGTGGGAACGGTCACGGAAATTTATGATTATATGCGTCTTTTGTACGCGCGGGTGGGGATTCCCCACTGCCCCAAGTGCGGGCGGGAGATCCGCAAGCAGACGGTGGATCAGATGGTGGATCAGATCATGGAGCTGCCGGAGCGGACGAAGATCCAGCTTTTGGCGCCCATTGTGCGCGGCCGGAAAGGCCGCCATGAAAAGGTTTTAGAGCAGGCCAAGCGCAGCGGCTATGTGCGGGTCCGCATCGACGGGAACCTGCATGAGCTGACGGAGACCATTGAGCTGGAAAAGAATATTAAGCATAATATTGAGATCGTTGTGGACCGGCTGGTGGTGAAGGAAGGAATTGAAAAGCGGCTGGCGGATTCTATTGAGACGGTAATGAAGCTGTCGGACGGGCTGATGATCGTGGATGTGTCGGACGGGGAGCCGATCCAGTTCAGCCAGAGCTTTTCCTGCCCGGACTGCGGGATCAGCATTGAAGAGGTGGAGCCCAGAAGCTTTTCCTTTAACAATCCCTTCGGAGCCTGCCCGGACTGCTTTGGACTTGGATATAAGATGGAGTTTGATGAGGATCTGATGATCCCGGATAAATCCTTAAGCATCAAGGACGGCACCATCGTGGTGCTGGGGTGGCAGTCCTGCGCGAAGGAGGGCAGCTTTACCCGGGCGATCTTGGACGCGCTGGCGAAGGAATACCACTTTGACCTGGATACGCCGTTCCAGGATTATCCCAAGGAGATCCACGATATCCTGATCTATGGAACCGGCGGGAAATCGGTGAAGGTTCATTACACGGGACAGCGGGGAACCGGCGTTTATGATGTAGCCTTCGAGGGGCTGATTGAAAACGTCAGCCGCCGCTACCGGGAAACCTTTTCCCAGTCCAGCAAGGCGGAATATGAGAGCTTTATGCGGATTACGCCTTGTCCCACCTGCCATGGGAAGCGGTTAAAGCAGTCGTCCCTTGCCGTAACGGTGGGCGGATTGAATATTTACGACGCCACCAATATGTCTATCGTAAAGTTTCGGGAATTTATCGATGGCCTTCAGCTGACCAGCATGCAGAAGATGATCGGCGAGCAGATTTTAAAGGAAATCCGGGCCAGGATCAGCTTTCTGATCGACGTGGGGCTGGATTATCTGTCTCTTTCCCGGGCGACGGGAACGCTTTCCGGCGGCGAGGCCCAGCGGATCCGCCTGGCGACCCAGATCGGCTCCGGCCTGGTGGGAGTGGCCTATATCCTGGACGAGCCCAGCATCGGACTTCACCAGCGGGATAACGACAAGCTTTTAAGGACGCTGACGCACCTGCGGGATCTGGGAAACAGCGTGATCGTGGTGGAGCATGACGAGGATACCATGCGGGCGGCGGACTGCATTGTGGATATCGGTCCCGGCGCCGGAGAGCATGGCGGCGAGGTGGTGGCCATTGGAACGGCGGAGGAGATCATGAAGTGCGAGCGTTCCATTACCGGCGCCTATCTCAGCGGAAAGCGGAAGATCCCGGTACCGGCGGAGCGAAAGAAGCCGACGGGCTGGATCCGGATCCGGGGAGCCAGAGAGAACAACTTGAAAAATATTGATGTAAACCTTCCTTTGGGCGTCATGACTTGCGTAACGGGTGTGTCCGGATCGGGAAAAAGCTCCCTGATCAACGAGATTTTATATAAATCGCTGGCAAGGCAGTTAAACCGGGCCCGGACCATCGCGGGAAAGCATGATGGAATCGACGGGGTGGAGCAGCTGGATAAGATCATCGCCATCGATCAGTCCCCCATCGGGCGGACGCCCCGCTCCAATCCGGCGACCTATACGGGCGTGTTTGATTTGATCCGGGATCTGTTCGCCTCCACGACGGACGCCAAGGCCAGAGGCTACACCAAGGGCCGGTTCAGTTTTAACGTCAAGGGCGGCCGGTGCGAGGCCTGCAGCGGAGACGGGATCATCAAGATCGAGATGCACTTCCTGCCGGACGTGTATGTTCCCTGCGAGGTCTGCGGCGGAAAGCGGTACAACCGGGAGACCCTGGAGGTCAAGTATAAGGGAAAGAGCATTTACGACGTTCTGAACATGACGGTGGAGGAGGCGCTGAAATTTTTTGAAAACGTGCCGTCCATCGCCCGCAAGATCGAGACGCTCAACGACGTGGGACTTTCCTATATTAAGCTGGGGCAGCCGTCTACGGAGCTTTCCGGCGGCGAGGCCCAGCGGATCAAGCTGGCGGCGGAGCTTTCCAGGAGGGGAACGGGAAAGACGATCTATATTTTGGACGAGCCGACTACGGGCCTTCATTTCGCGGACGTCCACAAGCTGGTGGAGATCTTAAGGCGTCTGTCGGACGGCGGCAATACGGTCGTTGTGATCGAGCATAATCTGGACGTGATCAAAACCGCGGATTATATTATCGACATGGGCCCCGAGGGCGGAGACCGGGGCGGCACCGTGATCGCCCAGGGAACTCCGGAGGAGATCGCTCAGTGTCCCTATTCCTATACCGGACAATATGTGAAGAAATATCTGGAAAAGAGATAGCAGGTATGGTACACTTTTCTTAGAAAACCGGAACCGACCGGAGAAGGGGGAGTTATTATGCTGCTGATTCGAGGAGCAGAGGTGTACGCGCCGGAATATCTTGGGAAAAAGGATGTTCTGGTTGCCGGAGGAAAAATCGAGCGGATCGCTGACCATCTTCCGGATTATGAGGGCGCAGAGGTTATCGATGGGGAAGGAAAGATCCTGACGCCGGGAATTATCGACCGCCATGTCCATATTACCGGAGGCGGCGGAGAGGGAAGCTTCCATACCCAGGCGCCGCCGGTTCAGCTGTCCAGGCTGCTTTTGGGCGGAGTAACGACGGTTGTGGGCGTGCTGGGAACCGACGGCATCAGCCGGAGCGTGGAAAATCTGGTGGCAAAGGCGAAATCCTTGAAGGAAGAGGGAATTTCCGCTTACTGCTGCTGCGGCGCTTACGGATATCCGGGTCCGACCATTACCGGCTCTATCAGTAAGGATATTATGTTTGTGAATGAGATTCTTGGACTGAAGCTAGCGGTATCCGATCATCGAGCGCCCAATATTTCCGTAGAGGAGCTGATCCGGCTGGGAAGCGATGTGCGGACGGCGGGAATGCTCAGCGGAAAACCTGGCTTGATTACGCTGCATATGGGCGACGATAAGCGGGCGCTGGAACCGGTGTTTGAGGCGCTGGAGCGCACGTCGATTCCTATTAAGACCTTCCAGCCGACCCATGTGGGCCGTTCGGCGAAGCTCCAGGACGACGCGTTCCGTTTCGCGAAAATGGGCGGAACCATTGATATTACCTGCGGCCAGTCGGAGAGCAAGTTTAAGGCGGTCGCCGCTTCCTTAAAGAAAGCGGCCGAGGAGCAGGTGCCCATGGAGAAGATCACCATCAGCTCTGATGGTCAGGGCAGCTGGTCCAATTATGACGCCGACGGAAAGCTGACGGAGATGGGCGTTTCAGACGTGGATACGATCTACCGCCAGATCGTGTACGAGGTGAAAAATGAGAAGATGCCCCTTGCCGAGGCGCTGACCTTTGGTACCTCCAATGTGGCGAAGGCGCTGGAGCTGTATCCCAAGAAGGGAGCGGTTCAAGAGGGAAGCGACGGGGATCTGCTTTTGATGAACGGGGATCTGACGCTGGATGCGGTGATCGCCGGCGGCGCGGTCATGATGAAGGACGGAGTCCTTGTAAAGAAGGGAACCTACGAGAAGTAGGACGTTTGCGATATGGCAAAACCGTGAGACAGAAAGGATAAACAGCGGAGAAATTCCGTAAAACGCTGTAGAAGAAATTCCGTAAAGCAAGGGACGGATTGACAATGCCCGCAGGGTTGAACGCTTGGCGCAGCTCTGCGGGCATTGATGTTGGCGGATCCATATACATCAGAGGGATAGAAACGAATGAAACAATTGCGGGAAAATGAATTGCTGAAAGATGATTATACGCGGCTTGACGGGGGAATTTTAGGAGAGCAGGAATATGGGGAAGACGTTTCGGACGAGAGCATGGAGCGTTTGCTGCATTATAACTATTTTAATGGGGAAAAGATCCGCGCGTCTTTGAATTTGAAGCCCCAGGTAGAGAAAGAAGGACAAAAGAACCGGGAGCAGAAAGCGGTGGAGCTTGTCCGGGTTTCTGCGGGGTATTCCAATCACGGCGAGGAACAAATCGGACAGGCGGAGGGAAGAGGTAAAACTGAGGGAAAAGGAAAAGCGGCGGTGCGGACATTTCCGATCAAGCTGCTTTATACCAGAGACAAGATTCTGCGGGCGGAATGCTCCTGCGATCAGTGCATGCGGACTTATGCCCGCTATATGGGAAACTGCCGGTGCGGGTATGTGGCGGCGATGGCACAAATGTTGGAGGAATATTTAAAAGATCATCCTGTTGGAGACGCGACCGATATGTCCGGCCGCCTTCTGCTCTCTTCTTTTCAAGAAAAGAGACAGAACCAGGCAGAAACGGCTGCGGCGCGGGGAGAGATCCTAACGCTGGCACCGCGGTTGACGCAGAAGGGTGGGGAATTATCCATATCCTTTCGGGTGGGCGCCGGGCGGATGTTTGTGGTGAAGGATCTGGAGGCTTTTTGCGGTTATGTGAAGGAATCCGCGACGGCGGTTTACGGGACCAATACGGAGCTGAACCATAGTATCGAGAATTTCCGTGAAGAATCGAAGAAATGGATTCGCTATATCAGCCGGATTGTCCGGGAGGAGGAGCAGTTCAGCCAGAGGCTGGAGGAGTCCCGGTATTATTATCGGCAGCCGGCGGCCATTGGCGGTTCGCTGAAGCTTTTTGGGTGGCGTCTGGATCAGTTTTTTGAGTTTCTGGGTGAGGATCCTGTAGAGTTTGAGAATAAGGATCTCGCTCAAAAGGGAAAGCGGTTCCTTCGGACGAAAACGCAAAACCCAAAGGTAACGATGGAAATCTCGGAACAAAAAATGAGGGGAGAAAGGGAGTTTCATGGGATCTGGGTGCGGGGGACGCTGCCAGAGCTGCATTTCGGAATGGATACCGCCTATTATATTGAGGAAGACTGCCTTTGTAAAGTGGAGCCGGAGTTTTTGAAAAAGATCGAGGCTCTTGCGAATTTATCTCAGCAAAATCACTTTTCTTTCCGTGTTGGCAGAAATTCTCTTGCGGAATTTTATTACCGGGTTCTGCCGCAGTTAGAAGGGGCGGTGGAAATTACAGAGACAGATCCAAAACGGTTCCGGGCTTACCTTCCGCCCCAGGCGCGATTCGCTTTTTATCTGGACGCGGAGGAAGATGATCTCATGTGCCGGATCCGTGTGCGCTATGGGGACCGGGAGTTTTCAGCGCTTGACTTGGCAAGAGCAGGACAGGAGAGAAGCGCCTCCATAGAGCCGTTCCGAGACGGAGAACGGGAAAGGGAGATCGTTGCGCAGGTAAAAAACTGGTTCCCGGTTTTTGTTTCTGAAAAAGATGAGCTGTGCTGCGGACAGAATGAGGAAAGGATCTTTCACGTTCTGGAGCAAGGGGTAAACGCTTTGCTGGAGCTGGGGGAGGTTCAGTGTACCAGCCGCTTCCGAAACCATCAGGTGATCCGGCGGGTACGGGTTTCCGTCGGTGTTTCCGTATCCGGGGGACTGCTGGATCTGGAGATTGGATCGGAAGATGTTTCCAGAGAAGAGCTTTTGAATATGCTAAAGAGCTATCGGCAGAAACGCCGTTATTTTCGCCTTAGAAACGGAAGCTTCGTTAATTTGGACAATCAATCGCTGGGAATGGCGGCAGAGCTTGCGGAGGCAATGCGCCTCTCCCCGAAGGAATTTATTAAGGGAAAAATGCATCTGCCCGCTTACCGCGCGCTGTATCTGGACCGGCTGCTGGAGGAAAATGAAGAGGTGTACAGCAGCCGGGACAAAAATTTCCGGGATCTGGTAAAAGGCTTTAAGACGATCAAGGATTCGGATTTCAAGGAACCGGAGAGCCTATCCGGCGTGATACGCGTGTACCAGAAGAACGGGTATCAATGGATGCGGACACTGGAAAGCTGGAATTTCGGCGGAATTTTGGCGGATGATATGGGACTCGGGAAAACGCTTCAGATGATTTCTGTTCTTTTGGCGGCAAAGGAGGAGGGGCAGGAAGGGACCTCGCTGATCGTATCGCCCGCGTCCCTGGTGTTCAACTGGGGAGAAGAGTTCCGGCGGTTTGCTCCGGATTTGCGGGTTGTTCTGGTTGCGGGAAGTCAGGAGGAAAGGAAAAGGAAAATAGAAGCCTATCAAGACGCCGATGTTCTTGTTACCTCTTATGATCTTTTAAAAAGGGATATCGCGTTTTACGAGGACTGCCGTTTTTCTTATCAGGTACTCGATGAGGCGCAGTATATCAAAAATCATACGACGGCTGCGGCGAAAGCGGTGAAGGCGGTGAAAAGCTGCCATCGGTTTGCCCTGACGGGGACTCCGATTGAAAACAGGCTCAGTGAATTATGGAGCATCTTTGATTATTTGATGCCGGGATTTCTTTACAGTTATGAGGTGTTCCGAAAGGACTTTGAGACGCCGATTGTGAAAAACGGGGACGAGACGGCCATGGAACGGTTAAAGAAAATGACAGGGCCGTTTATTTTGCGAAGGCTGAAGGCGGATGTTCTGAAGGATCTGCCGGATAAGCTGGAGGAGGTGCGGTTTGTACAGCTGGAGGACAGCCAGAGAAAGCTGTATGACGCGCAAGTTTTACATATGAAGGAAATGATTGCCCGTCAGAACGAGGAAGATTTCAATAAGAGCAGGCTGCAGATTCTATCGGAGCTGATGAGGCTCCGGCAGCTCTGCTGTGATCCGCATTTATGCCTGGAAAACTACCAGGGAGATTCGGCGAAGGCGGAGGCCTGTTTAGAACTGATTCAGAGCGCCATAGACGGCGGCCACCGGACGCTTCTGTTTTCTCAGTTCACGTCCATGCTGGAGATTCTGCAGGAACGGTGCGAAAAGGCCGGGATTCCGTATTTTGTGATTACCGGAGCAACGCCGAAGGAAAAACGGCTGCAGCTGGTAAAAGAATTCAATGAGGGGGAAGTTCCCGTATTCTTTATCTCTTTAAAGGCCGGAGGCGTGGGATTGAATTTGATTGGGGCGGATATGGTAATCCATTATGATCCCTGGTGGAATTTGGCGGCTCAGAATCAGGCTACGGATCGGACGCACCGGATTGGGCAGACCAAGACGGTGACGGTGTACCGGCTAATTGCCAAGAATACGATTGAAGAGAAGATTCAAAAGCTACAGGAAATGAAGCAAAACCTGGCGGATCAGATCGTGAGCAAAGAGGCGGTACCTTTGGGCAGCATGTCAAAGGAAGAGCTTCTGGCCCTGCTGGATGGGACAATGTAGGTCTTGCAATGCCGGGAGTTATTGCGTATAATGTAGGAGATATGAGAAGACCGGCGCAAAAGGCGGCTGGTTTTTGCAGGAGAAAAATGCAGACGGAAGTTCTGGCCTGCTTTGCGGGCGAGCAGAAGGCTTTGCAGTATGGTTTACAGGAGGAATTTGATGAATCAGGAAAAGATTGTTGTAATTGACTTTGGCGGACAGTACAATCAGCTGGTTGCCCGCCGTGTTCGTGAATGCAATGTTTACTGCGAGATTTATTCATATAAGACGGATCTGGAACAGATCCGGGCAATGAAGCCCATGGGAATTATCCTTACGGGCGGCCCCAACAGCTGCTACGAGGAGGGAGCCGCTTCCTGCCGGAAAGAGCTGTTTGAAATGGGGATCCCGGTGCTGGGGCTTTGCTACGGCGCGCAGCTGATGATGCATGTTCTCGGCGGCCATGTCTGCAAGGCGCCGGTGCGTGAGTATGGGAAGATTGAAGTGACGGTGGATAAGACCAGCAAGCTGTTCGGGGATGTTTCGGAAAAGACCATCTGCTGGATGAGCCATAATGACTATATCGAAAGGATCGCGCCTGGTTTCAGAACGGTGGCCCATACGGCGGACTGCCCGGTGGCCGCGGCTGAATGTGAGGAAAAGAAGCTGTATGCGATCCAGTTCCATCCGGAAGTTCTCCATACGCAGGAAGGCAGCAAAATGCTCCACAACTTTATTTATGAGGTATGCGGATGCTCCGGAACCTGGAAAATGGACGCGTTTGTTGAAAACAGCGTAAAGGAGATCCGGGAGAAGGTAGGAAACGGCCGCGTTCTCTGCGCCCTGTCCGGCGGCGTGGATTCGTCGGTGGCGGCTGTTCTGCTCTCCAAAGCGGTGGGCGACCAGCTGACCTGTGTATTCGTGGATCATGGTCTTCTGCGTAAAAATGAAGGGGATGAGGTGGAAGAGGTATTTGGACCGAAAGGGCCGTATCGTCTGAACTTTGTCCGCGTCAATGCGCAGCAGAGATTTTATGATAAGTTAAAAGGCGTTGAGGAGCCGGAGCGCAAGCGGAAGATCATCGGCGAAGAGTTTATCCGTGTGTTCGAGGAAGAGGCGAAGAAGATCGGCGCTGTGGACTTCCTTGTTCAAGGAACGATTTATCCGGATGTGGTGGAGAGCGGCCTCGGCGGAGAGTCGGCTGTGATCAAGTCCCATCATAACGTGGGCGGACTTCCGGAGCATGTGGATTTTAAAGAGATCATCGAGCCGCTTCGGGATCTGTTTAAGGATGAAGTCCGTAAGGTGGGGCTTGAACTGGGAATCCCGGAAAAGCTGGTATTCCGTCAGCCGTTCCCGGGCCCGGGCCTTGGTATCCGGATCATCGGCGAGGTAACTGCGGAAAAGGTTCGGATCGTCCAGGACGCGGACGCCATTTATCGGGAGGAGATCGCCAATGCCGGTCTGGACCGCAGCATCGGACAGTATTTCGCGGCGCTTACCAATATGCGCTCTGTAGGCGTTATGGGCGATGAGCGGACCTATGACTATGCGGTGGCCCTCCGGGCGGTTAACACGATCGACTTTATGACCGCGGAGGCGGCGGAGATCCCGTGGGAGGTTCTTGGCCGCGCTGCGAACCGGATCGTCAACGAGGTGAAAAATGTAAACCGCGTGCTGTATGACTGCACGGGGAAACCGCCGGCGACGATTGAGTTTGAGTAATGCAGGAACCTCAAAAAACCTTGATTTTAAGCCATTCTTTGAGGTCGCAAGTGCCTTTTGATACTAATTTGATACTATTCAAAAGCCACACATTATTATAGAGAGACATGAAAATGCCCTCTGGAAAACGGTAAGTTTTTCAGGGGGCTGTTTTTATGTCTCTATTCTTTTCTCCATTTCTTATGCGGTTCATGCTTGCCGCAGTCGTCTGCGGTCTGCGGCCAGTTCATCTTCCATTCCTGATATTCATCTTT
>DGYMR06203__coassemble_1217_pt1 | contig 17353 bp, 15 predicted proteins | sample DGYMR06203__metabat2_high_PE_052 | metagenome-assembled genome bin DGYMR06203
CGTCTGGCTGCTGCCGATAAAAACGGTCGTGAACATATCGGCAGGCGTATTAAGAAGCTCTCCCAGAGAAAGGACCTGGCAGGACTCTCCTTCCCGTCCCACATTTCTCGCCAGGCCGCAGACCGTATCCTCCGGCTTATAGTTTAAAAGGATCCGGCAGGCCCGCTCCAGATAGTCCGCCCTTTTTTTGCTGGCCGGATTATACAAACAGATCACAAAGTCCCCTTCCGCCGCCGCGCGAAGCCTTGCTTCGATCGTCTCCCATGGCGTCAAAAGATCGCTCAGGCTGATCACCGCAAAATCATGCATCAGGGGCGCGCCCAGTACCGCCGCGCCGGACGAAGCCGCCGTAATGCCGGGAACGATGGTGATCTCCGTCTGCGGATGCATTTCTGCCATGGACAGGACCAGTCCCGCCATCCCATAAACGCCCGCGTCGCCGCTGCAGATAAGCGCCGTCATTTTTCCGGCTTCCGCCTGGGAAAAAGCCAGTTCACAGCGTTCCTTTTCTTTCCTCATCGGCGTTGTCAAAAATTCTGCCTCTGGAAAAAATTTTTGGATCAGCTCCACATAAACCGTATAGCCGATAATAACCTGGCAGTTCTTTAAAATCCGCTCCGCGCGGATGCTCATGGATTCATAATCCCCGGGGCCGATCCCCACAACAAAAAGCTGGTTCAATCCTTCGTCCCCTTTCTGAAACCGGTGGAAAAATCCGGCGCATAAAGCCTGGAGCGCTCAAAACCGGGAATCTCCTTTTCTCCCAGTACGCCGCCGATCAGGATCATCGCCGTTTTCTTGATCCCCGCCTCCTCGGCCGTCTTCCAAAGGGAAGATACCGTACACCGGAATATCCGCTCTTCCGGCCAGGTCGCCTTATAAACAATGGCCGCCGGCGTATCCGGCTCATACCCCGCCGCCAAAAGCTCTTCTTCCATTTCCTTTAAAAGCCCCGCGCTTAAAAAAACCGCCATGGTGGCATGGTGGGCGGCCAGGCTTCGGAACGATTCCCGCTCCGGTACCGAGGTACGCCCCGCCATTCTGGTAAGGATCACCGTCTGGGATACGCCGGGCAGCGTAAGCTCTGCCTTCAAGCTGGCGGCAGCCCCGCTAAAGGAGCTGACCCCGGGGCAGACTTCAAAGGAAATCCCCGCCTCCGCAAGAGCGTCCATCTGCTCCCGGATCGCGCCGTATAAGGAAGGATCGCCGGTATGGAGACGCACCGTCTTCTTGCCCTCTGCCTCTGCCTGCTTCATCACCGCAAGGACCTGTTCCAGCGTCATTTTCGCGCTGTCATAGACCGCGCAGTCTTTTTTCGCGTCTTTAAGAAGCTCGGGATTCACCAGGGAACCCGCATAGATGATCACATCCGCCTCTTTGATCAGCCGAAGCCCCCGGACCGTGATCAGATCCGCCGCGCCGCAGCCGGCGCCTACAAAATTGACCATATTTTCCCCTTCCTATGGGATTTCAATTTCCATCCCGGTATAAAGCTGCTCAATCTGGTCTCCAAATTCTTCTTTTAAAATCTCCATTGCCCGGTCTCCCGTGCAGTGGCCGGTATAAAGACGCCGGATTTCCGTTTCGCGGATCCGTTCCGCCAGCGAACGGACTTCGCCGTCCGTAGAACGGAACAGATGAAAGCCGCCGATCAGCGCTTCAATATGCTTTCCTGGGAACGCCACCGCAGTCTCTTTAATAATGCAGTCCACGCCGGCATGGGAACAGCTGTTGAAGATCACCAGGCCGGAGCCGGTCTCAAAGATCAGGCTCTGCTCATGACGAAAATCGTCCGGCCGCCAGCCGCCGTTTTCCCACCGGAGCATTCCGGCCCGCTCCCCCGTTTTTTCCAATCCAGGAGTCGTATGGGAAAGAAGCGTAACGCCGGGAACCGGAGAAAACGCGCCTTCTATGTAGCAGAACCGGTCCGCGTACTGGGAAAGGAGTCCTTTTTTCAGACCGATATATTTTTCAAAGGGGCCGTCATTCCGGCTGTAGCAGTTTTCCTGGATCCCCTTCTGAAGATAAACCTTTGCCGCGGGGTTCCGTTCAAAAAAGCAGTCCAGCCCGTCCCCATGGTCATAATGGGCATGGGACAAAACGGCAAACTCCGCCTTGGAAATGGAAATTCCCATGGCTTCGGCGTTTTCCGCGAATAGGCCGGAGGCTCCCGTATCCAAAAGGATCGAATGACCCTCATACTCGATCCAAACGGATAAGCCCCACTCCGGCTTCAGATCGCTCTTCGTTACATTATCCACTAAAATTCTGGCCTTCATTGTTTCCCTCACACTCCTTTCTGATCTCCGAAAGAAGCCGGCCGGCTCCCTTCGTTTTTCCCAAAAGCCGCCCCGAAGCGTCAAATACCATGGCTTCCGTCTCAAGTCCCAAAGGCGCCCGGCGGCCAAGGTATTCACCGATCCGCTCCATCAGCCGCTCCATGGTCCCGGGCAGAAACCCAGCCGCTTCAATTTGCTCTATGGCCTCCTCGGTCGTGTTGGAACGGCGGATCTTTAACAGCAGAGGCCGGTCCGCTCCCGCCTCCAGCGCGCAGGACAAAAGCGTATCCAGCCTTGCGTCGCCTTCCCTGGAATGGGTGTCCATGATCCCGTTCCCCAGCTTTCCCAGCCGGCAAGCAAAAGCCCGGAAAACCCCAGCTCTCCCGCCATATCCACCGTCCTGCCGATAAAATTGCTGCAGATAACCAAGGAGTCGGAAAACCGCTTGATCTGCCGCTCCTTTCGTAGTGTGTTTTCCTGTCCGCAAAAAACATAGTCCGTCAAGTACCCGGCGCCCAGATTCCCAGGAACCGCCGCCGCCGTTCTTCGGCCTTCAAAATACAATACCTTGAGCTGCGCCCGGATCGTTTCGACCAACGCCTCGCTGCTCATGGGCTTTACGATCCCGCTGGTGCCAAGGATTGAAATCCCGCCCTCGATCCCAAGGACAGGATTAAAGGTTTTTTCAGCGATCCGGACCCCCTCCGGAGCGGACACCGTAAGGCGCAGCGGCCGTCTGACGCCGTATTCCTCAAGGATTTTAAATGCCTCCTCCTGGATCATCCTGCGGGGAACGGAATTTATGGCGGCCTCTCCCGGCGGCTGATCTAACCCCGCCTTCGTTACCCGGCCGATTCCCTCTCCCCCTTCAATAAAAACCAACTTCTCTGAATCCGGTTCCTCTGCTTTTGAAGCATCCCCAGCATATTCCGCGCGGACGTAAATCAAGATCCCGTCCGTTGCGTCGTGATCGTCCCCGGCGTCCTTTTTTACGGCGCATTCGGCAGAACGGATCCGTCCCTCCTTGTCCCGGCTGATCCGCCAGTCCTCCGGCTTCGCGCGTACCAAAAGCCCGCCCGGCACAAGGATCGTTTCCTCCTCCCGGCGCGTATCGGAAACCAGGCAGCGGACCGCCGATTTGGCGGCCAGCGCGGCGCAGGCGCCGGTGGTATAGCCGCAGCGAAGCTTTTTCTTATCCTGGTAAATATACGCGTCCATCCTGCGCCCCTTTCGCCCGCTTCCAATCCTCAAGAATCACTTCGGCGATCCCTTCTGCCGTAAAGGAACGGGCCGTAAGGATCGGGCCAGGTACAAATTCCCGAAGCGCCGCTGCCGTCGCCTCTCCGATGCAGACCGGACGGCTCTTTAAAAGCAGTTCCTTCTTTTTTTCCGGCTCTTCCAGGAAGAATCCCCGTACTCCGGACGCGCTCTCAAAGGTCAGATAATCCGCCTGGGCATAATCCAAAAACGGCGACGGTTCCGGCTCCACGTCATAGACCGGAAGATCACAGCAGTCAAAGCCCGCTTCCATTAAGATTTCCAAAAGCTTCGGCGAGCCCTGGGCGGCTCTTGGGATCAAGATCCGTTTGCCAGGCTCCATTCCGCCCTCCTTTTGGATCCGTTCCGCCAGGCCCCTGGCCAGCTCCTCCGTTGTAAACCGCTCCGGCATATAATCCGCGGCAAAGCCATATCCTTCCAGAAAATCCGCGGTCCCCCGGCCCACAGCCGCAAAGCGGATATCCGACAGGCATCGGAAATCGATCCGTTCCCGCCGCATCGCCTCAAAGAAAAAGCGGATCCCGTTCCTGCTGGTAAACACGATCCAGCGAAAATCAGAAAGCTCCCGAACCGCCTGGCGAAGCGCCTCCCGGCCGTTTTCCTTTACTCTAAGGATCCCGGCCCTCACGGTGCCGGCGCCCAGGGCCGAAAGCCCGGCGGAAAGCTTTTCATACATCTCCTCCGTCCCCGTGATCCCCACCAGCGCGCCGGATAACGGCCCTCTCTCCCGGCAGGTAAAGGAAAACCGGGCCGCCGGCCCTATGGCGATCACCGCCGGAGAATGAAGTCCGGCTTCCCGCACCCGCCTCGAAAGCTCCCAAAGAGGCGCCCGGACGCAGCGCTCCGTTTGCCGCGTTCCCTCCATCACCGCCGCAGACGGCGTCTCCGGATCCATCCCGCCGCTTATAAGCCCGGCGGCGATCTGCTCCAGGTTAGATAGCCCCATCAAAAATACCAGCGTGCCCGGAAGCTTCGCGTAAAGGGGAAGATCCTTTAAAACGCCTTCGGCCCGATGGCCCGTGATCACATGAAAACTTTCCGCAAGTCCCCGATGGGTCACAGGGATCCCCGCGGAAGAAAGAGCGGCCACCGCCGACGTTACGCCGGGAATCACCTCGTAAGGGATCCCCGCCTTGATCAGTTCCTGGATTTCCTCCCCGCCGCGGCCGAACACAAAGGGATCCCCGCCCTTTAAGCGGACCACCCGTTTTCCCTCTCCGGCCTTTTTTACCAGCAGCCGGTTGATCTCCTCCTGAGCCATGCTGTGACGTCCCGGGGCCTTCCCCGCGTAAATCCGTTCGCAGCAACCGGGGACATGCCTAAGAAGCTCCTCCGGGATCAGCCGGTCATAGATTAAAACCTCCGCCCGTTTTAACGCCGCAAGCCCCTTTTGGGTGATCAGGCCCGGATCCCCCGGCCCCGCTCCTACGAGGCTTACAAAACCGGGAAAATCGCCGGACGCGATCCGCTTTGAGAGCGTAAGCGCCTCTTTAGGAAGGCCGTCAAGCTCTCTTCTCAAAAGACCTCTTTCCGTTTCCACCATCATCTTTAAATGGAATTGTCCGGCTTCCTCCCAGCCGTAAACCGCCGCCGCTCCGTTGCAGCCGACGCCGAACTGCCGCAGAACGTCCCGTTCCGCCAGAAGCGCCCGCATCGTCTTTTCATCATTAACCGCCGTTAAAATCCCGCCGAGCGTCTCGCCCTTCCTGGCTTCTATGGCGATCACCGCCTGTCCGCCTGCGGGAATAAATTCCTTCTCGCAAAGAGGCGTAAAAAGAAAACGGGGATCCTCGCGAAGGTCCATCCCCAAACGCAAAAGGCCCGCCGCCGCCAGGACGATCCCATCGTATTCCCCGTTCCAGAGCTTTTCCAGGCGGGTATTTACATTCCCCCGCAGCAGCCGGCATTCCGACGTCCGGTTCCAGTGACGCTTTAACCATTCCTCGATCTGGATCCTTCTGCGGGGGCTCCCAGTCCCGACGATAAAAGGCGCCGGTTCCCGGTCCTCCTGCTCCGGCGCTGTTTTTTCGGCCGCAAAAGGCCCGAAATCTCTTCCTTTAACGGTCACCAGAACATCCCTGGGATCTCCGCGTTTTAAAACCGCCTCGATTCCCAGGCCGTCCGCTAATTTTTCCGGAAGATCCTTGGCGCTGTGAACCGCAAGATCAATGTCGCCCTCCAGGAGCGCCCGCTCAAACTCCTCCACAAAGGCGCCCTTCCCGCCAAACTCCGTCAGAGGCTTCCCCAGGATTTTATCTCCCTTTGTCACCAGAGGAACGATCTCGATCCGCGCTTCTGGACAGACCTTCTTGATCGCGTCCGCCGCCAGCTGGGTCTGGGCCAGCGCCAGCCTGCTGCTTCTGGTTCCGATCCGGATCACCGTCTCCTCTTTTTTTCCTTCTGTCAGTCCCATTTTTCCTTATCCTTTACAATAATCAGCGAATAATATCCGGCGTCCTCCGGAATATCCTCGGTCCGCCGGATCACTCGCTCCCCCGGCATTCCGCAGTTTTCCACCATCTTGGAAGAACAATTTTCCGCCAGCAACCGTTCTTTTACGGCTCCGATCTGTTTCCCCGATTTCATCAGCACCCGGGTTCCCGAAAATCCCAGCCCCGCCTCCAAAGGATAGGAGCCTGGAAGAATGTGGAGCGCTTCCCCCTGCTCGCCCAGACTGATCCCCAGCCTGGCGGCGGCTGCGCAGAAGGAGGGCACGCCGCTTACCATAACCGTCCCGTATCCCATGTTCTGGATCTGCTTCTGAAGGTAACAGTAGGTGGAATAGACCGACGGGTCGCCCAGGGTAAGAAAAGCGATGGATTTTCCCTGATCTAAAAGCTTTGCCGTCTGCATGGCTCCTTCCTGATGGGCCCTTTCCAGCACGGCCGGATCCCGGCTCATGGGAAAGGATACGAAAAGCGTCTCCTTCTTTTCGATCTCCGGGACTGCCTGGACCGCGATCTGCCAGGCCTTGCACCCCTCCTTTTTCGTCGAAGGGATCCCGATCACGTCCGCCTCCCTAAGGATCCGGACCGCCTTTAAGGTTAAAAGCTCCGGATCCCCCGGGCCGGTTCCCACGCCGTAAAGAATACCGGCCGGCTCTCTTTTAGAATCTTCCATTGGTTCTCCTCTCAGTCTCCATTAAAATTTCCGTTAAACTCCTCCGGAAGAGGGCCGGTTCCCGCCAGGTACCGATACAGCCCATCGGCCAGCTTGGCGCCGTAAGGTACGGTCTCGAAAAATTTCTGCTCCAGATAATCGGTCATCGCCGTATCGTCATGATGGGGCTCCCGCCTCATTAACATCCCATGGATCGTCCCATAATTTCCCGTCAGCTTTAAAATCATGCAGACCAGCTTTTTCGTCGGCTCTTTGGAGTTAATAAACAGCCGGTTCATGGTCCGGTAGCTGGTAATGCATTCCGAAATAATTCCCATATCCTCATGAAAAATCCGGGAAGCCGCCATCCTGGTCTGCTTTGTATTCCTGAGATGGCAGGTCAGGTTTGAGTGGAGCGGACGCATATTCTCCCGCATCAAAAGCCGCCGTTCCAGCTCCGTTTCAATCTCCGCGTGGGTGATCCCGGTTCGTTTCTCCTGCCGGTTTATGTACCCGTGAAGGCTGCGGTCAAGGGCATAGTGGCAGCTGATCCCAAGAAGAAACGCCGTCAGGGCGTCCCGCTCCTTTCGGTCGGCCGCCTTTCGGATCTCCTCCCGCCCCGTCTCAAAAAGCCGGGCCGCCGGTTCCATATGCATCCGGACCCCCTTCTGGTTTACCCGGTTTTTCCCCAGCGCCCGATAAAAAAACAGCAGATCCGGGCCGTGGACCCCCAGCAGATAGCAGTACCGCTCCTTGCGGATGATCCGCTTCACCTTGGGATCCACTTCCAGATAAACCCGTCTGCCATATAGATCATGTGCAAATGCCGCCGGCATCGTCTTCGCCTCCGTATCCTGCAATCTTTATCTTAAAAAGAGGACGCCGCAAAATTCTGAAACCAGAACAGTTCAAATCCTGCAGCACCCTCACGCAATTCCTCAAACCGGCCGGAACCGTCCCGGCCGGTCCTGTGTTCTCTACTTGATTTCTGTCATTCCACCCATATATGGCTGAAGCGCCTTAGGAATCCGTACCGTTCCGTCGGCCTGCAGATTGTTCTCCAAAAACGCGATCAGCATCCTAGGCGGCGCCACCACCGTATTATTTAATGTATGGGCAAAATACTTCTTTCCATCCTGGCCGTTTACCCGGATCCTAAGACGTCTCGCTTGAGCGTCTCCCAGATTGGAGCAGCTTCCCACCTCAAAATACTTTTTCTGTCTCGGGGACCAGGCCTCCACATCCACGGATTTCACCTTCAGATCCGCCAGGTCGCCGGAGCAGCATTCCAGCGTCCGCACCGGAATATCAAGGGTGCGGAAGAAATCCACCGTATTCTGCCACAGCTTGTCAAACCACATGGGAGAATCCTCCGGACGGCAGACCACGATCATCTCCTGCTTTTCAAACTGATGGATCCGGTACACGCCCCGTTCCTCGATCCCATGGGCTCCCTTCTCTTTGCGGAAGCAGGGAGAATAGCTGGTCAGCGTCTTCGGCAGCTCCGCCTCAGGGATGATCGTATCAATAAATTTACCGATCATGGAGTGTTCGCTGGTACCGATCAGGTACAGATCCTCGCCCTCGATCTTATACATCATGGCGTCCATCTCCGCGAAACTCATTACGCCGGTCACCACGTCGCTGCGGATCATAAACGGCGGCACGCAGTAGGTAAAGCCGCGTCCGATCATAAAATCCCGCGCGTAGGAGATCACCGCCGAATGGAGTCTGGCGATATCGCCCTGCAGATAATAGAACCCGTTTCCGGCCACCTTTCTGGCGGAATCCAGATCGATCCCGGAGAATTTCTCCATGATCTCCGTATGATACGGAATTTCAAAATCCGGGACTGCCGGCTCGCCGAACCGCTCCACCTCCACGTTCTCGCTGTCGTCTTTTCCAATGGGGACGCTGGGATCGATAATATTGGGGATCGTGAGCATGATCTTGCGGATCCGCTCCTCAAGCTCCCGTTCCTTTTCCTCCAGGGCGGCCAGATGCTCCGAGGCGTCCGTCACCTGCTTCTTGCAGGCCTCCGCTTCTTCCTTCTTCCCTTGTCCCATTAAGGCTCCGATCTGCTTGGAGATCCGGTTCCTGTCCGCCCGCAGATCATCCGCTTCCTTCTTTGTTTTTCTATTTTCCTCATCCAGGGCGATCACTTCATCCACAAGGGGAAGCTTGGCGTCCTGGAACTTTTTCCGGATATTTTCCTTTACGATCTCCGGGTTCTCTCTCACAAATTTTAAATCCAGCATTTTTCATTCTCCTTTCCCCGGGGATTCCTTTTTATCTGTCCTGCACAGCCAGCTTTCCTGGCCTATGATGCCCGGGACTCATCCAGTATAGCATAAATCAAGCCGAAAAGGAAGGCCTTAATCCCTGGATTCCACGCAGATCAGGCTTCCCCGCTCAAAAAAGATCTGAGCCCTCTCCAAAAGGAGCTCGTTGCTGACGCACAGGCTGGGATTTTCTTCTATGGAAATATCCTTCTTTTTTAAGGGATAGCGGAAGCCTTCCAGGGTAATCCCCTCAACCTTCTGGGAAAGAGGAAGAAAAGAAACGTACGTCCCGTAAGCCTGGTCTTTCAAAAAGCGGAATCCGCTGTCCGTTTCCGCCTCCAAAAGAAAGATCCGGTTATGCTCGTCATAAAGCTCCATGGATACTCCAAGCTTTTTCGCCTTTTTCATTAGAAGGACGTTGGAAAGCTCATGATCCAGCCGCCCGCCGGTTCCTCCCAGCACGTAAAGGCGGCGGCATCCGGCCGCCGCGGCGCCTAACACCGCCAGCTCCATATCCGTCTCATCCTTTTCCGGCCGGTGGACCTCAAAGTTCCAGCCCGTTTCCTTCCGGAGCGCTTCCATCCGTTCCCTTCCGAAGGTATCAAAATCCCCCACCGCCAGATCGGGGCGAAGCCCCAATTTCATACAGAGAGAAAGGCCGGAATCCGCCGTCACCACCCAGGAATAGGGGTATTTCTTTACGAAACCGTCGGCAAATTCAAAGCTTACCGGCCCTCCGGCCAAAAGAAGGCCCGTTTTCTCCCCACTCATTCTCTCCCGCCGGCTCCCCGCCCGGCTTCAAAATCCTGGAAAATCTTTAAAAACTCCGCCGTATTGGCCGCCGCATCCCCGCGAAAGACCGCCGAACCGGCAACGATCACATTGGCGCCGGCCTCAAGGATCTCCCTCACATTCGATAGCGAAACGCCGCCGTCCACCTCAATATCCGCCGGGCTCCCCGCCTCATCCAGCATTTCCCGAAGACGGCGGATCTTCTTTAACGTGTAGGGAATAAATTTCTGTCCGCCAAAGCCGGGATTCACCGTCATTAAAAGAAACATATCGGCTTCGGACAGCACGCAGGAAAGCGTCTCCACAGGCGTCGCCGGATTTAGGGCCACCGCCGCCTTTAAGCCGCATTCCCGGATCTGGTTTAACGTACGGTCCAGATGGAGGCAGGCTTCCTGATGAACGCAGATCAGATCGGCGCCCGCCTCCTTGATCGCCGTCACATATCTTCCCGGCTCCTTCACCATCATATGAACGTCAAAGAACAAACCGGAAGCTTTTCTTAGGGAGGCGATCACCGGCATCCCAAAGGAAATACTGGGGACGAACGCCCCGTCCATCACGTCCAGATGGAGATACTTGGCTCCCGCCTGCTCCACCGCCTTTACATCTTCTCCCAATCTTGTAAAATCCGCCGACAGGATCGAGGGCGATAAGATATAGGTTCGTTTTCCCATGTCCCCTTCCATGCTCGCGCCCATCCTAATACCTCCTTTTGCTCTTTAGCTCTTCGTAGATCAAACGGTAATTTTCATACCGCTCCCCGTCGATCTTTCCTTCCCGCACCGCGTTCTTTACGCCGCACTCCCGTTCCCCGATATGGACGCAGCCAGGGAACCGGCATTCCGGAACAAAGGGCGTGAACTCCAAAAACAGGCTGGAAAGCTCTTCGGGTTCCATACCGTCAACGAAGATGGAGCTGAAACCGGGGGTATCCATTAAAAAGGTCCCCTCCTCCACAAAAAACAGCTCCGAATGGCGGGTCGTATGGCGGCCCCGCCGGATTTTTTCGCTGACCGCTCCGGTTTCCATCCCCGCCTCCGGATGGATCCGGTTGGTAAGCGTCGATTTCCCGACGCCGGAGGGGCCGGCCAAAGCCGTCGTCTTTCCCTTTAACAGCGCCCGGAGTTCTTCCAGTCCTTCCTCCCGGAGCGCGCTGATAAAAAAGGTTTCATATCCGGCCTTCCGGTAAATATCCGAAAGCTCCTTCGCCTTGGCCTCCGTTCCCAGATCCATCTTATTAAAGCAGATCAGGACCGGCACCTTCTGATATCCCATGGTGACCAAAAACCGGTCCAAAAGGTTCCGGCTGGGCTTGGGATCCTCCAGGGCAAATACCACCAGCGCCTGGTCGATATTCGCCACCGCCGGGCGGATCAGCTGGTTCTTCCTGGGAAGGATCTCCGTCACATTTCCCTCTGTATCGGAAAGAACCTCAAACTCCACCCGATCGCCCACCAGAGGCTTGATCTTCCGGCTGCGGAAGACCCCTCTGGCCCGGCACTCATAAATCCTGGAGCGGCCGTCGTGGACATAGTAAAAGCCGCCGATTCCTTTGATGATCGTTCCTGTCATTCCATTCTCCGTTTCTGTCGTCTTTCGCTGAAGCGGGCGTCTCTTTAGTACACCTGCGTTTCCGTAAACGTCACGTTATACGAGGTCAGCACCACGTTATTGGTAAGATCCACGATCTCCACCTCGCCGCTTGCGACGCCGTCGGCTCCGCGGATATTGTCAAGCCGGATTTCCAGCATGGTATCTCCGCTGTAGGATTTGGGCTCCGTAAGCTTCGTATAGACCACCTGTCCGTTGACTGTCTGTTTTAGGCGGATCAAAATCTGGATCTCCGAGGCTCCCGCTCCCGGCCCGTAGGAAACCATCAAGGGATAGGATGCCTCCAGCGAGGCCAGAAACTGTGTTTCCGGTTCCCTGGGCCCGAGGCTTAACACATAATCCACCGCGCTGCCCTTCTCGACCTGCGTATCGGCGGCGATGCCCTGGCTTAAAACCTGCCCCTTGGGAACCGTATCGTTATGCTCCGCTCCAATCTGGCCGCTTACAAGCCCGGCGGCGGTAAGAAGCTCCGACGCCTCCGCCTGGGTTTTTCCCTCCAGCTGCGGAACCAAAACCATCTCCACGGCCGGACCGGTGCTGACAAAAATCGTTACCGTCGAGCCGTAGGCCGCCTGATCCGCCGGCTCTATGCGGATAATATTTCCCGCTTCCTCGGTTTCACTCGCTTCCTCTGCTACCGAGGTCTTTAAACCTTTGGCCTCCAGCAGGCGGATGGCCGTCTCAAGGGTCATATCCGTAAGTCCCATGGACGCAAGGTCGATCTTATCGGAACCGGAGCTGACGACCACCGTCACCTTGGAAAACCGGGGAACGATCTCTCCGGCCGCCTTCTCCTGGGAGATCACGGTTCCCTCCGGAACCGTATCCGAAGCCTCCTGCTCGATCTGCATCACCAGATCCAGTTCCTTAAGCTCCGCTTCCGCTTCCTCCTGGGTTTTTCCTTCCAAAAGCGGCATCCGGGCTTCCTTCTGGCTCAAGGTGGAATCCTCGTCCTCCGTTTCCTCCTCCGAGGGAGCGGCGGCCGCCGTTTCCGTTCCCGAAGACGGCTCCGTCTCCTGGCTGGAGGGCGTAAGCATGTTGCCGATCTTCAAGAAAAATAGGATCGCGCCTGTTACCAATAATACCGCCGCCGCAACGCCGATGAACGTAACCGCTTTTTCCATTCCAGTGGTTTTTTCCGCTCCGGCGAGTTGATCGGTTCCGTCGGATCTTCCCTTGGCGTCAGCGGTCCTGGCCTTTCTGGAAACCGGGTATTCCTTTAATTCCTTGGCTCTGTTTTTAATAACCTCCAGATCCTTTTTTTCGATATAGCGGGTTTCCGAAAGCTCCGGATGGGGATCATTCTCCACACCAACCGCCGGATCATCCGGATTTAAAAGAGCCCTCCGCAGATCTCCGATCAGATCGGCGGCGTTGGCGTACCGGTTTTCCGGCCGTTTTTCCGTACATTTTAAGATGATCCGTTCCAGGCTGGGCGTTACCTCCGGATTTAGAAGGCTTGGCACCGGGATCGGCTCCTCCAAATGGGATAAAGCCACCGTCACCGTGTTCTCCCCGTCAAAGGGAACCCGTCCGGTAACCATCTCGTACATGGTAATTCCCAGCGAATACAGATCGCTCCGCTCATCGCTGAAGCCGCCCCTTGCCTGCTCCGGCGAAATATAGTGGACGGTGCCCACAACGGTGGAATTCATCGTCTGGGAGGAAACGGCCCTGGCAATGCCGAAATCCGCCACCTTTACCTTGCCGTCCATGGAGATCAGCATATTCTGGGGTTTAATATCCCGGTGGATAATGTGCTGTTCATGGGCCGCTTCAATTCCCTGGGCCACCTGGATCGCAATGCCGATGGTCTCTCTGGCGTCCAGACGCCCCTTTTTCTTAATATAGCTTTTCAGGGTGATTCCTTCCACCAGCTCCATGACGATAAAGTGGAGATCCCCGTCGTCCACAACGTCGTAGATATTTACGATATTGGGATGGGACAATCCGGCCGCCGCCTGGGCTTCCATTTTAAACTTGCTGACAAAACCGGCGTCTGAGGTAAACTCCGATTTTAACACCTTGATGGCCACCAGCCGGTTCAGCTTATGGCACTTTGCCTTATATACCTCGGACATCCCGCCGGAGCCGATCTTTTCCAGGATCTCATACCGGTCCTGGAGCATTGTTCCCGCGCTTAAGATCATAATCTCACCTCACTTATCTGAGGCTCCACAAGAACAACGGCAATGTTGTCTTTTCCTCCGTTTTCATTGGCGGCGTGGATCAACGCCTCCGTTTTTTCCTCCAGCGTATCCGTCGTTTTTAAGATCCGGCTGATTCCGGCGTCATCCACCATATTGGTCAGCCCGTCTGAACAAAGAAGGACGCAGTCTCCCTCCATAAGGGGAACTTCAAAGAAATCGATCCGCACCTGAGGGCTGATCCCCATGGCTCTGGTGATGATGTTTTTCTGAAGCCGGTAAAATTCGCTGTCCCGCTCCATTTTCCCCTGGGCCACCATTTCCTCCACCAGAGAGTGGTCCCTGGTAACCTGGCAGAGGTCGTCCCGCAGAAGATAAAGACGGCTGTCGCCCACATTGGCGATATACATCGCCTGATCCGCCATCGTGACCGCGACCAAGGTCGAGCCCATACCCTCTTTTCCCGGATCCTTTAAGGACTCAGAGTACAGATCCGCGTTGGCCTGCTCGATGGCCCGCTTCAAGGCGGCCACCGGCTTCGTTCCCTCCGGCAGCGCCTTTAAATTTTTATTGACCTGTTCCACAATAAAGCGGGACGCGTAGTCGCCGGCCTTATGGCCGCCCATTCCGTCGGCCACCATGAACAGATTCGGCAGAGGCCCGACGGCTTCTGCCGAAGCAAAGGGGAAATCCTGATTCGTTTTCCGAAAACGGCCCACATCCGTTCCAGCAAAGCATCTCATGCCTCTTCCACCTCATTTCCTTCCTTTTCTCCGCCGGCAAGGTAGCTCTTTCTAAGCTGTCCGCAGGCGCCCCCGATATCCCGGCCCATTTCCCGGCGGACCGTAGCCGTAAGCCCATGGTTCTCCAGCACGCTCCGAAACGCCTCCACCGCCTCCCGGTCCGACTGTTTAAAGTTCCGTTCCCGGATCGGGTTCACCGGGATCAGGTTCACATGGCCTCTCGTATGTTTTAAAAGCCGGGCCAGCCGCTCCGCCTCCCGGCGGCTGTCGTTTACTCCTGCCACCAGGCTGTATTCAAAGGTCAGCCGCCGTCCCGTCTTTTCATAGTATTCCATACAGGCCGGAAGCACCTCCTTCAGCGAGTACCGGTTGGCGACCGGCATCAAGGTCTTCCTTACCTCGTCGTCCGGCGCGTGAAGTGACAGCGCCAGCGTTACCGAAAGCCCCTCTCCGGCAAACCGGCGGATCTGGGGCACCAGGCCGCAGGTAGAAACCGTAATGTTTCTCTGGCTGATATGTAATCCATTCTCATCGCTTAACAGACGGATAAACCGGACCAGATTCTCATAGTTATCGAAGGGCTCTCCGCTCCCCATCACCACCACGTTGGATACCCGTTCCCCCGTAGACGCCTGGATCCGGTACACCTGCTCCAGCATTTCCGCCGGCGTCAGATTCCTTGTAAGCCCGTCCAGGGTCGAAGCGCAGAACTTACAGCCCATCCGGCAGCCCACCTGGGAGGAAACGCAGACGGAATTTCCGTGGTGATAGCGCATAAACACGCTTTCAATTACATTTCCGTCCTCCAGGCCGAAAAGATATTTCCTGGTCCCGTCGATTCCCGACTCCAGCATTTTTACGGTTTTCAATACGGTATATCCGGCAGCTTCCGCAAGCCGTTCCCGAAAGGCCTGGGAGAGATCCGTCATCTCCTCAAAAGAGGCGGCCGTCTTGGCGTGCATCCAGCGGTACAGCTGTCTGGCCCGAAAGGGCTTTTCTCCCAACGCTTCCACAAAATCCGTAAGCTCCGAAAGCTCCATGGATTTAATATCCTGTTTCTTCATCCCACTCTATTCCTGTTTCGTAAAAGCCGACAGAAAGAACCCGTCGCAGGGATGGACTCCCGGCAGGAGCTGGATCCGGTTTCCCCTGCAGTCCTCCCTCACATCGGCGGGAAGAAGCGGCCCGATCTCTTTCGGCAGAAAGGGAAGCTCCCGTTCGATCCATTCGGCATTTTCTTCATTTTCTTCCCGGCTGATGGTGCAGGTGCTGTAAATAAGCGTCCCGCCTGGCTTTACATACCTGGAAACCACCGCGAGGATTTCTCTTTGGAGGCCGGCAAGCGTGAAAACCTCCTCCTCCTTAAGACGCAGCCGGATTTCCGGCTTTTTCCCCATGATCCCAAGACCCGAACAGGGAAGATCCGCAAGCACCACGTCCGCCTGTCCTTCCATGGACGGATCCAACACTCTGGCGTCCCAGACACGGGTACGGACATTGGAAAATCCGCAGCGCGCCGCGTTTTCCTCCACCAAGGCAATTTTCCGTTCTGTCAGATCCCTGGCTTCCACCTGGGCGCCCAGATCCGCCGCGTGAAGCGCCTTTCCTCCCGGCGCGCTGCAAACGTCCAAAACGAAATCGCCCGGCAGGATTCCGGCAATCCGTCCCACCAGGGCGGAACTGGAATCCTGCACCGTAAGAAATCCCTTCTGAAACGCTTCCACCTGCCAGAGAGCGTCAAAATCCGCAAGTTCCAGCGTATCCGGCGCCATCCCCGGACGAAACGAAATATTCTGGCGGCTTAAGCTTTCAAAAACCTCTTCCTCAGACGCGCGGCTATGGTTCACGCGGACTGAAAGCGGCCTGGAACAAAGGAAGGAGGAAGCAATGCGCTCCGCCATCTCCTCTCCGTATTCCCTGCGCCACCTGGCAAGGATCCATTCCGGGATCGAGAACCGGATCTCCTGGGAGGGGAACTGGATCCCATCTTTCTCTCTGGAAATAGTTCTTAACACACCGTTTACAAAGCCGGAAAGACTCCCGAATTTCCGTTTTTTCGCCAGCTTTACCGCTTCGTTTATCGCCGCGGAATCCGGAACCCGGTCCATATAAAAAAGCTGGTATGCGGACATCCGCAAAAGCGTGCGGATCAACGGCTTCATTTTCGCGGCCTTCACGCTGGAAAACCGGTTGATCACCCAGTCGAGCTGGAGCACATAGGAAAGGGTCCCTTCCACCAGCTTGGTAATAAACGCCCGGTCCTGCTTTTTCAGATACTGATATTTAGAAAGCGCGTCCCCGAGGACCAGATGGCTCATTTTCCCCTGCTCTAAAACCTCCAAAAGCACATCCAGGGCAATCTCTCTCCCATTGATCGGATCAGTCGCGGTCATGTCTGCCTCCGAACAGGATCACCAGCCGCAAAAGCTGGAGGATCGACGTCGCCGCAGCCGCCACATAGGTAAGCGCCGCCGCGTTCAGCACCTTTCTGGTGCCGTCCACCTCCTGGCCCCCAAGGATCCCCTGGGAATCCAGAAGCTTTACAGCCCTGGCGGAAGCGTTGTATTCCACCGGCAGCGTCACTAGCTGGAACAGGACCGCCAGCGAAAACAGAAGGATCCCAATCTCCACAAGGGGAGAACCGAATCCGCCGATCAAAATTCCGATCAAGATCAACGGCCAGGAAAGCTGGGAACCCAGATTCGCCGCCGGAACGATCGCCGTCCGAAGTCTTAAGGGCACATAGGACTCGTTGTCCTGGATCGCGTGGCCGCATTCATGGGCCGCCACACCGATGGCCGCCACAGAGCTGGAATTAAATACCGACTGGGAAAGATTCACCGTTTTCGTCCTGGGATCATAGTGATCCGTCAGATTCCCCGCCACCGGGCGGACCGTCACGTCATAGATTCCCTGGGAATTTAACAGCCGCTTTGCCGCCTCGGCCCCAGTCATTCCCGTCATGCTGCGCACTCTGGAATAACGGTTGAAGGTGGAGGTCACCCGTCCCTGGGCCCACAAAGAAATGATCACGCCGATCAACACCAATCCGATCGTCGGGTCAAACAGCATTCCATATCCATACATTCCGTAACCACCGAACATAAAAATCTCCTCTCTGA
>DGYMR06203__coassemble_1225_pt1 | contig 17299 bp, 16 predicted proteins | sample DGYMR06203__metabat2_high_PE_052 | metagenome-assembled genome bin DGYMR06203
GCCTGCCAAGAGGGAAAAGAACAGAATTAACCACAAAAAGAAAGTATGGTAATAGGTGCGCTTATGGAATGTGGATAAAAGGGGCGAAAAAAAAATAAAATGGGGATAACATAATTTCTCAAGGAATTTTTGCTTTATGGCAGGCAGACATTTTTTTACCGTTCAAAACTGGGAAAACGCAAAGATTCTTGACACCGTTTCCGAGATTGTCTAAAATAGAAATAATTGGCGAAACGGGGAGGGAGTCTGTATGGATTTTGAGCGGATTTACCGGGATTTTACGGAGCTGGCCCGGACAGGGGAAAGCGCGGATGGAAGCGTGACCAGGCTTTTATTTGATAAGAGCTTTTGGGAAGTGGCGAGGAAAACAAAGACTTATATGGAAGGGGCCGGGCTTACGGTCTGGACGGACGCCTGCGGGAACGTCCATGGGACCTGGTCCTGCGGCGTTCCGGAGGCGAAAACCGTGTATATGGGCTCTCATTTGGATACGGTAAAGGAAGGCGGATTATACGATGGAATGCTGGGCGTTGTGGGCGCGGTGGAGGCGTTCCGGGCGTTTTTGGCGGACCCGGCGGAAAAACGGGTGAACGTCCATATTCTGGCGACCAATGGAGAAGAAGGAAATGACCTGGGCGGCACCTTTGGAAGCCGGGCCATGGCCGGGCTGGTGGATCCGGATGTGCCGGGATATATGGAAAAGGCGGCGGCTTATGGGCTAAAGCGGGAGGATTTTGACTCTGTACAGCTCCCCATGAAGGACGGGCTTTGTTATTTGGAGCTTCATATCGAGCAGGGAAGCACCCTGGATAAGGCCGGGGAGCAGATTGGGATCGTAACGGGAATCGTCGGGCTTCAGCGGTATGGAATTACGGTGTCCGGAGAAAGCAACCATGCGGGAACGACGATGATGGAATACCGGAAGGACGCGCTGGTGGGAGCTGCGAAGCTGATCGCCGGTTTTGACCGGATGGCAAGGGAATACGGCAATTCGATGGTGGCCACGGTGGGAACCATTTCCGTATTTCCGGGCGCTGTTTCGGTGATCCCGGAGCAGGTGGAGATGGTGCTGGAGATCCGGAATTTAAGCGAAGAACGGCTGGACTGCTTTGCCGCGGACGCTGTTACCATGGGCCGGGCGATTCCTGATGTGGAAACAACGTTTCAGCCGATCGTAAGGAAAGCGCCGGTCCGGTGCGACGGGCGGATTGGAAAAATGCTGGAAGGCCTTTGTTTAAAAGAGGGATATTCCTTCCGGAAAATGCCCAGCGGAGCGACTCATGACGGAAACGCCATGGCCGCTAAGATGCCGATCGGGATGATCTTTGTTCCCAGCCGGGACGGGATCAGCCACAATAAAAAGGAATTTACGCCCTGGGAGGACGCGTCCCGGGGAATGCAGGTTTTAAGCGGGCTGCTAAAGAAGATCAACAGCCAGGGCGGACTGGGTTCGGACAGCGGGCTGTAAAACGGAAGAGCAGGAGGGTTACAGAATGTTAAAGCAGGATGCTGCGACGCCGTTATATGAGCAGCTGATGAATGAAGTGGAAAAAAAGATCCGGGAGGGATATTATAAGCCCGGAGATAAGATCGCGACAGAAGCGGAGATGGCAAAGGAGTTTGGCGTCAGCCTGATCACGGTAAGAAAGGCCGTCAGCCTTCTGATGGAAAAGGGTTTGGTGATCAAAAAACAGGGAAAGGGAACCTTTGTGACCAAGCCGAAATACGCGAGAAATATGCGGAATCTCCAGAGTTTCAGCGAGATGTGCGAGCAGATGGGCGTAAAACCGGGAGGAAAGATGCTGGAAAACCGCCTGGTGCCCGCCGATGGGAAAATTGCCGCCAGCCTCGGCGTAGAGCAGGGAAGCCGGGTGGTCTACATTGAACGGCTTCGGTATGCGGATCAGGAGCCGGTGGTGATCGAGAAAAACTATTTTTCATTAAAATACGCGTCTCTTTTGGAGGAGGTATTTGACGATACCTCTCTGTTCCACTTTTTAAGGGAAAAGAATGGGATCCGGGTTTCCAGCTCGGAAAAAATGATCGAGCTTTGCCGCGCCACGCAGGAGGAGGCAAAGCTTCTTGGGGTGAAGAAAGGCGATTATCTTCTGTTTGTGCGCAGCACCGCCTATGACGGGCAGGGAGAACCGCTCTACGCCGGCGTGCAGATTATCAACGGAGACCGCTTCTCCCTTTATGTATATGAGACAAATCCGGAATAACCGAAAAACTTTGTATGGAATACGGGGCATTCCGGCAGCGGATCACATCCGCTGCCCGGCGTCCATGGCAAGGGCAGACCGTTCGCATTCTTCAGCCGATAAAGTGAGCTGAAAGCAGAGCGGGCTGCCTTTCATTTTTTCCGCCGCGTAGCTTAAACCGTTGGTGCGCTCGTCCAGCAGCGGATTGTCGATCTGGTTAGGATCCCCAAGGAGAATGATCTTGGTTCCCATACCGGCCCGGGTGATGATCCCCTTGGCCTGCTTCGGCGTTAAATTCTGCGCTTCGTCGATGATCAGATAGGTTTTTGCGATGGAGCGGCCCCGAATGAAGTTTAAAGCCTGGGCGTCGATGATGCCCCGGTCAAACAGCTCTTCTACTTTATCTGTCAGGCACCGCTCATCCTGATAGCGTTCTTTTTCGTTCTGATCCACCAGCAGCTCCAGATTATCGATGACCGGGCGGAGCAGAGGCGCGATTTTCTCCGCCTCGTCGCCGGGAAGGAAGCCGATATCGTCGTCAAACTGGACATTGGGACGGCAGACCAGGATCCGGCGGTAAAGGGGTTCGTCCTGCTCCATCATTGCGTTTAAGCCGACGGCCAGCGTATAGAAGGTTTTGGCGGTTCCGGCCATCCCTTTTACAATGACTAAAGGCGCCTCCTCCGGGCCGGTCATTAAGGCTTCCTGCAGGAACTGCTGGCCGACATTTCGGGGCGTCACGCCGTAGGGCTTTTTCTTTTTATGCGCCAGAGGAACGATCCGCTCGCCGTTAAAACGGCCCAGCTGGGTTTTTCGGATGGACTGTTCCGCTTTTAGGATCACGAACTGATTGGGAACCAGGGTGAGCGGCAGGCGGTTCCCATTTTCATCGGTCTGATACACATCTTCTGGGGAAATCCCTTTTTTCTTGAAATTTTCAAATTTATTTTCCGCAGCGTAAACCTCGCACCGGCCGGTGTACTGCTTTGCGCTTTCCGGCGCCTGCTCCGTGGTGAAATCCTCCGCTTCAATACCGGCAATCTGCGCCTTTAGGCGCACAACGATGTCTTTGGTGACCAAAACGACCTTCTCGCCGGATTCCCGGGACAGTCCCAGCGCGACCTTTAAAATCCGGTTGTCATTCTTGGAATCTGGAAATCCTTCGGGCAGCCTTACATCGACGCAGTTGGTTTCCAGCCTCAGATCGCCGCCGGACGGGAGAGGGACGCCTTCCACAAGGCTGCCGGTCCGCCGCAGCTGTTCTAAGAAACGGATGGCCTGTCTGGCGTTGGCTCCGGTTTCACCGTCCGCGTTCTTTAGTCCATCTAACTCCTCCAGAACCGCGAGGGGCAGGACGACATGATTATCTTCAAAGGACTGCAGCGCGGCGGGGGACTGGATCAGGACATTCGTGTCCAGAACATAGATTTTTTGCATGGGGGATACCTTCCTTCCTGGATGTTTTGCTTGTCTATTTGTATTCTAAATGAGGATTTGTAAGAACAGCTATCTTGAAAATGTAAAATTCTCGAAAAATATAGGAAGATCCGATTGCGGGATTTTTGCGGCTTTTGGGGTGATATCAGAATACACAAAAAAGCAAAAGATGATTTGTGCGAAGTGCTGAAAAACGGGAAATTTGCTTCTTCTATTCCTATACATCTTGACATATAACCTAATATAATGTTATATTATGTCAGCTGAGGATATTGAGAATCTTGCATAGGAGCTTCTGTGCGGGAAATTAAGGGAGTACAGAGCGCCGGCCGGCGTGAAAGGACGGCGCGGCGGGCGCGAAACATTTGAAAAAGGAGGCATGGCGATGGATTTGGACTTGTATCTGAAGCAGCTGGAGGAATTGGTCAATATTGACAGCGGCTCCAGAAATGCGGCTGGGATCACTAAAGTGGCCCAAAAGCTGTCCAGCTGGTATCGGGATCTGGGATGGAATGTGGAAACGATCCCTCTTGGCGAGGAAACCGGCCCGGTTCTTCTTATCACGAACCGTCCGTCTGACCACTATGACGCGATGTTCATCGGGCATATGGATACGGTTTTTCCGGACGGGACAGCGGCGAAGCGGCCGTTCCGGATAGAGGGCGAAAACTACTACGGCCCCGGCGTCGGAGATATGAAGAACGGAGATACGGCCATGTACCATATCGCCGCCAATCTTCCCCGCGAGGTGCTTGACAAACTGAGCATTGCCATGGTCTATAACCCGGATGAGGAGATTGGTTCTGTTTATTCCCGGGAGACGACGGACGCCATCGGGCGGAAAGCCGACCATATTTTCGTAATGGAATCGGCCGGACAGAAAGGGACCAGACACTGCTTTGCGAGGAAGGGCTCCTTAAGCTATGAGCTGGAGTTCCACGGCCAAGCGGCCCATGCCGGTTTCATGTTCGAGGTGGAGAACGCTTCCGCGGTCCTGGAAATGGCGCATTACATCGTAGCGCTTATGGGCCTGGCCTGCCGCGAAAAGGATACGACGGTGAACGTCGGGATCGCCCAGGGCGGAACAGCCAAGAACGTGGTGGCGGATTTCGCCAAGATCAGCGTGGACATGCGGTTTAAGCTGGATGAGGAGCGGATCCGATTAAAGGAAGCCGTCCATAAGCTGACGGAGGGCGAACCCTTTGTGAAGGGCGTAAAGACCGTCATTGCCGAAGAGCGGGAGAGCCGGCCGTTAGTAAAAACGGAGAAAACCGCAGAATTTGTGGAGCGGATGAAAGGGCTGGCGGAGGAGCTTGGAATCCTCTTCCAGGAAAAGGACCGGGGCGGCCTTTCGGACGCCAACCATTTGGCCCAGTGCGGCGACGCCGTCGTTCTGGACGGAATGGGGCCCCATGGAGCCAACGATCACAGTGAGAAGGAATACGGATACATCGGTTCGGTGGAGCCTTGCGTCCGCCTGCTGGTGCGGGTCCTTCAGGATCTGGCGGAACGAAAATAGCCGGAAAGAGAGGGGTTACACTTGGTAAAATATGTAATTAAACGAATTTTGTACGCGATCCCGGTATTCTTGGGGATCACATTCGCGATCTATCTTTTGATCAACCTGGCGCCCGGAGGACCGTTAGCAATTCTGGCCTCCTCGGGTGAAATGTCCCAGACGGACCTGGAAGCGATGAAGATCGAGCTGGGATTAGACAAGCCGATCGTGATCCGGTACTTTATCTGGCTGGCGGATCTGTTCCGCGGCGATCTGGGAACCTCCTACCGGACGTCTCAGGACGTGGCCATGATGATCGGGCAGAGGATCCAGCCGTCCCTGATGCTTACGGGCGTCGGTATCCTGGGAGCCATTATTATCGGGATCCCGCTGGGAATTATTTCCGCCTATAAGCCCAATTCCATCTGGGACCATATCAGCACCTTTATCGCTTTTATCGGCGCGTCGGTCCCCAGCTTCTTTTTAAGCCTTCTGCTGATCTACGTCCTGGCGGTGCGGCTCCATTTATTCCCCACCAGCGGCATGTATTCCGCCGGGGCGGGAGACGACATGATGGATCTTCTTCACCACTTGGCGCTGCCGGCGTTTGCCTGCGGGATCCAGCCCATTGGAAACTATATTAAGCAGACCAAGTCCAGCGTCCTCGAGGTGTTAAATGAGGAATACATAAAAACGGCCAGATCCAAAGGTCTGACCAATCCGGTCATCGTCATCAAGCACGCGTTTCGGAACGCGCTGATCCCGGTTGTAACAACGATCAGCCTGTCGATCCCGTTCTTGATCGGCGGCGCGGTGGTAGTAGAGCAGATCTTCGCTTGGCCGGGAATCGGAAGCTTGATGATCACAGCCATTACCAGCCGCGATTATCCGGTTATCATGGGCGTTGCCGTTTTGATCTGCGCCGTCGTTATGATCGCCAATCTGATCCTGGATCTGATTTATGCAGCCCTTGATCCCCGGATCAAGTTCCAGTAAAGGAGGTGAGGAGAGATGAAAGAAATCTTAAAAAGTCAGGCAATGAAAAAGTTTCTTCATAATAAAAAAGCGATGTTCGGTCTGTTCATCGTTGTGCTCCTTGCCCTGGCGGTGCTTTTGATCCCGCTGTTCATGGATCTGGATCCGTACACGACGGACCGGGCCGCGGGCTTTAACAAGGGACCGTCGGAAACCCATATCTTGGGAACCGACGACGTGGGCCGCGACCTTTTCGCCAGAGTTTTATACGGCGGCCGTGTTTCCCTGTTTGTGGGAATTACTTCTACGATCATTTCCGTCCTTGTGGGAATCCCGCTGGGACTGATCGCCGGATATTTCCGCGGAGCGGCGGAGTCGATCATCATGAGAACGGCAGACGCCTTTATGTCGTTCCCATCCATGGTCCTGATCCTGGTTCTGGTAGCCGTGTTCGGCCCGTCGATCCTGACGGTTACGGTGGTGATCGGAATCCTGGGCTGGACCGCCATTGCCAAGCTGATCTATGGAAATGTGCTTTCGATCCGGGAACGGGAATATATCCAGGCGGCAAAAACCTCTGGGACCAGCACCTGGACGATCCTTTTTTCCGAGGTGCTTCCCAACGCGATCCCGCCGGTTTGGGCCAATATTTCCTTCCGTGTAGCGGGCGCGATCCTTACGGAGTCTTCCTTAAGCTTTTTGGGAATGGGCGTTCAGACACCGCAGGCTTCCTGGGGAAATATTATTTACGCCGCTCAGAACCTGATGGTGCTGACGGCCCGGCCTTGGGTCTGGATCCCGCCGGGAGTATGTATCATTCTTGTTGTTATCGGCTTTAATTTCATCGGTGAGGGCGTCAGAGACGCGCTGGATCCGAAGACAAAATAAGCAAATTATAAGAGGAGGAAAACGAACATGAAAAAAAGTAAGCGTCAGATTTTGAGCCTGATGGCTGCCGCTGTCATGGCGGCGGGCCTGCTTTCTGGCTGCGGCGGCACCGAGGAAGCGGCGGAAACCACCGCGGCAGCAGCAGAAACGACGGCTGCGGCGGCGGAAGAAGGAGAAGCTGCTGCGGAAGGCGAGACAGAGGCTGCGGCAGAGGGCACGGAGGATTATTCCGATGTCGTGATCACCTACGGTATGACTTCCGCATGGGATACGGTAAATCCCTACGGTTCTTCATCCGGTTCCATTTACCAGCAGCTGGCGGTAGATAAGATCTACGACCGTCTGGCTTTCCTGGAGGAGGCCGGCTCTGATGTAACGCCGAGAGGCGCTGCCTCCTGGGAGTCTGCTGACGACGGTTTATCGGCGATCTTCCACCTGGACGAGAACGCCAAGTGGCATGACGGCGAGCCGGTAACGGCAGAGGACTGGGTATTTACCGCGCAGTTAATTACGGATCCGGAATTCGGATTTGGCTTAAAGAGTGAATTCAACACCTGGGCCGGAACCGACGATACGGGTGTGGAAGAGAGCGAAAACTCCGTACAGGTAGAGGCGGTTGACGACTATACCTTAAAGATGACCTTTAAGTCCGCAACGCCGGTTGAGGACTGGCTGCTGCTCCACAACAAATATTTCTATGTGCTTCCGCAGCACCTTCTGGGCGATATTGCTCCGGCGGATATGATGTCCGCAGACTTCTGGAACGCTCCGGTTGGTTCCGGTCCCTGTATTTTCGAGTCTGAGATTTCCGGAAGCGAACTGGATCTAGCCAGCAATCCCAATTACCATCTTGGCGCTCCCAAGTTCGGCAAGCTGGTTATGAAGGTAATTGCCGCTACGAATACGGTTACTTCCGTTGCGGCAGGAGAGATGGACGGCTTCTTCCAGGCTCCGTCTACGGACGATGCGCTGGCGGCTGAGGCAATGGGCCTTAACGTGACCAGATCCGCAGAGCCTACCAGCATTGTTGCGTTCTTGATCAACAACCAGAACGTATCCGATAAGAGAGTCCGCCAGGCGATGAGCTATGCCATCGATAAGCAGCTCTTGATCGACCAGCAGCTCCAGGGCGAGGGCGTTGTATCCTCCACCTGCATTATCCCCGGTTCTCAGTGGGATTCCGGAATCACCTGGGAGAGAGATATTGAAAAGGCAAAAGAGCTTCTTGCAGAGGCTGGATGGGATTCCAATACCGTTCTTCAGATGGCGGTTGTTTCTTCCCGTGAAAGCATGGCGGCTGTAATCCAGCAGAACCTTGCGGAAGCAGGAATCAACATTGAGGTTCAGACGGTTGAGCTTGCGACCATGTTCTCCGGTCTGCAGGACGGCACCTACGACCTTGGAATCTGCGGTTCCACCGCAATGGATTACCCGCTGTGGATGTCCGGATATTATGATTACAGAAACGCGACCTACTGCCAGATCACCGATACGTCCTACGCGGAGCTTCAGGACGCTATCGCGGCTGAGTTAGACGAGGCCAAGAGAGCGGAGATGGTTGACGAGTATCAGGAACTGCTTTACGATGAGATGCCGCTGGTTATGATCTATCACGGCTACGGCTTTAGCGTACAGTCTGACCGGTTCCAGGGCTACAACGGCTTTGAGGGTTCCATGAACAACCAGGCTGTTTGGAGATGGTCCGTAACGGAATAATTTAGAATCGATGCTGTTTGCTGCGCCCTGGCGCTCAGGGCGCGGCATATCAGAAGGAAGAAGATCAGGAGGGGTACCGATGGATGGACAGTTGCTGGAAGTGAAAAACTTAAAGGTTTCTTTCAAAGTCGGGAAAAAGAAGCTGACGGCCGTGGAGGATGTGGGATTCTCTCTGGATAAGGGAAAGGTCATTGGGATCGTAGGAGAATCCGGATGCGGAAAAAGCGTGACTGCCACGTCTATCCTGAGACTGGTGCCGCCAAGCGTAAGCGAAATTGATACGGAAAGCGAGATCCTGTTTAACGGAGAGGATCTGTCGAAGGCGTCGGAAGCCAGGATGCGGGAAGTTCGGGGAAATGAAATTTCCATGATCTTCCAGGAACCGATGTCGTCTTTGAATCCAGTCTACCGGATTGGGGATCAGATGATGGAGATGATCCGCACCCATAATAAGCAGATCTCCAAAAAGGACGCGCTGGATCAGTGCGTCGAGATGCTGAGAAGGGTCGGGATCCCGTCTCCGGAGCAGAGGGTAAAGGAATTCCCCCATCAGCTTTCCGGAGGAATGCGCCAGAGGGTCATGATCGCCATGGCGCTGTTATGCAATCCCAGGCTTTTGATCGCCGACGAACCGACGACGGCCCTGGATGTAACGATCCAGGCGCAGATTTTAAGGATCATTAAAAAGCTGACGAAAGAAATGGATACGGCCGTGATCCTGATCACCCATGACATGGGCGTTGTGGCCGAGGTGGCGGATTATGTTATGGTCATGTACGCCGGAAAATCGGTGGAATACGGAACCGCGGCGGACATTTTTGATCATCCGGAGCATCCCTATACCGTGGGGCTTTTAAACTCCATTCCCAAGCTGGGGAGCGGGCAGGAAGATCATTTGTACACCATCGATGGAACCGTGCCGGGTCTGGATGAAATGCCGGCCGGCTGCCGTTTCTGCACCAGATGTCAGTATGCAACGGAACAATGCAAGAGAGAGGATCCGGGAATGCGGGAGGTCGGAGGACATATGGTCCGGTGCTTCCTGTATGGAAAAGAAACCGGTGAAAACGGGAAGGAGGAAAAGAATTGATGGACGCGCCATTACTGCAGATCAAAGACGTTAAAAAATACTTCCCGGTTAAAAAGGTACGCGGCGGCGAGGATATTGCCGTCAAGGCGGTGGACTCCATTGATTTAACGATCAACAGCGGAGAGATCGTCGGACTGGTAGGGGAATCCGGCTGCGGAAAATCTACACTTGGCAAATCGATTTTAAAGCTTTATGATATAACTGAGGGGCAGATCCTGTTCCATGGAGAGGATATTACGAACTATACGGAAAAGCAGATGCATCCTCTCAGGGAAAAGATCCAGATTATCTTCCAGGATCCGTATGCATCCTTAAACCCAAAGAAAAAAATCGTTCAGTCGGTCATGGCGCCGCTTAACGCGACCAAAAAGTACACAAAGGAAGAGAAGCTTCAAAAGGTCATCGCGATCCTAAACGAGGTGGGGCTGGATGAAAAATATCTGGAGAAATATCCCCATGAAATGTCCGGCGGCCAGAGACAGAGAGTCGTGATCGCCAGGGCCTTGATCAATGACCCGGAGCTGGTGGTCTGCGACGAACCGGTTTCCGCTCTGGATGTGTCTGTTCGTTCTCAGGTTTTGAACCTGTTAAAGGATTTGCAGAAGAGCCGGAACCTGACCTATATTTTTATTTCCCATGACCTGAGCGTTGTGGAATATCTGTGCGATAAAGTAGCGGTTATGTATTTGGGAAGGATTATGGAATACGCGGATAAAAAGCATTTATTCGGCAATCCGCTCCATCCTTACACGAAGGCGCTGCTTTCCGCGATTCCGGTGCCGGATATTCACGCGGTAAAGGACGAGATCATTCTTGAGGGCGAGGTGCCGAGTCCGCTGAACCCGCCGAAAGGCTGCCTGTTCAGCACGAGATGTCCCTATGCTACTGACAAATGCAGGACGGAGGCTCCGAAGCTTCAGGAGATTACGGACAAAGACGGAACAAAACGGAGTGTGGCCTGCTTCCTGCACCATTAAAAGGAGGGAAACGGTATGTATTACATCAATCAGCTGGATTATCCGCACATTCGCTATGAGCATGATCTGGATAACGGCGGAGCGCCGGAGGAAAAGTGTACGGCTGCGGCTGCGGCCTGCGGCCCTTGCTGCCTTTGCATGATCGTAGAAAATATGACCTTTGGCCATCTTGAGCTCACCGACTGTCTGGAGCTTTCCGCGAAGTTAGGCGCCAACCGGCAGAGAGGAACGAGCTTGAAGATCCTTGGTCCGGCCGTCGCGGAAAAATATGGCCTGACCTACGATACCACCAACGATGTAAAAAAGCTGGTGGAGCATCTGCAGCGCGGCGGGATGGCGATTGCCAATTCCGGCGGCGACCGTGAGGGATATGTGGGCCTGTTCACCCACGGCGGACATTATATCACGATCCTTTCCACAGACGGAAAGGACGCATGCATTCTGGATCCCTCTTATAAAGAAGGAAAGTACGAGGAAGAAGGACGGCAGGGAAAGGCGGAGGTTCATGAGCCCTTTGTGTACTGCTCCCTGGACGTATTGATGGAGGACTGCTCCAACCGCGATCCGGCCTTCTACCTGTTTGCAAGAAAGCGCTGATCTGCCGGAGCTGATATCCGGCCGGCCAGTTGTTTATAAAAATACCCGGAAGGTTTCCTGACGGAATCCGGTAGGCTTTCCGGAAGCTTGACAGAGATTATATCACAGAAAGGGTGGTTCACCATGGAAGTAAAGAACATTATTGCGGAAATCAAAGAAAAAATGGAACAGAGAGGCGGTTTAAAGCATGTTTATTTCGTAGCCTGCGGCGGTTCTAAGGCCGCGATCTTCCCGGGCCTGTATCTTCTGCAGTCCGAGGCGAAGAACTTCAGCGCTACGACTTATACCAGCAACGAGTTTGTACATGCTACTCCGGCGGAGCTGGACGAGAGATGCCTGGCGGTGATCTGCTCCTTAAAAGCGACTCCGGAAACCGTTGAGGCCGTAAAGACGGCCAACGCGAAGGGCGCGATCACCATCGCGATGACCGGAAATATGCAGACCGGAATGGCGAAGGTTGGCCAGTATGTTGTGACCTATTCCAACGGCGATGATCAGGTGTACAGCGATTCCAACCAGGCGAATTCGCTCCGCATCGGCTTTGAGCTGCTTCATCAGCTGGAGGGCTGGGACAAGTATGAGAAGGCCATGGAGGCTTATCAGTACATCGACGAGATCGTAGCGGAAGGCAAAAAGAACTGCCTGGCTGCCGCGAAGGCATGGGCGGAGAAGGAAAAGGACGAGCCGGTCTTCTATGTTCTGGCTTCCGGCCCCAACTACGGCGTTGCTTATTCCATGTGCTGCTGCCATTTCATGGAGATGCAGTGGAAGCATGCGGTATGCCTTCATACCGGCGAATATTTCCACGGCCCCTTCGAGACAACGGATAAGAAGCTCCCGATGGTGCTGATCATGAGCGAAGGAAGAACCAGAGCGCTGGATGAGAGATGCTTGAAGTTCCTCAACACCTACGCGGAGAATTTCATCGTTATCGACTTTAAAGAGTTGAATAAGGGCAGAATCGACGCCAGCGTGGTAGAGTTCTTTAACCCGGTTGTCCTGATCCCCATCGAGCGTTACTATGTTTCCCAGATGGCGGAGATCCGGGATCACTCCATGGATATGAGAAGATATATGTGGAAGGTTGAGTATTAATGGCACTGAAGGTAATCGGCATTGGAGACAATGTATGCGATAAGTATTATCCGGCCATGATCATGTACCCCGGCGGGCAGGCCATGAATTTCTCCGTGTACGCGAAGATGCTTGGCGCCAGCTCCGCCTATATGGGGGTTTTTGGCCGGGATGCGGTGGCGGACCATATTATCCGTACGCTGGATGAGCTGGGAGTGGATCACTCCCGCTGCCGCCAGTATGACGGGGAAAACGGCTACGCCAAGGTCCGTTTGATCGACGGAGACCGGGAGTTTATCTCCAGCAACAAAGGTGGGATCGTCAATCAGTATCCTCTTGATCTGACAGAGGAGGATTTGGATTATATTAAAGGCTTCCAGATCCTTCATACCAGCAACAATGGACATTTTGACCGGGAGCTTCCCAAGGTGCGCCGGATCGGAATTCCCATTTCCTACGATTTTTCGGGACGCTGGAATGAGGAGTATTATCTGGAGCAGGTGGCGCCGTATGTGGATTTTGCCTTTGCTTCCTGCGGAGACGCCGCGGAGGAGGAAATCCGGGCGGCAATCCTGCGGTTCGCGGAGAAGGGCTGCCGCATCGTTGTAGCGACCCGGGGCGGAAAAGGCTCCCTGATCTACGACGGAAAGAAATTCTATCCGTATGTTCCAAAGCTGGTGGAGGCGGTGGACACCCTGGGAGCAGGAGATTCCTTTGCTACCGCGTTCCTGCTGGAACTCCTTAAGGGCGGGACCATTGAGGACGCGATGCAGGCAGGCTCGGAATTTGCGGCCAAGACCTGTATGGTCCACGGAGCGTTCGGACACGGGATTTCCTTTGAGGAATCATAATAAGAAAACATGAGAGGCTGCTGCGCGGCTTCGGACGGGAAAGAGCAGGAAGCGAGGACTTTCCCGGATCGAGCGGCGCGGGGCCTCTTTTTTGCGCTGGCGGCGCATCGATCTGGCGTGACGCTTGCTTGGCGGGGAATTCATCTGCAGAGTTATTTGTCCGGCGGGAGTGCGGGGCGGCAGAGGCTGGCGATGTTAAGAAAACGTGCGGAATCGTCCTTTTGGACTGGTAGAAAAACGGGCTTTCCTATGATAGGATCAAAAACAGGGGCGGTCTGCCGGAAAACTCATGGGAATGTGCTGTACGGCGGGCTAAAAAAGCAATATAAGGAGGATCGGGATGGGATTTGGAAGACATTTGTTTCAAGCCAGGAAAAAGAAGGGACTGTCTCAGGAGGAAACGGCGGAAAAGCTTGGGGTAAGCCGGCAGACGATTTCCAAGTGGGAAACCGATGAAACGCTTCCGGATATCCGGCAGGCGAAACGGCTGGCGGTTTTATATGGAGTGACGCTGGACGAATTGATCGATTATGATCTGGATGTGCAGGAGATTCAAGAGATCATTGACCGGACAAGCGAAGAACTGACAGAGAAAATTGATTGGACGAAGGCATGGGGAAAGCGGTATCCGATCCTGCTGCGGTATCAAAAAGAAGTGGACATTTCCCATTACGCGGCGGGGCTTTTAAAGCTTCTGACGCAGCTGGAAACGGATTACGGCTACCGGGAGCTGGACGCGTTCCTGGTTTTAAAGGATATTCTGGCGGGAGTCTGGAAGAGCAGAAAGGGTTTAAAATAGATTTTTTGGCTCAGTTCAGTTTTGATCATACCCTCCTATTTTCGGAGGGGCTAACCCTCCAAACCAAAGCGGAAAGGAGGGCTTGCCAATGGTTACATATGCTGATTTAATGCAGCTTTGTTTATTCATTGTAGCCCTTGTAGGATTGTGCTATACAATCTTCGGGGGAAAGAAATAGCCGCCAACTACTCCCAATAGTTGACGGCTAACCTTATTTAAGGCTTTAGCTTATTTATTTGGGGTAGGCCATGTGTCTCTGGCTTTCCCTTTTCTGTATTATAGTATATCATATGAGGGTACGGCTTTCAAGGGTGGATTTTAAGAATTAGAGCGAATGCCGCCTTACTCGATAATCGACAATTCAAAATCAAGGAAATTCCGGCAATAAAAAAAGCACGAGACGGGATTCGAACCCGCGACCCTCGCCTTGGCAAGGCGATACTCCACCACTGAGCCACTCGTGCATACGATATTTGTTAAAAGCAAGGATATTATAGCGCGTTCTGCCCCAATGTGTCAAGGACTTTTTGCTCCTTTTTCTTTGAAGAAAGCAGGCCGGATCTTCCGGCCCGCTCTGCATTCCTTGGGATTATTCTGCCCCTTCCCATGCGCATACAAATGCGCCCTGGTACTCTTCTTCAATGGTTTCCTGCACTTCCGCTGTATGGTATGCTTCTACGATCTTCAAGTACGTTTCGTTGTCCTTATCTTCTGTACGGGCAACAATGACATTAACCAGATCCGGAACCGCGGGATTGGTTTCGGGATTTACATCCTCTACAAAGATGGTATCCGTCAAAGGATTTAAACCGGCTGTAAATGCGTTGCCGCCGTTGATGATGGCCGCGGCGCAGTCGGGCAGGATATTTGCCAGGGTTGCGGATTCCGCCTCCATGATCTCGATCTGCGTGTTGTATTTTGTGATGTCCGCTTTGGTGGGAACAACGCCCTTGGCGGGATCACATTCGATGAGGCCGGCCGCCTCCAGCAGCTTCAGCGCCCGGCCGCCGTTGGTCAGATCGCTGGGGATCGCGATCACATCGCCGTCTTTGATGTCCTCAATGGAAGAAATCTTGTCTTTGTTGTTGTAGATTCCAAGAGGCGCGATAATGGTGTCGCCGATGTCTACAATGTCATAGCCTTTCTGCTGGATATCATTGGCCAGGAATGCCTTATGCTGGAACGCGTTCAAGTCGATCTCCCCATCGTCCAGAGCCCGGTTCGGCGCCGCGTAGTCTGTGAATTTTACCAGCTCCACTTGAATGCCGTCGTCTGCCAGCAGCTCGTTGATGGTATCCCACTGCGCATTGTATTCTCCAACTACGCCGACTTTTACGACGACAGGTTCGCTGCTTCCTGCTTCGCTTTCCTGTGTGTTTGCCCCGCTGCCGCAGGCGGTCAAAGATACGGCGGCTGCCGCTGCCAAAGCTGCTGTGATCCATTTTCTCGTGATTTTTTTCATTGTTTTTTCTCCCTTTCTTTTTTGCAATAAGATTGATGTCATATATTCTTAAAATAGTTTCCTATTTTGAAGCAAGGATCAATGGGTGGTCTTTTTGATGATAAAATTGCCGATGCCCTGGATCACGCTGATAATGATCAGGATGATGATAACGGTTACCCAGATCATGTCCCGATAGCCCATCTGGTAGCCGTAGCGGATCGCGAAGTCGCCAAGGCCGCCGGCGCCAATGGCGCCTGCCATGGCGGTGATACCGATCAGGCTGACGAACGTGATCATCGTCACGCGCGTGATGCCGGGGATGCTTTCCTTCAGATATACGCTGAAAATAATTTCCAGCGGCGAGAAGCCCATGGAAGCGCTGGCTTCCACCAGCCCATAATCCACTTCCGCCAGCACGGATTCGATCTGCCGGGCAAAGAATGGAACCGTTCCCGCGATCAGCGCCACATAAGAACCCGTAACGCCGGATCCCGTTCCCACCAGGGCGCGGCTCACTGGGATCAGCAGCACCATCAGGATGATAAAGGGGATGGAACGGATCACGTCGATGATCTTATCCAGTATTTTATATACGATCGGGTTCGCCATGATGCCGCCGCTTTTAGTAACGATGAGCAGCACCCCGAAAAATAAGCCGAATACGAAAGCGATGGAACCGGAGATGACCAGCATCCGAAAGGTCTGCCCGTTACATTTTATAAGCTCCGCGCCCAGGGATTCCAGATTCGGCGCGATCTGATATATGATATTCATGCTTTAATGACCTCCAATTCTACTTTTCTTTCTTTGATATACGCCAATGCTTTTTCCAGATTTTCCGGCTCTCCGCTGAGCGTCACCACTAATTTTCCAATGGTTTTGCCTTTTAAGATATCAATATTGCCGTAAATGATATTCGCCGTCACATTAAAGGCCTCCGCCAGATAGGAAATCACCGGCGTTCCCGCGTTGTTGGCGGAGTACGTCAGCATTACCATTTTTTCGCCTTTTTCCAGCTTCGTCAGGTCGTTTCCCTGGTCGATGAGCTCGTAGATCTTATCCACATTGCTGGCGGTGCCGATAAAGTCTCTGGTGACTTTTTCTTTTGGATGGACGAATACGTCCTCGGTGGTGCCTTCTTCCACCACGCGGCCCAATTCCATGATGGCCACCCGGTCGCAAATGTCTTTGACGACGGCCATTTCGTGGGTGATGACCACAATGGTGATCCCCAGCGTTTCATTGACCTGTTTCAGCAGATGCAGAATGGATTTTGTTGTCTGCGGGTCCAGCGCGCTGGTGGCTTCGTCGCAAAGGAGCACTTTGGGATCATTTGCCAATGCCCTGGCAATGGCGACTCGCTGCTTCTGTCCGCCGGAAAGCTGGGAAGGATAAGCGTCTTTTTTATCGGACAGGCCAACCAGCTCCAGCAAGGAGGATATTTTTTGGTGCTTTTCTTCCTTGGACAGTTTGCTTTTCTTCAAAGGAAAGGCGATGTTGTCATATACGGTTCTGGAACGGAGCAGGTTAAAATGCTGGAAGATCATGCCGATTTTCCGGCGAACCTCCCGCAGCTGTTTTTCATCCAGCCCTGTCAGCTCTGTGCCGTCTACGGTCACCGTCCCTTCTGTGGGCCGCTCCAGCAGGTTGATGCACCGTACCAGCGTGGACTTTCCAGCGCCGGAAAATCCGATGATGCCGAAAATTTCTCCCTGTTTAATATCTAAACTTACCCCTCTTACCGCGCGGACT
>DGYMR06203__coassemble_1242_pt1 | contig 17015 bp, 12 predicted proteins | sample DGYMR06203__metabat2_high_PE_052 | metagenome-assembled genome bin DGYMR06203
CAGGCCGAGCAGAACAGATCCGTCAGCTGGCCTGTTGTTATGCAGTCCTCATCGTCGGGCCCCACATTATAATATCCAGCAAAGGAAGGATCCTCATATTGGGCCATGGCGATAAGAAGATATACAAACAGCGGCTCCAAAACATGCTGATAGGGCCTGGTGGAATAAGGATTCCGGACCACAATGGCCTCTCCCTTCACCGCCGCCCGGACACAGTCGGGAACGATCCGGTCGTTGGCAAAATCTCCGCCGCCGATCACGTTTCCGGCCCGGCAGGTGGAAACCGCGCACCGTCCGTCCGTAAAGAAGGATTTTTTATAGCTGTGGGTCACCAGCTCCGAACAGGATTTGCTGTTGGAGTAGGGATCATAGCCGTCCAGCCGGTCCGTTTCCCGGTACCCGTATTCCCATTCCCGGTTTTCATACACCTTATCCGTCGTCACATTCAAAAGCGAGCGGACGCAGGGAAACAGCCGGGCGCATTCCATAATGTGAACCGTTCCCATGACATTGGTTTCATAGGTATAAACCGGATCCTTGTAGGAATCACGGACAATGGGCTGCGCCGCCAGGTGAAACACGATCTCCGGCTGCGCCGCCTCAAACGTCTTCTTTAGTTTTTCCAGATCCCGGATATCGCCGATGACCGACTCCATCCTTCCCTCAAGCCCAGCCATGGAAAAGAGATTCGGCTCCGTCGGAGGCTTGAGGGCGTAGCCGGTCACCACCGCCCCCGCGTTTACAAGGATCCGGCAGAGCCAGCTCCCCTTAAATCCGGTATGTCCGGTCACCAGCACCCGTTTTCCCTTATAAAATTCTAAAATGTCCTTCTCCATAGGTCATCCTTTCCAGATCTTCCAGGGCGCCTTTCCCGACTGCCACATTGCCTCCAGCTGCTGCTTTTCCCGCTGAGTATCCATGCATTTCCAGAAACCCTCATGACGGAACGCCATCAGTTCTCCGTCCCGCGCCAGATTCCGCAGCGGCTCCTGCTCAAAGACCGTCTCGTCTCCCTCGATATAATCAAACACGCCGGGATTTAAGACCATAAATCCGCCGTTGATCAAGCTTCCGTCGTCATCGTCCTTTTCCCGGAAGGCCTGGATCTTCCCGGCGTCGTCCAGATCCAAAACGCCGAACCGCTGGCCGATATTCACCGCCGTAAGCGTGGCGATCTTTCCGTGGCTCTTGTGGAACTCCTCCAGTTCCTTTAAATTCACGTTGGCTACGCCGTCGCCGTAGGTCAGCATAAACGGCTCGTCTCCCACATAGGGACGGATCCGCTTTACCCGCCCGCCGGTCATGGTATAAAGCCCGGTATCGATCAACGTCACCTTCCACGGCTCCGCGTAATTATTGTGAACCTTCATCGAGTTATTGGTCAGGTCAAAGGTGACATCCGAGGTATGAAGGAAATAGTCGGCAAAATATTCCTTTACCACATACTGCTTATAGCCCAGGCAGATAATAAATTCATTATATCCAAACTGGGAATAATATTTCATAATATGCCAAAGGATCGGCTGCTCTCCGATTTCGATCATCGGCTTCGGCTTCAGATGGCTCTCTTCGCTGATCCTGGTTCCAAATCCGCCTGCAAGAATAACTACCTTCATGAATGCTCCTCCATTGTTTCGCGCCCCTTAAGGCTCTCTGAAAATATTCCACTGGTGATCCTTTAAAATCTGCAGCGCCTCCCGGCAGCCGGGCTTATGATACTCCAGCGTCGTTTCCAGCTTTTCGTCCGAGAACTGCTCAAAATTCAAAAGGATTTCCCGATTCCCCATATTGTAATTCTTCCGGTGGATGCCATAGGAAAATTCCTCCGCCGTCGTGATCAGATTTCCCGCGAGGAATACCGCCGTCACGGCTGCCGCCAAAAGCCGGACCGCCTGCCCCGGTTTCTTTTCCCGCTGCTTCTGCGCCGCCAGCGCGAAAGTAAGCAGAATCCCCAGGATCCCGATCTGGTACTGAAGCGCGTACCGGGAACTCATTCCGTAATCGGCATTGGGCATGAAAATATATCGGCTGACAAGGATCAGCAGATGGTTCATGCCGCCTCCGGCCAAAAGCATTAACGGCAGGATCGTCCGCTCAGAGATCCGGTAATAAAAATTCATCCACAGAGCGAAAAAGTACGCCGCTAACACCAGCAGTCCCAAGAGATACCAGACCATATCCGGCAGCTCCGCCATATGCCTGGAAATTAATTCTACTCCAAAAACGGCGGAAGCAAAAGATTTCAGAAAGAATTTAATAAAAAATTTCGGTTCCTGCAAAAAAGCCGTAAGAAGCGGCGTATCTACGGTACCGGCATGCTCGTAAACCGCCTGGGAATTGCTCCAAAGGTACAGGAGGAGTGGCCATACCGCCGCCGCCAAAAGGCAGACAATCTGCCTGTCCGTCAAAACGCACATCCTGGAGTCGATGACCCCAATAGCCGCCGCGCGCCGGTCCCGCTTCCAATCCAGGTCATGCTCCTTCAGCACCTGATACATGAAAAACCGGTTCCTAAGCGCAATAAACCCGTAGGACAAGAGTAAGGTCATCGTATAGATCGCGCAGTAGGGGCCGGCGACCCCGATGGTGATCACCGCCGGGAGGACCGCAAGTCCAATGAGCATCCGCCTCCAGGAGCGGCCGCTGATCCGGCCGCCGTTTACGGTTTTTCTTCCGTTGCGCACCTCATAGACCCGATCCAGCAGCACATAGTTGAAAAAGAAAAAGGCAAACGCCAGGAAATGGGCCCAGCCGGTTCCGTTGTAAAGCATCTCCCATTTATTGAGGCTGAACATGATCACCATTGCGGCCCCATACCAAAAAAGGCCGATCCGCTGCCGTCTGGCATAAATCCCGATCGCCAACGCGGAGAGGCCGAAGGCCAAGACTCCCATGACCCGGTCAAAGGCTACGCTGTAGCCAAAAAGCTCCACATTGATTCCCCGCTCCAGATAATTCACTGGGATCCTGGTCAAAAGATCGGGAACGAAAAACTTTTCCGGATCCCATACATCCGGAAGATATGAATTGATCAGACGGATATAGTCGGAATAAACCATGTCGATGGAAGACCGGTGCAGATACGCCAGATAAAACAGGACTCCTGCTGCCGGAAATACGAAATAGCACCATTCCTTAATTCGCTGCTTCATTCACTCCTCCATTGCCCGCCGCCTGCGGCTTCGGTTTCCTCCTGCGCGGCCTGCGGCGCTTCTTTGCGCCTGATACCGCCTCTGGTTTCTCCTGCGGTCTGTCTGCCGCCGCCTCTGTCTTCTTCTCCGGCTTGTCTGCCGCCGCGTCCGCTTTCTTCTTCGGCTCACTGGCCGCTGCGTCTGCTTTCTTCTTCGCCTGACCGGCCGGTTCCTTCCGCGCTTCTTTTTCCTGGCTGGCCGCCGCCTGCTGTGCCTGAGCCTGTCTGGCCTTCGCCCGTTTCCTTCTGGCCCGCCGCTTCGCCGACGCGCTGAGCTTGACCGGCGCCTGCTCCGCCTGCTTCTTCTCTTCCTGTTTCTTTTCTTCCAGTTTCTTCTCCGCAGGTTCTTGGCTCTTTGGCGCTTCCTGGCTCTTTGGCGGCTCCTGGCTCTTTGGCGGTTCCTGTTTCTTCGCCGTCTCTTGCTTCTTTGGCGCTTCCTGGTTCTTCACAGCTTCCTGTTTCGCCGCCGTTTTCTGCTTCTTCTTTTTCTGCTTTGCTTTTCCGGCTTCCGGCTGTTCCGGCTTCGCCGGTTCTTTCTGCTTTGTTTCTTTCTTCTTTGTTTTATTCTTCTGGGTCTCTTTCTTCGCCGCCGGAACCGTCTGTTTTTTTGCCTCGCCGGACGCAGCCCCTTCGTTTCTCTTCTTCTCTGCCGCGTCCGCGGCCTTTCGCTCATGACCGGCATTCTTCTCCGAAATCAGCTTAAAGACATCCTCCAGATAATTGTACTGGCTCCAGGCGTCCTCCTTGGAAGCATAATTCTCATGCACCGCTTTATTTCCAATTAAGCGGATTTCATTCAGCTCCCACTTGCCGACCCGGTCCAGATACCCGTTGGCGTCCAGCCACCAGCCGAACTGCTGATGGGTCATAACCTTCTTTACCCGCCGTCCCTGACGCCGGTGCGCCAGAAAGACGTTCTTTTCCGGCCCGGCCTTGGCATTGGCCACCGCCTGGGCCGTATTGTCCAGCTGGATCCCGTGGAACTCCGCCACCAGCTTCAAAAGGAGCTCCAGATTCTGGCGGCCTTTTACCATAGCGGCGTTATACTCTCCGCGCCGCAGCCAGGCCTTCTCCTTTTTCAGCTCCCGCCTGACGGGGCTTAAATGGGCCGCGATGTTCTGCCGTTTCCAAAAAACAATGGAAACTGCGGCCGCAGCCACTGCTGCAAGGGCTCCAAGGACGATATTCACTTCATCCATTTCAATTCTCCTAACTATATGACAAACGGATCATCTGTCCGATCCATTTATCTTCCTTATTCCGCGTTGATCGTAACGATCATCGCCAGCTTTTCTTCTCCTCTCGTTTCCTTCGCATTCGCAACGTAAAAGTTGCAGGACAGCTCCAGCTCGATCATCTGGTACGGCGCGGAAGGAATCTCATAGGTCATATTCTGATCCGTAAACACCAAATCCGGCATCCGCTTCCCGTTGACCGTCACCTGGCACACCTGGTCGCCGGTCACGGTTCCCGGATAATAGCAGGACAGCTCCACCTGATCCCTTTCACTGTTCATAAACACGATCTTCGCGTGTTCGTCAACCCAGCCGTCCTCATAGCTTCCATAGGCATAGTTGAGCCGCTGTTTTTTTACAAAATCCGTTACGTCCTGATAGGCGTTATGCTCCGGATCCTCAGCTAGGAGTACCATGTCCTCCGAAAGCTCCTTAAAATCGAAATCACTGTCGATAAACTGGATACTCCTGCCGTCGTAGCTTCCCTCCCGGTCATAGACCTTTAAAAAGGTCTCGGCGGTGAACTCGCTCATTTCATAGGTATTGCCGATAATATAGACCTCTTTTTCAAAAATCTCCTGACCGTATTTTTCAATGGTCTGCTCCGCCAGGGAATTGTACTTCGCCTGTTCCGGCCAAAGATACAAATTGTCCCAGTGATCCCGGTAAAAATTTTCCGCGGGAACAGCAAGGGCGGCATAGAGGAATACCAGGGCTCCCGCTCTTCCCATTACCGAGGACATATAGGAAAAGAACAGAAGCGCCAGGGCAAACACCACATATACCCAGCGCATCTCCACCCGGATCGTAACGCTGGAAGAGCCGATGCACATGGCAATAAACACAAGGAACAGCGCCGCGTTTTTCAAGTGAGCCAACAGCCTGCTTCTATCCCTGACCGCGCAGACCGCAAACAGCGCCACCGCCGCAAACAGCACCAGGTTGGATAACAGGATCAAAAGCCGGATCCCGTCCGGTGAATCCTCATAGGGCAGGATACAGAGATAATCCGGGCCCGAATTCCGCCCGAATACGAAGGCCGCCTGTTCCCATGCATGGCTTATGGAATCCGCCAGTGAAAAGGTATCTGCCACCTCCGTTCCTCCGGTTCCCGCGGGGGCCAGCGTGCCGATCGTAAGGAAACGGATCGCCTGGATGGCTCCAAATACCAGGAGCGTGACCAAAAACAGCTGCCATTTGGGAAGTTCGGATTCGGCAGCCGCAAAGGACCGGCCGCGCCCGGTTCCCCTGCCTCTGGAACGCCCTCTTGCGGTTTCCTGCGCGGTTTCCCGAACGGTTTCCCGGGCGTTTTCTCCATCGTCCTCCTCTTCCCAGCCGGCTTTCTTTAAAGATCCGCGCCTTCCATCCTCATATCTCTTGCTCCCGCGTCTTTTCGGCGCCAGCGCCAACGCCAAAAGAAGGGCCGGAAGCAGCGCCATATACCGTTCATGAATAAAGCTGGCGAGAAAATACAGAAGGCATCCGTACAAATAGCTGACGGAATTTCGTTCATTCATGTAACGATACAGGAAATACAGGATCCCGACGGCCGCCCAAAGGCCCAGACTCTCCATCAGGCCGTAAAACTGGCCGATCTGGTAATATGCCATCCGGGAGCTTAAAAATACCAGCGCCAGGACCAGGCTCACCGCCTTCCGGCCGCTGCTGAAGGAAAGACACATCCGGTAAATGGAAAACGCGATCAGGCTGTTGAGAAGAATGTTGAACGGAGCCATCCATTCCACATGGCCGCCCAGAAACAGAAGCTCCAGCCAGGAAGCCAGGTAGAAAACAAAGCGGAACCGGCTCCCGCCCATGGGAAAAACGTACTCCATGAAGGACTGCTCCCCATAGCAGGACCACAGATAAAGATCATCCATGTAAAGTCCCTTAAGCTCTACTTCCCGGTTGATGAAAAACCCAAAGCCCAGAAGAACCGCGAAAATCAAAAGGCCCTCCGTACTCCGTCTCCATCCTCGCTCCAGCTTTTCCCCCAGTTCCATTCCTCTGTTCCTCTCCTTCTACCGCTGCTCCCCAGGCCAGTAATTAGTGGAAAATTCTTCCACCGCTCCGTCCGGATCCTCCGGCGCCGGCGGTTCCGGACAAAACACTGCCAGCGCGTTGCCATTTTCATACGTAAGCTCCGTCAGATATCCGTCCCGCAGCATGGATATCACATGATCCCAGGCTTCTGTTCCCGGCCTCAAATACCCGCTTCCCAGATAAACATAATCCATATCGGCAAAGATCAGGTATTCCACAAGGGCCTCGGTACTGGCGGTGATCATATAATTTCCCCCGCTGCCCTCAATATCCGTATAGCTCTGGGCGTTGCACGGGAAGCTTAAAAGCTCCGGCTGCTCGCCGAAGATCAAGACCCGCGTCTTCGGATCCTCCGCCAGGATTTCCCAGATTTCCTGATTGCCGTAGTGGATCAGCCGCTCCTTCTCCTCGGCCCGGTGATCATAGTATCCGGCATGGACAAGGCGCACCGGACTGAGCCCCAGCGCTCCGGCCCAGTTGCTGACGGCCGTAACGGTAACATTAAAAACCGCGAAGGGGACCAGCATTTTCATGATCAGGCGCGCCAAGAACCGGCTTTGAAGCTTGCCCAGAATGATCACCGCCGTCATCGCCAGCAGCGTGTACAAAAGAATAAAATAATTGCCGTCCACCTGCCACAAAAGATACAGCGCCGCTAAACTCGCCGCTCCGTTGGTCAATAAAACCCAGATCAGGCACCAGAGCGGCTTTTTGTCCCGCTTCTCCAGCCCGCGCATCTTTACAAACGCCGGAAGCAGCAAAAGCAAAAGAAAGATCACCAGAAGCGGAGTTCCCCAAGCGATCCGCACGTGGGCCATATCCTCTCCCACCGGAGCCACCAAGACGCCGAACAGCCGCTTTAAAATATGCTTAAGCCCGCTTAAAGAAAAAAGCGCGCCTCCGTTGGAGGGAAGATCGTCAAACCGGTACGGGTAACGGACCGTAAAACCCAGCTTCGCCCAGATGGAATAAAAGACGGACGTAACCGGAAGCCCCGTATGGAGCCAGGTCCGCAGCCAGACCATTCCCCACATCGCCGCCATGACGCCCGCGGAGGGAAGCAGGCTTCCCCGGAGCCGGAAACGGAGGCGGCCGTTAAGCAGAAGGAATAATCCGGCGGTTCCGGCCGCAATGGTGGAAAATACCAGAGCGGTGGGCTTTAGCACCATCGTCATCATAAAGGCGTTGGCCGCCATCACCAGGTAGCTGCTTTTCTGGCGCTTCGTGTACAGCAGGAGAAAATAGAGCATCAACAGCTGAAAAAACGCCGTCGAAATATCCGTCTTCGCGGAAATGCTCATATTCATGATTCCAGGGATGCTGGCCAAAACCGCCATGCAGAGGATCCCCAGCCGCCGGTTGACAAACAGCGTTACGATCCTGTGACAGACGATCAGGATCCCGGCCGCAAACCAGAGCTGGAAGGCCAGGAAAAAGCTGTGGGAGGGCAGCCCGGAAAGCGGCAGCAGCAGGATCTCCAGCCCTTTGGAATACGTATAGACCACATTGACGCTTCCCAGATTCTCGTAAATTCCGCCGCCGTTATCCAGAATATACTGGGAGCGGAGGCTGTAATGGAGGGAATCATAGTCAATGCACAGGTTCATGCGCCCGGCCTGCAAAAGCAGCATAGCAAGAATAAACGCCAAAAGGCCCGCGATGACCGGCGGGATCCGCCCGCTTTCATGGAAAAGCTTCTGAAGGCGGTAGCTCCCCTCCTTTGTTTTAAGGCTCTGAACCCATCGAAATCCGGCGGCCAGAAAAAGGATGACGGCCGCGGCTCTCGTATTGCCGATCCCTCCGGCGCCCAAAAGGGACATCGCACAGAACAAAAGGATCGTAAGCCCGCAGCCTAAGATCAGCGAAGCCATCCAGGTCACAAGATGCCCCGGGGCCAGCTGACGTTTCCGGTCCAAAAGGCCAAGGAAGATCTGGCCCGTCCCCACCAGGGCGCATAGATAAAGTCCGCTTGCGAGAACCGGGAGGAACGCCTGATGCAGCCACAGGAAAACCGATGAAACAGCGCCCAAAAGCAGCGCGCAGGCCGCCCGGCGGCGGATCAGGGAAAGAGTCAGGAATAAAACGGCAAAAAGAGCCGCCGTCTCTCCCAAAAGATGCAGCGTCTCCGTCTCCTTTAAACGGTCTCCGTCCACCCCGATTACGTAAATCTCGCCGATTCCGATTAACAGAGCGGATACCGCCGCCATGGCCATCACAATCAGCGCCGCCAATTCTCGTTTCTTCATCCCTCACCCCGGAATTTATTCCGGTTTCTCCTCAAACATTCTGTAGTACTGCAGCGTATGGTATTCTTTTACGGTCTGGGAAAGGTCCAGGGTCCCCGTTTCCAGCACGTCCAGGAACTGACCATCCCTTGTCAGAAGGCCCATGGAATGAACCATCGGGTACTCTCCCCTTAATCGTTCGACGGCATAGCCGAAGCCTCCGGCTTCCATCCCCGCCGCCCGGAGTACCTGGCCGCCCAGCATAAAGGCGCTCATGTCCCCCAAGTCACCGGCGTCCCGTTCGTAGTTGCTCCAGATCAGATACGGCGTCACAAAGGAATACCGCTTTTGCTCTCCCGGAACCTGGCTCCACCGCGTACCGTAAAGCGCCTCATAAAAAGAAGTTTCCACACTGGGCTCATGATCCCCGAATAAGACGATCAACGTCGGCTGGGAACAGGTGGAAAAATAGTCAAGAAGCATTTTAAGCGCCTCGTCCGACCGCTTCATCAGGGTCAGATACTGGTCCGCCTTGGGATATTCTCCCAGACAGTCCTCTCCGTTTACCGCCGTCACATGCACATCGGCCGGAAAATCCGCCACCTCATAGCCGCCGTGGTTCTGCATGGTCACGTTGAATAAAAACAGCTTCTCGCCCGGCTCTTTCTCTTCCACCTGCCGGATCAGCGCTTCATAATCCGCCGCGTCGCTCAAATATCCCCTCGGCATCCTGCTGTCCGCAGATCCGCCCGCCTCTTCCTCATCCAGGAAACCGGAGGCTTCATAGTAATCCTGATCCAAAAACTCATCAAAGCCCAGATTTTCATAGGCTTCCGTCCGGTTCCAGTTATAGCCGGGATAGGGATGCATGGCAGCCGTCCGGTATCCGGCCTCTCCAAAGGCACGGGCCAAAGAACCGTCGCCCGGCTTCGTATAAAATTGGTACGGGATCGAGCCCTGGGGCACAAAGGCGCAGGAATTTCCCGTTAAAAATTCATACTCGCTGTTGGCCGTCATCGCGCCGAATACGGGAACATACAGCCAGCCCTTCTGCGCGTTTTCCGAAAGGCTGTCATAGTAAGAAAGGAACGGGCCGTCCGTCTCAAAGGAATTTCCCGAAACCAGGCCGTTGAAAATCCGAAGGTCGGCGAAGCTCTCGTTCATGATACAGATCACATTCTCCGGAACCACCGCTTCGTTCCTGCCAAGGATCTCCGCTTCGTTTCCGGGTTTCTCCCCTGCCTTTGCTTCTGCCGCGGTTCCAATATCGGCCGCAGTTCCAGTGTCTGCTCCTGCCGCGGCTTCCTCCTCCAACCGCTCCAGCAGCTGCCGGGCCGTCTCCGTTTCATATCCCGCCGGTTTCTGCGGAACCAGCGTCTCAAGGGAAAGCACCGTAGACAATAAAAATCCCCGCCGCTCAAAGCTGATGATCGGGTCCCACATGGGAACTGAAAGCTTAAGGGCCGGCGTCAAAACGCCGTAAAGCAACACGGCAAAGGCCGCAGTCACACCTGCCCAGGCTCCCCGCGCCTTCCATCGTATCTTCCTGTTTTCCAAGCGCAGCGGAACCTTCCAGGAACCAATTCCCAAAAGAAGGGTGCCCAGGAATGTAAGGACCAGCCGGGGCGTGACCGTAAACCGGTAATTGGCGGATACCGTCATCGCCGTCCGCAGGGCCAGCACATCCCAGATCATCGCCGGCCGCTCCCGGAAGCTGATAATAAAGTATTCCCCCGCCGCCAGCCCGTAAACCGCCAGATTTAAGAGCAGCCAGGACGCCTTCGTGGTTCCGGCAAAAAAGAATACCCCCAGATACAGGATATAATAAACCGCCGTCCCCAAAACCACGCCCGGCGCGGAAAGACGAAAAAGATTCCCCGTCGCTCCTTCCGACACCAAAAGCATGAAAAACGGAACCAGCAAATTCCAGGCCAAAGCCTTCTTACCGCTCATAGAACCGTTCCTCTAGCATCAGGCAGAGCGCATGGTAAATCGGAAGATGAAGCTCTTGGATCTTGTAGGTCTCCTGTTCCGGAACAATAATGGAAATGTCGGCGAAGGCTCCCAGATTTCCGCCCGTCTTTCCCGTCAGGGCGATCACCCGCATCCCTTTCGCCCTGGCCGTCACCGCCGCGTACATCACGTTTTCCGCGTTACCCGAGGTACTGATCCCAAGGAACACATCGCCGGCCCGCCCGTAGCCGTTCACCTGCTGGGCATAGCTTAAGACCCCGTCCACATCGTTGGCAAAGGCCGACGATAACGCCGCGTGGTTTGTCAGGGCAATGGCAGGAAGCGCTCCCTGGAGTTTTTCCGCCAGCTCCTTTCCGCGAATCGGATCCGCAGCCTCAAGAGCCTGCTTCAACTCCTCCGAAAGCGGCCGCCGCTTTACAAAGCCTTTCATCAGCTCCCCCACAATATGATCGGAATCGGCGGCGCTCCCACCATTTCCCGCGATCAAAAGCTTTCCGCCTCCCGCAAAGCATTCTTCCAGAGTCTTATACGCGGCTTCCAGCGAGCCTCTGCATACCTCCAGATTCGGATACCGTCCGATCAGCTCCTCAATGCTCATTCCTCTCTCCTCATTCCTGCTGTCTTTCCTACCCGGCTATTCTATCACATTCCCGCCGTTCTTTCCACAATAATTCCATGCTACGAAGCCTTTTTCCACATTTCTGCCTCTATTTACAGGAAAAAGCCCGGAACCTTTGGCCGTTTCCGGGCTTTCCTTTCTGTGCGGGAGCTGTTTTTACCGGCATGAAACTTAGATCCGCAGCTAAGCGCGGAGCTTCACGCCGCGGTTAACAGGTCGCGCCTCCGACCAGGTGCAGCTTCGCGCCGATGATCGCTTCTCTTCTGGAGAGGATCTCATCGGACAAGAGCTGCCGTTCCACATTCTCAAAGCCAAGACGCGCGATGGTATCCGCGAACCGTTCGCCGGTCTCGCCCTGTTCCCTAAACAGAAGAATCGCCTTTTCAATAATAGAAAGGACTTCTTCCTCACTGGTAAATACCGGGCTTAAGGCATGGCCGTGGGCAACCTTCTTGCCCCAGCGTCCGCCGATATAGATCTTATAGCCGTACGCACCCTCGTCCAGCGCGTGGAACGGGCACTTTCCAACGCAGCGGCCGCAGTTGTTGCAGACCTCTTCATCGATCTTCAGCTTTCCGTCCACAACGGCGGAGGCCTTCATCGGACAGGATTTCTCCACCTGGCAGACCTTGCAGCCGCGGCAGATCTCGCTGTTAAACTGCGGGATCCTCTGGCCAACGATACCCAGATCGTTCAGATTGGGCTTCACGCAGTTATTGGGACATCCGCCCACCGCGATCTTGAATTTATGAGGCAGCTTAACGCCGGCATAGCCATGGTAGAACATTTCATGGATCTTATCGGAAAGCGCGTAGGAATCCAGAAGGCCGTACTGGCAGGTGGTTCCCTTGCAGGCTACCACCGGACGGACCTTGGAACCGGTTCCGCCTGTTTCTAGGCCGGCTTCTGCCAGCTCTTCCCTCAGCGCGTCAATATTTCCATAGGGCACGCCGATGATCTCCATCGTCAAACGGGTCGTCATGGCGATCCGTCCGCTCCCGTATTTCTCAGCCGCCGCCGCAATGGCCTGACTTTCCGCCGCCGTAATATTTCCGTTTCTGGTAATAACGCGGACATTGAAGTTATCGGTTCCCTTATTGTGCAGGCAGCCCAACGCCTTTAAGCGGGTGATCTCCTCGGTGCTGACCGTTACCTTGCCCGACGCCGATTTCTTATATTCATTAAAGATCAGGCCGCCCTCCAATACCTTCGTATTGGTGTAACCGTAAAATTTCAAACGATTCTGAAGCAGGTAGCTTCTCTTTCCCTTGGCGCAGATTAAAAGGAGCTTTTCATCCTTTCCCAATCCCTCTACGGGCCCATTTACCTGGGTAACGTCCACATAGGGCGCGTCGGAAATCGCAGGAACCGGCGACGTATCGATCACCCGGTACCCTTCTGCCGCTCCCGCCGCAAATTCCGCCGGCGTAAAGCTGTCCAGGATCCCGTCCATTTTGTTGGTCAGGATGCCGATGGCCGTCACCAGCGGATGGATTGCCGTAGAGAACGGCGGCGCATACGCCAGATCCAGATTCGCCAGCTGATCCACGGTGGCTCCCATGGTAACCGCCGTTACCGCCACATCCGTCACCTTATCCACAGCGCCGGAGCCTAAAACCTGTACGCCCAGCAGCTTTCTCGTCTTTTTATCCGCCACCGTCTTGATGATAAAGGTAGACGCGCCCGGATAATAATGGGCCTTATCATCCACCACGCAGACGTTGGACACCGTCTCATAGCCTTCCGCCTTGGCCGCCGCCTCGGAAAGTCCGGTCTTGCCTCCGTTCAGATCAGGAAGCTTTACAACCGCCGTCCCTAAAACGCCCTCATAGCGAACATCCTGCCCGCAGAGCGCTCTCGCGAAGGTGCGGCCCTCCATATTGGCAGAGGAGCCCATGGGCGACCAGGCGCGTTTTCCCGTCTGCCGGTTCGTCACGCAGGCGCAGTCTCCGGCCGCGTAAATATCCGCCAGGTTGGTCCGCATGGTTTCATCCACCGGAATCGTTCCGTTGGGCATAAACTCCAGCCCCGTATCCTTTAAGAACGCGGTATTGGGCCGGATTCCCAAGGACATAACGACGATATCCGCCTTAAGCTCTCCCTGATCCGTCTTAACGCCCTCGGCCTTTGCGGTTCCCAGGATCGATTCCATCTTCGTCCCGGTCATCACCTTGATTCCCTTTTTCACCAGATGGCGTTTTGCGTAATCCGCCATTTCCGGATCGAAGCCGGGCATGATCTGATCCGCCATATCGATCACCGTCACCGATAATCCCTGGGCCTGAAGGTTTTCCGCCGTTTCCAGTCCAATAAAGCCGCCGCCGACAACGACTGCCCGCTTCGGAGCCTCCATCTCCAAAAATTCCCGGATCTCAATGGCGTCCTGAGGCGTACGCATGGTAAATACACCCGGAAGAGTAATTCCCTCCAGCCTGGGCACAATGGGAGAAGCGCCCACGGCAATAAGACAGACATCAAAGGAATATTCCTCCGTATTACCGTTTCTCAGATTCTTTGCCTCTGCCTTCTTAGCTGCGGCATCCAGGCGCACCACTTCCCGCTCCGTTAACACCTTGGCGCCGGTCAGCGCCGCGAAGGAAGCCGGCGTATTCACGATCAGTTCCGACTTGTCCTCGATCACGCCGCCCACATAGTAGGGAAGCCCGCAGCCGGCATAGGAAATATCCTTTCCCTTCGTCACGATCGTTACGTCCAGAGACCGATCCATTCTCTTCAATTTGGCCGCAGCTTTGGTCCCCGCAGCCACGCCCCCGATAATCAATACTTTCATTCGTTCACCCTGCAGTGGGAGACACTGCCCTTTCTTTTCTGTGATGACAATCCGCGCCATAAGGAAACCGGCCCCGCCAGACTGCCTCTTATTTTATTGTAGCGGATTGGGCGCGCAAAGTAAAGGAAAATACGAAAAAGAGAGGACCACATCCGTGATCCTCCCCATAAAAGCAAGCTTTTTTCAGTTGAATTACTTAAGGGTGATCTTTGCGCCCTCAGCCTCAAGCTTGGTCTTGATGTCCTCAGCCTCTTCCTTGGAAGCGCCCTGCTTAACAACCTTCGGAGCACCGTCAACAACATCCTTCGCTTCCTTTAAGCCAAGGCCGGTAACTTCACGAACAACCTTGATAACCTTAACCTTGTTCGGGCCAACCTCGGTCAGCTCAACGTCGAACTCGGTCTTCTCTTCCTCAGCGGCTCCGCCTGCTGCTGCGCCAGCTGCAACAACAACGCCTGCTGCTGCGGATACGCCAAACTCTTCCTCGCAGGCCTTTACTAACTCATTCAGCTCTAAAACGGATAATTCCTTAATTGCTTCGATAAACTCAGCAGTTGTTAACTTTGCCATTCTAATTTACCTCCATGAATATTTTCAACAAACCTGTTTTTTGTTTTATGCAGCCTGCGGCCAAAAGCCGCTATGCCGCCTTTGGAGCCTTCGCTCCATAAAATTCATTCCAGCTCTTTGGCTTACGCCTCTGCGCTTGCGCCGTCGCCCTGCTTCTCTGCGATCTGGTTGAGAACGCGGGCAAAATTGGCGATCGGGGACTGCATGCTTCCCAGTAATCTTCCAAGAAGAACTTCTCTGGAAGGAATGGTAGCGATCACATTGATTCCCTTTGCATCGTAATAGGTGCCTTCTACAACGCCGCCCTTTAATTCAAGCTTCTCGGCCGTCTTTGCAAACTCAGCCAGGACTCTTGCCGGAGCGGTCGCGTCGCTCTTGGATACAGCCAGAGCGGTCGGTCCCTCAAGATGGGGCTCAAGAGCCTCAAACTCGGTTCCCTTTGCGGCGAAGCGGATCATCGTGTTCTTATATACCTTATAAGTCACGTCTGCTTCTCTCAGCTTCTTACGAAGAGCCGTATCCTGCTCAACCGTAAGGCCGCGGTAGTCAACGACTACTGCAGATTTCGCTCCGTTGAAAAGCTCGGCGATCTCAGCTACGACCGGCTGCTTTAATTCAACTTTTGCCATGAATGGTCTACCTCCTGTTTTAGTCTTGTATCGTAAAGCCGTCACAGGAAAAAAACCTCCCTGTCCGCAGACAGAGAGGTTCACAAAATTCCGCATGTGAGTTTTGTATGTTCCTCGGCAGGTGTTTTTACCTTACGCCTTGCGGCACCTGCTGTCTTCGGCATTCAATACTCCGATACTCTAACATAATTTATTCGGATTGTCAATCACTTTCTAAAAAGCAAATGTAAGGCAAATGTGCTTTAGCCCATCAGCTTGGCAACATTTAACTTCACGCCCGGTCCCATTGTGGAGGTCAGGGTCACGCTCTTTAAGTAAGCGCCCTTTACGGTGCTGGGCTTCGCCTTCATGATTGCATCCATAAGCGTCTGGAAGTTGTCCGCTAACTGTTCTTCTGTGAAAGAAGCCTTACCTACTGGCACGTGGATAATATTGGTCTTGTCAAGTCTGTACTCGATCTTACCAGCCTTGATATCGTTGATGGCCTTCGTAACGTCCATCGTTACGGTTCCGGCCTTGGGGTTGGGCATTAAGCCCTTCGGTCCAAGTACACGTCCAAGACGTCCGACAACGCCCATCATATCGGGAGTCGCGACAACTACGTCGAAATCCAGCCATCCTTCGTTCTGGATCTTCGGGATCAGCTCTTCTGCTCCAACGTAATCTGCTCCGGCCGCCTGAGCCTCGTCAGCCTTTACGCCCTTGGCGAATACAAGGATTCTTACGGTCTTTCCGGTTCCATGCGGCAGAACAACGGCGCCGCGGATCTGCTGATCTGCATGACGTCCGTCGCAGCCGGTTCTTAAATGAACCTCGATGGTCTCGTCAAACTTTGCAACTGCCGCTTTCTTTACCAGGGCAATTGCTTCTGCGGTATCATAAAGAGTAGCGCGGTCGATAGCCTTTGCCGCCTCTACGTATCTCTTTCCTCTTTTCATTCTAAAAACCTCCTGTGGTATTGTCGGGAGTTCTCCCTCCCACGTGATATCGCGCGCCGCGCATTTTCCGCGCTGCGCTCTGCCTTCCGTCTATCCGGCAGGATCAATCAACGACCTCGATTCCCATGGAACGAGCGGTTCCGGCGATCATGCTGGTCGCAGCCTCGATGCTCGCGGCGTTCAGATCCGGCATCTTTAACTCGGCGATCTTCTGAACCTCAGCTCTTGTAAGCTTCGCAACCTTGGTCTTGTTGGGAACTGCGGATCCGGATTTAATCTTTGCAGCCTTCTTTAACAGAACGGCAGCCGGCGGAGTCTTGGTAATGAAGCTGAAGCTTCTGTCCGCATAAACCGTAATTACAACCGGAATAATCATATCGCCCTGGTCGGCGGTCCTGGCGTTGAACTCCTTCGTAAACTGTACGATATTTACGCCGTGCTGACCAAGAGCCGGTCCAACTGGCGGAGCCGGTGTTGCCTTACCAGCGGGGATCTGCAATTTAATATATCCTGTTACTTTCTTTGCCATAATTCGGCACCTCCTAAATCATGTGGTAATGTCGGGGATTTCCCTCCCACGCGGGCCGGTCTGACGCCTCCCGCTTCCTTGGCTGACCATTTAAGGCAGCCTGATTGTTGCGTTTGATTCTGTATTCCGCCTGCCAGCCTTTCGCTACATCTTCTTGATTTCCGAAAAGCTCAGTTCAACCGGCGTCTCCCGGCCGAACATCTCTACATTGATCGTAGCAGACTGTTTTGACTCGTTTACCGTTTTCAGCACGCCGATCGTATCCTTCCAGG
>DGYMR06203__coassemble_1253_pt1 | contig 16757 bp, 16 predicted proteins | sample DGYMR06203__metabat2_high_PE_052 | metagenome-assembled genome bin DGYMR06203
CGCCTTTAAAATCGTCTTGACCACTTCCAGGTTCGTCCGCTCGTTATGGCCGCCTACATTATAGACCTCGCCAACCCGGCCTTTGTGGATGATCAGGTCGATGGCCTCGCAGTGATCCGATACATGGAGCCAGTCGCGGACATTTTCGCCCGTTCCGTACACCGGCAGAGACTCATCCGCCAGCGCCCGGCTGATCATAAGCGGGATCAGCTTCTCCGGGAAATGGTAGGGGCCGTAGTTGTTGGAGCACCGGGAAATGGTCACCGGCAGCTTATAGGTCCTGTGATACGCCAGAACGAACAGATCCGCGCTGGCCTTGGAAGCGGAATAGGGGCTTGATGTATGGAGCGGCGTTTCCTCCGTAAAGAACAGATCCGGCCGGTCCAAAGGAAGATCCCCGTAAACCTCGTCGGTGGAAACCTGATGGTAGCGTTTGATCCCGTATTCCCGGCAGGCGTCCAGCAGCGTGGTGGTTCCCATTACGTTGGTGCGGACAAAGCTCTCCGGATCCACCACGGAACGATCCACATGACTCTCGGCGGCAAAGTTCACCACCACGTCCGGCTTTTCCTTCTCAAACAGGTCAAATACAAACTTCCGGTCCGCGATATCGCCCCGGACAAAATGATAGTTGGGCTTATTCTCCACAGGCTTTAACGTCTCTAAGTTGCCCGCGTAGGTTAAAAGATCCAGGTTCACAATATCATATTCCGGATACTTATTAACCATGTGATGAATAAAATTTCCGCCGATAAAACCGGCGCCTCCCGTTACGATTATTTTCATGATTCCGTTTCTCCTTTTTCTATTTAGCGGTTTGCGTGCCCCGGCAGCTTATCGATATATTTTCCGTCCACAACGTCCTTCAAATACTGGCCGTACTGGTTCTTTTTCAGGATCTCATAGGCCGCCATCACCTCGTCCTTCGTGATCCAGCCGTTGGTATAAGCGATCTCCTCCAGGCAGGCGATCTTTCTGTGCTGATGCGTCTCCACCGTTTTCACGAAATTCGTGGCCTCCACCAGGGATTCATGGGTTCCCGTATCCAGCCAGGTAAAGCCCTGTCCTAAAAGCATCACGTCCAGCTCGCCGTTTTCCAGATAGATCCGGTTCAGATCCGTGATCTCCAGTTCGCCTCTGGCCGACGGCTTTAAGCTCTTCGCGTATTCCACGACCCGGTTGTCGTAAAAATACAGACCGGTCACACAGTAGTTGGACTTGGGATGCTCCGGCTTTTCCTCGATGGAGATCGCCTTCCCCTCCTGGTCAAATTCCACGATGCCGAACCGCTCCGGATCGTCCACATAATAACCGAACACCGTCGCGCCCTTTTCCTTGGAGGCCGCCGCTAAAAGCCGCTTCTTTAAGCCCTGTCCATGGAAAATATTGTCTCCCAGGACCATGGCTACGGAATCGGTTCCAATAAACTCCTCGCCGATCAAAAACGCCTGAGCCAGTCCGTCGGGGCTGGGCTGGACCGCGTAGGAAAGCTGGATCCCGAACTGCTTTCCATCGCCTAAAAGCGCCTCAAACCGGGGCGTATCGTCCGGTGTAGAAATGATCAAGATCTCCCGGATCCCGGCGCTCATCAGCACCGAAAGCGGATAATAGATCATCGGCTTATCATAAATCGGCAAAAGCTGCTTTGACGTTACCTTGGTAAGCGGATACAGTCTGGTTCCGCTGCCGCCTGCAAGAATAATCCCCTTCATACGCTCTCCTTTGTCTCTTTTTTCTTTTTTCGCAAAAAACGTCCGCCAAAAACGAACGCTGATCATGAGGATAGTCTATCATATTTTCGCCTGTTTGCATAGGGAAAACCAAAGATTTTCCCTGCCTCCCTACAGGATCCTCCCCGCATGATTTTTTCTGTACGCTTTTCCTCACGCCTCCGCCGGGGCCTTCAAAAACTCCGCCCTCAGCTCTTCCGCGTCCTCAAACGTATTCTTCCACCCGAACCGGCCAAGATCCACCTGCCAGCCCTTCGGCGTCCACACTGCCTGGACTCCCTCCTCCGCCAGAAGAAGCTTCTGCAGATCATACGTTTCAAAATACGCCGCGCCGCTTAAGATTCCCTGGGAATTTACCACCCGATGGGCCGGAACGTCTTCTCCCGCTAGTCCCATCTTAAGGCCGTATCCCACCTGTCTCGAATTTCGCGGCTTCCCGCATAAAAGGGCGATCTGCCCATAAGTGGCGACGCGTCCCCTGGGGATCCTCCGGCAGACGATCCCCATCCGCCTATAAAATTCCGCCTGCAAGATTCCTCTCGTATCATTCTCTTTCATCCCAGTGTTCCTGTCCCCCCTACCGCAAAAACGAGAGCGAACACTCTCGTTTCGCCCTCGTTTAGCTTTCATTTAATTTGGCCAGCTTCGCCGCCTGGTCGGCCGCGATCAGGCTGTCGATCAGCTCATCCAGATCGCCGTCCATAATGGCGTCGATCTTATAGAGCGTCAGTTTGATCCTGTGATCCGTGACCCGTCCCTGGGGGAAATTGTAGGTCCGGATCTTTTCCGAACGGTCGCCGGTTCCGATCTGGCTGCGGCGGGCCTCCGCCTCCTCGTTCTGCCTTCTTTCCAGCTCCATGTCATACAGCTTGGAGCGCAGGAGCCGGAACGCTTTTTCCTTGTTCTGCAGCTGGGATTTCTCCGTCTGGCTGTAGATCACGATTCCCGTAGGAATATGGGTCAGGCGGACCGCCGAGTCCGTCGTATTGACGCACTGTCCGCCGTTTCCGGAGGCGCGCATAACGTCGATGCGGATATCCTTGTCGTCGATCACCACATCGAATTCCTCTGCCTCCGGCATGATCGCCACCGTCGCCGTGGACGTATGGATCCGTCCGCCGGACTCCGTCTCCGGAACCCGCTGCACCCGATGGACGCCGCTTTCATATTTCAGCTTGGAATAAGCGCCATGACCGGTGATCATGAACTCCACTTCCTTCATGCCGCCGATCCCGCTTTCGCTGACGTTGATCAGCTCCACCTTCCAGCGCTGCCGCTCCGCGTAATGCACATACATCCGGTACAGCTCGGAGGCAAATAAAGCCGCTTCTTCTCCGCCTGCGCCGGCGCGGATCTCCACGACTACGTTCTTATCATCGTTGGGATCCTTGGGAAGAAGCAGGATCTTTAATTTCTGCTCCAGCTCCTCGATCCGCTTTTTCGCGTCGGCCAGCTCTTCCTTCGCCAGTTCCCGCATTTCCTCATCGCTTTCCTCGTCCAAAAGAGCCAGGCTGTCCTCCACGTCCTGGTTCGCCTTCTTATACTCCGTATAAGTCTCCACTAACGGAGCCAGGTCCGCCTGCTCCTTCATCAATTTGCGGAACCGCTTCTGATCGTCCGCCACCGACGGCTCGTTTAATTCCAGCATCAGCTCCTCATAATGCTTTAAAAGATCCTCCAACCGGTCAAACATTCGATTCCCTCCATCCTGCTTCGGCAGTCCCCGCGCCGCCCTTGGCCGCGGAAACCACCCGGTCATTGCCTGCCAGGTCCTTTCTGACCTTTATATCCGTAAAACCATAGGCCTCCAGCAGTCCGCTGACCGCCGCCCCCTGGTCATGTCCGATCTCAAAATAAACGCGGCCCCCTCGGTTTAAAAACGCGCCGCACTCACCGGCCAGCCGCCGGTAAAACAAAAGTCCGTCCGCCGAACCATCCAAAGCCAGCCGCGGTTCAAATTCCCGCACCTCCGGCTCCAGCCCGTCGATCGTCTCCGACGGGATATACGGCGGATTGGACACGATCACGTCAAATCGTTCTTCCCGGTCAAATCCGTCCAGCAGATCGCTCCTTTGGAACCGGATCCGCCCGCTTCCGTTCCCGCCGTCTCCCAGGATCCGCCCCGCGTTTTCCCGCGCCGTTTCCAGCGCCTCTTGGGAAATATCCGACGCCGCCACAAAGCGAAAGCCGCCAAGGGCCGCCAGACTGATGGCAATACAGCCGGAACCGGTGCAAAGATCCAAGATCCGGGCCTCCCGGTCCGTTACTTCCTTTAACACCAGCTCCACCAATGTCTCCGTATCCTGCCTCGGGATCAGGACATGGCGGTTCACCAGAAAGGAAAGGCCCATAAACTCCTGGGTCCCTAAAATCTGCTGCAGAGGCTCCCGCCCTTCCCTGCGGGAAACAAACTCTTCAAACCGGGCGGACCGGGCGGAAAAATCTTCCGTTCCGCCTTCTGCCGGCTTCTTCGCCTCCAGATAGTACCGGGCCCGGGAAAGTCCATAAGCCGCTTCCATCAAATACCAGGCGTCCAGCTCCGGATCCGGCACGCCGGCCTGAGAAAGCCGGTTCGACGCCGATCTCAGCAACTCTTCCCAGGTCATCTGCCGCTCTCCTGACCGCCGCTTTCTTTGCAGCCCTTTCCTCCGGCGCGGCATTCCCCGGCGCGGCATTCCTGACCGTCCGTCTCCTGCCCCTCAAAATATCCCTTCGGATACTGCTCCGGAAAATTCTCCTCCAGATAAGACTTCCAGTCAAACACCTGCTCCACCGCCGCGATAGCCACCTCGATCATGGAATCGTCCGGCTCCTTGGTCGTCAGCCCCTGCATCCAGAGTCCCGGGCGGCTGATAATGTCCATAATTTTTGAATTGCTGGTTCCCGCCAGCCGAAGCACCTCATAGGACACCCCGGCGATCACCGGGATCAGGATGATCCGGCTCAAAATCCGGAGCCATACGTTATCCACCCGGATCACCATAAAGAACAGGATGCTGATCACCATTACGATCAGCAGAAAGCTGGTGCCGCACCGCTTATGCTCCTTGGAGCTTTTCCGGACGTTTTCCACACTGAGCGTCAGCCCATGCTCCAGGCAGTTGATGCATTTATGCTCCGAGCCGTGGTACATAAACGTGCGCTTAATATCATCCATGCGGGAAATCAGCTTAATATATCCAATAAAAATACCGATCCGGATCAGTCCCTCGATCACAGCCATCACCGTATCCGAGTGGATAAAATTCCGAAACACACCGGCAATAAGAAGCGGAAGCACCATAAAAACCGCGATCGCGAGAAAAACAGAAACCACCATCACGCCCGCCATCAGGACTTCCTCCAGCTTTTCGCCGAACCGGTCGATCAAAAATTTCTCGAGTTTTCCCGGCTCCGCTTCCTCTTCGTCGCCCTCTACGAATCCGGCCGACCAGGTGAGCGTCTTCATCCCCAGGATCATGGAATCGGCGAAATTAAAGACTCCCCGTATAAAAGGGAGCGAAAACAGCTTTACCTTTTCCGTCATACTTACATAGGTATCCTTCATGACAGCGATCTCCCCGTCGGCCTTCCTGACCGCCACGGCATAGCTGTCCTTGTTCTTCATCATGATACCCTCTAATACCGCCTGTCCCCCGATGCCGGAATACTTCAATCTTTTTTCCCTCCAAAACTTCCGCTTCACAGGAGCAAAATCCCCTATGAAACGGAGCGTTTTTTATTTCACAGGAAGCCGCGTTCCCATGAAATAAAAAAGGCTGAGTTTTCAGAATGATCCAAAAGCTCAACCTTGCCTAATCAAACCTTATTTGTCCGTTTTCACACCATACTTACGGTTGAACATTTCGATACGTCCGCGGGCAGAAGCAGCCTTCTGCTGACCGGTATAGAATGAATGGCATTTGGAACAGATTTCTACGTGAATGTCTTTCTTAGTAGAACCAGTTACAAATTCATTACCGCAGTTGCAAACGACCTTGGCCTGATAGTAATTTGGGTGGATCCCCTCTTTCATGATTTTCACCTCTTTTATTTCGGTACATGACTGACAGTCACGCCTTCAGATTCTTCTGTCCCACCAGAACAGCTCAGTAATTATATCATAAAATATTTTTCAATGCAAGACTTTTTTCTCGCCTGTTTGGCCGTCGTGCAGGTTTGGCCGCCGCCGTTTTGTCCTCATCGTTTTCACCCCGGCTTTTCCGTTTTCTCATGATCCCGCCATCACATGAAGGTTTCGCAGCTCGCCGTCCCGGATCCGTTCCATGATCTCGAACGCGTGGGGTTCCAAATAGTCCCAGGAGCCGTCCGTCAGCCCCTGCTTTTTCAATGCACGAGCCGCCTCCCGGCAGATTTCTTCCACATCATTAAGAAGCCCTTTGCAGCCGTCTCCCGCCTCCGGGATTCCTCCCGCGATCAGGCCGGAAAGCCGTTTTGCCAGTCCGCCGTATTCCGGCAGCTCGCCGGCCGCCCGAAACGCCCATTTATAGTAGGGCATATAGCGGCGGTTTAAGAGAAACAGAAGCGACAGCCCGTTCTGGACAAATTCGGAAAGCGCCAATGCCGCCGCTCCCCGCTCTCCGCGCTTTAAACACCGCTCCAGATTATACTGGCCCGACTGGGCCATAAGGGCCGTTCTGGCAGCCATTTTCTTCCGCCGCACATCCTCCGGATAGCCCGCTTCCAGCTCCCGGCGGATCCTTGTAAATTCCCCCAGATCATCCCGAAATACCTGGCCGTTGACCGCGCACGCCAGACTGTACTCCGGCGTATAAAGCCATTCCATCAAGGTTTCCGGCACTCCCGGCCGCCCGGTAAACCGGCTGTAAAATTCCCCGATCAGCATCACGCCCCGCCGGTTGGTCCCTCCAAAGCTGGCCTGCGCCCGCGCGACGCCCAAAAACTCTTCCGGAAGCTTCCCATAGGCGCGGGAAAGTTTAAATTCCAGCTCATGCTCCAGCCGCTCCGGGATCCAAAGGCAGAACCCCGCCTCGAAATCATGATCCCTGGAAATCTCATCATCATATCCAAAACAGTCGGAGCCCTCTCCAACGATCCCCGCGGCAATCTGATCCTCATAAGCCCCAAACTGTTCCCTCAGCATCGGACGGCCGTACTCCTCATAAAACCGCCTTGATAATTCCTGTCCCTTCATTCAACCATCCGCCTCCTGCCTGCGGATCTCCTCATAGATCTCCTCGGCCGCCCGCGAAAGCTCCTGCCGGATGCGGAAATATCCAAAATGGCCGAAGGTATCCGCGCATTTGCGGCAGTTAAAGGCATAATACCCGTCCCGCAAAACCTCCTCCGAGCGGAACCCCTCGATCGCCTTCTGGAGGCATCCGTCGATCTCGTCCTCATGGCCCCACTTCTCATAAAGCACCGCCAGGTTTACCCATGTAACCGCGATCTCCAGGATGCTCCCGGGCTTCAGCCGTTCCATGATATCCATGGCCTTCCGGTAATAAGCCTCCGCCCTCGGATATTCTCCCAGATCCTCAAAGGCAAGAGCCATATTATTAAAGAGCCCGCCGAACCGGTAATCCCCGGGATCCAGGCTCTGCCCGTAAGCCCGCATCGTCTGCTCATAATAAGGAAGGGCCTCCTTTGCGCGGCCGAACGCCTTTAGCGTCGTCGCCGCGTTTAAAAACGTCGTCCCGCCGCTGGTCGAATCCGCCATCCGATGCTCCTGTACCAGCGCGATCCCCTTTTTCACCGATTCCAGTCCCTTTTGCTCCTCGCCCTGATTTCGGTAGAAGCCCATCATCTCATTTAAGATCGTGATCTGGGCGCCCCAGTCCCCGGCCGCCTCAAACTGCTTCAGACACCGCTCCAGATGCTCTCCCGCCTCTTTGGCCGCGTCCATCGCGATCAGCCGGTCATATTCCTCGATCGCTTCCATGATCGGATAATGTCCTTCCCCGGGATGAACCTCATGAGCCGCCGTATCCGGCCTGAAACAGCATCCAGGCTCCTCCCAGTCTTCTCTTTCCAGTATCATATCCAGCCTCCCTTAATTCTTCCTTCCAAGACTTCTCCCTCCGGAAAGCACCCGCCATACAGGCGGCGCCCACCGGTTAAGCGCCAGGGCCATCCCATAAGAAACCGCCGCCGTAAACGCCGGGAGCAGCAAAAATACCAAAACCGCCGCAATTCCCGCCAGACCGGCGGGGATCAGCCGTCCCACCGCCAAGGCCGCTCCTTTATTCACAAAACGGACAATGACGAAATGCACCGCGTACAAAAATAAACTTTGCCGCATCCATGGCCTGGACTCCGGCAAAGAAACCGCCCCAAGGAGGATCCAGAGGGAAACCGGAGCCAGAAGCCTTCCGCAAACGGTCCATAAAACGTCCGCCCCCGGCGTCAGCGCCCGGAATAAGCAATAGGCCGCCAGCAAACCCCCGGCGGCGCCCAGGCCAAAGCCGGCTCCCCGGCTTCTTCCCAGCGCCCCCGACCCGCTCTCCGCCGCGTCCCGGAAATGAAGCGCCATATAAGCGGCAAAGGAATAATAAAACAGCGCGTCCATATTGGGGCGGCCCGTATCCAGATGGAAATAGATAGCCGCCAGTATGGCCGCCAAAACCGCCAGTCCCAGGATCCTCCGCTTCATCAAAAGGTAGATCGCCGGAGACAAAAAGATCAGAAGGATCAGCTGATATAAGTACCAAAAAACCGGCGCGTAGGCATAGTCCAAAACCGCACGCACCATTTCCCCGGCGCTAAAGGGCACCGGCTCCTTCCCCACCACCGCGCGCACCGCCGGAAGCCTCGTCGCGATCACATAGCCCAGATAATACAAAAGATTCCACGCCGCGTAGGGAACGGCAATGCTGAAAAACCGCCGCTTCCATTTCCCCGCCAGCTGATCCCAGGCAAATCCCCGGAAAAACTGATAGGAGGACAGCAGGAAAAAACCGGGAACGGCAATCTGGCCAACCGTCACCGATAAAAAGGTTTCCAATCCGGCCGCCTGGTCAAAGGATACGCCCGGCGCTCTCCCCGCAAACAGCTCCACATTATAGGAATGGACCCAGATCACAAGGATGCTCAAAAGGAACATCATCCAGGCCACCCGGTTCCGAAACAATTTTTCCTCCATACCCCAGCCTCCGTATCCAGTGTAGCATAAAGCCCGGACGTTTGTCACTAGCAAGATTGACTCCCGCCGGAATTTGTGCTACGCTTGGACACGTTAAAGCAAAGTCTGCGGCCCTTTCATAACGCGGCTGCGCAAAGCAGGATCTGCGCCCTTAAAGACGCGGCGCAGATTGAGAAATGATCAAGAAGGGAGGCGCCGTCATGCCGGAAATTTTCATCCGCCTAATCGAAGCTACCGCCTGGCCGATGGCAGCGCCCAAGCCTTACTCCCCGTTCCATCTTCTTTTAACGGCGGCGGGCCTTGCGGCCGCCCTCCTTTCGGCCATCGCTCTGGGGAAATCCTTTCGGAAAAAAACACAGAAAGAGCTGGAAAAATCCAGCCGCCGGCTTCTCTTTGCCTGCAGCCTGATCTTGATGTTCATGGAAGCCTATAAGCAATGCTTCCTCTTTTATTTAAATGGGTTTCACTATAACTGGTGGTACTTTCCCTTCCAGCTTTGCAGCGTCCCCATGTACCTTTGCCTGTCCTTCCCGCTGATAAAGAAGGCGGAGCGAAGAACCGTCCTAGCGTCCTTTCTTCAGGATTTCGGCGTCCTGGGCGCCGTCTTTGCCCTGGCGTATCCGCCGGGCCTCATGTATCCCTACTGGACGCTGACGCTCCACAGCTTTATCTGGCATTTCCTGCTGTTTTTTATCGGAACCTTCTGCGCGGTCTCCGGTCTGTCCGACCGGAGCAGTTCCGGCTGGCGAAAGGAGCTTCCCCTCTTTTTTGCCTGCTGCGCCGCCGCCCTTGCGATCAATACAGCCGCCGGGCCCGAGGCCAACGCCGATATGTTCTATATTTCTCCCTACCATCCGTCGGTGCAGCCCGTTTTCCGCCAGATCGCCGAAACTCTGGGGATCTTTCCCGGAATCCTTATCTATCTGGCCGCGGTCCTTGCAGGAAGCCGCCTGACTCATAAAATCTGGGAACAATTCAAGTTTTAACCGGGAACCGGTCCATCGAAAAGAAAGGAGAACTCAGATGTCTTTTGAACGTGTAAAGCAATATTTTCAATCCGCGAACGCCGCGGATCATCTTCTTACATTTGAAGCCTCCAGCGCAACCGTTGAGCTTGCCGCCCAGGCGGTCGGATGTGAACCTGCGCGGATCGCGAAAACCTTATCTTTTTTAACAGAAGAAGGCCCCGTCCTCATTGTCGCGGCGGGAGACGTAAAAATTGACAACCAGAAATACAAAGCATACTTCCATCAAAAGGCCCGCATGATCCCAAGGGACGAGGTGGAAGCATACATCGGACATGAGCCCGGAGGCGTCTGCCCCTTTGCCGTAAAAGACGGCGTCCGCGTCTTTTTAGACGCCTCGCTCCAGCGTTTTGATACCGTCTATCCCGCTGCCGGAAGCCCCAACAGCGCTGCCAAGCTTACCCTTAAGGAGCTGGAAACGCTCTCTCAATGCTGTCACTGGATCGACGTCTGCAAATAAAAACAGCTTAAAAATAAAAACCGTTTAAAATCTCCAAAAAAGAGGGGCCGCGATCAAATGAACCCTCATTCTTTCGCAGCCCCTCTTTATTTCCGTCAATCTCAATTAATAATTCATTCCAACGATTCCCAGCTGTCCTTCAGAGGAATTGATGATCACGTTGGGAGTCTCCTCGCCGATTACAACGCCTGCCATGGACGGCTCCAGTGTTGTCAGATCCGCCGCTTCTGCGGCTTCGATCAGAGCGCTGTCAAATACCATTTCCGGATCCAGCGCCAGGAAGCTTTCCTTATCATTCACAACGCCGTCATTCTCCTTTACAAAGGAAATGTAAACCGGATAATGCATCAGCTCCGCCAGAGCGTTCATGTCCTTGGACGTAATCGCGCCTACTACTTCCTCCGCAAATCCCTGATAATCAGAGTTTTCCAGATCCTCGAAGTTCTGGTTCTCCTCAAGAACCGTTCCCTCGCCTTCCTCTACGGCGCCCGGCCCAAGAGCCTCCTGGGGATCCACCTTGGAAAGGTCTACCTTCGTCTCCTCCTCGGTCTCTTCCGCTTTCTCGGTTTCGGAATCCGCAGCCTCGGAGCCATCCTCCGCAGCCTCGCCGCTTTCCGTCTCCTGGGCCGCCGTTGTCTCAGCAGCCGTCGTTTCCTGCTCCTTGGAGCTGCAGCCAGCCGCAGCCAGCGCTACCGTGCAGACTACCATTGCTGTCAAAATTTTTTTCTTCATAAAATCGATCTCCTCGCTTCTGCCTTACCGGCATGTTTCTTTCATTTCCGTTTCCGGCAATTTTCCGTTACCAGCAACTACGGTTCCCGGTAACGGTCTATACTATACCATCCGGATTTCTTAATATCAAGGAAGAATTTATTAAAATACATTTCTTTTTTCTTAGGAATCCCGCCTCTTATTTTATTTTCCTTTTAGATATTTTCCATACTTACGACACAATTATCCGATATACTTAGGCCATAAACAAAAACAAATGAGGCCGGCGGAAAAGAAAACGCGCGCGAATGCCGCTGGGCTCGCCTAAAAACAATTCCCGGGCAACGGCCCGCGGATTTATATATAGAAAGAAATTACTCATACATCCCCCTTTATATTGACGAAAAAAATTCCGGCCTGTGCATGGCCGGAATTTCTTTATGGAAATTTCAAATGAATGCTTTGGGACTCATGAAAATTCATAGGATTTTTCGCCGTCCCGCCGTTGATTAATGGGTCATCAGATCCAGGATCAGCTCGGCGCACTTATTCAAATCCTCCACCTTTAAGGTCTCGCTGGTGGTATGAACCTTGGTCATTCCCGTCGCCAAAACGATGGGCTTGATTCCATGAAGCGCCATTACGTTGGCGTCGCTTCCGCCGCCGCCCTTATCCGTGGACGCCTGATAGCCCAGCCGTCCGCAGGAATCGAACACTCTCTTTACCAGATCGTCGTCGTTTTCCACCTGGAAGCTGACGTAATTGGTGGCCAGATCGATCTCCAGCTGCGCGCCCATCTCCTGGCAGGCTTCCTCTAAGCACTGCTTCATGTGAGCCGCCTGAGCGTTTAACTTGTCCAGATTGCGGCTTCTGACCTCGGCAACCAGCGTCGCCTTCTCCGGAACGATATTAGTCGCGTACTCAGATTTTAAGGTACCGATATTGCAGGTGGTCTCCTCGTCGATCCGCAGAAGGTTCATCTTTGCGATTCCCTTGGCCGCCACCTGGATCGCGCTGATCCCAGCCTCGGGAGCCAGTCCCGCATGGGAAGAACGTCCGGTCACCGTCGCGTTGATCTTGATCTGTCCCGGTCCGCAGGTCAGAACCTTTCCGATCTCGCCGCTGGCGTCAAAGATCATGGCCTCTTTTCCCTTTAACATCCCATAATCCATATTCTTCGCGCCCTGCATTCCACCTTCCTCGCCGATGGTAAACAGGATCTCGGTGCTGCGGTGAGGAAGATCCTTTTCTAAGATCACGCGAACCGCTTCCATGATCGCGGCGATCCCGGACTTATCGTCTCCGCCTAAAACCGTCTTTCCGTCGGTATAGATCACGCCGTCCTTGATCGACGGATTCACGCCGTTTCCAGGAACTACCGTATCCATGTGGGCACACATGATCGTGGGGTCGCCCGGCAGGGTTCCCGGAAGATACGCATACACGTTGAAGCCGTTGGAGCCAAAGCCTTCTCCGGCCTTATCCGTTTTCACTTCCAGTCCCAGAGCCTTTAAATCAGCAACCAGCTTTTCTCCCATCGCCTTCTCGTTCTTCGACTCGCTGTCGATCTTGATGTACTCCAGGAAGGTATCCAGGAGCCTCTTTTCATTTACCATAGTATTACCCCTCCTCGTTTTTATCATGAACGGCCGGTTCTGCTGCTGAATCGGTCTCTTGGATCAGCTTCTCTGGTACTGAAACGGTTCCATGAATCAGCCCTTCTAATATAGAAGAAACCCGCGCCATATCATACTGTTCCTTTTTTACTCCCGCCTGCTTTTTATACCAGCTCTTCATTTCCTGGAACGTGGTGGAGCAGGAGCCGTATCCGATATAAAGCTCCGGCGTCTGGAAATTATCGGCGAACACGATCATCGGCATGATCTTAACGCCTTTCACTCCCTGGGCCTCCAGCACCGCCTGGATCCCGGCAACGCCCTTCTTTAATTCCAAAAGCGGGTTCGGGAATTCTTCCTTCCTCTTATTATCCTCCCGCCGCCAGTTCTCGCTCTCCAGGGAACCGAAAATTTTCGTTCCCCATCCGTAAACCCGGATCAGGTAGATCCCGCTCTTATCCGCCAGCAAACCGTCCAGCTTTTGCTCCCCCTCCGGAAGCTTTAAGGTCACGTCCCTGAAAAGCTTCGCTTTCGGTCCGGCCAGCCGCTTCAAGCGCTGCATGGTCCGCTTTACGGCCGCCTCCTGGTTCCTCTGCCGGGTCATATAACGGCTTAGCAGCGTCAAAAGAAAAATCCCGATCAGAATATAAGCAAAAAACGACAGATAATCCCATACCGTATGAAGCTTCCACATTTCAAAATTGTCGCCAAAGATACTCATGATGCATTCCTCCCGCAGCTCGCTTGTATCGGATTCCCGGCCGTTTCTCCTGGTATCCGCAAATTATTCTAACATGAAACCGCCGGAAACGCAATCCATTGTGCAAAAATAACAAAAACGATTCTGGCAGAATGGCCCGCAAACCCTGATTCTGCCTTGATTTTTCGGCTCTTTTATTATCATTTTATAAAATTACTTACGAATTTCTAAAATTTTTGTGGATTTTTCATACGGTTTATAGTATAATAGCATCAACGATGGGATTGGGCTGCAGGAATAGCCATGCGCTTCCGTGGGGTATAGAAGCGGTTCCTTTTTTGGTATGTGGCTCTGTTCAAAGCGGTTTGGCCGCAGTCCCGTCTGCTCTTGTGGGATTTGTACCCGGTTTAACCGGAACAGTCCTAATCTTTTAAAAAAGGAGAGATTGACATGAAGGAAAACACAGCCAAAAAAGGCGGATTTCTTGACACTTTTATGAACGTCGTAGAAGCCGCATGTAACAAGCTGCCGCCGCCAACGATCCTGTTCTGCTACCTGTTCGTGATCGTTGCCATCATCGGTATCATCTGTACCGTTACCGGCGTAGCACTTGTAAACCCTGCTACTGACGAAGTAGTTACGGCGAAAAACCTGTTCACTGTCGAAGGACTTCACTGGTTCCTGGACAGCATGGTATCGAACTTTACCGGATACGGCCCCTTAGGTCTGGTTCTTGTTATGACCTTAGGTATCGGCCTCTGTGATGAAGCCGGACTTCTGATGACTCTTATCAAGAGCGCTATGAAGAATGTTCCCCCGGCTCTCGTTCCCTACGTTATCGTTTTCATCGGTATCGTTATGAACATCGCATCCGACTCCGCTTCCGTTGCGGTTCCGCCGCTGGCAGCAGTCGTATATATGGGTGTTAACAAGCATCCGGTTGTTGGTCTTCTTTGCGGCTACATCGGAGCTCAGGTTGGATACGCGGCCAACATCCTTCCGTCCGGTACGGATACCCTGTTAATGGGCTTCACCAACGATACTCTTGCGAACTTCCTTCCGGATGCCGGAATGACAGTTGACGCTACCTGTAACTGGTTCTTCAAGGCCGCTTCCACGTTCCTGTGCTGCGCCGTGATCGGAACCGTTGTTACGAAGATCCTTGAGCCGCGTTTTGGTACATACCACGGCGAAATGGAAAAGATGGAAGAAGTTACCCCCGAGCAGAAGAAAGGTATGAAAGCTTCCTTGATCGCTTTCCTTATCTACGCGATCATTATCGTAGCTCTGTTCGTCAGCGGCCCGCTGGCAGCTGAAAACGGCGGAATCATCGGTTCCCCGCTTCTTTCCGGCCTGATCCCGATCCTGTTCGTTCTTTTCGCTGTCGTTGCAGTTCCCTTCGGTTTTGCATCCGGCACCTTTAAGAACCTGACAGACGTTCACAAAGCAATGTGCAAGCAGATGGCCGCTATGGGTTCCTACGTTGCCTTCTGTTTCTTCGGCGGACAGTTCCAGGGTCTGTTCAACTGGACCAACATCGGTACAATTTCCGCTATCGCGGGCGCTGACTTCCTGGAGACCGTTGGATTTACCGGAATCCCGATGATCATTGCCTTCATCGTTCTGTGTACGTTAATTGATATCTTCTTCTCCTCCGGTTCCGCAAAATGGGCAATTTTCGCTCCCATTTTCGTTCCGATGTTCATGCTGCTTGGCTACCATCCGGCATTCACCCAGATGATCTACCGTCTCGGCGACTCCGCTGGTAACCTGTTCGGACCGACCTCCGCTTACCTGTGGATGACCCTGTCCGTAGCACAGTCCAAGTACATGCCCGATATCAAGATCGGTACCATTATTTCCTGTAACTTCACCGTTGCGTTCATCCTTGAGTTCTTCTGGATCATCATGCTGGTTGCTTGGATGCTCCTTGGACTTCCGGTTGGACCTGGTGCTCCGATTTACTTACCGGCAGGCATCATCTAATCAAAAAACGGTATTCCCGTTACAAAAGGAAAAATCAACTCCTGCGGAACAAGCGTTTTTCCTGTTCCGCAGGATCTTAAAAAAAGAGCCTGCGCCAAATACCCCGCGCAAGCTCTTTTTATTTCCAAGAGAAATCTGATTGAAATTATCATGCTTTTATGTTAGAATAATTGCGTTGCACACTGGGCCATCGCCAAGCGGTAAGGCACAAGACTTTGACTCTTGCAGACGCCGGTTCGAATCCGGCTGGCCCAGCGCTCCTGCTGCCGGAATCAACCCGGCAGCTTTTTTGTTGTGCCGGCCGGATTGCGCCAGCCGAAAACTTCCGGGACAAAATTCCCGAAAGCCGGAAATTTCCGGGAATTTCCCGTCATTCCGGCGTCTTCATGTTCTGATAGCGATGCTCCAGATACGCGTCGTCATAATGCTCGTCCAGGAACCGTTCTATTCCGTTTCCCGCCGGGATCTCCTTCCGCCGCTCCCCATAGCGGACCAGTGCCGCGGCAGAAAGCGCAATATTTGCGATCATAAACAGCGTTACCACCGTCGCGAAAATCTGGTTCTGCTTTACAAACATCCGGTTCACCAGCCGGCTCAAAACCGGATACACGTTTTTTACCCAGATCACAGCGGCGAAGCCCCAGAAAAAGCAGTACAGTAAGTTGATACGGCCGCCGATATTAAAGGGAATTTCGCTGTAATCCCAGAAGATCACGCCGAACAGCACCTCGCCCAAAAGGCTGCAGAGATATTCATAGGCGCCGCCCAAGATCGTTCCGCAGATAAAAATATAGCGGTCGTCTCTTCCGTTTAGCCGGTGCAGGAGAATGGTCATCAAGGTGGCCCCCAGCCCCCAGACTACGCTGAACTGGCCGTAGAGCAGGCTGCTGCGGCTCATCCAGAGGCCCGCCGTAACCCTTACAAACAGGATTTCAACAACGGCCCCGATCAAAGACGCCAGCAGAAAGATCCAGAAAAGCTTAAGGCCCTTATGTTCCGTGCTGTAATACTCATCTAAAATCCCAATAAAAAAGTCTCGCAGTTTTGTAATCATGTCCCTCCATCCGGCACGGCTGCCTTTTATTCCAATTCTTATATCTCTCTTAGGAGAACAACCTCGCCTTTTTATTTTTTTGAGAAAGAAAAAATCCGGAACCAAAGTTCCGGATCGATCGGGTGGATACAGGGATTCGAACCCTGGGCCTCCAGAGCCACAATCTGGCGCGCTAACCAGCTGCGCTATACCCACCATAAGCGGACAGGAATCTGTCCGAGACGAGCCTGAAGGGATTCGAACCCCCGACCCACGGCTTAGAAGGCCGTTGCTCTATCCAGCTGAGCTACAAACACGTATCTTTGATTTTCATCAAAGAAGCGGGTGATGGGAATCGAACCCACGTATCCAGCTTGGAAGGCTGGTGTTCTAC
>DGYMR06203__coassemble_1282_pt1 | contig 16344 bp, 15 predicted proteins | sample DGYMR06203__metabat2_high_PE_052 | metagenome-assembled genome bin DGYMR06203
TCGAAAAGTAAGAGAAAAGTTCCTGGAAAGAAAAAAGTCTCTGCTATACTTTCCCTAAAGAAAATGGGAAGGCAGCCGGAGGAAAACGGCGCCTGGCGAAAGGAGAGAAGTATTATGGAAAAAAACACGAAGAATAAAGGAACTTTTAAATACGGAAGAGGAGCGGCAGCCGCCGTGATCTTAACGGCGGGAGCGGCGATGCTTTCCGGCTGCGTTGCGGTCGAGGCTTCCAAACCGGCTTCCGGCGCCGTGGTTGTAAGCGACGCGGCCCAGAAGGAAGGAACCCTAACGGTGGTCAGCAGCGAAAGCGTTGTGGTTACGCCGGATATGGCGGAGGTGGTGTTTGGGATCACAACGGAGGATGCGGACGCGGCGGCCTGCCAGCAGAAAAATGCGGAGCAGTTAAACGGTTTTGTGGAATATCTGAAGGCACAGGGGATTTCCGAGTCGTCGATCATGACTTCTTCCTTCTCTTTAAATCCTCAGTATGATTGGAGTGGAAACACCCAGCGGCTGATCGGCTATCAGATGAACACCCAGGTAACGGTGACGGACGTCGCGGTGGAGGATGTGGGCAGTCTTTTGTCCAACGGCGTGAACGAAGGCGCCAACGAGATCTATTCGGTATCCTATTTTTCCAGCCAGTACGATACGGCTTACGGGGACGCCCTTGCCAAAGCGGTTGACGCGGCGAAGGCAAAAGGAACGGTTTTAGCCGAGGCCAGCGGAAAAGCGCTGGGAGAGGTGCTGAATGTGGAGGAGTACCAGGATGATCAGTACGGCCGCTATGTGAGCAGCTCCATCAATATGAGCCGCGCGTCCGGCGCCGTGGCGGAGGCTACTATGGCCGATATGGGCGTTATGCCGGGCGAGATGGATGTGGAGGCTGTGATCCGGGTGGAGTTCGCGCTGACGGATTCCCAATAGTTACCCATCTGCTTCCCGATCAATCCACTCATAAGTCCCCCAAAAGGCGGATCGCGGGAAATGATTCAGGAGTGCGATTCTCGAGGATTAAAATCTGGACATTCCAGGCCCTTTCTTTTATAATAAAATCAGATTCCCGGGAGCCGGAGCGTTCCGGCTTCCCGTTGGGTCATGATTTTTGAAGGAGGAACTTTCATCATGCAGAATCCAGTCATTACGATCGAGATGATGAACGGCGATACGATCAAAGCGGAACTTTATCCGGAGATTGCGCCCAATACGGTAAACAATTTTTTAAGCCTGGTAAAGAAGGGATTTTATAACGGCCTGATTTTCCATCGGGTGATCAGCGGATTTATGATCCAGGGCGGATGCCCCAACGGGAACGGCATGGGCGGCCCGGGCTACAGCATCAAGGGAGAGTTTTCCCACAACGGCTTCCCCAATTCGCTGGCGCATACGGAGGGCGTTTTGTCCATGGCCCGCGCTATGAGCCCCAACTCCGCCGGCTCCCAGTTCTTTATCATGCATAAAGCGGCTCCCTATCTGGACGGCGAATACGCGGCTTTCGGAAAGGTGATCGAGGGAATGGATGTGGTCAACAAGATCGCCGAGACCCGCACCGATTACAGCGACCGTCCGATGCAGGAGCAGAAGATGAAGTCCGTTACGGCGGAAACCTTCGGCCAGGAATATCCGGAGCCGGAGAAATGTTAATATGCAGGAAATCCGATACGTCAATGTAAACGGGAACCGGATCCCGGTTTTGATTTCCGATGAACGGGAGGCTCTCCTGGCTGCGAAAACGGCCGGGAGAGCCGTTGTTGAATTGCTGGGGAGCCAAGGCCGCGGGCCAGGGACAGGAGGCCGCGGGCCGGGGACAGAAGGCTGCGGGCCGGGGAGCCAAGGCCGCGGGCCGGGGGCAGAAGGCCCGGACGCGGGGGAAACCGGAGCCTCGGGGGATTCGGGGCTGGGAACGGCGGAGTTTGCCGTAGAACATCTTGAGGACGCGGACGATGAATTTTTAGAGCGGGTGGTCAGGAGAAAGCTGGGGCTTCCCTGGAAGATTTATCAGACGGAGCGCCTTCTGATCCGGGAGATCTTTGCCGACGATTTTGAGGAAATTTGGGAGAACCAGATCGGATCTGGCTTTGAAACGCTGGAGATGCTGGAGGCCTATACGAAAGAGCAGTACCGGTTTTACGGCTTTGGTTTTTGGGCGGTCGTGGAACGGGAGAGCGGGAACCTGATCGGGGTGGCGGGCCTTACGATCCCGCGGGAATGGAAGGGAGAGGGGGACTGGTACGGCCTTAAGCTTCCTCCGCTGGAAGGGGAGGAGCGGTATTTTGAGGAACCGCTGGAGCTGGGATATCATATTTTTCCTCCGTACCGCCGGAAGGGCTACGCCAAGGAAGCCTGCCTGGCGGTTCTTGATTATGGCCGCCGCCAGCTGGGAGTCTTCCATTATCAGGCGTGGATCCAAAGGGAAAACACGGTTTCCCAGCGGTTTGCGGAGCAGCTGGGCTTTCGGAAGAAAGAAAAGGCTTGCCAAGGCTTCTGATACCATTTATACTATATATTGCATACAAGAAACAGAAAAAAGTACAATCGGAGAGGAAGCGCCAATGACAGAACGCCTGGAGCTAAAGGCATATGGAAAGATCAATCTGGGTCTGGACGTGGTAAGGAAACGGGAGGATGGGTACCATGAGGTCCGCATGATCATGCAGACGGTGGATCTTTATGACCGGATCACCATGGAGCGGATGGAATCGGGAATCCGCGTGACCGCCAATCTTCCTTATGTTCCGGACGGGGAAGGAAATCTCGCGTACCGGGCCGCGAAGCTGCTAATGGAAGAATTCGGGATCACAGAGGGGATTTCCATAGAAATTAAAAAAATGATCCCGGTGGCCGCGGGAATGGCGGGAGGAAGTACGGACGCAGCCGCCGTTTTGGTGGGAGTCAACCGGATGTTCGGGCTTGGACTGACGAAAAAGGAGTTAATGGAGCGGGGCGTCCGGCTGGGAGCAGACGTGCCCTACTGCATCCTGCGGGGAACCGCCCTGTCGGAGGGGATCGGCGAGATTTTAACGGAGCTTCCGGCTCCGCCTCCCTGCACGCTGGTGATCGCGAAGCCGCCGGTTTCCGTCTCAACGAAGGAGGTTTACGGCCGGCTGGATTTAAAAGCGCTGCGGCCGGAGGACCATCCGGACATCGACGGGATGGCGGAAGCGATCCGAACCGGCGATCTGGACGGGATCACCAGCCGCTTGGGCAATGTGCTGGAGCTGGTGACGGAACCGGCGCATCCGGAGATCACGCGGATCAAGGGCTTGCTGCTGAAGAATGGAGCCGACGGAGCGCTGATGAGCGGGAGCGGCCCTACGGTATTTGGAATGTTTAAAGACCGGCGGCAGGCGGAGCGGGCCTGCGCGCTTTTGCGGGAGGCGGAAGGCGGGGCCTTGACGCGGCAGGCGTATGTCAGCGGCTTTTTTAATCCCGGCCCGGGCCGGAGGACGGCCGGAACACAAGGCGGCCGAGACATAGGACGGCCGGGACATAGGACGGCCGGAACACAGCCGGAAAAGAAGGGAGGGGGACGCGATGCATCAATTTGAAGTAAATATGGATGAATACCTGCCCCTCCGGGACGTGGTGTTTAAAACGCTGCGCCAGGCTATTTTAAAGGGTGAGCTGGAGCCGGGCGAGCGTCTGATGGAAATCCAGCTGGCGGAGCGGCTGGGCGTAAGCCGGACGCCGATCCGGGAGGCGATCCGGAAGCTGGAGCTGGAGGGCCTGGTTCTTATGATCCCCCGGAGAGGGGCCGAGGTGGCGAAGATCTCGGAAAAAAATCTGAGGGATGTTTTGGAGGTGCGCCGTTCTTTGGAGGAATTGGCCATCGACTTGGCGTGCCAGCGGATCCAGGAGGAGGAGCTGGAAACTCTGCGGGAGGCGCAGAAGGAGTTTGCCGCCGCCATTGCCGCGGGGGACGCCATGGAAATTGCCCAGACGGATGAAAAGTTTCATGAGATCATCTATTCCGGCACCGGCAATCAGAAGCTGATGCAGATTTTAAGCAATCTGCGGGAGCAGATGTACCGCTACCGTTTAGAGTACATAAAAGACGCCAACAAACGCCAGATCCTTTTGGTGGAGCATGAGCAGATTTTAAAGGCTTTAAGCCTCCGGCATGTGCAGGAGGCCAGGCTGGCGGTGCGGGAGCATATCGATAATCAGGAGATCACGGTTCTTAAAAATCTGAAGGAGCAGGAAGAGAATGACGTTCAAAGAAAAGTATCTGGCCGGAGAAATCGAGTTCGAGGAGATTGACGATTATATTGAGATCTGGAACAATATGGATGACGAGCGGACTTTGGCGCAGTTTCTGGGCCTGAATGCAGAGGAGGAGGATCTCTGGATCGAGGACAGCGACGAGGCGCTGAAGGCGCTTTTAGATCAGGAAAGGGGAAATGAAAAATGACCACAGTAACATTGGGGAGAACCGGGATCACCGTCAACAAAAACGGGTTCGGCGCGCTGCCGATCCAGCGGATTTCAAAGGAGGAAGCGGCGAAGCTTTTGAGAAAAGCGTACGACAGCGGGATCACGCTGTTTGATACGGCAAGAGCTTATACGGACAGCGAAGAGAAGATCGGATACGCGCTGAGCGATGTGCGGGATCATATCTACATTACGACAAAGACGGCCGCCAAGAATGCGGACGAATTCTGGAAGGATCTGGAAACCAGCCTTTCTCTTTTAAAGACGGATCACGTGGACGTTTACCAGTTCCATAACCCGTCCTTCTGTCCCAAGCCGGGAGACGGCACCGGGCTCTACGAGGCCATGGAAGAGGCGAAAAAGCAGGGCAAGATCCGCTTTATCGGAATTACCAACCACAGTCTGGCGGTGGCAAAGGAAGCCATCGAGTCCGGCCTCTATGATACGCTGCAGTTCCCGTTCTGCTATCTGTGCAGCGACAAGGATTTAGAGCTGGTGGCGGCCTGCAAGGAGCACAACATGGGCTTTATCGCGATGAAATCCTTGTCCGGCGGCCTGATCACCAACTCGGCGGCGGCCTACGCGTTCGCGGCCCAGTATGACAACGTGCTTCCGATCTGGGGCGTTCAAAGAGAGCATGAGCTGGATGAATTTATCAGCTATATTGAAAATCCGCCGGTGATGACCGATGAGATCCGGGCGCTGATCGAAAGCGACAGAAAGCAGCTTTATGGAAGCTTCTGCCGGGCCTGCGGCTACTGTATGCCATGTCCGGTGGGAATCGAGATCAATACCTGCGCCAGAATGTCCCTGCTGCTGCGTCGGTCGCCTTCGGAAACCCACCTTTCGCCCGAGGGACAGGCAAAGATGATGAAGATCAAGGACTGCCTTCACTGCAACAGCTGTGCCAGCAAATGTCCTTATGGGCTGAACACGCCGGAGCTTCTGGCGCGGAACTTAAAAGATTATGAGGAGATTTTGGCGGGCAAGGAGATCACCCCGACAAACTTCTAAGGCGGATCAATTTCCGGGTTAATGAAACCCTGATCCCATCATAAGCGCCGCCGGCGCGGATAGGAGAGTGCGATGAGCGAGAGAGAAATCAACAAACGGCTGCAGAAAAGCATTGCCGTGATCGTCTGCTGCGGCATTCTGCTTCTGGCCGGCGGCGGTATTTTTGTCTATTTTCTTTCCAATACCCTGCAAGAGGCCATCGGCGTCAACATGAGGGAGGAAACGGATGAGTATAAGAAACGGATCCATAAACAATTCGCTTCGGACGTCCAGCTTCTGGAGAGCCTGGCGGAGCTGATCGGAAGCGCCGGGCTTACGGAGCGGGAGGAATTTCCGGAGCTTTTGGAGCAGGTGATCTGGAAGAACGATTTCCTCACCATGTCCTATGTGGGCGCGGACGGGATGGGCATCGTCGTGATGTCAGCGGACGGCGTTCAAGAGGATGTGACCCTGGAAACCATGCAGGAGGAAACCAGGGCGGTGGCTGAGAAAGCCTTTAAAGGCGAGATTGGGGTTTCCCGCCTGTTCCTCAGCGACTTTTCCAGCGAGCGGGTTTTGGCGTACGGAGTCCCGGTTTATCAGGGACAAAGGATCATCGGAGTTTTGATGGCCAGCAGCCATGTGGGGATCTTTTCCGATATCCTTTCCGGAAACCGGGTCATGGGCGGAACCGGCCGGATACACATGGTAAGCAGCACGGGACAATTCCTGATCTTTACCCGTACGGTGGTGGCGGATCCGCCGGAAAGCCTGTTTGGGGAACCCTATCTTGAGGGGGAGGAGCTTAGCCGGATCCAGGAGCTTTTAAAGCAGGATCAGCAGGCCGCCTTCTCCTTCCAGCATGAGGGAACCCGGTACCGGGCCCTGCTGGAACCGGTGGGAATTAACGGCTGGTATCTGCTGTGCGTAAATTCGATTGAAGAAAGCAGCCATTTTGTTTTGATGGTGGCGGAGGGGGCGGCCGTACTGCTTCTTGCGGTTATGCTTCTGTTCAGCTTTCTTTTGATTTACGGCTACCGGCTTACCCGAAACGGGAACCGGGCGCTGTTTCGCCTTGCCTTTTATGATCCGCTGACCGGCGCTTTGAATTTTGCCGGTTTCCGCCGGGAGGCGAAGGAGGCTCTGGAGGCAGACCCGGAGGCCAGCATGGTCTCGCTCAATATCCATCAGTTTAAATTTATCAATGAAATCCTGGGGAAAGAGCGGTCGGATCAGCTTCTGAAGCAGGTGAAGGAGCAGGCGGACAAGGAATTAACGGATGGCGAGCTGTTTTGTCGGACCAGCGCGGACCATTTTTACCTGCTGTTAAAGGATACGGACCGGACGCGGATCTGGGAGCGGATGACGCGGATCATGGACGGGATCCAGCCGGCTGCCGCAGGGGAGCATGACGATTACCGGGTGCTTTTTTACTGCGGAGTGGTGGTTTCTTCCCGAAAGGAAACCCTTTACAGCATGGATCAGATGCAGACCCATGTGATGTTCGCTTTGGCGAAAGCCAGAGAGCGGCATCAGAATACCATTTGGTTTTTCGATACGAAGCTTCATGAAAAAGAGGTCATGGACAACTATGTGGAAGGCCATATGAACCAGGCGCTGGAAGCGCGGGAGTTCCGTCTGTATCTTCAGCCGAAGATTTCCCTTGGAAGCGGACAGATCGGCGGGGCGGAGGCGCTGGTGCGCTGGATCCATCAGGATGGGAAAACGATCTTCCCGGATCAGTTTATCCCGCTGTTTGAGGAAAATGGATTCTGCGCCAGACTGGATCTCTATATGCTGGAACAGGTCTGCCGGCGTCTGCGGGAATGGACCGACGCGGGGCTTGAGCCGGTTCCGATCTCTGTGAATCAATCCAAGCTTACGTTTTTTATGCCGGATTACGTCAATCGGATCATGGCGATCGTTGACCGGTATCAGGTTCCTCCCCGGCTTTTGACGCTGGAGATCCTGGAGGGAACGGCTTTAGAAAATGTCGAGGTCATGAATAAGCGGCTGGAAAGCCTCCATAAAAAAGGCTTCCGGATCTCCATGGACGATTTCGGAAGCGGATATTCGTCATTAAATATTTTAGGGAAGCTGAAGATCGACGAGTTGAAGCTGGACCGGGGCTTTCTTATGGAAGCGGCGGCGGGCGAGAACCCCAACGCCGGACTGATCATGGAGCAAGTGGTCCAGCTCTCGAAAAAGCTTGCGATTTCCACGGTGGTGGAAGGCGTGGAAACGGAAGCCAACGAACAGCTGATCAGAGGGCTGGGATGCGATTATGGCCAGGGATATCTGTACAGCCGCCCGATCCCGGAAGAAGAATTTACAGAGAGATGGGTGAGCCGGGCGAAGGAAACTCCCGCACCGTAAAACGGGCTTTTCCCTGGGCTTTCGCCTGATACAGGGCTTCATCCGCCTGACGAAACAGATCTTCAAACGTAAGGTCGCCGCCGCTTATATAGACGGCGCCGATGCTGCAGCTGACAGAAAGGCCGCAGGATTTCAGGCATTGTTTATTTAACTGTTCCTGGATCCGGCGGCATTTTTCTTCCAGGAGAGCAAGGGAGGAATTCCCTTTTAAAATTATTTAAAAGGCCCGACAGCGCGTCACGGGATCCTTAAAGGTAAGGACGCAGGCAATAAAGCAGATTTCATAGAGGCACAAAAGACCGAAATTTAACAGAAAAGGCATGATAAATAAAGGCGGGATCGCCACGCACATGACCGGCATAATGACGGCTGGAGCTGAGGGCGAGTGAACCCCGTCAATTAATATTACGAAAGTGAAGATAACCGTTTCAAATAAAATGCAGAGAACAACGCTTCTTTTTACGGAAACTATAATATAGTATAGCGAATATTGAATCCGCGGACAAGCCGATTTGCCCTCTCTCAGGCGGAGAAAGATAAAATTTACCTGTTTGTTACATGATCGGGAGGGCGGATTTTACAAGGGGCTGGTAAGCTGTAGCACGAAAGCACGAGAACAAGCAAGAGAAAGGCGGAGTCCGGAATCAACAGGACTTCCAAGGAGGAACGGATTTTCATGAGAAAACAGATCAGCGTACTGGCCGCGGCCGGTATTTTAAGCGCCGTTATGATGACGGGATGTTCCAGCGAGCCGGCGGCAACGACGGCGGCGGCAACCGCGGCAACGACGGCGGAGGAAACAACCGCAGAAGAAACAACGGCCCAGGAGTCCGAGGAAGCGGCGGAGGGACAGAAAGAAAGCGCCGACGAGGAAACAGAAAAAGAAGCGGGAGCCGTATCCCAGACGGAACCGCTGGTGGTATATTTGAATGATTTTGACGCCATTATTCCGGATCTGTTTAAGGAAGCTACAGGCTATGACGTTGAGGTTGTGGTCGGCAACGGAGCGGAAACCATGGCAAGAATTGAGACGGAGGGCGACAACCCGCAGTGGGATGTGGTATGGCTGGATTCCATGCCAAGCATTTATTCCATGGGGCAGAAAGGGATGCTTCTGACCGAGTGGGAGCCCTCCAATGCGGCAAATTTAACCGATTACTTTAAAGAGATTGTACCGGCGGACAAGGCATACTATCCGACCGGAGCCCACGCGGCGGGTGTCATCGCGTACCGGAACGACGTGTACACAGAGGAAACGGCGCCCAAAACATGGGAAGATTTCGCCAAGGAAGAATATAAGGATCAAATCGGAATGGCTGATCCCAGCGTTGCGGCTCCGGCGTATCCGTTTGTTTCCTGGTTCTTCGATTCCAAGGAAATGGAAGGCGGAAAAGAATTCTTCAATTCCTTGTTTGCGAACGGCTTAAAGATTTATCCCAAGAACCCGCAGGTGGTTCAGGCTCTTGCCAGCGGAGAAATTTCTGTGGCCGCTCTGCAGGAAAGCAATGCCTACGGTATGATTGCTTCCGGCGAACCGATCAGCGTTGTGTGGCCGGAAGAAGGCGCGCCTGCCTCTGTCAGAGTCGCTGCCATCAGCGCGAAGACGGAACAGCCGGAGGTTGCCAAGGCGTTTGTTGAATTCCTTCTGGACCCGGAAACGCAGCAGGCGCTTATCGATTCGGGAGACGAAGGCTATTTTGAACCGTCTGTGGAGGGAGTAAATCCCAAGGCAGACCGGGCGACAGATACAAACCTGGTTTATGCGGACGCGGCCTGGGCGTCCGAGCATGAGGCAGAGATCAAGGAATGGTTTGCAGACGCTTCTGCACAATAGATTCCAATGAGACATAGCGGCAGGTCAGAAGGGGCAATCGGATGGATTGTCCTTTCTGTTCTTACGGTTTTAATTATTCTTCCCCTGGGAACGGTTTTGCTTCAGGTCGTAAAACCGGGACTTTTAGGAGAATCGGCAAAAGATACGGGAGCCAGTCTCCTTTTAGAGGTATTTACCCGGCCGCTTTGGAGCCGAGCGTTAAAGAATTCCCTTCTTCTGGGACTCTGCACCACCTTTTTCGGAACAATTTTCGGCGCGCTTTTGGCAAATCTGCGGATCAAGTGGGAGTTTAAGGCTGGAAAGCTTTTAGATATCGCGGCCTGGATCCTGATGATCATGCCTTCGTTCATTATTGCCCAGGGCTGGGTTTATTTTGCCTCCGGAAATGGAGTCGCCAGAGCCTGGCTGGGATGGGACGGGATCAGCAGCTTGGTGTTCAGCTTCCCGGGGCTGGTGTTTATCATGGTATTAAATAAATTCCCGTTTGCTTATGTAACCATTAAGTCGGCGCTGGAATGGAAGCCTAAACGGCTGTCCTATGCGGCCCGGGTGAACGGAGCCACTGCCTGGGAGGAATGGAAAACTGTCCAGGCTCCGCTCTGCATTCCGGCCTATTGTTCGGCGGCGATCCTGATCTTTATGGATACCATCGGGGATTTTGGCCTGCCGTCGGCGATCTCCGGCGTGTACCGGTTTCAGACCCTGCCCTACGCGATTTATCAGGCGCTTTACAGTTCGCCGATCCGATTTGATATGGCGGGCGTGCTGTCTTTTTACCTGGTTTTGATTATTATTGCCGCCATGGTTCTCCAATACCTGATCATGGGCCGGAAACGGTTTGATTTTATGGATACGGGCACGGTACAGGCGGTTCCCGAACGTCCGCCGCGGGCAGCGGGGATCTTACTGAATATAACGGGAACCTTCCTGGCGTTTTTAACGCTTTGTGTTCCCATTGGCTCTACGGTCATTATGTCCTTCTCGGATTCGATCTCTGTGGCCAATTTTGGATTCACGCTGGAGAACTACAAGAATGTGATTCTGGAAAGCGGCGAGCTGCTTAAAGGGCTGGAGCATTCTTTAGGGATTGCTGCCGCCGCGGCCGTTCTGGGCCTGCTGTTGGGATTCTTTGTTTCCTATGTGATGAACTATTCGGATTTTGCCTTGAAACGGGTCATCGACGTTTTATCGCTGGTGGCGTTGGCGGTGCCCGGCGTGGTTCTCGGCATTGGATATATTTTTGTCTGGAACCAAAGATGGATTGAGAATCTGGGCCTTCAAATGTATGGAACTCCGAAGATTATTGTGCTTGCCAGCGTGGCGGCGGCGATACCGGTAATTACCCGGGTTTTGACCGGCGGAATGGCGAAGATCCCAGGTCAGATGCTGTTTGCGGCAAGGCTCCAGGGCGCGGGCCTTTCCATGCGGGTGCGGACGATCCTTCTTCCGCTGTTGAAGGCAACGATCGTATCGGCCTTTTTATCCGCCTTCGGCGGCAGCGTGTTCAACCTGGCGATTAATACGGTTCTTTACCCGCCCAACTATACGACGCTTTCCGTTTACATCAGCAAAGGGGTAGAGAATCTGGAGTTTGGCTATTCGGCCGCGGCTACCATTGCCGGCGGCGGGATTGTCGTGCTGCTGATCCTTCTGGCGGAATGTTTAACGAGGGGATGGAAGCGGCAGAACGGGCCGGAAAATGGATCAGAAAATAGGCCGGAAAACAGACTGGAAAATAGGCTGGAGAATGGATGATGGGGAAAGCCGCGATCAAATAACAGGAGTTTGGGACATGGAGAAGAGAGAAGAAATTCTTGAGATCGAGAATTTAAAAAAGAGCTTTGGAAGAACGGAGGTCTTAAAGGGGATCAATATGACCGTTTACCGGAACGAGATCATCAGCGTTTTAGGACCTTCGGGCTGCGGAAAATCCACGCTTTTAAATATCATAGCCGGAATGCTGATCCCAGACGGGGGAAGCGTTTCCGTAGGCGGGATCAAAGTTTCCGAGCGGGGAAGGGCGCTCCCGCCGGAAAAACGGAAAATGAATATGGTGTTCCAGGATTTTGCCCTGTGGCCTCATATGAACGCGTTTGAGAATATCGCCTACGGCCTTCGCCGGGCGAAGGAAAAAGAAGACACGATCAGGGAACGGGTACAGGAACTTTTAGCGCTGCTCCATTTAGAGGGACTGGAAAAGCGGTATCCGGCGGAGCTTTCCGGCGGACAGCAGCAGCGGGTCGCCATCGCCAGGGCGCTGATCACCAGACCGGAAATCCTCCTGATGGATGAGCCGCTCTGCAATCTGGACGTTCAGCTGCGGGTGGAGATGCGGACGGAAATGGCCTTTTTGTTCCGCCGTCTGGGAACGACCGTGTTTCATGTAACCCATGATCCGTCGGAGGCCTTTGCCATGGCGGATCGGATCGTGATTATGAATAAGGGAAATATCGACCAGATCGATACTCCGCAGAACTGCTACCGGAATCCCAAGACCGAGTCGGTGGCTGCGCTTTTGGGCGCTGGAAACGCGGTTCATGGGACGGCGAGCGCGGACGGGGCGGAAGCGGTCCGCCTTGGCGGCGTTTCCTGCATGGCGGCGGGAAGAGAAGGCATTTGCCGCGAGGATCCAGTCAGCATCCGGTTCCGGGCGGAAAACGCGGTTTGGCGCGGGGATCAAAACGAAGGGAACGGCTTCCCGGTGACGGTAGAATATTCTTCTTTTGAAGGAGATTTTTACCGGGTCATGGCGAAAACGGCGGAGGGCGAACCGCTATGCTTTTTAAGCCGGGAGTTCCTTAAAAAGGGCGTCCGGGGTTATGTGGCGGTGGAAAAAAGCCGTCTTTATGTGTACGGAAGGGAATGCGCCTAAAAGAAGCTCCTATAGGGAATGCGCCTAAAAGAAGATCCAGCGTTTACAAAATCCCGCCATGCGGATATAATGAGGGTATCGGAGGCAGATCCCGTTTGTTTCCGGCATCATCGTCCCCATGGAAAGGAGTATCTGAATGGATAAAGGCAAGATGAAATGGTACGACAGGAAGCGGCTTTGGTGCGGACTTCCCTGGACGTTTACCAAATATGGAATGAGCGACGACCGTCTGTTTGTAGAAAAAGGGCTGTTCAATGTCCGCGGCATGGAGGTGCGTCTGTACCGGATCTTAAATATCAGCATTCAGCGCAGCCTGATCCAGAGAATTTTCGGCCTTGGAACCATCCACCTGGATTCCACCGATAAGGATCTTAGCTGCTTTGACATTGTAAATATTAAAAACAGCGAGAGCGTTATGGAAATGATCTCGGAGGCGGTGGAAGAAGAGCGCCTTAGGAACCGGGTGGCTTCCAGAGAATTTATGAGCGACGGGATGCATGAGAACGACGCAGAGGAAGATGGGATCCATGACAGCGAGGAGCATTGACGGAACCGGAGCCTCTGTCCGGAACATTGACACAGGAAAAACAACAGCAGGATGAAAGAGAAAAAGAGGAGAACAATTCGATTGACCTATAAAGACATTAGAAAAAACGAAGAAGTATTGGCATTTTTGACAAAGGGAAACGATAACCTGGGGACGATGGGCTATACGGACCATTCGGCGGCCCATTGCGCGATGGTGGCGGAGCGGGCCGGCATGATCTTGAAAAAATTCGGGTATTCGGACCATGATATTGAGGTGGTGAAGATCGCCGGTTTTATGCACGATATGGGAAACGCCATCAACCGTCACCGCCACGCGGAATACGGAGCGCTGTTGGCCTCCCAGATCCTGGCAAAGACCGATCTGCCTTTGGAGGACCGGGTTACCATCGTTTCCGCCATTGGAAATCACGACGAGTCCACCGGCGGCGCCGTGGATCCGATTTCGGCAGCGCTCATTATCGCGGATAAAACCGACGTGCGCAGGAACCGGGTCCGCCAGAAGGAAATGGCCACCTTTGATATCCATGACCGGGTAAATTACGCGGTTACGGAGGCGAAATTAAAGGTAAACGCGGAAAAGCGGGTGATCACGCTGAATCTGCAGCTGGACGAGAGTATCTGCTCCATGCTGGAATATTTTGAGATTTTCCTCCAGCGGATGCTGATGTGCCGGAGAGCCTCCGAGATTTTGGGCTCGAAATTTAAGATGACCGCCAACGGGAGCAAGATTGTCTGATTTGGATTAAGGATGTTTGGGCGGCCGATTAGGCCGTCTAAAACAGGCCAAGGCGATCTAAGACAGATAAGGCAAGCCAAGATAAATTAGGACGATAAAACAGCCGTCAAGGACAAGCGATTTGCGTTTGTCTCTGGCGGCTGTTCGCTATAAGGTCCGATCCATTTAATAGATTTCGTAGGAAACAAGCTTAAAGCCCAGGGTATTGTCCTTTGTGTAGAAGAACTCGCCCATCATGGAAAGGGAGCCGTTGTTAACTGCGGAATAGATCAGCTCTTTGCGGTTCTTGGTGGTGTACTGCTCCGTTCCGTCGGAGTTATAAAGGGGGCAGGTAAGCGCTTCGCCGTCAGCCCAGATCTCGACGGTGTAATCGTAGGTCTTATCTCCGCTGACCAAGTCGCGGAACAGTTCGTCCGTATCGTCAATCTCATCGTCCTCCGTATCCAGTCCCAGCGTCACGTCAAAGGGACCGGTCAAGGCGAGGGGATCAAAGGTATCCGCCCCTACTTCGGAAGCGGCTTTCGTCTGTACAACGCTGTCCACGATCCAGGCTCCGCTTTCGTCCACCAGATAACCGTCTGGGGTTTCGGAATCAAGGTAGCAATAGCCCTCCTCATCGAAATAGTAGCATTCCGCCGTTCCGTCGCCGTTTCCATCCAGCCACAGCCACTGGGAAACCGGATAGGAGCCGTCGTCATTCTGCCACCACCAGCCAAAGTCATCTTCCTGCCACTGGGCGGCAAAAGCGGTCATTCCTAAAGACAGCGTCATGGCGGCTGTCAGCGCGCCTAATACAATTGCTTTTCTCATAAATTCTGATTCTCCTTTTTTGTTCTGTCCTACAGCCTGCAGCGCCGTAGGACGTGGTTTCCTGCCTGCAGCGGGCATTGATTAAGTATCATTATAGAGAATCCATGAGAAATTACAAGATGATTCACGAAATATTCACAATGATTAACATATTTTTTGGATTACTGAAATAATTTTGTAAATAATCTTACAGGATTGCCACAGAATGCCCCTGGTTTGGCACAACTTCTCCCACGATGACTCCGGTCTGGGAAGCGGCGTGCAGCCGCTGGATCAGATGCTGTGCTTCACTCCGGGGAAGGGAAACCAAAAGCCCGCCGGAGGTCTGGGGATCCGCCGCCAGGTCCACAAGAACGCGGGGCACGGAGGGTTCCACAAAAAGGCTCGGCTTCACGTAGTCCATATTCCGGTAAGCGCCGGCGGGGATAATTCCCATTTCCGCCAGCTCCTTCGCGCCGTTTAACAGCGGAATGTCCGCGCTGAAAAGACAAACCGTTACGCCGCTTCCCGAGGCCATTTCATAGGCGTGTCCTAAAAGGCCGAAGCCGGTAATGTCGGTGCAGGCATGGACATGGGAGCATTCCTGTACCAGCTCGCCGGCCGTCCGGTTTAAAGCGGCCATGGAAGCGGTCGCGGCGTCATAATCCTCCCGGCTTACCATATCGGCTTTGGCTCCCGTAGTGATCACTCCCGTTCCGATGGGTTTGGTCAGCACCAGGACATCGCCGGGCTCGGCGCCCACATTCCGGAGGACTTTGTCCGGATGGACATAGCCGGTGACGCACATGCCGTATTTTGGCTCCTGATCCTGGATCGTGTGGCCCCCGGCGATGGCGCAGCCGGCCTCGACGGCCTTGTCATGTCCACCTAAGAGAATTTGATGGACTGTTTCTAAGGACAGGCAGTTGGGAACGCACAGCAGATTCATGGCCACCGCAGGACGTCCGCCCATGGCGTACACATCGCTTAACGCGTTGGCGGCGGCGATTTGGCCGAACAGGTAGGGATCGTCTACAATCGGAGTGAAGAAGTCCACCGTATGGATCGCCGCGATTTCTTCGGTAATCTTATAAACGCAGGCGTCGTCGCTGGTATCATAGCCAACCATTAACGCCGGATTGAGTACATTTGGAAGGTCTTTTAAAATTTCCGTCAAGACACCCGGTCCCAGTTTAGCGGCTCATCCGGCGGCTGTCGTCATTTGAGTAAGAGGAAGTTCCTTCGACATCATTCTTTTCCCTCCATTCTTTCGCGATTCATTGAAAAGCTGCAAAACGCAGCATAGTGCAGCCTGCTGTCATCATATCATGGTTTTTCTTCTATGACAACCTCCAACGTTGTGGCTCGCAGAAATTCCGCCTCGTTTGTGGACCGCAGGAATGCTGTCCGACTCCCCGGCCGCAGCAATTTTGTATTCCCGGTGTTTCCTTTCGGGCAGCTCCCGGCGGCTACGGCCCTCTCCGCAGCTTTAAAATGGCCATGGTAACGGTTCCTTCTGTTCCGGAACCTGAGCTGTTATAATTCAGAGTAAAAACAGTTGGCTCCGGAACCTGTATGATGATATTGGAGCTCCCGCTGTCTGTGGCTCCGCTGGCGGAGGTGGCGGCGTAAATTCCCGATTCGATATGGCTGGCGCCGTTGTAATAGGGCGTGATCTGCATATAGCTGGCCGTTCTGTAAAGAGCCGATACGCTGAATGAAATCAAATAATAGCCCGGTTTTAGAGAAATACGATACAGATCG
>DGYMR06203__coassemble_1316_pt1 | contig 15971 bp, 17 predicted proteins | sample DGYMR06203__metabat2_high_PE_052 | metagenome-assembled genome bin DGYMR06203
AGGAGGCCGAACAATGAAAGAAGCGGGCGGGAAGGACTTAGATCGGAAGGACGGAAATCGGAGGCTGCCGGATACGGAGCTGGAAGTGATGCAGGCGGTCTGGGCCTTAGACGGTCCGGCGGCAAGAGCCGAGATCGACGAAATCCTAAGGAAAAAGCACCCGATGGCCCAGACTACGCTTTTAACGCTTCTTTCGCGGCTGGCGGAAAAGGGATTCCTAAAAATTGAAAAAACGGGCCGAAGCGCCCGGTATATTCCGCTGGTGGGAAAAGAGGAGTATCAGGCGGAGCAAAGCCGCCGGTTTTTGGACCAGCTGTTCGGCGGGAATCTCCCGGCCTTTGCTGTGGCCCTTAGCGGAAGCGGGTTAAGCCGCGAGGAGCTGGCCGAGCTTCGGGACCTCCTGGATAAGGAGGCGCTATGAGTGAGAATTTGACAATGAGGCTTCTCTGGGCGGTTCTGGTGGGCGGAGCTTTCGGGTGGGTTGCCGCGTATGGAAACGCGCAGATGAAAAAGCCGGGAACACAGCTCGGAAGCCGTCCCCGCTATGGTTCGATGGCCTATGGGATTATCCTGCCGCTTGCGGTTCTCGTTTATGCCGTGATCGAATTTATTGTCTTTCGGGGGAATTTGGACCTAGCGGTCCAGGCGACGGTTTCCTTTTGCTTTGGGATTTTTCTGCATATCAGTCTCTATTTCCTTTTGCTGATGCTGGCGCTCCCGCTCCTTAGAAAGCGGATCAGCGCCTTGGCATGTGCTTTGCTGTGGATGATTCCAAACTATCTATATTTTATTAGTAATATGGAGCTTTCGTCGCCGCTTTTCGTATTCCGCGTGCCGGGGCGGCTGATCTGGGTTTTAGCCGTTGTCTGGCTGGCCGGGTTTGCCGGGGTTTTTCTTTTCAAGGTGGTTTCCCATCTCCGGTTTAGGGCCTGGCTCTTAAAGGGAGTCCGGGATCCGCTGCCCCGGACGATGGACGTCTGGTACGAGGAGTTAAACAGGGCCAATATCGTGAATCCGAAGTTTTGCCTGGGGATCGCTCCCAATGTGAAAACGCCGCTGACGGTGGGGCTGATCCCCTGCGCCACCTGGGTGCTGCTCCCGGACCGGCCGTATTCCGAAGAGGAGCTGCGGCTGATCCTCCGTCACGAGATCGTCCATATCTGCCGCGGGGACGTCTGGTCAAAATTCTTCCTGGTATTTTGTGCGGCGATGTGCTGGTTCAACCCGCTCATGTGGATCGCGGCGCGAAAAAGCGCCGACGATTTGGAGTTAAGCTGCGACGAGACAGTGCTGGCGGGTGAGGACTCCGGTTCCAGGAAGCGGTACGCGGAGCTGATCTTAAAAACGGCCGGGGACGAACGGGGATTTACCACCTGTCTCTCGGCGACGGCGACGGCTCTGCGCTACCGGCTGAAAAATATCGTAAATCCGGCGAAAAAGCGTTCCGGTGCGGTTACGGTGGCGGCAATGTTCGTTCTGCTTTTCATGAGCTGCGGGTATGCGGCGTTTGCCTATGACGCGGGAACCGGAGCCAGCCTGATCTACCGGGAAGAGGATCCCTCCCGCTTTTCGATCAGCAGCGTCCATATGCAGACGGGCTCGGAGGAATATGAAAAGAAGCGGTTCCGGGATGAAGCGGCTCTGGAAGCGTTTCATCAATACATGGCTTCGGCAGAGCTGGAGCATTTAACGGGAAACTATAATTTCGACGACAGCAGCCGGAAGATGACCGTGATCTATGAGACGCCCTGGGATCAGGAGTTGCAGTCTGTGACCGTTTATGATCATGCGGTTAAGATCGTGCCCTATTGGGCCTATCATGAAACCTTCTATTATTATCTTCCGGAAGGGACGGACTGGGCGTATCTGGACACGCTGCTTGCGAAACAGTAAGCTTGCGGCGGACAGGTCTCGCGGGGGCCGGGGAAACGTATGGCGGATGAATTGCGGGAGGCAAGCGAAACGTACGGCGGATGCGAAAATTTCTTGCCTTTTATCCCGGGACGCGATAAGATAAATAATGGAAGAAAGGCAGCCGGAGCAGGAATGCCCCGGCTTTTGCATGATACGGCGTCCGAAGCCGGAAAACGTCATGGAACCGGGAGGAAGACAGAGTGTATAACGAACTGACAAAGAACGATATTAAGAAGATGGAAGAGGAGATCGAGTACCGGAAGCTGGTGGTGCGCAAGGAGGCCATCGAGGCGGTAAAGGAGGCCAGAGCCCAGGGGGATCTGAGCGAAAATTTTGAGTATTACGCCGCGAAACGGGATAAGAATAAAAACGAGAGCCGGATCCGGTATTTGGAGCGGATGATCCGGACGGCCCATGTGATTTCCGATACCTCCAAGGAGGATGAGGTGGGGATTTATAATACGGTGGACGTTTACTTTGAGGAGGACGATGAAACGGAGACGTATAAGATCGTCACGACCGTCCGGGGGAACTCGCTGAAGGGCCTGATCAGCTCGGAGTCCCCGCTGGGGAAGGCGCTCCTTGGCCATAAGCTGGGAGACCGGGTTCATGTGCAGGTAAACGAAACCTCCGGTTATGATGTGATCATTAAGCGGATCGAGAAAACCGTGGACGACGGAAGCGACGCGTTAAGGAGCTTTTAATGAAGATGGAAGAGCGAAGAAATAAGAAGGAACAGAGTGAAACGGGCGGGAAGCATGGCGGAAGCAAGAGGGACTTTTCTAATATGAGAGATTTCTCCATCATGGGGCTGCCGCTTCCATTATATCTGGCGGTGCTTCTGCTGACGGCCGTCTGCATGGCTTTCGGCTGTATTCCCAATAGCCTGATCCCGGCCTTTTTCGTGCTGATGGTGGTGGGCGAAGGCTTAAACGCGGTGGGAAATTCCCTGCCTGTGGTAAAGACATATCTTGGCGGCTCGGTGATCTGTATTCTTGGAGCGGCGGTGATCGAGGCGGCGGGACTGCTTCCTGCCCAGACCTTTGAGACGCTGGATTCCTTCGTCAATGACAACGGTTTCCTTGTCTTTTACATCGCGGCGCTGATCACCGGCAGTCTGTTCAATATCGACCGAAACCTTCTCTTGCGGGCGACCGTAAAGCTTCTTCCGGTGGCGGTCTGTTCCCTTTTTGTGGGAATTCTGCTCTCCGGTCTTTTTGGCGTCCTGCTGGGCGAGGGCTTTTGGGGCGGTATCCTTTATGTGGGCGTTCCCATGACCAGCGGAGGGATGACGGCCGGGACGGTTCCGCTTTCCGCGATTTATTCCGAGGCGCTGGGGGTGGACGCGGGAGAGGTGTTGACGAAGATGGCTCCGGCAACGGTCCTGGGAAACTGTGTGGCGATCGTGTTCGGCGCGCTTCTTAACAATCTTGGAAAGAGCCGGCCGGCGCTCACGGGAAACGGGATGCTGGTAAACGATGGAAAACCGGTGCGCCAGATGCCGCCGATGAAGCCCACCTTCGCTTCTTTGGGAACCGGAATGCTGATCGCCTTTGCTTTTTATCAGCTGGGGGCGCTCTGCAACCATTTTATTTCGGTGATTCCCACGTATGCCTGGATGATCATTGCCGTTATTATCGTAAAGGGCAGCGGGGTGATGTCGGAGACGCTGGAGGACGCGGCCAGGGAGTGGGGGCAGTTCGCCATTAAAAGCTGGACGGCGGCGGCGCTTACGGGAATCGGCTTTACGCTGATCGATCTTAATACGATCTTGGCGACGCTGACGCCCCTTTATCTGGCGGCGGTGGTATTGATCGTGGCGGCGATCAGCCTGACGGCCGCGGTCCTTGGAAAGCTTGTGGGCTTTTATCCTCTGGAATCGGCCATCGCGGCGGGCATGTGCACCACGAATATGGGCGGTTCCGGAAATGTGGCGGTGTTAAGCAGCGCCCATCGGATGGAGCTTCTGCCCTTTGCGCAGATCGTCACCAGGTCCTGCGGCGCGCTGATGCTGACGGTGGGCGGAATCCTGGTGCAGATGGTGGGATAAAAGCGCAGCTTTTGCCTGGACGAGTTTACTTTCTCCAGCACATAGGATATAATATAAGCAGAGATAAAGAAAACTTGAGTTCTAAAGAATAGAAAGGGTGATTTGTATGAACCTGGCGAAAATCTCTGCAAACGGTCAAATCACAGTGCCGGTAGAAATCAGGCGGCAGCTTGGTTTAAAATCCGGCGATAAAATCCTGTTTCTCCAAAAAAAGAATGGAGAGATTGTTGTCAGCAACGCTTCCGCTGCTGCTATCCGAAAAGCACAGGCTGCTTTTGCCGGGGCAGATGAAGCGCTGGGCGTATCCAATGAGGATGATATTCAGGCGCTTGTAGACGAAGCACGTTATGGAAAGGGCCGGTAAAATGCGGATCTTGGTAGATACAAACATTCTGTTTTCCGCATTGGTTTTTCCCCGATCCAAACCGGCGCGGGCTTTGTTTTACATTGCAGATAACCATGAAATTGTCCTGTGTGATCGGAACATTGCGGAGCTGCGGGATATTCTCGAACGGAAAGCGCCAAAGTATCTCCCGGATGCCGAGGTGCTGCTGGCAGAGATGTCCTATGAGTTAATACCTGCGGTAGATCATGCGGAAAAGCTGATACGTGATGCAAAAGACCAGCCGATATTAAATGCGGCCATCGTATCGGATGTAGATATGATCCTCACTGGCGATAAGGATTTTTTAAGTCTGGATATGGAACATCCAAAATGTATGACTGCGGCACAGTTCCTTGAAGGCGAAGGCGTGGAGGATTGACCTCTGCGCCTTTTCCTGCAGCATGGAGCGGGCCGGAAACCTGTTTAAAGGTTTCCGGCCCGCCGTGTTTGCGCTTCCGCTAAAAAGTTATTTCGAGCATACATGCTGCCCCTATATTAGAATTTCTTGATCTGTTCCGCCGTCATGGATTTTACCAGCTCGACGGCCAGGCGGACCGTTGCCTCAAAATCATAGATGGAGGCGATGCCGTACACGGTATGGATATAGCGGACGGGAACGCCGATCACGATGGTGGGAACGCCGTCCAGAGCCGTATTGACAATGGCGCCGTTGTTTCCGCCGCCTTCCCGGACGGAAGCCTGTACGGGAATGCCTTTCTCCTCCGCCAGATCCAGAGCGTACCGCTGGTATCTGGGAGAGCAGATGATCGACTTATCCATAAAGCGGAGCATGGGGCCTTTTTTAAAGGCCGTCTGAACCGCGTAGGGTTCTGTAAACGTATCGTCGGCGGGGCAGCCCTCAAAGCAGATGGCGATATCCGGCTTTGCATGGCCGACGGCCACCTTCATTCCCCGTTCGCCTACTTCCTCCTGGGAAGAAAGAACGCCGACAACATCGACGTCTAACTCCTCATTCTCCAGCCGGTGCAGGGCTTCCAGCATTGCCGCGCAGCCGATCCGGCAGTCGAAGGCTTTTCCAAAGAGCAGATCATGGGTTTCATCATATTCCATCGTCACATCGGGAACGATGGGCTCGCCGATCCGGATTCCGAAGTTTTTGACCGCGTCCTCCGCGTCCAAAGCGCCGATATCGATGGAGAGGGCGGAAATTTCCGTATTCGAGGAATGCTTTTCCGCTTCCGTCATAAAGTGTACCGGTTTGGCGGCGATGATGCCGGGAATGTACTGTCCGTGTTTATTGCGCACCAGCACCTTGGTAGAGGGAAGGGCGCTTACGTTCCATCCTCCCAACGCCACAAAACGCAGGGTTCCGTTGGGACGGATGGAATGGACCATAAAGCCCACCTCGTCGCTGTGGGCGTCCAGCATAAAGACCGGCTTCTTTCCGGTGTTTGCCTTGCGGTACATATAGAAATTCCGAAGGCAGTCTTCTTCGGTCTCATAACCGCAGCCGATGTGCTTTCTGGCGGCGGCGATGGTTTCCTCCTCAAAGCCGGAAGGAGCCTTGGCGTTGGAAAAGTCGGCGATCATCTGCAGTGTGCCGGGCTTTGCAGCAGTATCCATAATTGTCCTCCCTTATGCTTCTAATTCAAATTCATCTTTTCCTACGGAACACAGCGGGCAGACCCAATCCTCAGGAAGATCCTCCCATTTGGTTCCCGGCTCGATTCCGTTATCCGGATCCCCGGCGGCCTCGTCATAAATGTATCCGCATACCTTGCATACATACTTTTTCATCGAAAATTCCTCCTGTCATATTTTTATTCCCGCCGGAATTGCCAATTTCCAGCGCGGTGGTACAGTTTCTATTGTAAAGGGTGCTTAGGCGGAATGCAAGGCGCAGGCGCCGGCAAATTCTAAAAAAAGTATAAATTAGTGGTTGACTTTTTGAATGGAAAGGCATATAATTCAGTTGAAATTGATATTCGTTATCAATAAAGCAAGCGAGGTGATCCTATGGGAATTGCGGATCTTGTGGTTTTGGCTTTGGTGGCAGCCGCTGTGACTGCTGTCCTGATCTATATGAGAAAATTAAAGAAGGAAGGAAAAAGCTGCTGCGGCTGTGCCGGTTGCTCCGGATGCAGCGGTTCCTGCGGCTGTCATTCCGTTCCGGCTGGAAAAAAGGAGGGTGCATGATGCCGCTTACATTTTTGCGTCCGGGAGAGACCGGAGTTATTCGGAAGGTCGGCGGAGCCGATGATACAAAGCGTTTTCTTGCCAATCTTGGATTTGTGGACGGAAGCCGGGTTTCGGTTGTCTCGGAACTTTCCGGAAATATGATCGTAACAGTCAAAGACGCTAGAGTCGCCATTAATAAAGAAATGGCGAAGCATGTGATGCTGCAGTAGTCCGCGCCGGGCGTATGGCGCCGGATGGAGGACGCGGCGAAAGAAGAAAAGTTTAAGCGGTCTTAAGCCGCTTTGCTTTTTCCCAAATGGTTAGTTTTAAATAACTATAAAAGATCCAAATATGCGCGGGTCCGGAGGGGACGCGCGGGTATGGAAAGGAGAGGCTATGACATTGCGAGAGGTTCCGGTGAAAACGACGGTATCTGTTGTGAAGATCAACGGAGAAGGCGCGTTTCGCCGCAGGATCATGGATATGGGCATTACCAAGGGCAGCGAGATTTATGTCCGCAAGGTGGCGCCGTTAGGTGATCCGGTCGAGATTACCGTCCGGGGATACGAACTGTCCCTGAGAAAGAGCGATGCGGAAAGCATCGAAGTGGCAGTAAGATAACAGTCGGAAAGGCTGGCTGCAATGAAAATAGGAGGATGGATATGGCTTTGAAAATTGCATTGGCGGGAAACCCCAACTGTGGTAAGACGACAATGTTCAACGCCTTAACGGGCGCGAACCAGTACGTCGGAAACTGGCCAGGAGTAACCGTTGAAAAAAAGGAAGGAAAATTAAAAGCGTCTTCCAGCGGAGAGGAGATCATTATCACGGATCTTCCGGGAATTTATTCTCTGTCTCCCTACACCTTAGAGGAGGTTGTGAGCCGTGACTATTTGTTAAAAGAGCGGCCCCAGGCGATCATTAATCTGGTGGACGCCACCAATATCGAGCGCAACCTGTATCTGACGACCCAGGTGCTGGAGCTGGGAATCCCGGTGGTGATCGCCTTAAATATGGCGGATCTTCTGGCGAAGAGCGGCGACCGGATCGACACGAAAAAGCTGGGAGAGCTGTTCGGCTGCCAGGTTGTGGAAACCTCCGCTTTAAAAGGAACCGGATTAAAGGAAGTTGTGGATAAGGCCGTGGAAGCGGCGAAGAAAAACGCTTGGAGGGCTCCGGCCCATATTTTCTCGCTGGAGGTAGAAAATTCCATCAGCCGTGTGGAGGAAGCGCTGGGCTCCGCCGTGGATGAAAAGCAAAAACGCTGGTACGCGATCAAGCTTTTGGAGAGGGACGAAAAGGTGATGGAGCAGCTTAGACTCCCGGCTTCCATTCTGTCCGCCGTCAGCGCGGAGGCGGCCCGTCTGGAAAAAGAGATGGATGACGATACGGAGAGTATTATCACCGACGCCCGGTATAATTACATAGGCGAAGTGATCGAGAAGGCGGTAAAGAAGGCGCCCCGTCAGATGACCACCTCCGATAAGATCGACCGGATCGTGACCAACCGGATTTTGGGACTTCCGATTTTTGCCGCGGTCATGTGGTTTGTTTACTATATTTCCGTAACGACCCTTGGAACCATGGGAACCGACTGGGCCAACGATACCTTCGGCGGCGCGATCATGGAGGCGGCCGGAAGCTTTCTTGGAAGCCTTGGCGCCAGCGATTTAATTACCGGCCTGGTGGTGGATGGAATCCTGGGCGGCCTGGTGGCCGTATTCGGCTTCCTTCCGCAGATGGCTCTTTTGTTCTTACTCCTTTCCATTTTGGAGGATATCGGATACATGGTGCGGATCGCGTTCGTAATGGACCGTATTTTCCGCCACTTCGGACTTTCCGGAAAGAGCTTTATTCCGCTTTTGATCTCTTCCGGATGCGGGATCCCCGGAATTATGGCCTCCAGAACCATTGAAAATGATAACGACCGGCGTCTTACGATCATGACGGCCACCTTTGTTCCCTGCGGCGCGAAGCTGCCGGTCATCGCTCTTATGGGCGGCATTATGACCGGCTGGGTAACCGGCGATTATTCCTCCGCTGGAATCGTCGCTCCGCTTATGTACTTCATCGGCGTCGGCGCGGTTCTTGTTTCCGCGATCATGTTAAAGAAGACGAAACCCTTCTCCGGCGAGCCGGCTCCCTTCGTTATGGAGCTTCCGGCCTACCATATTCCGTCGGCGAAAACCGTATTGATGCATACCTGGGAACGGCTTTGGGGCTTTATTAAGAAAGCCGGTACGATTCTGTTCTTAGCCTGCGTGGTGATGTGGGTTTTATCTACCTTCGGAATGGAAAACGGTTCCTTCGGCGTTGTAGAGGATACCGCCAACAGCTTGATGGCTATGGTCGGCGGCCTGATCGCTCCGATCTTCGCGCCCCTTGGCTTCGGCAGCTGGCAGCCGGTTGCGGCTTCCATTTCCGGCTTCTCCGCCAAGGAAGCTATCGTTACCACCATGGGCGTTTTAGCCAATGTGGATGAAGAACTGGTAGAAGATACGATCGCCGTTGCGGCGGGCGTTAAGACCTGGTTCCCCAGCACGGCGGCGGCGTTCTCCTTCTTGCTGTTTAATATGCTGGATTCCCCGTGTCTGGCGGCTATCGCTACCATGGCCCAGCAGATGCAGTCCAGAAAGTGGTTCTGGTTTGCGATCATCTTCCAGAATGTATTTGCCTATGCCGTAAGCCTCTGCGTTTACCAGTTTGGCACGGTGCTTGCAGGCGGCCCGGTGGGCGTCGGAACCATCGCGGCGCTGGCGGTCCTGATCTTCATGCTTTACATGCTGTTCCGTCCGGATCCATATAAGCATACGAAGAAGGCGGCACGCCGTTCCGTTGCGGCGTAGTTTGAGCTGGGCGGATCGCTGCAAAGGCGTTTAGAAAGATACAGAGCAAAAACTCTGAGAAAGAAATGCTGGATTGGCAGCAGCGTGCATGATACAATGAAAGAGGGTGCTGTAAGATCTGTCCGGAGCATTCCGGTCTGGATCCTGCGGCGCCCTTTTTGCATTTGAAATTTTGCTTGTTGGATGAGAAGGTATGAAAATCAGCAGAAGGGAGTATGGGAAAACGATGGGAAATATACTGATTGGAATTATGATCCCCTTTGTGGGAACGACGGCGGGAGCCGGATGTGTGTATTTTCTGAAAAACGGGATTCGCAAGAACACGCAGAAAATGCTTTTGGGCTTTGCCTCAGGCGTCATGACGGCTGCGTCCGTATGGTCGCTTTTAATCCCGGCGATGGATATGTCGGCATCAATGGGAAAGCTGGCCTTTTTTCCGGCGGCCGTTGGCTTCCTTTTGGGAATCGCCTTCCTCTTGCTTTTGGACCGGACCGTTCCTCATCTGCATATGGACTGCGAGGAGCCGGAGGGACCGGCTTGCGCATTGCGGAAAACAACCATGCTGATTTTGGCGGTAACGCTCCATAATATCCCGGAAGGAATGGCTGTGGGGGTCATGTTTGCCGGGATGCTGGCGGAAAGCAGCGGGATTACCCTGGCGGCCGCCCTGGCCCTATCCATTGGCATCGCGATCCAAAACTTTCCTGAGGGCGCCATTATCTCCTTGCCATTAAAGAGCGAAGGACTGGGAAGCGGCCGGGCGTTTTTGATGGGAACGCTCTCCGGCGTTGTGGAGCCGATAGCCGCCGGGATCACAGTCCTTTTATACCGGCTGGTGGAGCCGGTGCTGCCTTATCTTCTGGCCTTCGCGGCCGGAGCCATGATTTATGTAGTGGTGGAGGAACTGATCCCGGAATCGGCGGAAGGGGAGCATTCCAACCTGGGAACCATCGGCTATGCCGCCGGGTTTGTGATCATGATGATCCTGGACGTGGCGCTGGGATAGACGTGGCGCTGGGATAGATACGGCGCCGGGATCGGTGCGGCGCTGGGGCAGAGAAATCCCTAGAACCGCCTCCAGGTATCCCGGTGGAATAAAAGCAGGAGCGGGAAGATCTCCAGTCTTCCGGCCAGCATATCAAAGGTCAGGACCAGCTTGGAAAAGGTGGAAAAATGGCCGAAGTTCTGGGTCGGGCCCACCAGCTCCAGGCCGGGGCCGATGTTGTTTAAGGTGGCGGCCACCGCCGTAAAGTTGGTGGTCAGGTCATAATTGTCCACGGCGATCAAAAGCGTGGAAACGGCGAAAATAAAGGCGTAGGCGGCGAAGAAGATCATGACGGACCGAAGGGTCGTCCGCTCCATCACATGGCCTTCAAATTTAACCTTCTGGATCACGTTGGGATGGAGATTGCGGCGCATTTCCAAAAGCACCGATTTAAACAGGATCACGATCCGGGATACCTTGATCCCGCCGCCGGTGCTTCCGGCGCAGGCTCCGATGAGCATTAAGGTCACCAGGATCGTCCGCGGAACCGCCGGCCACAGATTGAAATCCACGGTGGCGAAGCCGGTGGTGGTGATGATGGTTCCCACCTGGAAGGCGGCGTGGTGGAAGGCCAGAGCCAGGTTTTCAAAGGAATCCCGGATAAAGAAGGTAATGATCAACGTAGAGGCCGCGATGATGGCCAGATACCATCTCGCCTCCTCGCAGCGGAAGGCCTCTTTGGGCTTTCGCATATAAAAGAGAAAATAGACGTTGAAGTTTACTCCGAACAGGATCATAAAGATCGTAGTGACAGCCTGCTGGTAGATGGTATAACTGCCCATGCTGTCATTTTTAATGGCAAAGCCTCCGGTACCCGCGCTGCCGAAGGTGATGCACAGAGCGTCAAAAAGGGGCATCCGTCCCAAAAGAAGGAGCCCTAGCTGCAGGAGCGTTAAGAAAATATAGAGCCCATAGAGCATCTTTGCCGTTTCCCGGACCTTTGGCACCAGCTTGCTGACAGCGGGGCCGGGGCTTTCCGCTCTCATTAAGTTCATGGAATATCCGCTTCCGGTGAGGGGAAGCAGGCAGAGGAGAAAGACTAAAACGCCCATGCCGCCGATCCAGTGGGTAAAACTGCGCCAGAAAAGGATGCAGTAGGGAAGCTCCTCTACGGAGGCAAGGATGCTGGAGCCGGTGGTGGTGAAGCCGGAGACGGTTTCAAACAGCGCGTCCACCGGATGAGGAATGGCGCCGCTTAAAACAAAGGGCACCGCGCCCATGATACTCATAATGATCCAGGAGGCGGCCACCGTTACGGAGCCTTCCTTCAGATAGAAAACACGGTTTTTCGGCGTGCGGCGGATCAAGGGAAGGCCAAGGGCCAGGCAGAGCGCGATCGTGGCGGCAAACACCCAGCCGACGGTTTCCCCGTAGATGACGGCGATGATGCCGGAGGGGACCATCAGGGCGGCTTCCACCGCCAGGATCCAGCCGATGATATAAACGATCATGGAGTAATTCATGAAAAAGACACTTCCTATTCTTTTAAGATATCCCGGATGTCGTGAAGGCCGCGCAGCGTCGTAACAACGATCACCGTATCGCCGACCTTGATTTTATTTTGGCCGCGTGGCGTTAAGATCAAGCCCTTGCGGTTGATGCAGCAGATCAGCAGGTTGTCCTTTAAATTCAGATCCATTAAGGGCACGTCCGTAACCGCGGAGGACTCGCGAATTGAAAACTCCAAAGCCTCCGCCCGGCCGTCCAGGATTTTATAAAGGGTTTCTACGTTGCTGCCGATGGAGTTCTGCCAGGCGCGGACATACTGAAGAATATAGTCGGCCGTCAGATATTTGGGGTAGATGACGCTTCCAATATCCAGGCTGTCGATAATGTCGTTAAAGGCGATGCGGTTGACTTTGGCGATGGCCTTTCCCTGGGAATGCTTTTTCGCGAATAAGGAGAGGAAGATATTTTCCTCGTCCATGCCGGTAAGAGCGACCACGGAATCGGCGGTGGCCAGCCCTTCCTCCAAAAGGAGGTTTTCGTTGCTGGCGTCGCCGTTTATGATGTCGGCGCCGGGAAGAATTTCGCTTAAATACTCGCAGCGGGCCGGATTTTGCTCGATGATCCGTACGCGGAAACCGATTTTTAAAAGATTCTGGGTCAGATAATGGGCGATGGTGCCGCCTCCGATGATCAGAGAATTTTTTACGGCCTTCGGCTTTAAGCCGATCTGCTCAAAAAATCTGGCTGTATTTTCCAGCGATCCTACAATGGAAAGGATATCGTTATCCTGGAGAATAAAGGAACCGTTGGGGATAAAGACGTCGCTTCCCCGCTCAACGGCACAGATCAGGATATCGGTTTTCAGACGGTTGACGACCTCCATGATGGACTTGCCGCCGAATCCGATCGACGGCTTCAGCCGAAACCGCAGCAGCTCGACTCGTCCTTTGGCAAAGGTGTCGATTTTAATGGCGGAAGGGAATTTTAAGAGTTTTAAGATTTCCTTGGCCGCCGTCAGCTCCGGATTGATAATCATGGAGATTCCCAATTGCTCTTTAATAAAGCGGATTTCCTGGTTGTACATGGGGTTCCGCACTCTCGCGATGGTCTGGCAGTGCCCGGATTTTTTCGCCATCAGGCAACAGAGGAGGTTTAGCTCGTCCGCCCCGGTAACGGCAATAAATAAGTCGGCTGTCTCAACGCCGGCCTCCTGCTGAATATTAAAGCTGGCCCCGTTTCCGACGACTCCCATGGCGTCGAAGCGGTTGGACAGCTCCTCTACCTTCTGCTGGTTTAGATCCACCAGCACCAGATTGTGATCCTCGGCGCTTAGCCGTTCCGCCAGGCTGGCGCCCACTTTTCCGCACCCTACGATGATAATGTTCATAATGCTTCCCTTTTCCTTTTTCCCATTTCGGATCGTTCCGTCCGGGATCGTCCCGACTGGGATTGCATCCGCGAAAAATGATATTTCGCGCGTTATCATCATTATACTATCTTAATGGAAAAAGTCCAATATTTGTTGGAAAAAGGCAAAAAATTAGCGGAATCCAAACAGTATGCCTGCGGATTCCGCGAAAAATTTCGGATGGATGTTCAAAGGGCCATGTTTAGTCGCCGGCTTCCCAGCGCCCCGCGGCGCCGCAGGGAAGTACAAGCCCGGAGGCGGTGACCGGAAGTCCGATTTCCTCGGAGCGGACGCTGCCGCCGAATTTGGTTTTTACGGCGATCCCCAGCATGTAGGTAAGGACCGCCGGAGCCAGTCCGGTGGTGTAGGAGTTGATCAAGAAAAACAGGGGCTGGTCGGACAGAAGCTTCGCGCAAAGCTCCACCAGAGGGAACACCGAATCTTCGATCTTCCAGATCTCGCCCTTGGGACCGCGGCCATAGGAGGGCGGGTCCATAATGATCGCGTCGTAGTGATTGCCCCGCCGGATTTCCCGCTCAACAAATTTCACGCAGTCGTCCACAATCCATCGGATCGGCGCTTCGGAAAGGCCGCTGGCATGGGCGTTTTCCTTTGCCCAGCCCACCATGCCCTTGGAGGCGTCCACATGGGTAACGGCGGCGCCTGCCTTGGCGGCGGCCAGAGTCGCTCCGCCGGTGTAGGCAAAGAGATTTAAAACCTTGATGGGCCGTCCGGCTCGGCGGATTTTTTCACCGAACCAGTCCCAGTTTGCCGCCTGCTCCGGGAACAGGCCCGTATGCTTGAAGCTGAAGGGCTTTAGTTGAAAGGTCAGCTCTTTATAATGGATACTCCATTGCTCTGGAAGGCTGAAGAATTCCCATTCGCCGCCGCCCCGGGAGCTGCGGTGGTAATGGCCGTTGGGCCGCTTCCATCCGGCGGCTGTCCGCTCCGTATTCCAGATTACCTGGGGATCCGGCCGTATTAACAGATATTTGCCCCAGCGCTCCAGCTTTTCTCCCTGGGAACAGTCGATAACTTCATAATCCTTCCATCCGTCAGCGATCCACATGATCTGTCACCATCTCTTTCTATGTTCTCTATTTTCCCAGTTCAGTATAATCGATAGGAGAAGGTCTGTCAAATTGTAAGGGAATTGAAAGATTCTTTTTGTTGAATATTTGGAAATTTGCTGGTAAAATATACAAAGGCGTAGTATGGCCGTGCAAAAAGGCGGCATACGGGTTTAAGGAGATGGATTTTATGAGGAGAAAAGGGTTTGCGATCGCGGCGGCAGCGGCTGTGCTGACGTTCGGTATGATGATAAACGCCTACGCGGCGGAAGGCTGGGCCCGTTCGGAGTCCAATACCTGGATTTATCTGGACCGGAACGGGAACCGCGTGCGGAACGAATGGAAACGGGGAGCCGATAACCTCTGGCGCTGGCTGGATTCCAACGGCGAGATGGCGGTAAGCTCCTGGGTCGACGGCGACGATTATTATGTTGACAGCAATGGAATTATGCTGTCCGAGCAGTGGCTCCAGACGGAGGATCCCTACGGAAGGGACGGGGAGCTTTACTGGTACTATTTTAAGAGCAGCGGGAAAAAGGCTGTAGACGAATGGGAGACGGTGAAGGGCTATCAGTACCTGTTCGATACGGAGGGCCGGATGCAGACCGAATGGTCTGAAGACGGAATGTACTGGCTGGGAACGGACGGAGCCAGAAGGAGCGGATGGAAATACCTGGCGCCGCCGGACGAGGACGGATACGACTTCTACGGCGAAGAGAGCATGGACGGAATGTACTGGTACTATTTCGGCAGCAATGGAAAGAAATATACGCCGGAGAATACCAATGAGGGAGGCGATTACCGGATCGCCAGAGTAAACGGAGAATATTTCTGCTTTGGCCCCGACGGCCGGATGATGACCGGATGGGTGTACCTTCAGGGAGATCCGGATTCCGCGCCAAGCGACAGCATTGAGGACTGGGCTTACTATGCGGAGGAGGGAATCCGCAACGTGACTCTTGGAGCCGCCGTACAGGGCTGGCTTTCCCTGGAGCCGCCGGAAATCCTTCAGAACAATATCGACGAGCCGGTGGTATGGTATTACTTTAATAAAGACGGCACGCCGAAGACGGGGCCGGGATATGAGGACGCGTCTACCAGCGATTTTACAAGAATCGACGGAAAAAATTATTTGTTCGATCATCGGGGCAATCCGGTGGACGGGCTGATCCGGGTTGAGATCGGCAGTACCGGTGAATATACCGCTTATTATTTCGACGAGGATTCCAAGACGGTAGTAAAAGGAAGAAAGACCATCGAAGAAGGGGACGGAACGAAATCCACGTTCTACTTTAACGAGGGAACCAATTCCGGACGGGGCGTTACCGGCGTAAAGGATAATTACCTTTATTATATGGGAAAACGCCAGGAGGCAGACAGCGACAGCCGTTATACCCTTTACAGCATTCCCAATAACGACGGAACCTACGATACCTACGTGGTAAATACTTCCGGCCGGATTTCCAAGAACCGGACCGTAAAGGATCGGGATGACAACGAGTACGAGGTAAACAGCAGCGGTATGGTTACTTCGATCAACGGAGAAACGGTCAATAAGAATGAAAGCTACGGCGAGCCCATCGCGCCGGTGTTCTACGACTGGGACTATTAAAGAATAAGAGGATCAAAGGCCGGTTCAAAACGCAAGGTCCGGGAAGGAGCGAT
>DGYMR06203__coassemble_1320_pt1 | contig 15901 bp, 13 predicted proteins | sample DGYMR06203__metabat2_high_PE_052 | metagenome-assembled genome bin DGYMR06203
AATACAGATACTCTCTTGCAGAGGAAACTTATAGAAATGCAAAAATGTGTTTTGACAATGGATTTTACAGAGATTGTATTAATCGATCCTATTATGCAGTATTTTATGGAGTGCGCGCGATTCTTGCATTGGAGGGTGTTGACTTCAAACGACATAAAGATGTTGTCGCCTATTTCAACAAAGAATTTGTTGCGGCTGGCAGCTTCCCTAGGGAAATGGGAAAACGCCTGGCAAGGCTAAAAATGAAAAGAGAAGAAAGCGATTATAATGATTTTTATATTGCGTCAGCGGATGAGGCCAAATCCCAGCTAGAGTCTGTAGAGTATATGCTGCCTCTGATAGAAGAATATTTAAACAAGCATTTTGAAAGCGGCTCCAAATCTTTATAACACCGGTTATGGAAATACATGAGGGATATCAGGATGATAAAGACTGGAGCCGGAATTTCCGCATTTTTCGCGCCGCCTGAATCAGCGGGCTTCGCAGCTTACAACATATTTTTCATATGCATTGACGATGGTTGTCCCCTGGTACTGCCGCACGCGGCGGGCCAGGGGATCGTAGTTTAAGTGAACGTGTCCGTGCAGGTGATACTGGGGCGCGTAATGGTCCATGAGCCCCACAAAGGCTTGGAATCCCCGGTGGGCCAGTGTGGGCGCGTCGCCCAGGCCGTAAGCGGGAGCATGGGTCACCAGGACGTCGAAGCCGCGGCTGGCGGCGATTTTCGGCCAGAGGCGGATCGCCCGTACGTTCATCTGGCGGTCCGTATATTGGAAGGGGCCCGGTTTATAGCGCATGGAACCGCCGAGACCAAGGAAGCGGACGCCTTGATAGGTAAAAATCTGGTCGTCGATGCAGACGCAGCCCTCCGGCGGCTTTTTTAAATAACCTTCGTCATGGTTTCCGTGGACATAGAGGACGGGGCCGTAAAAAAAGGTGGCCAGAAAGGACAGGTACTCCGCCTTTAGATCTCCGCAGGAGACGATGACGTCGATCCCCTCCAGGCGGCTTTTGTCAAAATAGTCCCAAAGCGCCGGCGACTCCGTATCGGAAAGTGCGAGTATGTTCATGTCAGCTTCCTTTCCGACAGGCTGTCCTCTTCCGGATGGATCCCTTGGATTTCCACCATGGGAACCGCGTCTTCCACCAATTCCTCCGCAGTGGGGATGGTTCCCTTAATGTTGTCGCAGAGCCAGTCCATGCGGATGATCTCCTCCGGCGTCATGGGATCGTTTCCCGAATGCCGGATGACCCCGTTCTGATCCCGCAGTTCTCCCGAGAAGATCTGGAATTCCCCGTTTACAATCTGTTTTTTCACCAGCTCCACCAGCCGCAGGGTCCGCCACGGAACCGAGCTGGAGGTGATCATATCCACCATTCCCGAGGAAATCCCCCACCAGTAGTTGATGGAAGAGCCCATTACCGCCGAGGCGGAGCGGCTCCAGTTCCCGTTGAGGATCGTCTGTAAAATCCGCTGGTAGAATTTGCCCCAGTGCCAGATGGGAGAAGCCACCAGGCCGCCGGTCTTTTCATCCAGGTCATAAAGGCCGTAAAGGCGGGAGGCGCGGCTGGGGTTGATGGTGTCGGCTCCGGAAATATGGCTTACATGGGCTTCTTTAAAAATTTCCTTTGCGGAAACGCCCTTTTGGGAGGACCATGCCAGATGAACCCAGGCCGTAGGGTTCACGACCTTGACGCCTAAGGCGAAGGCGTTGATATTAGCCGTGGTGCCGTAAATCGGGAAATCCGCCATGTAGCCGATATGGTCGGTGGAGGATAGGATTCCCGCCAGCATTCCCACCAGGAATTTCGCTTCATACAGCCTGCCGTAATAAGTTCTCAAATGGCCGCTGTAGGAATTTAAGGAGCAGTTTAAAATTTTAATATCCGGATATTTCATGCCGGAGCGGATGCTGGCGCCCAAAAACCGGGGCGAGGTCGTAAAGATGACCCGGCAGCCGTCGAAGATGGCCCGCTCAATGGCTTCCATGCAGTCCTTTTCTCCCGTAAGCCCGTCGTAGATGCGGACGTTGATATCATCGGCCATGGCTTCCTTTAGGTACATGCAGCCCAGATTGTGACTGTAGGTCCAGCCGGAGGTTTCGGCCGTTTTATAGTAAAGAAAGCCTACGGTGACGGCAGGGTTCGACAGGACGGGGGAGATCAGCTTCTGGATAATATTCTTTTCCGGCTCCTGTTCCGGCTGCATGATCACGCTGACGCTGGCCGCTTCCGGGATCGCCTCCAGATCCTTCCATAAGGTAGAAAGTTCCTTTTTTACCGTATCCCTTGATTTATCCGCCAGCTCCTTATAGCCGTACACGTTGAGATAAACTAAAAAGGCGTCGCCCGGCGTAATCGGAAGCTTTTCTCCGCCCCGTTCCCGGTAGACGGCCGAAAAGAAGGAAAAGCAGTAGGAAAACAGCTTCCGGTCCTCTTCGCTCCAGACTTCGTCCGGCCCCTTTCCCATGAGCCGAATCAGGTCGTAGAAGCCGTCGGGCCGGGAAAAGTAGATGGTATTGACGCCGGTGAGCCGGTTGAAGGCCATAAACTCATAGTAAATTTTCGATTCTTTGGAATCGTCCCGTTCGGGTATGATGCGGGTCACATAGCCGGAAATGCTGACGGCGCCGGAATATTTTAAAACGCTGACCCGTTTGTTTCCCTCGATGACATAATAGGAATTATAAAATTCGCAGGCGATAATGGGCTCCCGGATCCCCTCGTTGATATGGGCTTCGTAAAGATGGTTCCATTTTCCGGCAAATTCCGAGTATTCATCTAAAAGCGGCATGAAATTGCTGGCGAAGGCTTTGGTCCGCCCGGCCGTTTTTGTCCCCACGATCCGGTCGATGGGAATTTCGATCAGTCCCAAGTCGCTTTCGCCCGCGGTCTTCATAAAGGGCAGACGCTCGTCAAGAACCTCCAGATACGGATATTTTCCCTCCTGGATACTTTGACGGTAGGCTTTCTGCGCCAGCTTCCGCGCTTTTGCGTATTCAGTCATGCTCATTGGGGCGCCTCCTTTCGTTTTTATTGTAACAGCGGAGCGGCGGTTCGTAAAGGGGAAACCGGATATCTGTGGCAGGCTTAAACCGGGCCGCATACTGTAAATTAGAAATCTCAAAGGAGTATATGGCTATGAATGGATCTTATTTTTCCGGAAGCATCTCCGGAAATCAGCAGATACCGGCGGACCGGTTCCCGGTGGGAATGGGATATGTTCCGATGCAGCAGTGGGAAACTCCCTATCCCCTTGAGACCGGACTGGCGCATGGGACGATTTTTTCGGCTCTCGATTATCCGTTTGTTATGGGGAGGTGCGCGAAATGATGAATCTGTGCTATCGAAATGGACTGATCCCTGGAATGCCGCTTACGGGACAGCCGGAGCCCGCCTCGATGCCCGCAAACTGGCAGAATAATATTCCGAATAATATTCCGGCCAGACCGGCTCCCAAGGCGCTTTTGATGCGTCAGCTGGAGCAGGCCGGATTCGCGGTGGACGATGTTTCCCTGTTTTTGGATACCCATCCCGACAATCAGGAGGCCCTTGCCTATTACCGGGAGGTATCGAATCTCAGGGCGAACGCGCTGAACGCCTATGAACAGCAGTATGGTCCGTTGTTTTCCGAGCATGTAACGGCCGGCCAGTGGGACTGGGTAACGGAAACGTGGCCGTGGGAAGGAGAAGTTTAGTATGTGGAGATATGAGAAACGGCTGCAGTATCCGGTGAATATCAAAGAACCCAACGCGAAGCTGGCCCAGTTTATCATCAGCCAGTACGGCGGGCCGGATGGCGGCAGGAGATGATGGAAAACGGCGGCGTCTAAAACCTGGCGGCGCCTAAAAATTCCGGCGTTTAAAAATTCCGGCTATCCGTCTGCTCTGCTGCGGTTTTTCTCCCGCCAGTGATTGGGAGAAATGCCGAAGATGTTTTTGAAGGCACGGGAAAAATGCAGCTGGTTGGGATAGCCGCACTGTTTGCCGATCTCGTTTACGGTCAAATCTGAAAATCTTAAAAGCTCCGCCGCACGGTTCATTCGGTAATACATTAAAAAGTGCTGGAGCGTCTGATTCATGGCGTCTTTAAAAATTCTTCCCAGATAATTGCGGTTTAAGTCGCAGAAGGCCGCGATATCTTCTACGGTGATGGGTCTGGCATAATTCAGTTCAATAAAAGAAATGGCTTCACGAATATAAGAATCCTTCATTTTCCGGGGCGCGGCCGATTTCTGCGAGGCGGAGCCGCGGATCAGGCCGTCAAAAAACAGATAGAGATGGCCGATCTGGTTAATGGGGGAATTTAAAGGGTTGTCCACAATGGTCATGATCTCATTGCGGATAAACTCAAAATATTCCCGTTTGCTGATCCGGTAAACGGGTCGGTCGTAGCTTAATCCCGCCATTTCCATAAATTCTAGCGCCTTCATTCCGTCAAATTCCACCCAGGCGTATTCCCAGGGGTTTGCTTCGTCGGCATAATAAGTATTGACCTGGCCGGGGCAGATCAAAAATCCCTGGCCGCCCTCGAGGCGGTAGAGCTTTGTCTCTCCGGCGGAATTGTTGGATCTTAAATAGCCCGTTCCGGAGAAGACATAATGGAACAGATAATGGTTCCGCTTGGCGGGGCCGAAGGAATGAAGAGGAGCGCACTGCTCCCAGCCGTACTGGAACATGGTAAGGTCAATGTTTTTATCATTCTGGAACACATCAAATTTGTAGCTGTATGTTTTTTTCATATAAAAAATCCCCGCGTTTATGAGGTTTCCGCCGTATATATCAAAATAATACCACACCATACAAAAAATGTATATAGATTTCATATTGGTATATAAGAGCGTTTCTTTTTTATATATTTATTTTGCATAAATTATTATAATTTCATTACAAATTCTTGTTAGTATGTCCCATAGGAGAGCGGCAGAGCGATAAGCCGAGGGCAGAGCGCAAATCCAAAACCGGGAATTTTGGAGACCGGCGAAAGAGCATAGGGGCCGCATTCTGCGGGAATACTGCAAAACAGGGAAGAAAGAAGGAGGAGGTACGGACGTGAGGAAGCTTCAACATTTTCTGCTGTGCGCGGCGGCGGCCGGGGCGATGGCGGCGGTGCTTTCCGGGTGCAGCAGCGGGTCTTCCGACGGGAAGACTCATCTGACGTTCCAGATCTGGGATGTCGCCCAGAGGGATGGAATGCAGGCTATTTGCGACGCCTACACGGAGAAAAATCCCAACGTGGAGATTGAAGTGCAGGTAACCAGCTGGAATGAATACTGGACCAAGCTGGAGGCGGCGGCAATTTCCAACCAGATGCCGGACATTTTCTGGATGCATACCAATGAGATCTTAAAATATGCGGATTACGGGAAAATCGCGGACTTGACGGATCTCTACGACGAGGAGGATCCAGAGTATTTCCAGAAGCATTTTTCGGAGGTGTCTTTAAAAAATATTCAGGGCAGCGACGGAAGATATTATGGGGTGCCCAAGGATAAGGATACGGTAGGGCTTGTCTATAATAAGGAGATGTTTGACGCCGCGGGCGTTGCATACCCGGATGAGACATGGACCTGGGACGACTTATGCGAAGCGTCGCAGAAGATCTACGACGCCACAGGAAAGTATGGATATATGGCATACGGAGATGATCAGCTGGGGTATTGGAATTTTATCTACCAGAACGGCGGATACGTACTGGCGGAGGACAATATCACCGGCGGTTTTGACAATCCGGCGACCGTAGACGCCATGCGGTTTTATATCGATCTGCAGAAGAACGACTGGTGCCCGGACCAGAATTATTTTGCGGAAACCTCTCCGGGAACGGCGTTTTTCTCGGAACAGGGAGCGATGTTCTTTGAAGGAAACTGGAATATCCTTTCCGAGATGCAGAACTATCCCAACATGCAGGGGAAATGGGACGTGGCGGTGCTTCCCAAGTGTCCTGATCCGGCGAGCGGCGACGGCCGGGCGACCATTTCCAACGGCCTCTGCTATGCCACTTCCCCCACGGGAAAGAATCTGGAAATCGTAAAGGATGTGCTGCGGTTCTTCGGTTCCGAGGAAGGGCAGCGGGTCCAGGGAGAATCGGGAGCGGCGATTCCCGCCTACGAAGGCCTGGAGCAGACTTGGGTGGACGTATTCGATCAGTTCGATTACCGGCTGAACGTGGAGTGCTTCGTGGACATGTTCGACTACAGCGTACAGTCGGTCAACAACGCCTACCGTTCCGTATGGAAGCCGGAGGTGACGGAAAATCTGTTAAAGATCTATTCCGGACAGATTACCTTTGAGGAGGGAATGCAGGCGTTCCAGGACTGCATCCGGGAAGCTGCCGAGGATGATTAAAAAGGGGGTATTAAGCTATGGCAAACGGCAAAGCAAAAGCCGGAAAAAAGGCCAGGTCGGAGAACCTATGGGGCTATATCATGGTAGCGCCCACGATCATTGGTCTTTTGGTCTTGAATATTTATCCGTTTCTGGATACGATCAAGCTGAGCTTTTCCAAAACGAGGCCCTTTGGCCTTTATGAGCTAAGAGGGATCGAAAACTATGTGGAAATGTTTACCAGCGCCGAGTTCTGGAGGGCAAATTTAAATACCATCTGGTTCTGCGTGCTGACGGTGCCGTTAGGGATTTTCCTGGCGCTGATCGTCGCGGTCATGTTGAATACGAAGATCAAGGGAAGAACCGCTTTCCGCGCCATCTTCTTCCTGCCCATGGTTGTGGCTCCGGCGGCGGTGGCCATGGTCTGGAAGTGGATGTTCAATACGGAATACGGGATCATCAACACCCTGTTGGGCCATTCGGTCAACTGGATCACGGATCCCAATATTGTGATGATCACCTGCGCCATCGTGGCCATCTGGTCCTCCATCGGATACGACGCGGTCCTGCTTCTTTCGGGACTTCAGAATATTTCCAAGTCCTATTACGAGGCGGCCAGCCTGGACGGAGCCAGCAAGATCCAGCAGTTTTTCTACATTACGCTGCCGATGGTGTCTCCGACGCTGTTTGTGGTGCTGATCATGCGGCTCATGTCCTCTATAAAAGTTTATGACCTGATCTACATGATGATCGAGGAATCCAACCCGGCGATCACCAGCGCCCAGTCGTTAATGTATCTGTTCTATCGGGAATCCTTTATTTCCGGAAACCGGGGCCTCGGCTCCTCCGTCGTGATCTGGACGGTGGCTTTGATCGGACTGGTTACGGCCGTTCAGTTCTGGGGACAGAAAAAATGGGTTAATTACGAGGTATAGGAAAGGAGAGGCAAATGAATTCATCATTAGAACGATCCAGAAAAATCCGCACGGCCGGTGTCTATGTGTTCTTCCTTATCGGCTCCGTGATTATGATCTTTCCCTTCGTATGGATGTTTTTAACCAGCTTTAAGACGGTGGAGGAGAGCATGGTGATCCCGCCGACGATCCTGCCGGCGGACTGGCAGTCGAAAAACTACGGCGACGCAATGGCGTCCCTGCCCTTCTTCTCCCTGTATAAGAATACGGCTTTGATGATCTTCTGGCGCGTGGTCTGCGCGGTGCTGTTTTCTTCTATGGCAGGATATGCCTTCGCGAAGCTGAACTTTAAAGGAAAAAATATCCTGTTTTCTCTGGTGCTGATCCAGATGATGCTGCCGTCGCAGATCTTTATCACGCCTCAGTACCAGATGCTGGCCCGGTTCGGCCTGACCAATACGATCTTCGCCCTGGTATTTCCGGGACTGGTCAGCGCGTTCGGTACGTTTTTCCTAAGACAGGCTTATTTAGGAATCCCCGATGAGATCGCGGAGGCGGCGTATCTGGACGGATGCAACCAGTGGCAGACCTTTACGAAGGTGATGGCGCCTTTGACGAAGTCTTCCATGGCGGCGCTGGCGGTCTTTACGGCGGTATTCGCATACGGAGATCTGATGTGGCCGCTGATCGTAAATACGGATATTAACATGATGACTCTGTCTTCAGGACTGGCGACCCTGCGGGGACAGTTCAGCACCAATTTCCCGGTGATGATGGCCGGGTCCCTGCTTGCCATGGTTCCCATGGTGGTTCTGTACCTGTTCTTCCAGAAGCAGTTTATCGAAGGCGTAGCAATGACCGGAGGAAAATAGACAAGATGGCAATTCGATATCAGGCAGACAGCAATACGTTTATTCTGGAAACCAAAGACTGCTCTTATTTGATGAAGGTAAGCCGGTACGGGAATCTTCTTCATCTTTACTATGGAAAGAGGATTCCGGATTCCGATGTGGATTTCCTGCTTCAGCTCCAGGATCGGGGCTTCTCCCCTAATCCCAATGAAGCGGGGAATGACCGCACCTTCTCCTTGGACTTCCTTCAGCAGGAGTTTTCTAGCGACGGAAAGGGCGACTACCGGAGTCCCAGCATTGAGGTCATCAACGGGGACGGCAGCGCGATCTTTTCCGGAAAGGTCGTGGATCACCGGATCTATAAGGGAAAGTACCGGATCGAGGGAATGCCTTCTCTTTGGGCGGCGGATTCGGATACGGCCGACACCCTGGAGATCCGTCTGGAGGACCGGGAAAGCCTTGCGTCCGTCACCTTGCTTTACGGCGTTTTCGAGGAGAAGAATATCATTACCCGATCCGTTCGATTTGAAAACGGCGGGAAAGAGCTTTTGAATCTGAACCGGCTGATGTCGGCGACGGTGGATTACCGGGATTCGGAATACGATCTGATTTATTTTCCGGGCCGTCATATGATGGAGCGGGAATTTGAAAGGGTTCCCGTAAAAAGCGGGATTCATTCCATCGGCAGCAGCCGGGGAACCTCGTCCCATCAATACAATCCCTTCGCCATCGTCTGCGAACGGGACGCCGGCGAGGATCACGGCGGATGCTGGGGGTATTCCCTGATCTACAGCGGAAACTTCCTCTTTGAAGCGGAAAAAGATCAATTCGGCCAGCTGCGGATCAATATGGGGATTAATCCCAAGCACTTTTCTTTTGAGATGAAGCCGGGCGAGGCGTTTTGGGCGCCGGAGGCGGTGCTTGCCTATTCGGACCAGGGCTTTTCGGGACTGACTCATTTGTATCATGATATCTACCGGGAAAATCTCTGCCGCTCTCCTTATGGGAAACGGCCCAGGCCGGTATTGATCAACAGCTGGGAGGCGGCCTACTTCGACTTTGACGAGGAAAAGATCCTGGAGATTGCCAGGGCCTCCGTGGATATGGGAGTGGATCTGTTTGTTCTGGACGACGGCTGGTTCGGAAAGCGGGACGACGACAATGCCGGGCTGGGGGACTGGACGGTCAACCGGAAGAAGCTGAAAGACGGGATCGAAGGCTTATCGGAAAAGATCCATGAAATGGGACTTCAGTTCGGCATCTGGATCGAGCCGGAAATGGTTTCCGAGGACAGCGAGCTTTACCGGGCCCATCCGGAATGGTGCCTTCGGGCGCCGGGAAGGCCCATGACCAGAGGAAGGAACCAGTTGGTCTTGGATTTGTCCCGGGAGGACGTCTGCGGATATCTGACCGGCGTTCTGGATGCGCTGTTGTCCAATGCCAGGATCGAGTATTTGAAATGGGATATGAACCGCAGTATCTCCGACGTTTGGTCCGGTCTTCTTCCCAGGGAGCGCCAGGGCGAGGCCATGCACCGGTACGTGCTGGGACTGTACCGGATCCTGGAGGAGATCACGGAAAAGCATCCCCAGGTGCTGTTCTGCGGCTGCAGCGGCGGAGGCGGGCGGTATGATCCGGCCATGCTGTATTACCAGCCGGAAATCTGGTGCAGCGACAATACGGACGCGGTCAACCGGCTGAAGATCCAGTATGGAACCTCCTTCGCCTATCCGGTCAATACCATGGAGGCGCATGTTTCCGTGTGTCCCAACCACCAGACCGGACGGTCGGTATCTTTAAAGACCAGAGGCGTCGTGGCAATGGACGGAGTTTTGGGCTACGAGCTGGATTCCAGGAAGCTGTCCGAAGAGGAAAAGGCCTTCTGCGGGAAGCAGGTGGAGTTTTACAAGGCCCATTACCGGCTGATCGCGGAGGGCGACTATTACCGGCTGTCCAATCCCTATGAGAATCCCAGGTACACCGCCTGGCAGCATGTTTCAAAGGACAGGCGGGAGTCGTTGGTAAGCCTGGTGCTTACGGACAAGGAAGGAAACGCGGGCCAGCTTTATGTAAAGCTAAAGGGACTGGATCCGGATGCCTGGTATGAGGTCGAAGGGAAAGAGGGACGTTATTCCGGGGCGCTCTTTATGAACGCCGGGATCCCGGTTCCCGCCTCCCTTGGCGAGTATGAGTCGATCCAGTTCGTACTAAGGACGGTGCAGGAGAAGAAATGAAGGATGTTGTGATCGAATGGTATGTCCCCTACGTGATCTCGAAGCGGCAGATGCTTATAAAGGCCGTTATGATCTCCGCGGCGCTTGTATTTTTCATTGACGCGCTGGTTTTCATGGCGGTGATGCTGCTTCCTTCTCTGATCATCGGGGTCACTGGTTTTTTCCTGTTTCGGAGCTGGCGGTATGAGTATGAATATGTGTACGTCAACGGGGATTTTACCATATCAAAGATTATCCGGAAGGAAAAAAGAAAGGACGTGTTCCATGCGGACCGGGTGGATATGGAGGCCTTTGTAAGGGGACGCAGAGAGGACGGCCGGACCGCCGGGGATTTTACCTCGGGACGGGAAGGAAGAGAGGTCTATTCCATGAAGGTAAAAGGGGCCTGGATCTATATTGAGCCAAGTCCGGAGTTTGTGGAAGAGATGAGCAAATATTACAGACAGGGGTAGGAAGATGACGGAACAGAATGGATGGGAAAAACGCCTGGAAGGGTTCTGGGATGAGCTGAAATGGCTTTATTTTGAGCTGTATCCGGGAAGAGAGGATCAGTTTGAGGCGCTCTGCGGGATCATCCGCCAAAGGAGCGAAGAGCGGTCCGCGGATCTGAAAGCGCTGGACGCAAAGCGGCTGGCGGATCCGGACTGGTACAAGCGAAACGACATGGTCGGGATGATGATGTACACGGACGCTTTTGCAGGCACCTTAAAGGGTGTGAAAAAGAAGCTTGGCTATATCGAGGAATGCGGCGTGAACTATATCCATCTGATGCCGCTTCTGGATTCTCCCCGGGTGAGGAACGACGGCGGCTACGCGGTTTCCGATTTCCGGAAGGTAAAGCCCGAGCTTGGGACTATGGAGGATCTTTCGGAGCTGGCGGCCGAGTGCCACAGGCGGGGAATCAGCGTCTGCCTGGATTTTGTCATGAACCATACCTCCGACGAGCATGAATGGGCCCTTTGGGCCAGGAACGGAAAAAAGGAGTACCAGGACCGGTATTTCTTTTACGATACCTACGAGATCCCGGAGCAGTTTGAAAAGACTTGTCCCCAGGTGTTTCCTACGACGGCTCCCGGAAATTTCACCTGGCTGGAGGATGTGAAAAAATACGTCATGACCACCTTTTATCCCTATCAGTGGGATTTAAACTACTGGAATCCGGCGGTGTTCGTGGAAATGACCGATAATCTTTTAAATCTTACCAACCGGGGGATCGATATTATCCGCATCGACGCGGTGCCCTATATCTGGAAGCAGTTGGGAACCAACTGCAGAAATCTTCCGCAGGTACATACCATTGTGCGGATGCTGCGGATGATCTGCGAGACGGTGTGCCCCGGTGTACTGCTTCTGGGGGAAGTGGTGATGGAGCCGGAAAAGGTGGTTCCTTACTTCGGGACGGTGGAGAAGCCGGAATGCCATATGCTGTACAATGTGACGACGATGGCGACCACCTGGCATACGGCGGCGGTTTCGGACGTTTCCCTTTTGAAGCGGCAGGTGGACATCATCAATGCGCTTCCGAGACAGCACGTGTTTTTGAATTATCTCCGGTGTCATGACGATATCGGCTGGGGACTGGATTACGGCTGGCTGAGGGGCCAGGGCATGGAAGAGGTCGCCCACAAACGATATTTAAACGATTATTTTACCGGAAAATACCCGGGTTCCGATTCCCGGGGAGAGCTTTATAACGACGATCCCAGACTGGGAGACGCAAGACTCTGCGGAACAACGGCTTCCCTCTGCGGGCTGGAGGCAGCTATGGAGCGAAAGGATCCGGAAGGGGAAAGGCGCGCCGCAGACCGCGACCTGATGCTCCATGGGTTTATGCTGACGCTTTCGGGGATCCCCATGCTTTACAGCGGAGATGAGATCGGGCAGCTTAACGATTACCGCTATAAAGAAGATCCTAAAAAGGCGGCGGATTCCCGCTACGTTCACCGGGGAGCTTTCGACTGGAAGAAGGCCGGAAGGCGAAAGGAGAAAGGGACGGTAGAAAACCGGATTTTTACGGGGCTTAAAAGGCTTTTGACCCTTCGGGGAAGCCAGAAGGTATTTTTAAACGCGGCGGCTGTTTCCACCAGAGAAACCTACGATCCGTCGGTTCTCTGCCTTGTGCGGGAGCTGGACGGGGAGAAGCTTATCGGTTTATTTAATTTCTCTTCTCAGGGAAAAACAGCCTGGATCAATGAGGATGGAAGGTATCATGACCTGATTTCGGAGGAATACCTGGAGGCCAAGGGGGTCTTGATGCCGCCCTACGGGATCCGGTGGATGCTTAAAATCAGAGAGAAAGGAAAAGAGTATGTCTAGTGTTCAGTTAAAGCATGTATGCAAAAAATACCCCAATGGATATGAGGCGGTTAAGGATTTTAACCTGGATATCCAGGATAAGGAATTTATTATTTTCGTCGGCCCCTCCGGCTGCGGAAAGTCTACGACCTTAAGAATGGTGGCGGGTCTGGAGGATATTTCCTCCGGCGAGCTTTTGATCGACGGGCAGTTAATGAACGACGTGGAGCCCAAGGACCGGGATATCGCCATGGTATTCCAGAGCTATGCCCTTTACCCGCATATGAGCGTTTACGATAATATGGCCTTCTCCTTAAAATTAAAGAAGACGCCGAAGGATCAGATTGACAAGGCCGTAAGAGAGGCCGCCAGGATCCTGGATCTGGAGCCGCTGTTAGACCGGAAGCCGAGGGCACTCTCCGGCGGACAGCGGCAGCGGGTGGCCATGGGCCGGGCCATTGTAAGGAATCCCAAGGTATTTTTGATGGACGAGCCCTTATCCAACCTGGACGCGAAGCTAAGAGGGCAGATGCGGGTCGAGATTTCCAAGCTCCACCAGAGGCTGGGAGCCACCATTATTTACGTAACCCACGACCAGACGGAGGCCATGACCTTAGGCACAAGGATCGTCGTTATGAAGGACGGCGTGGTCCAGCAGATCGATACGCCTCAGAACCTGTACGATCATCCCTGCAATAAGTTCGTCGCCGGCTTTATCGGTTCCCCGCAGATGAATATGATCACGGCGGAGGCCGCGGAAGAAAACGGCGAGGTGGTTCTCCATTTCGAGGGCCAGCGCGTGATCTTAAATAAAGAGCGGGCGTCGGCGTTAAGAAACGGCGGCTATATCGGCCAGAAGGTGATCCTGGGGATCCGGCCGGAAGACGTGCATGGAGACGAGGAATCCTTAAAGAAATTTGAAAAAACGGCCCTTGACGCGGAGGTCAAGGTTTACGAGATGCTGGGAGCCAACGCGCTGTTGTACTTTAATCTTGGCGATACCGGCTGGGTCGCCTCCGTGGACGCCAGGACCGGAGCAAGGCCCGGCGACCACGTACGGCTGGCCATGGATACGGAAAAGATCCATATCTTTGATTTCAATACGGAAAAGACGATCGTGGATTAACCGCGGGACTTTCTTAAAAGCTCCGTCTGCGGCTCCTCGAAAAATTGAACACAGGAAGGATACATGCCGCCCCGGTGGATCTGCACCCGGGCGGTTTCCATTTCCAGGCTGTCGAATCCGTTTTTCGTGTTGCTGTTGGGGAAGATGAAATTCTTGGCGCTGGAGGTAACCGTAAGGCGCATCCGGTGCCCGGGCAGGAAGGTATAGGAGAGCTTGGTGGTCCGGATCTTGATCTCATAAACCTGTCCCGGTTCCATGAATTCCGGCTTTTCGAATCCGTTCCGGTAGCGGGCGCAGAGAAGGCCGTCCGCCAGCTTTACGGAGCGCCCGTTCTCATCCACATCGGTGATCCGGACGACAAAATCCGTATCCGGGCAGTCGCAGGAGACGAACAGGCGGACCAAGAAATCGCCGCTTACGGTAAGGGGATGGGAGAGGACGCCGGTCGAATAGGAAAGCACATCGCTTCGCTTCTCCTCTTCCGTATAATCCTCCGGTACCTCCAGCTCGTTTTCCGACATGTCGATAATGTGGAAGGAGGGATGGTTCGGGTCATATAGATACTGATCCAGCCCTTCCGCGTTATCCGGCGTTTCCCAAAGCCCGCCGGTCCCGCACCGGCTTCCGGTTCCGGCGGCCGGGGAGAGGGTTCGGGCTTTATCTGCATCCTGAGCGGCCGCGGCTGTTTCCTGCTCTGACGCGGCTTTGATATTCCCCGCGAGATAAAAGACTGCGGGGACGGTTCCGGCGGGCCAGGCATCCGCCGTTTTCCAGCAGTTGACAGAAGCGTTCGCGCTGGCCCGCGCACTGCCGCCGGGCATTGCGGCCTGCGCGTCTTCCTGCCGGGTCTGATCTCCGTTTTCGTTTGCTTCGGACGGCTGTACCGACAGGGTATAATATTCTACGGCAGGCGTTTTTTCAATTCCGTTTTCTTTTCCCTTCAGGAAATGCTCCAGCCATTTCAGGCAGAGCAGGTCGATATCATACCGCAGGGCGTTTTCGCCCATGAAATTCCCATGAAGATCATAATCGGCGTTCCCGCTGTGCTTCCAGGGGCCAAGAACGGCCTTCCAGGTTCCCTGGGGCCAGTTTGACACCAGATCCAGGGCTTCCGTGGTTCCCATGCCGTTATCGTCAAACCAGCCGGAGACGATCAGCGCCGGGACCGGGCGGCCCTTATAACGGTCCTTCCAGCTGGACATTTTCCAGAACTCATCCAGATCCGGGTGGGCGAGCCATTCCTCAACAAAGGGCATGGATTTTCCCAGGGCCATTTGGGGAAGCTTGGAAAGCGGCCGGTAATCCAGGATTTCGTCCCAGTTTTCCTGTTCCATCAATTCCTTTTTCATCCGCTGCTCCGACATGGAGAAGGCCCAGGCCAGCATCCCCGAGGTAAAACAGCCGCCCCGGCGCGGAAGATCGGTAAACGCGCTTCCGGCGCAGACGAAGCTTAAAAGGGCCTTTAGGTGGGGATTGCCGCTGGCGGCGGCCGCCCATTGGACGTAGCCGAGATAGGAGCCGCCGGTCATGGAGACGGAGCCGTCGCTCCACGGCTGCGCCGCGATCCAGTTTAAGGTATCGTCTCCGTCCTCGACCTCATAATAATTGGGCTGCCAGACGCCGGTGCTGTCCTCCCGTCCCCTGGTGTCCTGGATCACGACGGCATAGCCTCTCTGGACAAAACGGTAGTAGCCCTCCTTTCCAACGCCTTTTCCGTAGGGCGTCCGGATAAGGACGGCGGGAACCTGACGTCCCGCGGCTTTCGCGCCGTTTATGGCGTCCTCGCTGCTCCCGGAGCCCGGCTGACAAGCGGAAGTTGTCTGTCTGGCGGAAGCCGTCTGTCTGGTGGAATCCATCTGGATGACCGGAAGATAGACGTCCGTGGCCAGCCGCTCTCCATCCCGGGTGGGAACAAAGAAGGTTCCGGAAAAAGAAACGCCACAGATCCCGCTGGTATTTTTCCCGTCCTTTTGCGAACCATTTCCTGGAAAGGCTTCTTCCCAGCGGGCAAGAATCGTGTCCTTTTCCCGGCCGTCTTTTACGAGAACCGCGCAGTAATCCCTTCCGGTCATGGAAACGGCAAAGATCCGCTGGCCTTTTGCGCTGTTTCGGTCATAGGACAGATCCAGCGGAAATTTTTTTCCGCGCTGGATA
>DGYMR06203__coassemble_1359_pt1 | contig 15536 bp, 14 predicted proteins | sample DGYMR06203__metabat2_high_PE_052 | metagenome-assembled genome bin DGYMR06203
AAAATTGCAGATGTATGTTAGTTTCTATCATAGCATCAGCAAATTTACATAAAATTTGCTGTTAGAAAATATATTATCAACTATAAGTAACAATAAAAGCATATAAAATCGGATCATGTCCCCGACGTCGGGTGAATGATCCGATTCCTGGTGGTTGAACAAAAATGGCTGCCGTCTGTTTGCTTAACTTAAATAATTCCTCATGGCCTTCAGCGCGTTTTTCTCCAGCCGGGACACCTGGGCCTGGCTGATCCCCACCTCTTCGGCCACCTCTGTCTGGGTTTTGCCCTCAAAAAACCGCATATCGATAATGTGGCGCTCCCGTTCGGGAAGCCGTTTCATCGCTTCATTTAGGGAGAGCTGTTCGATCCAGTTTTCCTCCCGGTTTTTCTTGTCGCTGATCTGGTCCATGACGCAGAGGGGATCGCCGCCGTCGGTGTAGACCGGTTCATAGAGGCTTACCGGAGTTTGGATCGCGTCCATTGCGTAGGTGATTTCCTCCTTGCTGATCCCCACCTCGTCGGCGATTTCCATGATCGTCGGCTCCCGCAGGTTTTTCTTTGTCAGGGCATCCCTCGCATAGAGCGCCTTGTACGCCGTATCCCGGAGGGAGCGGCTGACGCGGATGGAATTGTTGTCCCGCAGATAGCGTCGGACCTCGCCCAGGATCATTGGCACGGCATAAGTAGAGAACTTGACGTTTTGAGTGACGTCAAAGTTATCGATGGCCTTGATCAGGCCGATGCATCCGATTTGAAACAGGTCGTCCACATTTTCATTGCTGCTGGAAAACCGCTGGATCACGCTTAAGACCAGGCGGAGATTTCCTTTAATATACTCTTCCCTGGCGTTTTTATCTCCCTTTAAAATCCTGGCGAAAAGCGCGTCCTTTTCTTCGCTGGTCAAAAGAGGAAGCTTTGATGTATTTACGCCGCAGATTTCAACTTTATTTAATGCCATAATCGCAGACCCTCCTGTCCATCATTCCGTTTCTTTTATCACTGACAAGGATTCTCGTTCCGGCGGGACAATATACCGGATCGGAGGAAAATAAAAAAAGTTTTAGTCCTTGACAAACAAAAAAGCGGGCGGATAAAATTGAAAAAACTGAGAAAACGGGAGGGAAATCAGATGAAGCGCAGTGAGATCAACGCGGCATTAAAAGAGATGGAACAGATGACCCAAAAGTGCGGGTTTCAACTGCCGCCCTTCTGCTCCTTTACGCCGGAGGAATGGCAGGAAAAGGGGCATGAGTACGACGAGATCCGCGAAAATATGCTGGGCTGGGACATTACCGATTACGGCTTAGGCAATTTTGACCGGGTGGGATTTTCGCTGATCACGATTCGCAACGGCAATCGCCAAAAGCAGGAAAAATACCCGAAGCCATATGCGGAAAAGCTTTTGTATCTGCGGGAGGGGCAGTATTCCCCGATGCATTTCCATTGGTTTAAGATGGAGGATATTATCAACCGCGGAGGAGGGAACATCCTGATCCGCGTCTATCATTCCACCAAAGAGGAGGAATTGGACCGGGAGACGCCGGTTACGGTCCATGTGGACGGCTGCGCCTTTACGGCGGGCCCCGGGACGCAGATCCGCTTAACGCCCGGCGAGAGCATTACGATCCCGCCGTATTTGTACCATGACTTTGAAGTGGAACCGGGGACGGGGCCTGTGCTTCTAGGAGAAGTCAGTCAGTGCAATGACGACTGTACGGATAACCGGTTTTATGAAAAAGTGGGCCGCTTCCCGGAAATCGAAGAGGACGAACCGCCGTACCGGCTTTTATGCGGCGAATATCCGCCGGCAGATTAAGGAAGCCCTGTTATATCTTTAAAAGTCCCGTCATAAACTTTTCTAAAAAGGAATGGATTGGAAAGGTTGGCGGGAGCTTTATGATGGAATTGGTAAAGAAGCATATTCATATGAACCGGCGCCGGAACAGCGTGATGACGCAGATTACGCTGGATGATGATTTTAATGTGCCGGATTCCATGGACGACGTGGAGCAGATGATCTTAGACAGCGGGGAGATCCAGATCGAGACGGTGAAAAATCTGGGCGGGCGCGTGACGGTAGGAGGAAAGCTGAATTTTAGGATCCTTTACCGGCGGCCGGACGGCCAACTGATGACTTTGGCGGGCAGCATTCCCTTTGAGGAGCAGATCAACGTGCCGGAGCTGGAGGAGACGGATTATGTACAGGCGGGCGGGGAACTGGATGATCTGCATGTGGGGCTGATCAATTCCCGGAAGCTGAACGTAAAAGCGCTGGTGACGCTGACGGTGCAGGCGGAGACGATTTTTGATGTGGAAGCGGCGGCCGACGTAACGTATGACGGGGATGTGGAAACCTTAAAGCGGGAGATTACGGCGGCGGCCATCGCCGTGCGCAGGAAGGATACCTTCCGCGTCAGGGAAAACCTTACGCTTTCGGCCAATAAACCGGATATCGACCATCTTTTATGGCAGGATATCCGGTTGAGAGGAGTGGATACGAAGCCGTTGGACGGCCGGATCCATATCGACGGGGAATTAATGGTATTCGCGGTCTATTCCGGAGAGGACGGCCAGATGCCGGTCCAGTGTCTGGAGGAGTCCATTCCCTTTTCCGGAGAGGTGGAGCTGGCGGAATCCTTAGAGGGAATGATCCCGTTTATTACGGTCCGGCTGGTACATAAAGACCTGGAGGTCAGCCCGGACGCCGATGGGGAAATGCGGGAGCTGACGGCAGACGCGGTGATGGAGCTGGATATCCGCCTTTATGAGGAGCAGCAGACAGAGCTTTTAAGCGATCTGTACGCGCTGGACCGGGAGATCGTCTTGGATACGGGCGAGGCTTGCTTCGATACCATCGCCGCGCGGAACCTGGTGAAAACGCGGATCCAGGAAAAGCTTAGTCTGGCCGGGAACCAGCGGATCCTTCAGATCTGCCACTGCGACGGCGATCTGAAGCTGGACGAAGTGCAGGTAAAGGAGGACGGACTCCATATTTACGGCGTGCTGGAGGTGCAGCTTCTTTATTTAACGGCGGACGACGGCGCTCCGGTGAGCGCGGCGTCGGAGGTGCTGCCGTTCCATATGATCGCGGAAGTCCAGGGGCTGAAGGAGGACTGTATTTACCAGACGGCGTCGGGACTGGAGCAGATTTCCGCGGTGATGTTGGGCGGGGACGCGGTGGAGTTAAAAGCGGTGATCTCCGTGGACGTTCTTATTTTACAGCCGGTCTGCGAACCGGTGATCCTGGAGGTGCGGGAGGAGCCGCTGGATAAAGAAAAGCTGAAAAATATGCCTGGAATCGTCGGCTATGTGGTCCAGCCGGGCGATACCTTGTGGAAGCTGGCCAGAACCTTCCATACCAGCGTGGAGGAGATCATGGAGACGAACCATCTGACGGAAAGCCGGATCGATCCGGGAGACCGGCTGATCCTCGTAAAAAAGATCGAGCTGGAAAAGTAAAAATTTCATAGCAGTCAAAGGAAACGCCGGATTCGCTGCATTCGGCGTTTCTGGCAATATTTATCATGGAATGACTGGTTGCAATTCGGGCAAAATACCATATAATAGAGTGTGAGCCGGAAACAGCGGCGATCGGATCCGGCAGAATGGGAGCCGGAAACAGCGGCAATTCGCATCCGGCCGGTGCTTTATATAGATTGGCGCGCGTTTGCATGCCAGGACGGTAATGGCGTTCCCAGGGAGCCGTTACCGTTTACATAGATGGAGACGGATGACGGATGAACTATACGTATCTTTTGGAATGCTCCGACCATAGCTTTTACTGCGGCTGGACCAATGATCTGGACAAGCGGGTCATGGCCCACAATTCCGGAAATGGAGCGAAATATACAAAATCGAGGCGGCCGGTTGCCCTCGTTTACTATGAGACATATGAAACGAAGGAAGCGGCGATGAAACGAGAAGCGGCCATTAAGAGAATGAGCCGCAGGGAGAAGGAGCGCCTGATTTCCGGCGGACCGGAGTCTGACGGCGGCTTGAAACTTGACTGCGGATCAGAACCTGACGGCGGCTTGAAACTTGGCTGCGGATCGGAATCTGACGGCGGCCAGATTCGCGGGAGAGCCGGGGAAAGAGAACATTACCATGGAAAACGGAGGAAAAAGGATTGAAAGCGACGTTTAGAAGAAACCTGCGGCGGCTTTTTTGCGGAATTTTGATTTTCTGCCAGCTGGGGGCCGTAACGGCCTACGCGAAACCGGACTGGCCTGCCGACACCGGCATCCTGGCGGAGGCTGGAGTTGTTATGGACATTGATTCCGGGGCGGTGCTTTTTTCGCAGAACGGACATGTTGCCTACCCGCCGGCCAGCATTACTAAGCTTTTGACGGCGTTAATTGTTTTGGAACATGCGGGCCTGGAGGAGACGGTCACGTACTCGGAGACGGCGGTAAATTCGGTGGAAGCGGACAGCGGAAATAAACTGAGCCTGACGGCGGGCGATACGCTGACCGTTGAGGAATGTCTCTATGTTCTGCTTTTAGTTTCCTCCAATCAGACGGCCAATGCGCTGGCGGAGCATGTGGCCGGAAGCATCTCCGGATTTGTCGATATGATGAATGAAAAGCTTGCAGAGCTGGGCTGTACGGAGAGCCATTTTGACAATCCTTCCGGCTTGAACGGGGATACGCAGTACGTTTCCGCGCTGGACATGGCGCGGATCGCGCAGGCGGCCTACCAGAACGAAACGCTGCTTGCCATTAATTCGGCGGATTCCTATCAGATCGGGCCGACGATCAACAATCCGGACGGCGCGTCGGCAGTCAACGAGCACCGGCTGGTGATCACGGAGGATCCGGCCAACGAATATTATTGTCCGGCGGCCAAGGCAGGAAAAACGGGATATCTTCTGGCGGCGGGCAATACGCTGGTAACCTACGGGGAACAGGACGGAAGACGGCTGGTTTCCGTAATTTTAAAGGGAAGCCCGCGGCAGTATTTCCTGGATGGAAAGAATCTTTTGGAATTTGGGTTCGGGAATTTTCAGAACATGGAGATTTCCGGAAATGAGACCCGGTATGTGACGGGCCAGGAACCAGTGGACATAAACGGGGCCTCCTATCAGCCGGAGCAGCTGGCGATCGAGCCGGGAAAGGTGATTACCCTTCCCAATACGGCGGCCTTTTCCGACGCGGAGCTTTCGCTGGAGCCGGTTCCGGATGGAGCCCCGGAGGGATGCGTAGGTCTCTTGTCTTACAGCTATAACGACCGGAAGATTGGTTCGGCGTATTTGATGACCAAGGAAGGGCTGGCGGCGTTGGAGGATTCTTCTGGAGAAAGCGGAGCCCTTGAAAATGAAAGCGGCGCCGGAGACGGGAATGGAGCTGAAGACGGGAACGCAGCGGGAGCCGAGAATGGAATTGGAGAAAACGGAGCCGGAGAACCGGCGGAACCGGTAAACGGAGTGGCGGATTCGGTTCTGGATTCGGAAGAAAAGACGGGCGGCCCTGGGGCGGCGGTACTGTTTTTCGTGATCCTTTTGGCGGCCCTTGCGGGCTTTGGAATTTTCTGGCTGTACCGGAGACAGCGGGAGGAAGCGGAGGCGATGTCGAGACGGTTAAGGGAGCGCCGCCAGAGGATCAGCGCGGAAGGCTCGGAGACGGAAGCCGAGTTTAACCGGCTTCTGGAGGAGAAGCGGAACCGGGACAATAAAAAGAGACGGCCCTGATCTGCCTCAGATCTCAGGCCGCCTCTCGAAAGGTCCTGCTTTTCATCAGGCCGCCGCGACATAGCCATACATCATGACGTAATGACAGAAGCTGCCGCCCATGACAAACAGATGGAAAATTTCGTGGGAACCGAAATTTTTGTGTTTGGAATTGAAGATCGGCAGCTTCAGCGCGTAGATGACGCCGCCGATGGTATAAATGATGCCGCCGGCCAAGAGCCAGCCGAAGGCCGCTGGGGTCAGGGCGGCTACGATCTGCCGGATCGCCGTAACGCAGACCCATCCCATGGCGATATAGATCAGCGAAGAAAACCATTTAGGACAGTTGATCCATAAGGCGTTGATGATGATCCCGACGATGGCGATGCCCCAAACCAGCGCCAGCAGGCGGTAGCCGGAGCCGTCTCCGAGAATGATCAGGCAGACCGGCGTATAGGTTCCGGCGATCAGGATAAAGATCATCATATGGTCGATCTTCCGGAGAATCTTGTTTACATGCTCGGAAATATTAAAGGTATGGTAGATGGTGCTGGCCGCGTAAAGAAGGATCATGCTGACGATAAAAATAGAAAGGGCCGTTACGTGCAGCATTCCAGGTACGCTGGCCGCCTTGATAAGCAGAGGCACCGCTGCCAGGCAGGCTAAGATCATGGCGATAAAATGAGTCAGGGCGCTGCCCGGATCTTTTACTTTTCCTTTCATAAGCTTCCCTCCAATCGGAAACCGCATCGGCTTTTTGCGCCGGAATATGAAATGTGCGGATTTCAAAAACTTCTATATGTAGTTTTTAAAACTACATTTAATGTCTGCATATACTATATCACTAAGCGCCGGGATATGCAAGGGGGAACTGTATCTTTTTTAACTGTTTTTTTACATTGGAGAATGAATATGCTGAAGGTTCTTTATGAAGACCAGGAGATTTTGGTCGCGGTAAAGCCGGCGGGAATGGAATCCCAGGCGGCCAGGCGGTTTGAGCCGGACATGGTGAGCGCCATCCGAAATCACCTGGTTATGAACAGATCATGCACACCGGGCCAAGCGCCCTATGTGGGAGTTATCCACAGGCTGGACAAGCCGGTTTCCGGGGTAATGGTCTACGCAAAGACGAAAAACGCAGCGGCCGCGCTGAGTTCACAGCTCCAAAAGCACCAGATGAAAAAAGTTTATGAGGCGGTTGTTTGTGGAAAACCTGTGAATTCTGTGGAAAACCTTGTGGATTACTTGAAGAAATCTGTGGATGGAAATGATTCACAGGTTGTGGATAAGGGGATAACCGGAGCGAAACGGGCGGAGCTGACGTTGGAAGCGCTTCGTTTCCTGGAGGAAGGGCCAAACGGCGGCCCTCTTACGCTTCTGCGGATCCAGCTGGAAACCGGGAGGCATCATCAGATCCGCGTTCAGCTGGCGGCCCATGGAATGCCGGTTTATGGGGACGCGAGATACGGACGGGGAGAAAAGGGGCCGCTGGCGCTTTGCGCCGTTTCTTTGTCCTTTCTCCATCCCCGGACGAAAAAAAGGATGGAATTTCATATGGAGCCTTCGGACGGCGCCTTTGCGTGGATGAAGGAGCGATAAGGCGCTTTCGGCGGCGGGCGGCATTTAGAGAAAATATTCCATTATGAATAAGCAGTTTAAAATGGTTTATACTATGGGGTGTACAAAGGAAGTACAAATCAGAAATCGGGTGAGGCCATGGTAAAACCGGAGAAGAAACTGAAGAAGGTTCTTTTAATACTGGGAATTACAGGGGCGGTCTACGGAGGGTTCCGATACCTCCTGCCTCTTGTAATTCCCTTTCTGCTTGCTTACGCGACGGCGGTTTGGCTGCGGCCGTCGGTGCGTTTTTTGGAGAGAAGGCTAAAGTGGAATCTGCGGGGAAAGGAATTTTGCGTTCCCGGCTGGCTGATCGGAGCAGCGGAGCTTCTTTTGCTTTTCGCCGGAATTATTTTTCTGTTTTATCTGGGCGGCAGGATGTTTTTTGCCCAGATCCGTTCCTTCGTTTCTCAGGTTCCTCTGTGGGCGAACCGGCTGGAGGAATGGGTAACGGCTGTCTGCCTGCGTCTTGAGGCGGCTTTCGGGTTTTCAGCCGGTTTCCTTTCGGACCGGGTCGGGAGCGTGGCCGAAGAGCTGATGGAGGCGGCCCGTACGGCCACTATGCCCGCGCTGATGGATCAATCTGTGCAGGCGGTGGGAAAGCTGGCCGGAGGGTTGGTATTTTTCTTCATCTATTTTATCGCCGTGATCCTATGCCTGCAGGAGATGGAGGAACTTCGGGAGCGGAAGAGCCGGTCGGTGTTTCACCGGGAACTGTCGCTTTTGGGACGGCGGCTGGTGGCTGTGGGAAACGCGTGGCTTCGGACCCAGCTGCTTTTATTTTTCCTGGTGTCGCTGATCTGCATGGCGGGGCTTCTGCTTCTGGGAAATTCCTATTTCCTTTTGCTGGGGCCGGTGATCGGTCTGGTGGACGCGCTGCCGGTTTTCGGCGCCGGAACAGTCCTGATCCCCTGGTTCTTGATTTCCTTTCTGCAGGGCCGGTGGGGCCAGGGGGTGGTTTTGCTTTTCCTTTATCTGGTGTGCTATCTGCTCCGGCAGGTTGCGGAGGCCAGACTGATGGGCGGACAGGTGGGGCTGACCGCGCTGGAAACCTTGTTTTCCATGTATGTGGGGCTGCGGCTGTTTGGAATCACCGGTTTCCTTCTCGGCCCCATCGGTTTTTTGATGATCGAGGATCTTCTGCGGATCTACGGCGGGCCTTCTGGAAATCCGCGCCGCCTTTCGTAAATTTACGGCGGGAATAGTCGTTGACTTTAATGGAATGCAGGATTAAAATGAGAACGGCGGGCAAGCCGGGCCGGAAAGAGCAGAAACGAAAAACCGGCCGGAACAAAACCAGCAGGAACAAAGAGAATTCCGGAAATTGGAGGAAGAGAAAAATGGAGACGGGACGAAAGCAATACTGGAGGGCGACAATGGCGCTTTTGGCGGCGGTTTTTACCTGCTCCATGTCTTCGATCTTTTTTAAGTACATGACCGCGCCCAGCAGCGCGGCGGCCGCCTACCGCCTTGGCTTTACGGTGCTTTTATTAACCCCTGCGGCCCTTGGGGCGAAAAAGACGCGGAGGGAGCTTTTTTCACTGAAGGCCAGGGATGTGGCCCTCTGCTTCCTTTCGGGCGCGTTTTTGGCGTTCCATTTTTATTCCTGGTTTGAATCCTTAAACCATACCTCCATTACCAGCTCCACCGTGCTGGTGAATACGGAGGTGCTGTTTGCCGCCTTTGGATATTTGTTCTTTTTTCATAAACGGCTCAAAGGGAAGGAGATCGCGGCCATCGCGGTGACCTTCGGCGGCAGCGTTGTGATCGCCATGGCGGACAGCGGAGGGGGCGGACATGCGCTGTATGGGGATCTTCTCGCGCTGGCGGCCGCCTTTTTTACGGCGGTTTATACGCTGATCGGCGTTCGGGAACGGGAATATATGAGTACGACGGTTTATACATATGTGCTGTATTGGGGGAGCTTTCTGACGCTTCTGGTCTTAAATCTGGTTACAGGGACGCCGCTGCTTGGCTACGGGGCCATTGACTGGGCCATGGGCTTCTGCCTGGCGGTTTTCTGCACGCTTTTGGGGCACAGCGTATTCAGCTGGTGTTTAAAGTATCTGGCGCCCACCTATGTGAGTACGGCAAAGTTAGCGGAGCCGGTGTTCGCGTCGGCGGTGGCCTTTGTCCTGTTCGGGGAGGCACCGGGCCTTTTGCAGACCCTCGGCGCGGCGATCGTTCTCTGGGGCGTGTGCCTATACGCCAGGGCGGACCGGAGCGCATAAGCGTTTGCGGATGTAGGAAACGAGAATACTTGGGAGGAGAAGATGGATCGGGAAAATCTGGAAAAGATCAAAAGACTGCGGCATGAGCTTCACGCCCATCCGGAGCTTTCCATGGAGGAGCGGGAGACCAAAAAACGGCTGATGGAGTTTCTGCGGGAGAATACCAAGCTTTTTATAGAAGATCGTGGACATTATTTTTACGCGTACGCGAACGGGAAAAATGAGGAGCTGGAGCCCATCGCCTTCCGGGCGGATATGGACGCGCTTCCGATGGAAGAAAAGGCGGGGCTTCCTTATGGCTCGAAAAATCCCGGCGTCTGCCATAAGTGCGGCCATGACGGACACTGCGCCGCGCTCTGCGGTCTGGCGCTGGAAGCGGACCGCCTCGGCACGGACCGGCCGGTGTATTTTATTTTTCAGCACGGGGAGGAAATCGGCGGCGGAGGAGAGGAATGCGCCGGGCTGATCCGGGAAAAGGGCATCCGCCGGGTGTTCGCCTTTCATAATATGAGCGGCTATCCCGAGGGGCAGGTGCTGGTAAAATCCGGAGTTACCCAGTGCACCTCCAAGGGGCTGACCATTTCTATGGAAGGAACGCCCGCCCATGCGAGCCAGCCGGAGGATGGGAAAAATCCGGCGGCGGCCTTGGCAAAGCTGGCGCTTGCGATCGAGGCGATGGCCGGCGCCCAGCGAGGGGAAGAAAATGCCGGCCAAGGGGAAGAGAATGCCGCCCAAGAGGAGAGCATTGCCGCCCCAGGGGAGAACTCCGGTTTCGGCGGCTTTGTGCTCGCGACCATCGTAGAGCTTTCGGCCGGCGGCCGGAATTTCGGGATCGCGGCGTCAAAGGGCAGCGTTTCCGTAACGCTGCGGGCGGATTATGAGCGGGATCTAAACCGGCTGGAGGAAAGGATCCGCGAAACCGCTCAAAGGCTTGCGAAGCGGTACGGTCTGGCTCTTTCCTTTGAGGAGCAGGATTTTTTCCCGGAGACGGTCAATGACCCGGAGGCGGTTTCATTGGTGCGCCGGGCGGCGGCGTCTCTGAAAATTCCAGTGCGGGAGCTTTCCCAGCCGTTCCGGGCGTCGGAGGATTTCGGGTATTATTTGAAGCAGTGCCCGGGAGCGATCTTTTATATTGGAAACGGGGAGGATCATCCCCAGCTCCATACTGCCGAGTACGATTTTAACGATGGGATCCTGGAAAGAGCGGTAGATTTGTTTTTTGCCCTTCTGCGGGTTTGACAAATGACAAAAAATCCAGTAAAATCCAGAGTGTGTTCAATGGAATCCAAGTGAATTTAAAGGAGATAAAAAATGGCTAAGGACAAAAAGTTGGTGGAAGCGATCACTTCCATGGATGAAGATTTCGCCCAGTGGTACACGGACGTTGTAAAAAAGGCGGAATTATGCGATTATTCCAGTGTGAAAGGCTGCATGGTGATCAAGCCGGACGGCTATGCCCTCTGGGAAAATATCCAGCATGAGCTGGACCGCCGGTTTAAAGAGGTGGGCGTGCGCAATGTTTCCATGCCCATGTTTATTCCGGAAAGCCTCCTTCAGAAGGAGAAGGATCATGTGGAGGGATTTGCCCCGGAGGTTGCCTGGGTGACCCACGGCGGTTTGGAGGAGCTGCAGGAGCGGCTTTGCGTGCGTCCTACCTCCGAGACGTTGTTCTGCGATTTTTATGCCCGGGATATCCAGTCTTACCGGGATCTGCCCAAGGTTTATAACCAGTGGTGCTCCGTGGTCCGGTGGGAGAAGACGACCCGCCCGTTCCTGCGCTCCAGAGAATTCTTGTGGCAGGAGGGCCATACGGCTCATGCCACGGCCGAAGAGGCGGAGGAAAGAACCATCCAGATGTTAAACGTCTATGCGGATTTCTGCGAGGATTTCCTCGCGATCCCGGTGGTGCGCGGCCAGAAAACCGATAAGGAAAAGTTCGCGGGCGCGGAATCGACCTATACGATCGAGGCGTTGATGCATGACGGAAAGGCGCTTCAGTCCGGAACCAGCCACAACTTCGGCGATGGGTTCGCCAAGGCCTTCGGCATCCAGTATTCCGATAAGGACAATCAGTTAAAATATGTACATCAGACCTCCTGGGGACTTTCCACCCGGATCATCGGCGCGATCATCATGGTCCACGGCGACAACGAGGGTCTGGTGCTGCCGCCGAAGCTGGCTCCAGTGCAGGTGGTGATCGTTCCGATCCGCCAGCAGGCCGAGGGCGTGCTCGAGAAAGCCAGAGAATTGGAGAAAACGCTGTCCAATTTCCGCGTGAAGGTGGACGACTCCGATAAGAGCCCGGGCTGGAAATTCAGCGAATCCGAGATGAGAGGAATCCCGGTCCGGATCGAGATCGGACCCAAGGATCTGGAGGCCGGACAGGCCGTTTTGGTGCGCCGGGATACCCATGAGAAGATGACGGTGGCCTTAACGGAGATCGAGGCGAAGATCGGCGAGCTGTTAGAGACGATCCATCATGATATGTACGAGCGGGCCAAGGCCCACAGAGACGCGCATACCTATGACGCCCATAATTTCGCGGAGCTTAAGGAGCTGGCGGATCATAAGCCGGGCTTTATCCGCGCTATGTGGTGCGGCTGCCAGGAATGTGAGGAAAAGTTAAAAGAGGAGGCGGGCGTAACCTCCCGCTGCATGCCCTTTAAGCAGGAGAAGATTGCGGATACCTGCGTTTACTGCGGAAAGCCGGCGGTAAAGATGGTTTACTGGGGCAAGGCATACTAATTTGACGCATACGGCGTCTGCCTTCGGGAAGATTCCGGCCGATGATCCCCCGCTGTCGGGCGGCGACGCAGATTTTTTTGCTTCGTCTCCCGGCAGCGGGGCTTCTGATTTATAGGTTGAGGTGATGGATGTATGACAACAGGGAAAACAAGAGCCGGAAGAAAAGGGCGGGATCTGGCCGTCGGCGGGCTGTTTACGGCGCTGATCGCCGTCGGCGCGTTTATCCAGATCACGATTCCGGTTCAGCCGGTTCCCATGCATGTGACGATGCAGTTCTTTTTTGTAATCCTGTCGGGGCTTCTTTTGGGGGCGAAGCGCTCCCTCCTTTCGGTCTGCACGTATTTAACGCTGGGACTCTGCGGATTTCCCATCTTCGCCTCCGGCGGAGGGCCGGCCTATCTTTTAAAGCCCACCTTCGGCTTTTTAATGGGATTCGCGGCGGCGGGATATCTTTGCGGATGGGTTTACGCCTTAAAACGGCGCGCTTCCTTTTCCTGGCTTTTGTTTTCCGCCTTCTGGGGCCTTTTGGCGGACTATGGCTGCGGGATGCTGTATTTTTACTTCTGCAGCAATTATGTTCTCGGCGTGGAGGTGGGCTGGAGGCTGGTGTTTATCAACTGCTTCCTTTTGACCGTGGGACAGGATTTTGTTCTTTGCGTTCTGGCGGCCATGCTGGCGAAGCGGCTGATCCCGGTTCTGGAAAATCTGTGAAGCGGATGGAAGGGGAAAGAAAGCCGCGGCGCTGGTTTGAAAGCCGTTTTGGAAAATTTTGTTTGGAGAATAACGACGAGGATGGAGATAAAAGTAAGGATTCAGCTGCCCTATGAGGTGGAGTGGGTGATCGGGAAGATCCGGGATGCCGGATATGAGGCCTTTGCCGTAGGCGGCTGCGTGCGGGATACGCTCCTGGGCCGGACGCCGGAGGACTGGGACGTCACCACCTCCGCAAGGCCGGAGGCGGTAAAGGCGATTTTTGAAAGGACGGTCGATACGGGGCTTCAGCATGGGACGGTTACGGTCTTAAAAAACCGGAAGGGCTATGAGGTCACGACCTACCGTATCGACGGCGAGTACCATGACGGACGGCATCCGGATTCGGTGGAATTCACCCCGAATCTGCTGGAGGATTTAAAACGGCGGGATTTTACCATCAACGCCATGGCCTACAGCCATGAAACGGGGATCGTGGATGAATTTGGCGGCATGGAGGATCTGAAGGCGGGGATCGTGCGCTGCGTGGGGCGGCCGGAGGACCGGTTTACGGAGGACGCCCTGCGGCTTCTTCGTGCGCTGCGGTTTTCAGCCCAGCTGGGTTTTGAGATCGAGGAGAGTACTTACGCCGCGATCAAGACCATCGCCCCCAATTTGGCGAAGGTCAGCAAAGAGCGGGTGCAGGCGGAGCTTACGAAGCTCCTTCTTTCCGCCCATCCGGAACGGATCCTCCTTCTTAAAGAGACGGGCTTATCCGCCCAGATCGTGCCGGGATTTGACGCGGTTTTCGCTCCAGCCTTATTTTCCAAGCTCTCCCGGCTTCCGGCGGAAAAGTCTCTGCGCTGGGCCGGTTTCCTCCTCTGCCAAAGCACAAAGCAGGCGGAGGCGGTCTTAAAAGGTTTAAAGATGGACAATGAGACCATTGGAAATGTGAGCAGGATGATAGAAGGGGCGAAGGAAACGCTTCCCCTTGAAAAACCGGCCGTCCGCCGGGCGATGAGCCGGTACACGCCGTACCAGCTTGAAGGCGCATTAAAGCTTAAGGAGCTTATGGGAAGCCCGGACGCCGAGGAAATCCGCAGGTTGCGAGAGGAGATCATACGGGACGGAGACTGCGTCAGCCTAAAGGATCTGGCGGTGAAGGGCCGGGACCTTTTGGAGGCGGGCGTAGAACGGGGGCCCATGGTCGGCGAGATCCTAAATCATCTTTTCGATCTGGTGCTTCTCCATCCGGAGAAGAACGACCGGGAACTTCTTTTAAAGGAGGTCAGGCGGCTGTAAAATTCTCCTCATATTTCCCCTAACCTTTTCATACCCTAGAATGAGCTGAAACAAAGCGCCGCCAGCCCGAAGGGACGGCGGCAGAAGCGGGGATATGGAGGGGATGAGAAGTGAACGACTGGAGCGCGGAGGTTACGGGAACGTATGGGCTGCAGGTGGAGAATCTCAGAAAGGGCCGCGGCGCGTGGATCCTGGAAACGGACGGCGGATTAAAGCTGTTGAAGGAATATAAGGGGAGCGTGAAGCGGCTGGAGTTTGAGGAGCAGGTGCTGGCAGCCGTCAACGGACAAAGCGGCCTCAAGGTGGATCAGTACCAGCGGAATCTGGAGGGCGGTCTGCTTTCCGTGGCGGAGGATGGGACGAAGTATATTGTAAAGGACTGGTTTTCCGACCGGGAATGCAATTTAAAGGACATGCGGGAGGTTCTTTTTGCTGTCCGCCAGACGGCCATGCTCCACCGGCTGTTTCGGAACGTCTGCCATAAGGAGGAGTGGAATCTAAAATCCATGGTGTCGCCGCCTCTTTACGAGGCCATGGAGCGGCATAACCGGGAGTTTAAAAAGGCCCGCGCGTTTATCCGCGGCAAACGGAAAAAAAGTGAATTTGAGCTTTGCGTGATTGCCAGCTATGATGAGTTTTACCAGCAGGCGGCGGAGGCGAAGGAGGGCATGGAGGCGCTGTTTTTAAAAGAGGGGAAGACTCTGCTGGAACAGTATCATGTCTGCCACGGCGACCTGGATCAGCATCATCTCCTTATGGGGGATCCGTATATGGCGGTGACGGAATTCAGCCGGATGCACCTGGGGCTCCAGGTGGAGGATCTTTACCATTTTCTAAGGAAGGTTATGGAAAAGAACGACTGGGACCGGGCCCTGGGACGGGCGATGCTGGAGGCCTATGAACGGGTCCTTCCCTTTGGAAGCCTGGAAAAGAAATGCTTGTATTATCTGTTCCTTTATCCGGAGAAATACTGGAAGCAGATGAACTTTTATTATAACGCCAATAAGGCGTGGATCCCCGCCAGAAACGCGGAGAAGCTTTTGGGCTTAAAGCGGCAGCAGGAAGCGCGGATGCGGTTTGTGAATAGCCTTGTAAACTGAGGGAAAATCAAGTATAATAACATTCAGAAGCATAGGATGCCGAAACCAACGAGGGGAGAAAGAAGCATGAAGGATTATAAGAAGATCTATCAGGAATGGCTGGAGAACCCGTATTTTGACGAGGAGACAAAAAAGGAGCTCCGCGCTCTTGAGGGAAATGAAAAAGAGATTGAGGAGCGGTTCT
>DGYMR06203__coassemble_1396_pt1 | contig 15190 bp, 16 predicted proteins | sample DGYMR06203__metabat2_high_PE_052 | metagenome-assembled genome bin DGYMR06203
CCAGTTATTGTTAAAGGAACGAGCTATACTTTTAGTATTAGTAATACTCAGTATTCGTATTCCTTTGGCGTAAAAGCACTTGACAGCAATGACGTGGCTAGTACGGAGGCATTCAGCAATCCGAAAGGGTTCAATCGTGTAAATGTTGATACCGTTACTGTGAAATATAACACAAATGGAGGAATCCCCAGCCCTCTCGCGACTGTGGTTGTAAAGGTGGGGAATAAAGTGCCGTATCCGGGCGATTTGGTGAAGCCAGGCTATAAATTTATGGGCTGGAGTTATAATCCGAGTACAATGTGGGATTTTGATGATCCGGTTATGACGGACATGACATTAGAAGCAGTTTGGGAACCGATTGAATCGCCTTCAAAAGATACTTCCGTATCCTCAGTCACGGTTGACGGCACCAAGGGAACCATCAGCGGTACAAAGATTTCCGTTGTGCTTCCGCGCGGTTCCAAGATTCCGACAAGCGCGTCTGCGGTCAAGATCACGACTAAAGATGACGGTGCGCTGGTTATGGATTTAAAAACAAATAACAGCGGCAAAACATGGACCTTTACGGTAATGGCAGAAGATGGAACGACGACGGAGGATTATACGATTACCGTAACGGTTAAATCCAGCAGTTCCGGCGGTTCCAGCGGCGGAGGCGGCGGCGCAAGCTCCAGTTCCCGCAGACCTTCTTCAACCTCATCCACGAAAAAGCCCAGCCTTCCGGCTTATGTCGTAAGCGGAACCTGGTCCCAGAATGGTGAGGGACAGTGGAGATTTACGGATGGAAGCGGCACCATTTATAAGGGAAGATGGGCGGCAGTGGAAAATCCATATGCCAACACGGCGCTTGGACAGTCCGGCTATGATTGGTTCCGGTTTGACGCGGATGGAAACATGGTCACTGGCTGGTTCCAGGACAGCGATGGAAATTGGTATTATATGAATCCGAATTCCGACGGCACCAGGGGAAGAATGCTGACCGGCTGGTTCCAGGATGTTGATGGCAGCTGGTATTACTTAAATCCCAACTCCGATGGCACCAGAGGCCGGATGATGACCGGGTGGAACTGGATCAAGGACGGAGACGGCGTAACCCGCTGCTACTATCTGAATCCTAACGCAGATGGAACCAGAGGAAAAATGGCGGTAAATACCACGGTAGAAACTTATACGCTGGACGCGGAGGGCCACTGGATTGTCGATGGAGTCATCCAGACGAGATAAGGCGGAAAGCGGCCAGAACATAAAGACGGCCAGGATCTGGGGAATCCCAGATCCTGGCCGGATTTTTAACCTTAGAATTTATTGGAAGACCGCATAGGAGATCCCCAGGGCCTGGCCGCAGCGGTTGTCAATATCGACGCCGTTGCCTTCAAAGATACAGCCGTCAAAATTCATTTCCGCGATGGTCGGGACGTTTTCTAAAAGTACGGCGGTATCATTTTCCCGGAACTGATTTCCGGTAAAACGGGTATCGCTGTGGCTGTCGCCGGTGGAGTTGTAGTAAAGGCCGGTCCCATTTTTCTCAAAGACACAGTCCAGGGTGTTGACCCAGGTATCCCCATAGCAGAGGACGGCCGTTTTCCAGTTGGTAAAGCGGCAGTCCTGCACCCAGGTACGATTGGCGGCAGAAAGACCAACGCCGGTTCCGTCCCCAAGGAAGTCAATACCGGTAAACTTACTGATCCAGTCTTTTTCGTCCGTTTGAGAACGAATCTGGATCCCGGCAGGAAAAGAAGTGCGCGTTCCATGTTCCTCTGAGCCGGTCAGGTTAAAGGAGCGGCCCCAAAGAACAACCGGTTCCGTATAGGAAACGGCGGGAAGCGTGATATTGACGACGTCTTTCGGCGACGTTTCTTCGGCCAGCCGGTCGATCAGCGCCTGCAGCGCCGCGGAATCGGATAGGTCAGCGTTCTCTGCGCTATAGTGATAGGTTTGGATCGGCGTAATGATGAGATCGATGCCGAGGCGGATCGTGTCGCCGTTTTCCATGGAAAGGGTCCAGATGAACCGGGTCGGGCTGGCGCAGTTTTTGTTGAAGTTAATATAGCTTACCAGCGCGGTCCCGGGAAAGCTCTCTTTCAAGGGCTGAGGCGGAGAAAATTCCGCGTGACTGCTGCTTTCCGCATCCTGCTGAATATGGAGATTGGCGCTTTTTACTTTCTGAAGGAACATTCCGCTGGCGTCGGCGCCCGTATTCTTATGGTTGATATAGAGTCTTAAAGGAAAACGGTAAGATTCCTGTTCGCCGGCATCCTGGAAGATTTCCGTCATGGGATAATAGCGGTCGGTACTGACGTTGGTCAGAATCTGGTAGGTGCCGTCCTGGTCCGTATAGGTTACTTCCCCGATGCCGCTGTAGGTTTTTGGGCGGGTAAGGAGAAAAATTCCTGCGCATACCGTCACGGTGAGGAAAATTCCCAAAGCGATCTTAAGAAATCGCCTAGGGAAATAACGGGGATTCCCAGGATGGATCCGATCGTTGATGCTTTTGGCGCAGCTGGGGCAGAATACCGCTTCATTGGGAAGCGGCACGCCGCAGAAGGGACATTTCTTTTCCATAAAGAGACTGCTTTCTGTATTGTGATAGGCGGATCGGTTCCGCCTTTTTGCTTTCTTGATTCCCGAAGCGTTTACAGCTCGTCCAGCAAGCGCAGCACGTTTTTGTAGCGTCTGGATGGGGTGACCTGGGTGCAGCGGGTGACGATGCGTCCCCAGCGGCCGTCTGCCAGCCGGGTCGATGGATGCTCTCCGGTCAGCATGATATTGATCAGGATCCCCAAAGCATAGATATCGGAGGACGCGTCCGATTGGGACAGGCCGTACTGTTCCGGCGCGGCGAATCCGGCGGTGCCGAGAACCTGGGTATCGGTTTCATGACCGGCCTTGTAAAACCGGGCGGCGTCAAAATCGATCAGGACCGCATCGGAACCGCGAAGCACAATGTTTTCCGGTTTTACATCCCGGTGTACCGCGCCCATGGAATGGAATACCCAGAGCGCGCGGCAGAGCTGTTTTACGATCGTTTTTGTTTCCTCCGGCGTAAACAGGGCGTCCTGCAGAAGAATCCCCATATTGTCGCCCTGGATATATTCCTCCAGCACCAGATTCTTATCGCCGTCGGAAGCAACCTCCAGAGTTTTGGGAAGGTTTGGACATTCATAGCCTAAAAGTTTTCTGTAAACCTCCGCGTTTCCCGTATAGGACCGCAGAATGAACGGCTGTCCGGAGGCGCGGTGCCGGATCAGGGATACGGTGCTGCGTTCGCTTTCTTTCAGAAGCTCCTGGGTTTCAAATTCTTTCTGCAGGGCCTCTGAAAACCATGCATAATAATTCATAAGAAAATCTCCCTTATTTTTGAAATGCCGGATCCGGAAATTACTGCGATTCAAATACCGTCTGGGACGTATCCAAAGGCTGGCCGCAGCGGTTGTCGATATCGATCCGGTTGCCGGAAAACGTACAGCCGCCAAAATCCATGACGACGTCCGCGGGAACTTTATCCAGCAAAACAGCCGTGTCGTTGCCAGTAAAGCGGTTTCCGGTAAAATGAGAATCGCTGGGGCTGACATTGTCGGAATTATAATGCAGGCCGACGCCGTTATTTTCAAACGTGCAGTCCGTGGTATTGACCCACACGTTCCCAAAGCCTAAAATCGCGGTTTTCCAGTTGGAAAAACGGCATTCCTTTGTCCATAACCGGCTGGCGGCTGAGATGGCTACGCCGCTTCCGTCGCCGGTAAAATCAATACCGGTAAAATAACTGATCCAGAAATTGGCATCGTCATCCCTCTGCATCTGGATCCCAGCGGTAAAGGTTGTGCGTTTGCCGTCCTCCTCGGATCCAGTTAGATTGATGGCGCGTCCTCTTAAAAAGATCGGCTCCGTATAGGTGACGGCGGGAAGAAGAACATTGACGGAATCCTCCGGTTCCGTTTCTGCCTCCGCCCAGTCGATCAAGGCTTGGAGGGCCTTGGAATCAGACAGGTCTGTATCCTCCGGACTAAAATTATAGATCGCTGTTTTCTTAATGGTCAGCTCCATGCCCAGACGGATCGTATCCCCGTTTTTCATGGTGAGGGTATAAATAATCTGAGCGGGGGACTCGCTTTCGCGGGTAAAGTCGATCAGGGTTCCCAGCGCCGCGCCGGGGTTGAGCTCCATCGGTTCCGGATCCGTACACTGGATCGGGCTGGGGCTGTCCGGCTGTTCAATATGAACGCTGGCAGATTCCAGCTTTTCCATAAAGGCGTCTGCAGCGTCTTCCCCTGTGTCCTGACGGTTGACATAAAGCCAAAGGGGGAAACGGTAGCGCTCCTCCGTACCGGCGACGGTTTCAAATTCCGCCAGAGGCGAGTAACGCTGGTCGATGAGATAGTGAAGGAGAAGCTGATAGGAACCTTCCTTATCCGTATAGGTAACGGAGCCCATCCCTTCATAGGTTTTTGGGCGGGAATACAGAAAGAATACGGCCAGGACGGCTGCCGCCAGGAAAACCGGAAGGATCCATTTTAAAATTTTGGCCGCCGTCGGGTGAGGCTTCTTGGCCGGATCCCTTTGATTGACACTTTTGGCGCACCGGGGACAGAAAGCTGCTTCCTCGGGAAGCAATTCACCGCAAAAGGGACACTTCTTTTCCATAGAATGAAATTCTCCTGTCTTTCTTTATAGTCCCATTGACCGATAGCCGGAATGTGGACTCGTTGAATATTATATACAATCCGGGGAGAAAAAGGAAGAGGGGAGAGCAGGAAAGTTTCCCACGGCACTATGCAGCCAGCATATTGGAATTTCTTGAAAAATTGTATAGAATAGAGGCATCGGAATGACGGGGGTGGGTATTACGGATAAAAAGAAAAGAAATACGGACAATCTATGCAGGGAGCTGATGGAAGAGCCGGATATTGATACCTATATTAAGAAAAATCAGCCCTTTTTCGCGGACAGCAGTATTTCCGATCTTTTGACAGAGTTTTACAAGCGTCAAAAGATCTCCAAGGCGGAGCTTTCCAGAAGGGCCGGTATGAGCGAGGTGTATCTGCACCAGCTGTTTTCCGGACGGCGGAAGCCTTCGCGGGACAAGCTTTTGTGCCTGTGCGTCGGCATGGAGCTGACGATCGAGGAAACCCAGAAGCTTTTAAGGCTGGCGGCCTTCGGTGAGCTTTATCCGAGGATTAAGCGGGAGGCGATCATCTATCACGGCATCGCCATCATACGCCGTTAAATGAAATCAATGATAAGCTGTTTAAAGAAGGGGAGAAGGCCTTGTGCTGAGCGCGGGCCGTCTCCTCTTTCTTTGTACGGCTGCTTTCCTGGGCTGACGTTTCTGCGGGGAAGGGGGATTGTTTTTTCTGAGATGGATGCTATAATAAGCCTAAAAAATAAAAGGGCGGTATCGATATGGCCAAAGGGAAAGCGGAAAAAGAAAAGAGCGCGGGAAAAACAAACGTGATGCGTCTGCTGGACGCTGCGAAGATTCCATATGAGGCGAAAACCTACCCGGTGGATGAAGCGGATCTGTCGGGGAGCCATGCGGCGGATCTGATGGGCGTGGATCACGGCAGCATGTTTAAAACGCTGGTATTAAAGGGGGAACGGACCGGGTACCTGGTCTGCTGTATTCCGGTGGACGACGAGGTGGATCTAAAAAAAGCGGCGAAAGCGGCCGGAGACAAAAAAGCAGAGATGCTTCCCATGAAGGAGCTTTTGCCGGTGACTGGATATATTCGGGGCGGCTGCTCGCCGGTGGGGATGAAAAAGAAGTTTCCCACCTGGATCGATGAAACGGCCTTAAATTATGAGCGGATCGCGGTCAGCGCGGGAATGCGGGGCGTCCAGGTGATTCTGGAGCCGAAAGCGCTGGCGGACTATGTGGGAGCGGTGTTTACGGATCTGAAGGAGCGGCGGGAAGGATAAACGCCGCGAAAAGCAAAAGTGCCGCCGGGCGCAGAAGAGCAGTAGGAGCAGGACGGATTATGGAATTTTTATTGCTGGGATTATTTGGAGCCGGGCTTTTGGCCTGCGTGTTTACCGACACGTCCATTGTCGCCGCAATGGTCTTTGGCTGGTGCCTTTTTTTCGGATACGGTCTTTGGAAAGGAAAGAGCCTGCGGGAAATGGCGGGGTTTTCTCTGCAGGGGATCCGCACGGTGCGGAATATCCTGATCACGTTCCTTTTGATCGGGATTCTAACGGCGGTTTGGAGGGCCAGCGGCTCGATCGCGTACATTGTGTATCACGCCGCATCCTTCTGCGCGCCTTCGGTGATGGTGCTGGCGTCGTTCCTGCTTTGCAGCCTGATCTCTTTCTTGACGGGAACGGCCTTTGGAAGCGCGGCGACCATCGGAGTGATCTGCATGACCATGGCCGCAAGCTTGGGGGTGCCTCCGCTTTATACGGGCGGCGCTGTTTTGGCCGGCGTGTTTTTCGGCGACCGCTGTTCGCCGGTTTCCACCAGCGCCCTTCTAGTCAGTGAACTGACAAAGACGGATCTATATTCCAATATTTCCGCCATGGTGAAAACGGCTCTGGCGCCGTTTTTGATTTCCTGTGTTCTTTACTGGCTCTTAGGATTAAGCGCGGGGGACGGCGGAGTCTCCGGCGGAGCGCAGGCGGTTTTTGAAGAATCCTACCAGCTGTCGGCCCTTACGCTTCTGCCGGTGGCGGCTGTCCTTGTTTTGTCATTGCTGCGGGTGAATGTAAAATATACGCTGGCGGTAAGCTCTTTTCTGGGAATTTTGATCAGCGTGTTCCTCCAGGAGGTTTCCTGGACAACGCTTCCCGCCCTCTGCGTATTCGGGTTCCATCCGGAGGATCCGGCATTGGCCGTCTTTATGGACGGGGGCGGTATCGTTTCCATGGCGCGGGTATTTTTTATCGTTTGTATTTCCTCCTGCTATTCCGGAATGTTCCAGGGAACCGGATTCTTAGACGGAATGCAGGATGGCTTTCAAAAGCTGGGCAAAAAAATCACGCCGTTCGGGGCGATCCTTACGGCGTCAGTGCTTTCCTCCGCGGTGAGCTGCAACCAGACTTTGGCCATTATGCTGACGCACCAGCTATGCGGCCAGATTGAAATGAGCCCGAAGGAGCGGGCGGTCAGCCTGGAAAATTCGGCGGTTGTCATTGCGCCCTTGATCCCCTGGTCCATTGCCGGGGCGGTTCCGTTGGCTTCCGTCGGCGCGCCTCTTTCCAGCATTGCGCTGGCCTTTTATCTGTATCTGATTCCGATCTGGTATTTTTTCGCGGGTCGAAGATCCGGAAGATAAAATAATGTCAAGGAAAAGAAGGACCATGGCGCGGGAAACGCCAAAGTCCTTCTTTTGCGCTTATAGAGAAAAAACAAACGAAGATGCCACCGGCACCTCCGTCTGTTTTTTCCAAATGAGAATTTAAGTTTCTTTTTTACTGCTCTTTCTGAACCTCGGCCATCTTCATCGCGCGGACCTTTGTGGAAAGGCCGTAGAGATTGATGAAGCCGGTGGCGTCATGGTGGTCGTAAAGGTCACCGGTGGTGAAGGAAGCGATGCTCTCGTTATAGAGAGAGTAGGGAGAAGTGGTTCCCTGCTTGATGATGTTGCCTTTGTAAAGCTTCATTTTGCACTCGCCGGTCACATATTTCTGCGTGGATTCTACGAACGCCTGCAGAGCCTCCCGCAGCGGGCTGAACCATTTTGCGGAGTAGACCACGTCGGCAAATTCGTTGTCCACGTTCTTTTTGTATTTCAAGGTTTCCTTATCCAGGATCAGCTCCTCCAGCTGCTTGTGGGCTTCCATAAGGATCGTTCCGCCGGGGGTCTCATAAACGCCGCGGGACTTCATGCCCACCATCCGGTTTTCTACGATGTCGGTGATGCCGATGCCGTGCTTTCCGCCCAGTTCATTTAATTTTTCCAAAAGAGCGGAAAATTTCATCTTTTCGCCGTTTAACGCAACCGGCTTTCCGGCTTCAAAGGTGATGGAAAGCTCTACGTCTTCATCGGGCGCTTTTTCCGGAGTCACGCCAAGAACCAGCATATGATCGTAGTTGGGAGCCTGGGCCGGATCCTCTAATTCCAGACCCTCATGGCTGATATGCCAGATGTTGCGGTCGCGGCTGTAGCTGTTGTCTGCCTTGAAGGGAAGATCGATATGGTGAGCCGCGCAGTATTCCAGCTCTTCCTCACGGGACTGGATGCTCCAGGTCCGCCAGGGAGCGATGATCTTCATATCCGGAGCCAGAGCCTTGATGCCTAACTCGAAGCGCACCTGATCGTTGCCTTTTCCCGTTGCGCCGTGGCAGATGGCGACAGCGCCTTCCTTCTTCGCGATATCCACCAGGATTTTCGCCATTAAGGGCCGGGCCATGGCGGTTCCAAGAAGGTAGTTGTTTTCATAAGTGGCGTTTGCCATCAGGCAGGGAGCGATATACTCGTCGCAGAATTCGTCGGTCGCGTGTTCGATGTATAATTTAGAAGCGCCGCAGTATTTAGCACGCTCTTCCAAGCCGTCCAGCTCGTTTCCCTGTCCCACGTCGATGCAGACGCAGATTACTTCATAATCATAATTTTCTTTCAGCCACGGAATTAAAACCGTTGTGTCCAGTCCGCCGGAATAGGCAAGAATTACTTTCTCTTTCATGATCTCGATCCTCCGCATTCATTTAAGAAATTCTGTATTGATTTCGTTATTGCCTCATAAATATACATCCATATTCAAGAAAAGTCAAGATAAAAATGCATAATATTCAAAAATAATGCATATTAAGCATTGCGAAAAAGTTTTTGACCCAGGACTGGATTAATGCTATGATGTAGATATTACAAAAGATGCGAATGAGTGGAGATGGAAAAACAATGAATTGGAAGAGGGAATTCGCGCGCGGGCTGAAGGACGGCCTGCCCATTGGCCTGGGATATGTCCCGGTCGCTTTTACCTTTGGCTTTTTGGCCGTTTCCGGAGGGCTTCCGGTCTGGGTCGCCTGCCTGATCTCTTTTTCCAATTTGACGAGCGCTGGGCAATTTGCCGGGATGAATCTGATTTTTGCCGGATCGGGGTATTTCGAGGTCGCTCTGACCACGTTTGTGATCAATCTCCGATACATGCTGATGTCGCTGTCTCTGACCCAGAGGATCGAACGGTCCATGGGAACCATAAAACGGATGCTTGCCGGCTTCGCGGTGACGGACGAGATCTTTGTCGTCGCTTCGCTGAATCCTGGGACGCTGAAGGCGCCTTACTGGTTTGGGCTGATCGCGCTCCCCATTGCCGGATGGAATCTGGGAACCTTTATGGGAGCGGCGATATCGGATCTTCTGCCGCTGGCGCTTCAAAACGCCATGGGCATCGCCTTGTACGGCATGTTTATCGCGTTGATCGTGCCGGCTTCCCGGGAATCGGTTTCTATCTTGATCATCGTTCTGATCGCCGTAGCGGTAAATTGCGCGCTGCAGTTTATTCCGGCATTTTCCTTTATTTCCTCCGGCTTCCGGATTATTTTGGCTACATTTGCCGGAGCCGGCGCTGGAGCCCTCCTGTTCCCGAAGGAAGAAGAGGATTATGTAAAAAGGGAGGCGGTTTAAATGGAGATGCGTCGGGTATTGATCTGTGTAGCGCTGATGGCGATCGTTACTTATATCCCAAGAGTTTTGCCGCTGACGCTGTTTCGTAAGCCGATCCGGTCAAAATATATTCGTTCGTTTCTGGATTATACGCCCTATGCGGTTCTTGGGGCCATGACTTTCCCGGATGTGTTTTTTTCGACGGGAAGCCTGGCGTCGGCGGCGCTGGGAACGGCGGCTGCCTTATATCTCAGCTACAAAGGAAAAGGCCTGGTAACCGTGGCCTGCGCCGCGATCCTTGTGGTTTACCTGGCGGAGCTTTTATAAGGCAGGGTTCTGTAAAGGAAACGATCGGAAGCCATGCAGAGATAATCTGCAGAAAGGCAATCGGTATAAAATAGTCTATAGAAATAGCCCATATAAAAATAATGAAGAGAGGATGGAGATCGCATGGAACAGTGGAAAGCATATCTGGAGGCGCTTTCTTCCAAGGCGCCGGTTCCGGGAGGCGGAGGCGCGTCCGCAGTCTGCGGCGCCCTGGGTGTGGCTCTGGGAGAAATGGTTGGGAATCTGACCGTAGGAAAAAAGAAATACGCCCAATGGGAGCCGGAAGTGAAGGAATGTCTTTTGCGGCTTGAGGCGGCCAGAGGACAGTTTATGGAGCTTTCCGATGAGGACGCCCGGGTATTCGAGCCGCTGTCGAAGGCCTATGGAATCAAGGCGGAGACAGAGGAGGAAAAGGCGAAAAAGGCAGAATACATGGAGGAATGCTTAAACGCGGCCGCCCAGGTTCCGCTTAAGATCATGGAGCTTTGCGGAACGGTGATGGAGGATCTGGAATTTCTTGCCGTGAAGGGGAGCCGCCTGGCGGTCAGCGACGCGGGAGTCGGGATCCAGTTTATTAAGGCGGCGCTTCTGGGCGCGGTTATGAACGTGTATATTAATACGAAGATGATGAAGAACCGGGAACAGGCGGAGGCGCTGGACCGGCAGGCGGAAACGCTGGTTCGGGAAAAAACGGTTCAGGCGGACCGGATTTATGAAATTGTATTGGAGGCGGTGAAGGGATGATCTTATTAAAAGGCGCTGAGGTTTCGTCAAAGATAAAGACCGAGGTTTTGGCGGCTGTGTCCGCCATGGAAGGACATGTTCCCACGGCGGCCATTGTCCGCGTAGGGGAGCGGCCCGACGATGTTTCCTATGAAAAAAACGCGATGAAAAAGATCGCGGCTTTTGGAATGGAGGCCAGATCGTACGTATTCCCGGAGGATATTTCCCAGCAGGAGTTTGAAGAGAAATTCCGGGCGATCAATCAGGATCCCCAAATCGACGGAATCCTTTTGTTCCGGCCGCTGCCCGCGCAGATCGACGGACGGCTTCCGGAGCGGCTGATCGATCCGAAAAAGGATTTGGACGGGATTAGCCCGATCAACTCGGCGAAGATTTTCGCGGGAGAAGAGGACGGCTTTGCGCCATGTACGGCGGAAGCGGTCATGGAGATCTTAAAGGGATATGAGATCCCGCTGGAAGGCAAGCGGGCCGTTATCGTGGGCCGCAGCATGGTGGTAGGCCGTCCGTTGGCGATGCTGCTTTTAAAAGCCAATGCTACGGTGACCGTCTGCCATACGCGGACAAAGGATTTAAAGGCTGTCTGCCGGGAGGCGGATATTCTGGTGGCCGCCGCGGGAAAAGCCGGAATGATCACGGCGGAGTTTGCGGCGCCCGGAGCAGTTGTGATCGACGTAGGCATCAATGTGGATGAGAACGGGAAGCTTTGCGGCGATGTGAAGTGGGAAGGAATTGAAGAGGTCGCTTCGGCGGCGACCCCGGTTCCCGGCGGTGTCGGCTCCGTGACCACGGCGGTGCTGGCGAAGCATCTTTGCCAGGCGGCGCAGAGAAAATAAGCGTATAGAAACCTTCCGGAAATGGGATACTAAGGAAAACTCATTTCCGGGAGGTTTGTCTATGTTTGGAGTTTTTGTGGCGCTGGTTTCGGGCGCGTTAATGAGCCTGCAGGGCGTTTTTAATACGGAAGTAACGAAACAGAGCAGTATCTGGGCGGCGGCGGGCTGGGTACAGCTGACCGCGTTTGCGACCTGCCTGCTTTTCTACTTTTTCTCGGGCCGGGGCGAGATTATGGGGATGTTTTCCATCGACAGAAAATATATGCTGCTTGGGGGAGTGATGGGAGCCTTTATCACCTGGACGGTCGTGAAAAGCATGGATGGTCTGGGACCGGCCCGGGCGACGCTCTTGATCGTCGTAACGCAGATCTTGGTTTCTTACCTGGTGGAGCTTTTCGGCCTGTTCGGAGTGGAAAAGGCGGGATTTGAATGGAAAAAGCTTCTGGGAGCGGTGCTGGCGATTGCGGGAATCGTCGTGTTCCGCATGGAATGACGGAGGAAAAATTTTTGTAAAAAACGCGGTCATATTTCTGTTTTGGGACTTGTTTTTACCCCCATGTTTGGATAGAATAGAAGCAGGCAGAACAATCCTCTTCCGGCTTTTTAGGAGGAGGAGCGAATGAAGGAATATTGGAAAAAGTATTGGAAAATCGCGGCGGCTGCGGTGTTTTTGACCGCAGCCGGCGTTGTATTCTGGCTGTCGGGGGAAATGGGAGGCGAACCGCTTCCGGCGGTTTCCAGTGAGACGGCTGGAAGCGCGGTCCTTGAAGGTACGGTTCATGATGGCGCGGCTTCTGAGAACCCGGCTTCTGAGAATCCGATGCTTGGAAGTTCAGCTTACGAAGACGCGTCCCTGGAGGGGACGAAGAAAGCGGCTGCGGTTTCTGAGACAGAGGCGATGGATCCCGCTTTTGTGGTGCATGTCTGCGGGGAGGTTGCCAACCCGGGGATTTATGAGCTTCCGGCGGGCAGCCGGATCTATGAGGCGGTAAAAGCGGCGGGAGGCTTTACGGAAAACGCGGCGGAGGAATCTGTAAATCTGGCGTCTCCCATTGAGGATGGCGTTCAGATCCGGATCTACAGCAAGGAAGAAGCGGAAACATTGGCGGCGGGCGCCGCGCCCTTTGATGGGTTTGAAGCGTCCGGCGAGGGGAAAGAACCGGTTGTGAACCTAAATACGGCGACTAAGGAGGAGTTAATGACCTTAAGCGGGATCGGCGAGTCGCGGGCGGAGGATATTATCCGTTATCGGGAGGAGAACGGCGGGTTTCAGAACATTGAGGATATTATGAAGGTGTCCGGGATCAAGGACGCCGCATTTCAGAAGATAAAGGACAGAATAACAGTTTAGCGGGAGGAAGGAAATGGCGAAGGTTCTGGTTGTTGATGATGAAAAATTAATTGTGAAGGGGATCCGGTTCAGCCTTGAGCAGGATGGAATGGACGTGGACTGCGCCTATGACGGAGACGAAGCCATCGCCAAGGCGAAGGAGACGGAATACGACGTGGTGCTTTTGGACGTAATGCTGCCAGGACATGACGGCCTTGAGGTCTGCCAGGCGATCCGGGAGTTTTCTGAGATGCCGATCATTATGCTGACGGCCAAGGGCGGGGATATGGATAAGATCCTCGGGCTGGAGTACGGCGCGGACGATTATATTACAAAGCCCTTTAATATCCTGGAGGTGAAGGCTAGGATCAAGGCGATCATGCGCCGCAATTCCAGAAAAAACAAAAAGAACACCAGGCAGAATACGGGGATGGTGACCGCTGGAGACTTAAGACTGGACCGGGAGGGACGGCGCGTATTCATCAAAGACCGGGAAATCAACCTGACCGCTAAGGAATTTGACCTGTTAGAGCTTTTAGTGACAAATCCCAATAAGGTGTACAGCCGGGAGGCTCTTTTGGGATATGTTTGGGGAAATAAGGCGATGGATTCCGGGGATGTACGGACGGTGGACGTCCATGTGCGCCGTCTTAGGGAAAAGATCGAGCCCAGTCCCAGCGATCCCAAGTACGTTCATACCAAGTGGGGCGTCGGCTATTATTTCAGAGCTTGATGCTCCTGTGGGATGTCCACTGTAGAAAGACATTCCGCCAAGCAGAAGGGAAATGTCCGGAATATATAGACATTTCTACGGAAAGTAGAGTGCGTGTCCGGCGTAGAAAGACATTAAGACAAGAAGGAAGGAATCGAAAACATGGAAGAGATCAACTACCAGATCCGGCCGGTAAGGCCTTCGGATCTTGCCGCGGTTACAGAAGTAGAGGCCGTATGCTTTCCGGCGGCGGAAGCGGCGCCGGAGGAATCGTTTCAGTCCAGGATTGAGGCGTTCCCGGATTGCTTTTTTGTCGCGGAGAAGGATGGGAAAATTATTGGCTTTATCAATGGATGCGCGACCGATGAACGGACGATCCGGGATGAAATGTTTGAGGACAGCAGCTTACATAAACCGGACGGGATTTACCAGAGCATTTTTGGGCTGGACGTGATCCCGGAATACCGGCGGCACGGCGTTGCGGCGGATCTGATGGAGCATCTGATCGAGGACGCCAGAACGCGGGGACGCCGCGGGCTGATCCTTACCTGCAAGGACCGGCTGATCCATTATTACGAGAAGTTCGGTTATCGGAATCTGGGCGTATCGGCTTCCGTGCACGGAGGGGCCGTCTGGTATGATATGCTGCTGGAGTTTTAAGGCGGCAGACGGGAAAAGAACGGATGCAGGAATAACAGATGAGAGAATCACCGGGGCCGCTTTTTTAAGCGGCCGTCCGTGTATATAGGGAGAAGCGGATGAAGATTACGATCGTGGCGGTGGGAAAGATCAAGGAGAAGTTTTTCCAGGACGCCATCGGGGAATACTCGAAACGGCTGAGCCGCTACTGCCGTTTGGAGATCGTCCAGACTGCGGATGAGAAAACGCCGGAGGGCGCCAGCGCGGCATTGGAGGAGCAGATCAAGGATCGGGAAGGGGAGCGGATCCTCTCAGCGATCAAAGAGGACAGCTTTGTGATCGCGCTGGCGATCGACGGAAAGGCGCCGGATTCGGTGGAGCTTGCCAAACAGATCGAAAAATGGCAGGTTGGCGGCCGGGACCATTTGGTTTTCGTTATCGGCGGTTCCCTTGGGCTGTCGAAACGCGTATTGGACCGGGCGGATTACCGGCTGAGCTTTTCTAAGATGACCTTTCCTCACCAGCTGATGCGGGTGATCCTTTTGGAACAGATTTACAGGAGCTTCCGGATTATTCACGGGGAGCCGTACCATAAATAAAGCTGTATCTTATAAAACGGTGTTTTTAAAACGGTATCATAAATAAGCGTATCGTTTGGAGGTGCACATGGGGAAAAAATTTCTGAAGCTGGCGCTTCTGCAGCTTTTTGCGGGAGACAGCTTAAAAGAGCAGCTGGAGAAGGGAAAAGAAGCCTGCCGGAGAGCGAAGGAGATGGGGGCGGATCTGGCGCTGTTTCCGGAAATGTGGAGCAATGGATACCAGATTCCCCAAGAGGCGGAGGTGTTGGAAAAACAGGCGATTTCCGCCGACAGTGAATTTATCCGTGAATTTGCCGCGTTGGCGGCGGAGCTTGAGATGGCCATTGGAATCACTTTTTTGGAAACACACCAGCCCAAGCCGCTCAACTCCATGCTCTTGTTTGACAGAAAGGGAAAGGCCGTGCTTCATTACTCCGAGGTTCACATCTGCGCCTTTGATCTGGAAAAGATGCTTTCCGCTGGGGATG
>DGYMR06203__coassemble_1403_pt1 | contig 15122 bp, 12 predicted proteins | sample DGYMR06203__metabat2_high_PE_052 | metagenome-assembled genome bin DGYMR06203
TTTCAGGGTTTTACATACTGTTCAGTTTTCAAGGTCCTTCGCTGCTGACTCCTCCGGTCGCTCCCGGTCTCAGCGGCAACTCTGATACTTTATCATATCTTCGGCCGTTTGTCAACAACTTTTTTTATTTGTTTTCAACCGCTCTTTCAGCAGGCCGAAAACCTTTTCATCAATAAGCCCTGTTGAAACAAGAGCTCCAATGTGTCTCTCACATTGGAGCTTAACTATATCACGGATCTTGAGTATTGTCAAGGGAATTTGTAGCATTTTTTTGAACAATTTTTCCGCTTTATTCTTCGGCACAAGATATACCGTTTTTCCTTGAATTTCTCTATATTTTGTGGTTCGCCTTCTTCCGTGCGATTCTGGCCGCAGCCTTAAATGGCAGAAAATTGCGTATGATTTTCATACAATTCCAAGGGAAAGCAGGCCAAGCACCAAATAAGAAAGCAGATTGTTTTCATAAAGCCAGGAAAGCCACGGGCTTATATCCACCTGACTCATAATCTGGCCTCCAAGTCCGGTTCCGGAGGCCAGCGTAAGGATCATGCATCCAATCCAGACAAACACCAGTCCCTCAAGTCCTCCAAGCACCGCGCCCGCAATCTGATTCAATCCCGAAAGGATCGGAAGCTTCGCGATCAGATCCAGCCAGAACACCAAAACCCGCAGGAGAATAAAAATTGCCAGGAACAAAACCACAAATACCAGGATTCGCAGCATAATATCCGCCAAATAGCTTCCAACATAGTCCTGGAGCGCTTCCGCCCCCAGGCTTCCATAATCCTCCGCTGTTTTGTTTTCAGAAAGAAGCCGCTTGATCTGCTCCGGAAGCTCCAGGCCCTCGATCGCCAGCCCTTCGTCCGACGGCTCGTCCGGTTCCCCTTCCAACTGAGTAAAACCGGCCGTCTGCTCAATTCCGGCTTTCATGCTCTCATAAAGTCCCGTATTATTTTTGATCCAGTCCGTCGCATACGGCATAACGGCCCAAACCACCAGCAGCGCGGCGGCAAGGGAAGCCAGCGATACCGCCAGCCGGATAAACCCTCTGTAATGGCCGTATAAAACCATGCCGATCAAATATACGGTCACCGCTGTCTCCAGCCAATGGCTGGATAACGCCGAAACAATTTCCATTCTGTCCTTCCCTTCGTGCTCCTTACTTTAATACAAACCGCCGGATCGCAGCCGCCACCCCGGCTTCCTCATTCGACAAGGTCACATATTCCGCCGCTTCTTTTACCGCCGGTACGCCGTTCGCCATCGCTACGCCAAGGCCCGCCTGCCGGATCATCGACAGGTCGTTCTCCCCGTCGCCGAACGCCATTGTGGATTCGCGGGCGATCCCCAAAAAATCTGCCAGCCGGATCAGGGCCCCGCCTTTATCCGCTCCTGCCGCGTTAATTTCCAGGTTGCAGGAGAGGGATGAAGATACAATAAGCTCCGGCATCTGCCCCAGGCGTTCCCGCATCCGCTCCCTTGCGTCCTGATCTCGGAAAAACATATTGATCTTATCCACATAGGAAGCATTTTCCTGGATCCACGCAATATGGTCGGGAACTGCCTGTCTGGCGCTCATAAGAAGCCGGACCAACGCTTCCGACTGGATAAACTGCGGAAATCTTCCATAAAAACATTCTGACGTATAGCCAACGCCGTCAACATACGCGTCATACATTACGTCATCGCCGCAGTCCCGCGCCATCGTCATAACCTGGACCGCCAGCCCGGCGGGCAGCCTGCATGAGCTTATAACCCGGTTTTCCTTTAAATCCGCCACCACGGCTCCGTTTACCGTTATCCCATATCGGACGCCCGGCAGCGCCTTCAATTCCTTCGGAACTCCCTGGACCGTCCGCCCCGTCGCGGGAACGATTTCGATCCCTTTTGCCGCGCACGCTTCTAGTGCCCGCAGGTTTTCCTCGGGGATCCGCTTTTCATCATCTACCAGCGTCCCGTCCATATCAACAGCAATCAGCTTAATTTCTTTATACGCGCCTCTTTTATCTGCAATTCCTTTATCCGTAATTTCCTTATCTGCGATTTTCATATCTGCAATTTTCATATCCGCAATTTCCATATCCGCAATTTTCATATCCGCGTTTTCCACCGTCCGCATCTTCCGTCAGAAAGGGGGAGCTTGCAGGCTCCCCTTTTTCTTTAGTCAAAGAAATTATTTTCATGAAGGATCAAATATCCGTCCTTATCGTATTTGGGCGAAAACAGGCCGGTGATCTTTCTTCCAAACGAAGGCTTCTCCGCCTTGTCCGCTGCTTCCTCGATCAGATCCACCGCGTTCCTCTTCGTAAGCGGGACGCCATCCTCTTCCATCATTTCGATCCGCTCATAAAGCGCCAGAAGGCTTTTTCCCGTTATGCTGCAGTCGATCTCGGAAGCATATTTGCAGGCGTACTGGGCGAATTCGTCAAGATCCATTTCCGTCTCGTCGTCGTAATCGTCTGCGGCAAAGCTGGCAGCCTCCTCTTTGAGAACCTCCGGCTTCGGAGCCGGTTTCCGGCTCGCCTCTGCGGCCGGCCGCTCATCGTATTCCGGTTCCTCATACGCCGGTTCCTCGTCGTACACCTCTTTTTCCTTTTTCTTTCTGCCGAACAATCCCAGCTTTTTCTTCGCCGGCGCTTTCTCCCGGAAATCGTCCTCCCGGCCGTCATATTCGCTTTCCTCGCCGCCTTCTTCCCAAGCGTCCGGATCCTGCGGCTCCTCTTGCGGTTCTTCCTTCCGCTTTCCAGGCCGAACTTCCGTCCGGGCAAGCTTTTCCTGGGCGGCCGTCTGCTTCATGAGCGCGTCCTCAACAGCCGTATCCGTCTCGGTCCGCTCCTCCGGCACTTCCTTAACTACCACCGGCTCCTGATCCGTGCCAATGTACTGGAACTTGCTTGCCAAAGAGGTATTATGTCCATGAAGATACTCCATATGCTCCGGCGTATCGATCAGAACCACGATCATGCCGGACTGGTCTTTTTCCATCAGATCGTCCAGCTCGTTCTGAACCGCTGTCGTCAATCCGGCCGCATGCTCGATCACAAGATCTTTCCCCTCCAGCTTCGCGGCAACGGCGCTGATCCCCAGCTTGTTCAGCTTCTCGCTGCTGATCTTCGCCACCGGATTTTTGCTGCCCAGCTCCTTGTGGATCCGCTTCAGCGCGCGGACGGCAGCCGATAAACCTTCTTCCTCTGTTTTCGCCTCGATCATCAGATGATTCGTCTCCGGAAGCTCTTCAAATTCCAGATCATCCTCTTCCGGAGCAGGGATATTCCTCACCTGTCCGCGCAGCGCCCGCTCCCGGTCGATCTCCGCCTGCTTCTTGGCACGCCGCTCTTCTTCCGCCTTGCGAGCGGCTTCCCGCTCCTCTTCTACGCGGCGCAGCGCCTCTTCTTCCATTTCCTCGCGCTCCTTGGCCGCGCGGATCGCCGCCCGCTGGCGTTCAATCTCCCGTTCCTCCTCAGCGCTTACTTCTTCCTCCGCTTCGGTTCCCTCTATTTCAGCTTCCTCAGCTTCGGCTTCTGCCGCTTCCTGCTGCGCGGCCTCCTTGGCGGCTTCCCGCTCCGCGGCGGCATCCAGCACACGCTTCGTCGGCTTGATCTCTTTAATCTGCTTAATATCGTCCAGCATACGGGTCGTATCTGCTTCGTCATCCTCTTCGATATTGGCCGTATGCATATCTTCCTCCGAAATCCGGGACATCTCCCGCGCCAGCTTCTGCGTCTGCGCGTCCTCATGGAGCCGCACAACCACATCATCCTCCACCGGCGCCACCGGAGCCTGCGGCCGTTTTGGCCTCAGCGGCTTTTGGGATTCCTCATAGTCTTCGGAAGACGCGCCGCTGTATTCCTCTTCGACAGCCCGCAGCTTCGCCTCGTATTTATCCCGGTTCTCCACCAAGTCCATCTGATACTTATTTAAAGGCTCATACTGCAGCTTTAAATCCATGGCCTTGTCTACATATTTTCCCAGTCCGAACAGCAGCATGATCCGGTCGCAGACACCGACGCACTCCTTGCCCATTCCGGCCTGGTGATACAGCTCCGCCAGCTCATACAGCCACTTTTCATCCACCTCTGTGGAGGTATAGGTTTCCAGCGCCCGGATCAGCTGATCCACCGGAGCGTTTTTCGCCTTTAAGATCAGGTACCGCAGCAGATACTGGCGCGGATCATCCTGGGCCAGATCGCAAAACTCCCGGTAATACGCCTCCGCCTCCGAAACGCTGCCTTCCCGCAGCGCCAGATCCGCCAGCTTGTAAAGAAGCCGTTTCCCGATCGGTGCCCGCTCGAACGCCAAAAGGAGGATGTCCTTCGCCTCCTGGTATTCTTTGTTTTTCTCGTAAATCTGAGCGATCATGGAAAGCAGGCTCGCGTTCCTTACCCGGTGCCAGTCGATGGTATCCGCAATCTTCATTGCCGTTTCGTAGTCTCCGCGGTTCACCAGCTTTTTAATCTGCTCCACCTTAATATTAAACTCGTACTTATCCATTTCTTTTGAATCTCCTAATACGCGCCTACAATTCTACCCGGCCCTCCAAAGCTCTGAGGAGCGTCACCTCGTCGATATATTCCAGGTCCCCTCCGACCGGAACTCCGCTGGCGATCCGCGTAACCTTAATGCCTGTAGGTTTAATCAGCTTACTGATATACATGGCCGTCGTTTCTCCCTCAAGGCTGGAATTGGTGGCGATAATGACTTCCTTGACATCCTTTTGAAGACGGGTCATCAGCTCCTTCAGCTTGATATCCCCGGGGCCGATTCCCAGCATGGGAGAAATCGCTCCGTGGAGCACATGATAAACGCCCTCATATTTTCCGGTCTTTTCATACGCCGCCAAATCCCTCGGATTCTCTACCACCATGATCTGGCTGTGATCCCGGGACGGGCTCTTGCAGATCGGGCAAAGCTCCTGATCCGTCAGCGTAAAGCACTCCCTGCAGTATCGGACGTTATGCTTCGCGTCCTTGATGGCGGCGGACAAACGGTCCGCCTGCTCCTCCGGCATGTTGATAATATGAAAAGCAAGTCTCTGGGCTGTTTTGTTTCCAATTCCCGGAAGCTTTGACAGCTCTTCGATCAGTTTTGATATTTGGCTGCTGTAATAATCCATAATTAGAACGGAAGTCCTCCCAGACCGCCAAGGCCTCCCAAGCCGCCGGTCAGCTCCGACATCATCGCGGCGGAATCCTCTTCCATTTTATGGAAGGCTTCGTTCGCGGCCGCTACGATCAGATCCTCCAGCATCTCCACGTCATCCGGATCCACAGCCTCCGGGGAAAGCTTTACGGAAACAACCTCCTTCTTTCCGGAAACCGTTACCGTTACGGCTCCGCCGCCTGCGGCTGCCGTGTACTCCTTCTCCTCCAGCTCTTTTGTCTTTTCCTCCATCTGACGCTGCATTCTCTGCGCCTGCTTCATAAGATTCGTCATATTTCCGGGCATTCCGCCCGGAAAGCCGCCGCGTTTTGCCATGGTGATTTTCCTCCGCTTTCTATTTCTTGTCTTATATTTTTTCTCTTACTGCTATTTTACTGCTTTTATTCTGCTATCCTGCTACTCTTCTATCGAAATCTCCATATGGATATTTTCTTTTAACTCTTCATCGCTGACATAGCGGGTATCGATCCGCTCTCCCGTTTCCCTAAGCCGCGCTTTAAAATACATGGCCTTCCCGTAAGTCTGCTCCACATACCGTTCCAGCTCTCCTAAAACGCTGGGGCGGCTTCCCATGGAAAAATTCATCTTATCCTGGAACACGATGCAAAGGCAGCTGTCTCCCGCCGGCTCCACAACGGTTTCCCGAAAACTGGGACGTATGGACATTCCCATGCTGCGAACGATCTTGCCCCACTCGTTTCGGATCAGATTCAGATCCTCTAACTGCGCCTTTGGGAGCTGCACAACCCTCGGTTCCGGCGCCGTCTGCGGTCCGCTCCCCGCCGCCGGCTGATTTGCCGAAGGCGCCGCCACCGCCGCGCGGTCCGCCGTCATATCTCCAGAGCCATAATATGCCGTTCCCCCGGAAGGATACGGCTCCGCTCCAGCGCTCCCAGGCGCCGTCAAAGCTCCGTGCTCCGCCTTTTCTTCCAGCTTTTCCAGGCGTTCCAGGATAGAGTCCAGATCCTCTTCCATCTCGGGCCGCGCAAGGCGGATGAGCGCCACCTCGATCAGCACCCGTTTCTGGCTGGCGTAGCGGATCCGGTTGGACAAATCGGAAAGAATCCGGATATACCGCATCAGCGTATTTTCATCCGCCAGCTTTGCGTCCTCTTTTAAAAGCGCCAGATTATCCGCCGACATGTCGAAAAGCTCTTCGGCGTCCTCCGCTGTTTTTATTAGGAGAAGGTTCCGCAGGTACCAGATAAAATCCACGACAAACTGGGACAGCTCCCGCCCCTGGACCACCATCTCTTCCAGTGTTCGGATGCATCCCTTGACGTCGTCCTTGCGGATTGCCTGAAACAGCTCCCGGAATACCTGGTGATCAACGGCGCCCAAAACGTCCAGTACATGCTCATAGGTCAGGGTTTCGCCGAAATGGAACGCGGCGCACTGATCCAGAAGGCTTAAAGCATCCCGCATGGAGCCGTCTCCCGCCTTCGCCAGATAGCGAAGCGCCCGTTCCTCCACCGGCATCTGTTCCGCCGCCGTCAGCTCTTTTAAGCGCTCCGTGATCGTATCCGCCGTAATTCTCCGGAAATCGTATCTTTGGCACCGGGATAATACCGTGATCGGGATCCGGTGCACCTCGGTCGTCGCCAGAATAAAGATAACGTAGGACGGAGGCTCCTCCAGGGTTTTTAAAAGCGCGTTGAAGGCCCCCGTAGAGAGCATATGAACCTCGTCGATAATATAAACCCGGTATTTTCCTTCCGTCGGCGGGTACTGGACCTGCTCCCGGATCTCCCGGATATTTTCCACTCCATTGTTGGAAGCGGCGTCGATCTCCATTACATTTAAGGAATTTCCAGCCGCGATCTGAAGGCAGCTGGCGCATTTCCCGCAGGGGCTCCCATTGACCGGAGCCTCGCAGTTGACCGCCCGGGCAAAGATTTTCGCCACCGACGTTTTTCCTGTTCCCCTTGTGCCGCAGAAAAGATAGGCGTGTCCGATCCGGCCGGAACAGACCTGGTTTTTTAACGTCGTAACGATCGGATCCTGCCCTTTCACATCTTCAAAGGTCTGGGGACGCCATTTCCGATATAAAGCCGTATATGACATGGCTTACTGATCTCCGAAGCTGATGCCTAACAGTCTTGCTTCCTTAACAATATCCGACTGCGGATCCACGTATTTCAATTTTCCAGCCGTCTCCGACAGAGGGATGTCCGTAATGACATTGTTCTTTACCACTACCAGCTTTCCAAAATCCTCCTCCTGGATCATTCCCGCCGCGTGGGCGCCGATCCTGGAGGAAAGGACCCGGTCGTAAGGAACCGGCGCGCCGCCCCGCTGCATATGGCCCGGAACCGTAACGCGGATCTCCTGGCCCGTTAGCTCCTGGATCCTCGCTCCGATCTCATACGCCACCGACTGGTACTTTTCCTTGCGCTCTTCCAGATGCTTCTTATATTCCTTCTTGGACATTTTCGCCTCTTCTTTGGAGATCGCTCCTTCCGCCACCGCCAAAATCGAGAACCGGCTTCCGCCCTTGGTCCGTTCCTTGATCTTTTTTACAACCTTATCATAGTCAAAAGGAATCTCCGGAAGGAGGATGATATCCGCGCCGCCGGCAATTCCCGCATGGAGCGTGAGCCAGCCCACCTTATGTCCCATGATCTCTACGATAAATACCCGGCCATGGGAAGAGGCGGTTGTATGGATACAGTCGATGGCGTTCGTCGCAATGTCTACCGCGCTCTGGAAGCCAAAGGTCATATCCGTTCCCCAAAGATCGTTGTCGATCGTCTTGGGGAGTCCGATCACATTCAAGCCCTCCTGGCTTAAAAGGTTCGCGGTTTTCTGGCTTCCGTTTCCTCCCAGGACTACCAGGGCGTCCAGCTTCAATTTATAGTAGGTATGCCGCATCAGCTCTACCTTATCCAGGCCGTTTTCATCCGGCACCCGCATCAGCTTAAACGGCTGCCTGGAGGTTCCTAGCATCGTTCCGCCCTTGGTCAGGATTCCGGAGAAGTCTCCGCGGTTCATGAGCCGGTAATTGGCATACATCAATCCTTTATACCCGTCTTCAAAGCCGATAATCTCTACTTCATCGCCGTAAATCTGGTACAGTCCTTTGGCAACGCCGCGCATCGTGGCGTTTAACGCCTGGCAATCGCCGCCGCTTGTCAAAAATCCGACTCTTTTCATCCTCTTCATCCTTTCTTTGAAGCGCATTCGCCAATCTATCCATTTTGTAATTATAATACAAAGACCACCCTGGGGCAAGGAAAAATTCGCGGCAAACATGCGGCCCGCAAAATCCGCAGCGAATTTTCCGGCTGCAGCATCCGCGGCCAGCCGCCCGCGCGCCCGCTTATTTTCTCCTGAGGCCGATGGGATTGGGGATTTCCGCCTGTCCGTTGACCGCCATGCCGTCCCGCATCATTCCCTCCACCTGGCGGAATAGAATGCTGGGATTCATAAAGCGGTCCCAAAAAAGATATCCCTGCTCCTTTTTCTTTTCGCTGTAGCGGATCTGATGGCCCGCGTAGTAATCCTCATAAAGCTCCGCGTAAAAGTCCACCATGATGTCCCGGATGTAGTCCGGGATTCCATCGATCTCCCGATAAATCTGCTGTTTGATCACCGTGCGCAGATACTGGCTGCTGAACGCTGAAAAATCCAGAAGATCCGGGTTGGACTCGCCATTGGCCGCCGCCCATTCCGATACGGCCGTGCGGTCCGTATGATAGGAAAGCGACCCGTCCTTATGGAGATTTAAAATCCCATACTGGCAGGGCGGGATGATCAGAGAATTGCTGACGATTTCCCAGATCCCGTAAACATCGCTGTCCTCTCCCGGTTCAGAAATATGCTTCATGATCCGCTGGACATGAAGATGGCCGCTGAGAAAGACCGGCGTCAGATACCGCTCGAAAATCTTTATCGCCTCTCTGTGATTTTCGATCACGCACTCCTCCACATAAACCCGGCTCAGCTCCTGCAGATTATGATGCCCCACCGGGATCACCGTAATTCCCTGGGAATAGGCGCTCTGCAGGCACTGTTCCATCCATACCAGCGTTCCCTCCGGGATCGCCCCATATACCAGGTTTTCCGGATTGTAAATACAGGTATCCAGCATCATGACCCAGGTGGTGTCATTTAATATGTAAAGATAGCTTAAGGAGTCCGGCGCCTGGGAGGCAGCCTCCGCGTATCCAAACTCTCCGTAAATCTCCTTAAATTCCTCCGGGCTTACGGATTCCACATAAGTTCGCTCATCGCCGAAATACGCGCTGGCGTTATGGTTATTGATATCATGGTTCCCTGGGATCACAAGCACCGGGACGCCCGCCGCCTCCAGCTCCCGAAGCCTGCCGGCAAATTCCTGATGATTTACTTTTTCGCCGTCCAGAGTCAGATCTCCGCTTAAAATCAGCGCGTCCGGCCGGGCCTCTTTTACTTTTGAGGCAAACGCTTCCCAGATCTGCGGCATATACTGGATCACCTTGCCGTCTCCGTTGTCCGCCATCGTTTGGTACGCCTTGCCGTAATCCGTAAGGCTCGGTGACATATAGTGAATGTCAGACGCGATCATGAGGTTTGTTTCTATCTTCTCCCGCGCCACTGGCTCCCCTGGATCGTACTCGGTTTCCGGCGGCGTCTCTTCCGTTTCCGTTTCGGTTTCCACCGTTTCATAGGGGAATGTCCGGCTCTCCAGCGTTTCTGTTCCCGGCTCCGTCCTTCCGCTTTCGGGCTCCAGCGTCCCCGTACTGGAATCAGAAGCTTCCGTACCGCGCCCCGGCCCATACCGCTCCAAAACCTCCGGGATCACAAAAATAACCGCAAATAAAGCAAAAAGGAGCAGCAGTAAAAACAGAAGTCTTTTCTTCATATACTGTCACCCCTCAATTCTTCCATATATAATTATATCCGCACGTTCCGCTTTGAATGCGCATCACAGACGTTACCCTGGCAGCCTGCTCAGTCCCGGCTTCCTCACGGCACATGAGAGGTTCCCCTTAGTGCTGCTGCATTCCTGCCCTGACACGGTTCAGAGATTCCCATTGCGTAAGACCAAGACGTCAACGCCGCTTACCAGGGGCAGCTCCACAATGCTGACACCCTCGGCAGAACATCACCCCTGCTATAGCGGATTGCAGGTTCAGGGCACCGCTAACTCCCCGGCTGTGCGGACCAGTTAAGTATATATGGTGGCACCCGATTTGTCAACCTCCTGATCCAGAATCTCCTGCTGCCGTATTATTGATCTGCGTCCTCTTCAAAAACAGCGTCGAGCGCAGAGCCGTCATTGCTTCTGACAAAGATCGACGTAGGGCCGTCGGCGCCGCCGATAACAGCCGCCGTCTCCTCCTCTTTCTGACTAAGCCCAACCGCCGCCGCTGCCAAAAGACAGAGGACCGCCGCTCCGGCTAAAAGAATCGTTTTGCCCTTCCGGTTCCCTCGCGTCCCGTTTCTCTTCTTTCCTGCGTTTTTCCTCCGCCCGAAGCTCCTTAAAGAAATCCTTCAGCATACGGGAGCATTCCTCCCCGCAAATTCCAATTTCCGTTTCCACCTGATGGTTAAAGCCTTTTTCATGAAGCAGATCCAAAACCGATCCGGCGCAGCCCGCTTTGGGATTCATGCACCCGATCACAACCTTCGGAATCCGGGCCTGGACAATCGCCCCGGCGCACATGGGGCATGGCTCCAGCGTCACATACATCGTACATCCCTCCAGCCTCCAGTCGCCCATAAACCGGCAGGCCTTGCGGATCGCCAGGATTTCCGCGTGGGCCAGCACATTTCCGTCTATTGTACGGCGGTTATAGCCCCTTCCAATGATCCGCCCCTCGTAAACGATCACGCAGCCGATGGGCACCTCTTTTAAAGCGGCCGCCTTCTTCGCCTGCCGGATCGCTTCCTTCATATATTTTTCATCCATTGAAATTTTCTTTGCCGGCATCCTATTCGCTCCATTTCCTTCGTACGCTTATTATACAAAACCCCTTCCTTTATGACAACCTTTTTAGCGTTTTCGGTTATCCTTTACTTCCCGGCCAATCCGGTTTATACTGGGACTATCCGCTGCCGGAGCCGTACCGTCCTTCCATTGGAGAGGCATGGCTGAACCGGCATCTAAAATCATGAAAATACGAGGAATATCACCATGAAAATCTGCGGTCTTCAAAAAACAACGCTTTTAGATTTTCCCGGCCATGTTGCCGCGACTATTTTTACCGGAGGCTGCAACTTCCGCTGCCCGTTCTGCCACAACAGCGATCTTCTGGGAAACGACGCGCCCCCGGCTTTTACGGAGGAGGAGGTTTTAAGCTTTTTATCGAAACGCTCCGGCATCCTGGAGGGCGTCGCCATAACCGGCGGTGAGCCTACGCTCCAGCCGGATCTGGAGAGCTTTATCCGCCGGATCCGAAGCATCGGCCTTCAAGTCAAGCTGGATACCAACGGCTATCGGCCGGACGTATTAAAATCCCTCTGCGAGCAAGGGCTGGTGGATTATGTCGCCATGGATATCAAAACATGCAAAGAACGGTATCCCCTCCTGGCGGGGATACCGTCGATTCAAATGGAACCCATTGAAGCAAGCGTAGACTATCTAAAGTCCTGCCATATTCCCTATGAATTCCGCACCACCGTAGTAAAAGAGCTGCATTCCGCGGAAGATTTCCAAAAAATCGGCCCATGGATTTCCGGCTGTCCCAATTACTATCTCCAGAATTTTGTAGATTCGGGAAATGTCTTAGAAGACGGATTTTCCGGCTGCACAAAGGAAGAGCTTCTGGCCTTTTTAGAAATCGTAAAGCCCTTTGTCGGCCAGGCGGCAATCCGCGGCATCGATTATTAAGCGGCAGGGATGCTTCTTTCCTTTGCTGTTCTCAGCGGATCCTGATATCCGCGTACCAGTATCCGAAGCGGCCGTCGTTGGGCGGCTGCTTTTTTGACAAGACAAAGTTGGGGAATCCGAACATGGACGCCATATACTTTTCATTGCTGTAATAATGGCCCGGAACCCCGATCAAATAGCGGGGCTTTCCCTTTCCCCCGCCCAGCCGAAAGAGGATTATGTACCGGAAGCTGTAATATCCATGGAGCAGAAAGCTATTGTTTCCATAGCCCCAGCTTTCCCGCGGAAGGCGGCCGATGTCCTGGGGACGGATCGTCAAAATTTCACAGCCGTCCTCATAATCAAATGCCTGAATCTTGGGGTAGCTTTTCCGCAGTTCCGCCCAAAGCTGTTCCGGATCGGAAGCTGCCGCTTCCATTTCCTGGAGATACTTTAAGACCTCCGGATTTTCCAGTTCCGGCGACTGCACCGTTTCCCGGGAAGCTTCCATTTCCCCGGAGCCTTCTGTTTTCTCAGGTTTTTCAATTTTCCCAGGATCTCCCGTTTTCCTGGGATTTTCTATTTCCCCGAATCCTTCCACTCTACCGGGATTTTCTGTTCCCACGGAGTCCTCTGTTTTCCCGGGATTTTCTGCTTCCCCGGAAACTTCCGTTTTCTCAGGGCTTTTCATTTCCCCAGGATTTCTGATTCCCTCGGGATTTCTCATTTCCCCCGAAAATTCTGTCTTCGCAAATTCCTCCATCTGTCCGGCATGTGTTTCTTCTTGGGCAATTTCCTCTTCAATCTCCTGGACTGCGTTGGCGATCACCAGCTCCGGCTCTAACGTCTCCACTCCCGGCAGGATTTCCGCCGCTGTTTTCGTTCCGCTAAGCAGCAGTTTTTCTTCCCCGCTCTCTTTTTTCGTCCCGGACATTCTCGTCCCAGCCTGCCCGGCCCCCTCTTTTGCCCCCGAAAGCTCCACATCCTCCCAGATCGTTCGATAGGACCTCCAGGAATTTTTTACATCATGGATCGACAGGCCATAATAAAGCTCCAGTCCCGTCCCGGCGCCGTCCACGTTCCCCACGTCCACAGAAGCCCGGAACTCTCCGTTCCCGCCGCGGACAAAAAGATTTCCCAGAAATGTTTCCTTTCCGCCCCGTCCCAGCAGGTACACGCCGATGGGATTTCCACCCATGTAAATTTTTTTCACGCTGACGTTCAGCCGGCATTGCCCATTCCGCGTCTCCAATTTTACAAACCCTGTATTCTTTCCCTTGTCCTTCCCCTCGTACTCGTAAATATAAGAAATCAGCCTCCGATAATCCGTCATATCCCGACCGTCCTCCTGTATGATCCTTCGCTTACAGGAGCATTTTTGTTCATAGGGAACAACGCTTCCTAGAAAACCTATGAAAAAAAACACCCCTCTGCTATACAGTGTATGCAGGAGGGGTGCAGGAATATGACTATAATTTTCTGGCGGTTTTATTTCAACGCGTTCGATCCGCTACCGGCGGACAGCCCCGGAAGTCACTGCCGCTTCCGCCACGCGTTTCGCCACATGCTCGGCGACTCCCGGCTCCAAAGCACCCGGAATAATGTACTCCGCGCAGAGCTTATCCGGCGTCACTAACTCCGCAATGGCCTTGGCCGCCGCCACCTTCATCGCGTCGTTAATGTCCCTGGCCCGGCTGTCAAGAGCGCCGCGGAAAATCCCCGGAAACGCCAATACGTTATTGATCTGGTTCGGGAAATCGGAGCGTCCCGTTCCCATAACCTTAACGCCGGCTGCCATCGCTTCGTCGTACATGATTTCCGGCGTCGGGTTCGCCATGGCAAATACGATAGGATCCTTCGCCATCGTCTGGATCATCTCCGGCTTCAGGACGCCGCCTACCGACACGCCGATAAACACGTCCGCGCCCACAAGGGCATCCGCCAGCGTTCCCCGCTTATCCTCCAGGTTCGTAATCTCGCACAGCATCTTTTTGTGGTCTTGAATGCCGATTCCGCGGTCTTTATAAAGGATCCCGTTTTCATCGCAGGCGATCACATGCTTCACGCCGGTGGTCAAAAGCATCTTGATGATCGCTGTCCCGGCAGAACCAGGCCCGTTTAATACCACGTGGATATCTTCCAGCTTCTTTCCTACCACCTTAAGGGCGTTTAAAAGCGCCGCCGTTACGACAACCGCCGTTCCATGCTGGTCATCATGGAAAACCGGGATATCCAGCTCTTTTTCCAGTCTCGCCTCTACCTCAAAACATTTCGGAGAAGCGATATCCTCCAGGTTAATGCCGCCGAAGCAGGGAGCGATATATTTTACCGCCTTGATAATTTCTTCCGGATCCTTGGTATCCAGACAGATCGGGAACGCGTCCACGCCGCCGAACTCCTTAAACAGGATCGCTTTTCCTTCCATTACCGGCATCGCCGCCTCCGGGCCGATATTTCCAAGGCCAAGAACCGCGGTTCCGTCAGAAACAACGGCTACCATGTTTCCTTTATTGGTGTATGTATAAACATCCGCCTTGTTCTCATGGATCTTCCGGCACGGCTCCGCGACTCCCGGCGTGTACGCCGTACTCAGATCATCCCTGGTTTTCACCGGGACTTTACTAACAACCTCGATCTTCCCCCGATGCTCTGCATGGAGCTTTAACGCTTCTTCATTATAATTCATAATCTCTCCTTCTTTCCCCGCATACATGGCAGGCATACGCGCTGTCCGCCCGACGCCGCCGGAACGGACGTCCGGCTTTCCCAATGCCGGAAATAAACGATCTTTTGATTTCTTTTCTAGTATAACAAAACGAAGTCCAAAAGGGAAGTATCCTGACCGCATTTCTGTCCGGCCATTTCTATCTGGCCATTTTGGTCCGATCTTTCATAAAGCCCAGCCGGTATCAGCCTTACATCGGGGTTCCCACTTCCAGCAAATTGCCGTCCGGATCATAGAAGCGAATCACCTTTTGCCCCCAGCTGTGGGTCATAAGCCTGCTTACATACTGGATTTCCGGATACAAGCGCTCCAGCTTTTCCACAAACGCTTCTATGTTCTTTTCTTCAAAGTATAATTCACTGGAATTGTTTTGCGGGAGGATCTCTCTGCCTAAAAACTCGCTCCAGATTTTCGCGTCCTGGAGGACAAGACCCTCCGTCATGA
>DGYMR06203__coassemble_1405_pt1 | contig 15099 bp, 13 predicted proteins | sample DGYMR06203__metabat2_high_PE_052 | metagenome-assembled genome bin DGYMR06203
GTCCGCGCAGCACGTGAAACCGCCGATGGTGATCGGACATGAATATGTGGGCGAGATCGCGGAAATGGGCCCCGGAGTTACGGGCTTTGAGATCGGCCAGAGAGTGTCCGGCGAGGGCCATATTACCTGCGGCCACTGCCGCAACTGCCACAACGGAAATATCCAGTGGTGTAAAGATACGCGCAGCGTAGGTGTTGACCGGGACGGCGCGTTTGCCGAGTATGTCTGCATTCCGGCAACCAACGTGATCCGGATCGACCCCAGCCTGGATGAGGATGTGGTCGCCATGTTCGACGCCGTAGGAAACGCGACCCATACCGCGCTGATGTTTAATCTGGTGGGCGAGGACGTCCTGATCACGGGCGCGGGCCCCATCGGTATCCTGGCGACGGCAATCTGTAAATATGCAGGCGCGCGCCGTGTGATCGTAACGGATCTGAATGACTACCGCCTGGGCCTGGCTCACAAAATGGGCGCCGACGCGGTGGTGAATACCAGCCGCGACAATCTGGAAGAGGCGATGAGCAAGGAAGGCCTGGTAGAGGGCTTTGACGTAGGACTGGAGATGTCCGGAAGCGGAGCCGCGTTAAAGCAGATGCTTTCCGTTATGAGAAACGGCGGAAAGATCAGCCTTCTGGGACTTGGAAACGGCCCCATTAATCTGGACATGAACCTGATCATCGGCAAGGGTCTGACCTTACAGGGAATTTACGGACGGAAGTTAGACAACTGGCACCAGATGTCCTACATGGTACAGGGCGGCCTGGATCTGACTCCGGCGATCACCCACCGGTTCCATTATACGGAATTTGAGAAGGGCTTTGAAGCAATGCACAGCGGAAGATCCGGAAAAGTGATTCTGGACTGGACGAAAAAGTAAGAATTTTATAAAGGAGGCAGGCAATGAAAACAGCATTTGCACAGTTTCAGGCTGAACTGGACGCGATCCGTGAGGCTGGAACCTACAGGGAAGAGCGGATTATTACGACTCCTCAGCAGTCAAGGATCGATACGACAAAGGCAAAGGGCGTCGTGAATATGTGCGCCAACAACTATCTGGGACTTTCCGACCATCCCCGTCTGATCGCGGCGGCCAAGGCCAGCTATGATAAATGGGGCTTCGGACTTTCCTCGGTCCGTTTTATCTGTGGAACCCAGGAGATCCACAAAGAGCTGGAGAAGAAGATTGCGGATTTCGTAGGCATGGAGGACGCGATCCTGTACTCTTCCTGCTTCGACGCCAACGGCGGCCTGTTCGAGACGCTTTTAGGAGCGGAGGACGCGATCATCTCCGATGAGCTGAACCATGCGTCCATCATCGACGGCGTGCGGCTCTGCAAAGCAAAACGGTACCGCTATAAAAACAATAATATGGAAGATCTGAAGAAGCAGCTGGAGGACGCGAGAGCGGCCGGCTGCAAGAAGATCATGATCGCCACCGACGGCGTGTTCTCCATGGACGGCTATATCGCCAACTTAAATGGAATCTGCGATCTGGCTGAGGAGTATGACGCTCTGGTTATGGTAGACGACAGCCATGCAGTGGGCTTTATGGGCGAGCATGGACGCGGAACGCCGGAATACTGCGGCGTAATGGGACGTGTGGATATCCTGACCGGCACCTTCGGCAAGGCCATGGGCGGAGCCTCCGGCGGATATACGGCGTCAAAGAAAGAGGTTGTGGATCTGCTCCGTCAGAAGAGCCGTCCCTACCTGTTCTCCAACTCCCTGGCTCCGGCTATCTGCGCGGCAACCATCGAGACTATCAACATGCTCAATGAGTCCACCGCGCTGAGAGATAAGGTTCATGAGAACGCCAACTACTTCCGCGCCGGAATGGAGAAGCTGGGCTTTGATCTGCTTCCCGGAGAGCATCCCATCGTTCCGGTTATGCTCTATGATCCCAAGGTTGCCAATGAGTTCGCGGCAAGAATGCTGGATAAGGGCGTTTACGTGGTAGGCTTCTGCTATCCGGTAGTTCCCAAGGGACGCGACCGGGTAAGAACCCAGATTTCCGCAGGCCATACGAAGGAGGATCTGGATTTCGCCATTCAGTGCTTCGGCGAAGTAAAGAAGGAAATGGGAATCTAGTAGCTGAAAAGAGAGTCCATGAGAGTCCGTCTGGGGAAGTTCCCCGGACGGGCTCTTTTTGGTAAGAAGTTTTGGTAGATTTAAGGTACGTCCCCTTTGCAAACCCGAAGAAATTCCCGCAGCGCCTCCGACTGGCGCTTTTCTTTTTTCCATACCAGAAGGGTTTCTGTCCGGAGGGAGTCTTCGGCGATTTCCTGCAGAGAAAGACCCTCGCACCAGGGAGCCATGGAGGCGGGGAAGATGGAGACGGCCAGTCCGTTTTTCGTCCATAAAAGGGCGTCCCGCGCGTCGTCGCAGAGACAGAAAATATCGGGCGATAAGCCGTTTCGTTTGAACGCCTCCAGAATAAATTTTTCATACCGGCGGTAAAGGATCAGCGGATGGGAGCAGAGGGAGGCAAGCGTTAGGGGAGCGGAAAGAGGCTTCGGGGAAACGGCTACCATGGCGTCCTCCTGGAGCCGGATCGATTCCAAGCCGTCCAGATTAACCGGCGTGCGGACGGCGGAGACTTCGATGACGCCTTCCCGGATCAGGTCCGATAACGTAAAGGTGCTGCCGTCATAAACTTCAAAGCGGATTTTGGGATGCTGCTTTGAAAAACGGATGATCGCCGGCATCAGAACGGTGACGGTCGTGGGCGTCAGGCCAAGGCGCAGGATTTGCCGTTTTTCGGCGTTGGAAACTTCAATGGCGGCGGAGCGGGTATAATCTAAAATCCGTTCCGCATGGGTATAAAGGAGTTTCCCGGCTTCGGTCAGGGAGACACCTTTTTTTGTGCGCTCAAATAAACGGACGTTCAGTTCGTCTTCCAGACGGCGAAGCTGGCTGCTTAGGGGCGGCTGAGACATATTGAGCCTCCTGGCTGCTTCGTTGATGCTTCCCGTATCGGCGATTTCCTTAAAATATTCCAGCTGGCGGATTTCCATAGAGGAACACTCCTTTCTGAGAATCGTTCTGAGAATCATTCTGAGAATCGTTCAGACGGCACGGGCCATTGGAGCCCGATCCTTCTGAGGATATATATACAATTTATATTACAAATCCATGAAAACAATATTATACATATATATCATAGCTGGTTATAATAGCAATGTCAAAGAAAAGAAAGAAAAAACGGACCGGTCAAGGCCGGACGAAAGATGGGAGACAGAACGATGCGGACGGTTTTATCTTATTTGAAGCAATACCGGAGGGAGAGTATCCTGGCGCCGGCGTTTAAAATGCTGGAGGTACTCTTTGACCTTCTGGTGCCTTTGGTGGTGGCGCAGATGATCGATGTGGGCGTCGCGTCGGGGGACCGGGTCTATATTTTACAGCGGGTTCTTCTTTTGATCGGCTTTGCGTTTCTCGGGATGGCCTGCAGCTTTACGGCCCAGTATTTCGCTGCAAAGGCAAGCGTGGGGACGGCGGCGTCCCTCAGGCAGGCGGTTTATAGCCATATTCAGAGCTTGTCCTATGGGGAACTGGACCGTTTGGGAACCGGTACGCTGATCACCCGCCTGACGGATGATATCAACCAGATCCAGAACGGGCTGAATCTTGCGCTTCGCCTGTTGCTTCGCAGTCCGTTGATCGTATTCGGCGCGATGGTCATGGCGTTTACGGTCAATGTTTCCTGCGCGCTGATTTTTGCGGCGGCGATTCCGGTATTGGCGGCGGTGGTTTTCTTTATCATGCTGGTGACAATCCCGCTGTTTAAGAAGGCCCAGTCCAGGCTGGATGGAATTACGGAGCTTACCAGGGAGAATCTAACGGGCGTCCGGGTGATCCGGGCCTTCTGCCGGGAACAGGAAGCGGTCCGGGAATTTGATGAAAAGAACCGGGAGCTGACCCGCTTAAATGTTTTTGTCGGGGGGATCTCGGCCCTTTTAAATCCGCTGACCTATGTACTGGTCAATCTGGCGACGATCATCCTGATTGACCGGGCGGGACTTCAGGTAAATCTTGGAAATATGGGCCAGGGAGACGCGGTCGCCCTTTATAACTACATGGCTCAGATGATCGTGGAGTTAATTAAGCTGGCGTCTTTGGTGATTTCTATTAATAAGGCCATGGCCTGCGCCGGCCGGGTGGAAAAGATCCTAGAGGTAAAGCCGGGGCTTCGTTATCCGGAAACTCAGGAAGAAACGGAAAAGGAAACGGCCGGAAAGACCGGCGGAGTAAAATTCGGGCAGCCGGCAGAGAAAGCGGAAAAATCGGCCCGGGACGCGGCGGTGGAGTTTTCCCATGTATCCTTTACGTATCCAGGCGCTGCGGCCCCCAACCTTTCGGGTTTGGATTTCCGGGTGGAGAAGGGGCAGACTTTAGGGATCATCGGCGGAACCGGAAGCGGGAAAACCAGCCTGGTGAACCTGATCGGCCGGTTTTACGACGCGACGGAGGGGCAGGTTTGGGTGAATGGGAAGGATGTAAGGAACTATAAAAAGGGAGAACTGCCGAAAAAGATTGGAATCGTACCGCAGAAGGCCGTTCTCTGTAAGGGGACCATCCGGGAAAATCTGCGGTGGGGCAATGAGGACGCTTCCGAGGAGGAACTGTGGAAGGCCGTAAAGACCGCCCAGGCGGAGGAAGTCGTAAAAGGCAAGAAGGGCGGCCTGGACTTTATGGTGGAGCAGAACGGACGGAACCTGTCGGGCGGCCAGAAGCAGCGGCTGACCATTGCCAGGGCGTTAGTCAAGCATCCGGAGATTTTGATCCTGGACGACAGCTCCAGTGCCTTGGATTTGGCGACGGACGCGGCGTTGAGAAAAGCGCTGCGGGAAGAGAAGGGCGATATGACGGTGGTGATCGTATCCCAGAGGATCTCCAGCATCCGAGGAGCCGACCGGATCCTGGTGCTGGAGGACGGGCGGCCGGCGGGCTGGGGCACCCATGAGGAGCTTTTAGCATCCTGCGGGGCTTATCAGGAGACCTACGATTCCCAGTATCCGGGGGAGCGGGAGAAGAGAGGATTTGCGGCAGAGGGGGTGACGGCATGACAGGGGGAAAAAACAGCATGGACGGGAAAAAGAACAGCATGGAGACCTTCCGCAAGGTGCTGCGGTATCTTGGGGCGTACCGGATCCTATTGGTTCTCAGCGTTCTTCTTGCGGCCGCATCGGTGATCCTTCAGTTGGCGATCCCGCTTTTGTTCGGCGAGGCCATCGACGCCATGATCGCGGCGGGAAAGGTGGATTTTGAAACCATCCGCTTTTATCTGGGCCGGATCCTTGTGATGCTTCTCGCCTGCGGGGCCGCTTCCTGGCTTATGAGTCTGGTCAATAACCGGCTGACCTACGGCGTGGTGCAGGATATCCGGAAAAAGGCCATCCGCAAGCTGCAGGCGCTGCCCTTATCCTATTTGGACCGTCACAGCACGGGCGATCTGGTGAGCCGGATGACCGCCGACGCCACGCTGCTTTCCGACGGGCTTCTTCTTGGCTTTACCCAGTTCTTTTCCGGGGTGATCGCGATCCTGGTGACGTTGGCGTTTATGATCTCGAAAAGCCTTTTGATCACGGCCATGGTACTGGTGTTAACGCCGGTAAGCTTCTTTATCGCCAAATGGATCGCTTCCCGTTCGTTCCAGATGTTTTTGCGGCAGAGCGAGGCCCGAGGACAGCAGACGGCGTTGATCGAGGAAATGATCGGCAATCAGAAGCTGGTGCAGGCCTTTGGATATGAGGCGCGTTCCCTTGAACGGTTCGCCGCGATCAATCAAAAGCTTCAGGAATACAGCCAGAAAGCCGTTTTTTACAGCAGCCTGACGAATCCCTCCACCCGGTTCGTCAACAACGTGATCTATGCGCTGGTGGCGTTTGCGGGCGCGTTTTTGATCCTGGCGGGAAATCTGACGGTGGGCGGGCTGTCGGTGCTGCTATCCTATGCCAATCAGTATATGAAGCCCTTTAATGATATCAGCTCCGTGGTGACGGAGCTGCAGAACGCCATGGCCTGCGCGGCCCGGATTTTTGAGTTCCTTGAGGAAGAGGAGGAAAGCGCAGACCCGCCGGAAATTCTTTCTGTAGCGAAAGGAGAGGTGGCGGTCCGCCATGTGGATTTCAGCTATGATCCGAAAAAGCCGCTGATCCAGGACTTCTGTCTGGAAACGGAGCCGGGAATGCGGGTTGCCATTGTGGGCCCCACAGGCTGCGGAAAAACGACATTTATTAATCTTTTAATGCGGTTTTACGATGTGGACCGGGGAGAGATCCTGGTAGATGGAAAACGGATCGATCAAATATCCCGCCATTCCCTGCGGAAAAATTTCGGCATGGTGCTTCAGGATACCTGGTTAAAGCATGATACGGTAAGAGAAAACATCCGCTTTGGGAAACCGGAGGCGACGGATGAGGAGATCCGCCAAGCGGCCATGGAGGCCAAAAGCTGGGAATTTATCCGGCGGCTTCCCGAGGGGCTGGACACGGTGTTAAACGAGGACAGCTTAAGTCAGGGGCAGAAGCAGCTGTTATGCATTACGAGGGTGATGCTCTGCCGGCCGCCGATGCTGATCCTGGATGAGGCGACATCCAGCATCGATACCAGGACAGAGATCCAGATCCAGCAGGCCTTTGACCGGCTGATGGAGGGCCGCACCAGCTTCATCGTGGCCCACCGGCTTTCTACGATCCGCAATGCGGACCGGATCCTGGTGATGAAGGACGGAGTGATCGTGGAACGGGGAACCCATGGGGAGCTTTTAGAGGAAAACGGGCTGTACCGGAAGCTGTATGAAAGCATGACGGTGCAGGAGGCCTAGGCAGGACGGCGCGGGCGGACATTGACGAAGCCGTGCCTTTGGTGGTAAACTGAAGCTGGAATGGATCGGTCTTCGGCTTCGCTCAGGCCGCGGGAGTTAGGAACCATAAAAAGTTAGGATCCAGAAAAGTTAGGATTCGGAAAGGGGTCGGGAATATGAACGAAGGACTTATGCAGATCAAAACAAGGAGAAGTGTCCGGAAATACAAACCGGATATGGTGCCAGGGGAGATCCTGAATCAGATCCTGGAGGCGGGAACCTACGTGCCGACGGCAATGAACCGTCAGTCGCCGATCTTGATCGCGGTTACCAATAAAGAGGTGCGGGACCGTCTGTCGAAATTAAACGCGTCGATCATGGGAACGGATTCCGATCCGTTTTACGGGGCTCCGGTGGTGGTGATCGTCCTGGCGGATAAGAACGTGGGCACCCGGGTGTACGACGGTAGCCTGGTAATGGGAAATCTGATGCTGGCGGCCCATATGCTTGGGGTCAGCAGCTGCTGGATCCACCGCGCGAAAGAGGAATTCGAGCGGCCGGAGGGAAAGGAAATCTTAAAATCCCTGGGAATCGAAGGCGAATACGAGGGCATCGGCCACTGTATCCTGGGCTATGCGGACGGCGAGTATCCCAAGGCGGCCGATCGGAAAGCCAACTGGATCTACCATATCGACTAAGCGGGAAAGCGGGGCGCCGGTTGGAAAGAAGGCGGCGTCCCGGAAAGAAAAGGATGCCGCGTCTGGGGAAGAAAGAACGGAAGGAAACATAAGAGTTCATGGAAATAAAGCTGCAATGGCCGGATGGGAAGAGGCGGTGCGCCTGGGCGAACCCGAAGAATGAGCGGTATATCCGGTATCATGACGAGGAATGGGGCGTTCCGGTTTATGAGGACGGAAAGCTGTTTGAGATGCTGATTTTAGAGACGTTCCAGGCCGGTCTTTCCTGGGAATGCGTTTTAAATAAACGGGACGCGTTCCGCCTGGCCTTTGACGGCTTTGACCCGGAAAAGGTCAAAGCCTATCAGGAAGAAAAGATCGATCGATTATTAAGCGACCCGGGGATCATCCGCAATGGGAGGAAGATCCGGGCCGCTGTAAAAAATGCGGAAGTTTTTTGCGGGATCCAGAGAGAATTTGGATCCTTTTGCGCGTATCTTTGGGGATTTACGGATGGAAAGGTCCTTGTGGAACGGGGCCGCACCAGCTCGCCGTTATCCGACGCGCTCTCCAAAGACTTAAAAAAGCGGGGAATGAGTTTCGTTGGTACGACGGTGATGTACGCGTATCTTCAAGCCGTCGGTGTGATCAACTCCCATGAGGAGGACTGCTTTTTGTCTGATCCGGCGGCCCGTTTCGCTGACCGGAAAGCCGGCTTATAGCCGCCGCTTCTCTGCTATTTTAAGGAGGAATGGATCCAGTCCGCCTTTTTATAATAGAAGAACAGCGCGGCCGAGCTTAAGAACCAGGTCAGGGGATAGACCCAGCAGACCATCTGGATATTGTGGGTCAGCGGGATGGTGATGGATAAAAAGGCCACGCGGACCACGCACCAGGTGGAGATCAGTACCACCATGGATACGACGGTTTTTCCGGCTCCCCGCAGGATGGCGGCGAAGGAATGGGTGCAGGCCACTAAAAAGAAGAAGGGGGCCGCTGTCCTGGATTTTAGGATTCCAAATTCCACTACGGCTGGCGTAGAGTCGAAGGCGGAGATCAGCTGAGGCGCCAGGACGAAGACCAAAAGGCCGATCAGTTCCGCCAGCAGGACGATGGTGAGAATTCCGAAGCGGGTGCCTTTTTTTACGCGGTCATATTGACGCGCGCCCAGATTCTGGCTGACGAAGGTGGTGAGCGCCATGGTGAAGCTGGTAATAGGAAGAAAGCCGAAGCCTTCGATTTTGGAGTACGCTCCGAAGCCGGCCATGGCCATTTCGCCGAAGGTATTGATATTGGACTGAACGACCACGTTGGCAAAGGCGACGATGGAATTCTGGATCCCAGCGGGAAGCCCCAGGTGGAAGATCTGCAGCAGGATCGCGCGGTCGATGCGGACGTCTTTTACCTGCAGACGGTAGATATCGGTGGTGCGCGTTATCTGGATAAAGCATAGGAGGGCGCTGATAAACTGGGAAATGATGGTCGCCAAGGCTGCTCCTGCGACGCCGGAGTTAAAATAGCGGATAAAGACGATGTCTAAGACAATATTGATCAAGGAGGACGCGATCAGGTAATAGAGCGGATGACGGCTGTCTCCGACCGCCTGAAGGATCCCAACAAAGACGTTGTACATGACAAAGCCGATGGACCCGGCGAAGTACACTTGAAGATAGGCAATGGATTCGGTCATGACAGCGGGCGGCGTACTCATCCAGATTAAGATCTGCGGAGTAAGGGCTACGCCGGCGGCGGTTAAAAGCACGCCCGCGATAAGGCCGAAGGCGGCGGCCGTGTGGACGGCTTTCTGCAGCTGTTCGATATTTTTTGCTCCGAAATAGCGGGAAATAATGACGCCCGCGCCGGAGGCTAAGCCGCTGAACAGGCCGATCAGCATAAAGATCAGGCTGCTGGAGGAGCTGACGGCCGCAAGGGCGTTGCTTCCAAGGAAATTCCCTACGATCAGGGAGTCGGCGGTGTTGTACATTTGCTGGAACAGGTTTCCCAGCATCAGGGGCAGGGCGAAATAGGTGATCCGTTTCCAGATCTCGCCTTCTGTCATTGGAACCACGGTTTTTCCCATACGGATTTCCTCCTGTTTTTCGAGTGTAGAAAAGAGTATAAAATAAGTATATAATACGGCGGAGACGGAGTCAAGCGAATGCGCCGGGCCGAAAGTTTGCAGCTGTGCAGACAGCCTGCGGCGCGTGTGCCGGGCGCTTGCGAATGCGCCGGGCCAAAAGCCGCCGGATAGAAAAGGAGATCGTTCATGGCTTCGATTATTCAAGTGACGGATTTTTCGGATCCGGCGTTAACGCCTTACGCAAGGCTTCGGGAAACCCAGCTGGAGCATTATTATGAGCCCCATGGAGGGCTTTTTATCGCGGAGAGCCCTAAGGTGATCGAACGGGCGCTTGGAGCGGGATATGAGCCGGTTTCCATTTTGGCGGAGCGAAGGCAGCAGGAGTCGGAGCGGGAGACGAGAGAGATCATAAGCCGGTGCGGGGAAATCCCGGTTTATACCGCGGAATATGAGCTTTTGACCAGGATCACCGGCTTTACGCTGACCAAGGGGCTTCTTTGCGCCATGCGCCGCAGGCCGCTGCCGCCGGCTGATCAGATCCTTGCCAAGGCCAGCCGGATCGCGGTTCTTGAGAAGGTGGTCAATCCCACCAATATCGGAGCGATTTTCCGTTCCGCGGCGGCGCTGGGAATGGACGCGGTGCTGTTAACGCCGGACTGCAGCGATCCGCTGTACCGGCGGGCGGTCCGGGTCAGCATGGGAACGGTCTTTCAGATCCCATGGACGATTTTCCCCAAAGAGTGCGCCTGGCCGGAAAAGGGACTTGCGCTTTTAAAACGTCATGGCTTTTTGACGGCGGCCATGGCGTTGAAGGAGAAGTCGTTAAGCATTGACGATCTCGCACTTTTAGAGGCCGGAAAGCTGGCGGTTATTCTTGGGAACGAGGGGGACGGCCTGTCAGAGGCGACGGTTGGCGGCTGTGACGCCGCCGTCCGGATTCCCATGTTCCATGGGGTAGATTCGTTAAACGTGGCGGCGGCCAGCGCGGTGGCGTTCTGGGAGCTGGGAAAGAGGAGGTAGAAACCATGCAGTCATCTGCGGATCTGAAAAATTTGCTGGACCGGATCGACCATAGGGGGTATCCGGCCTATAAAGATACCAAGGGGGAGTATCAGTTCCCCGGTTATGTTTTATCCATTGATCACGTACAGGGGGATCCTTTTGCGGCTCCCTCAAAACTGAGCATTCATGTGAAGGGAAAGACGGCGGCGTTTCCAAAGGAGCTGTACCAGGAGAGACGTCCGCGCATCGCGCTGCAGGACGGGCTGACCCGCCTGTTCGGAAGGCAGGCGGAGCAGGTTTCTTTTAAGGCCAGGGGCTCCGGACAGAGCGGATTGATTTCGGTAAGCCGCTGCGGCCAGGAGATTTTGGAACGGACGGCCTGCGCCATCGACCCCAAAAGCGGCGATCTCATCCTGCGGCTGGAGGTGGGGTTCCCGGCTAACGGAAGAACCATTAATTCCAGGGAGCTGGAAAAGATCTTGTTTGAATTCTTGCCGGGATGCGTGAAGAATTCGCTGTTCTATCCCAACTTGGACGCCGGACGGCTTCGCGCGGCGGCGGATCTTGCGGAGGACCAGCAGTATATCCGGGAACAGCTTCCCAAGCTGGGCCTTTGCGCTTTTGTGGCCAATGGGAGTATCCTGCCGAGGGAATCCGGCGTTTCCTCCAGACCGATGAAAAACAGCGTCCCGTTTCAGTCGCCGAAGGAGCTGGAGGTCGTTTTAACGCTTCCTCATAAAGGAAAACTTGCGGGGATGGGGATCCGGAAGGGAGTTTCGCTGATCGTCGGAGGCGGCTACCATGGAAAGTCCACGCTTTTGAAGGCGCTGGAGCTGGGCGTTTACGACCATATTGCCGGGGACGGAAGAGAGTACGTGATCACCGACGAGACGGCGGTCAAGATCCGGGCGGAGGACGGAAGAAGCATTAAGAAAACGGATATTTCCATGTTTATCAACGACCTTCCCAATGGAAAGGATACGGTGGAGTTCCGGACGGAGGACGCCAGCGGCAGCACGTCCCAGGCGGCTAACGTGATCGAGGCCATGGAGGCGGGAACCTCCCTGCTTCTGATCGACGAAGATACCAGCGCGACAAATTTCATGATCCGGGATGAGCTGATGCAGCGGGTGATCCATCGGGACATGGAGCCGATCACGCCGTTTATCGACCGGATCCGGGAGCTTTACGAGCGGTTTGGGATCTCGACGGTGGTCGTAGCGGGAAGCTCCGGTTCCTATTTCTATGCGGCAGACTGCATTATCCAGATGGACCGGTATGTGCCGCGGGATATTACGGAATACGCGAAACGAGAAGCTGCCAGATTCCGGGAGACCGCCAGGTCCCAAGAGGATGCCAAAACCCAGGAGGCCGCCAAGCTTCCGAGGGCTGGCGAGGCGGCGCCGCAGGCGCATATGCCCCGCTTTGACCGCTGCCCCAGTCCGTCGAAGGAGTTCCTTGGAGGCGAACGGGTCAAGATGAAAATCATGGGACGGGACGGCGTGATGATCAACCGGGAGACCATTGACTTACGGTATTTGGAGCAGCTTTCGGACAGCGAGCAGACAGCGGCTTTGGGGGCCTGCGTCCAGTATGCCGAAAAGCATCTTTTTGACGGAAAAAGGGATCTTAGGCAGACGGTAGAGGAACTGGAGAAGGTGATTGAGAAGGGGACGTTAGCGGGACTCTGCGAGAGCCGTTTTACCATCGGGGCGTTTGCAAGGCCGAGAAAGCAGGAAATCTTTTTCTGCTTTAACCGTTACCGGAGCTTAAAGCTGTAACCGAACGAAGCGGCAGGCGTTTGCGCCCCGCATCTTGTGAACGGAGGTGCAGTGTATGTCAAAAATTCAAGCGGAGGGACTTACCTTTTCTTATCCGTCAAGCGGCGATCTGATTTTCGAAAATGTGGATTTTCAGATCGATACGGACTGGCGGCTGGGGTTTGTCGGCAGAAACGGGCGCGGGAAAACCACGCTTTTGCGGCTTCTGATGGGAGAGTATGAGTACGGAGGGAGAATCCAGGCTTCGGTTTCCTTCGATTATTTCCCTTATCCGGTTCAAAATTCGGAGCGCATGACGGAAGAGATCCTTAGAGAAATCTGCCCGGAGGCCGAAGAATGGGAGTTCATGAAGGAGCTTTTCGGGCTGAAAATGCGGGAAGACGCGTTTTGGCGGCCGTTTGAGACGCTTTCCAACGGGGAGCGGACCAAGGCGCTCTTGGCGGCGCTGTTTTTAAAGGAAGGGAATTTCCTTTTGATCGATGAGCCGACGAACCATCTGGATATGGAGGCCAGGGCGGCGGTCGCGGAGTATCTTAGGAGAAAAAAGGGATTTATTCTGGTGTCTCATGACCGGTATTTTCTGGATCTTTGCGTCGATCATATTATGGCGTTAAACCGGACCGATATCGAGGTCCGGTCTGGAAATTTTTCTTCCTGGATGGACGCGTTTTGCCGGCGTCAGGAAGCGGAGCTTTCCCAGAATGAACGGTTAAAGAAGGATATCCGGCGGCTGAAACAGTCGGCGCTCCGGACGTCCATGTGGTCGGATCAGGTGGAAGCGTCTAAGATCGGGGCGGCAGATAAAGGCTATGTGGGACATAAATCAGCGAAAATGATGAAACGGGCGAAAAGCATCGAGGCCAGGCAGGAAAAAGCGATGGAAGAGAAAGCGGGTCTTCTTAAAAATCTGGAGACGGCGGAGGATTTAAAGCTGATTCCCCTTTCTTACCGGTCGGAGCTGCTGGCGTCTTTTGAGGCGGTTTCTCCGATCTTTCACGGGCGGCCGGTCTGCGAACCGGTTTCGTTTGCCGTAAACCGCGGCGACCGGATTGTCCTTGACGGAAGGAACGGGAGCGGGAAGAGCAGCCTGTTAAAGCTTTTGCTGGAAGAGGTTTCAGAGCGGGGAACCCTGCTTTCGCAGACGGTATCCGGTCTGCCATCGAAAGAGGAGACCCAGGGACTGGAGCATACGGGTCGGATTCTTGTAGGTTCCGGCTTGATCGTATCCTATGTTTCACAGGATACGTCCTTTTTGAAAGGCAGCCTGTCGAAGTTTGCGGAAAAAAGCGGGATCGATGAAACCTTATTAAAGGCGATTCTGCGGAAACTGGACTTTGGGCGGGAGCAGTTTGAAAAAGGGATGGAGAATTTTTCCGGAGGCCAGAAGAAAAAGGTCCTGATCGCCAGAAGCCTTTGCGAGCAGGCCCATCTTTATGTGTGGGACGAGCCGCTGAACTTTATCGATATTTATTCCAGGATGCAGATTGAACGGTTGATCTTGGAAATGAGGCCGACGCTGCTTTTGGTGGAGCATGACCGGGCGTTTCGGGATGCGGCGGCAGGGAAGACGGTGCGGATGGAACCGGCTGCAAAATAGAAGACCGTTGATTGATGGGAGCGGATGTTGGATGGAGAGAGACGATTCAATGGAGAGAGACAATTTGGCGGAGAGAGATTATTTTTTAGTATCGGAACGGCTTGGATTTTCTAAATGGGGACGGGATGATCTGGAGCTGGCGAAGCGCTTGTGGGGAGATCCGCTGGTGACCCGGTATATCTGCGCGTCCGGCAGATTCAGTGAGGAGGAAATTGCCGGGCGTTTAAAACTGGAGATTGCCAATGAAAGCCGGTACGGCGTTCAGTATTGGCCGGTTTTTCTGCGTAAGACAGGGGAATTGGTCGGATGCTGCGGGCTGCGTCCCCATGGCGAAGACGGGGAATATGAGCTTGGATTTCATTTGCGCCCGGATTTTTGGAAGCAGGGACTGGCGCAGGAGGCCGGAACGGCTGTGATCGGGTATGCGTTTGAAACCCTTCACGCCAACCGGCTGTTCGCCGGCCATAACCCTAATAATACGGCGTCGGCCGGAGTTTTGAAGCGGCTGGGATTCATCTATATCGGAGATGAATTTTACGCGCCCACCGGGCTGTACCATCCGTCGTATATACGGAGGGCATAGGAAGAGAAGGGCTGCCGGTAATGGCAGCCAGACTCGGCTGTGGTCTTTTCCATTATAATGTATGGATTTCTTCTTCTAGCTCTCCAACGGTCTCCATCATGGTTTTAAAAGACGGAATTTCTCCATAAAGCATATTTTGCATGGAAGTGTAGTCTTCCTGTAACGTATCTAGGCGGTATAATGGAGGAAGCAGCTTTATAGTGGCCGGAACAGCCTCCGGGTAGCGCGCCCAGGCCCGCGGATAAAATTTTATCTTGAAGTTGACCACTTTCTGCAGCAGATTCAGCCGCGCAAACGCTTTGTCTTTCACTGGCGATTTCGCCATACAGTACAGATCATAATAATGGCGGGAATACCGCTGGGGCATGGAAAGATGTTCTGGCTGGTTGGCCTCATGGTGAAGGATCGTAGCCTTTTCCCAGAAAGTCCGCTCCGGCGATACTGTCAGGACAGAAATCGCTTTCTGTTTGAATAGCTGTGGATATCTCATTGATCTCGTACCCCAGAACACGCCAATCTAAAATCAGATCAATGTCCTCGGAAAACCGGCTGATTAGGTGATATCCTTTGG
>DGYMR06203__coassemble_1420_pt1 | contig 15001 bp, 10 predicted proteins | sample DGYMR06203__metabat2_high_PE_052 | metagenome-assembled genome bin DGYMR06203
CCCACCTCCCGGTGGTACTCCGGCGAACCCTCGCCCAGCTCCTTCATATCCGCCAGCACCGCGATATGCCGTTTCCCGGGAAGCTCCATAAGCACCTTAAGCGCCGCCTTCATCGAAGCCGGGCTGGCATTATAGGAATCGTCCAGCACCGTAAAGCGGCTGCCTTTAAAGACCTGCTGGCGGTGTTCAAATCCATGGAAAGAAGAAAGCCCCTTCGCCGCCTCAGAAAGGCTCATGCCCATGGCGTCGCAGACCGCGATGGCCGCCAGGGCGTTTCTCACGTTGTGTTCGCCCATGACGGACAGACGCACCAGCTGGCGCTTCTCCCCCGCCACCGCCGTAAATTCCACGCCGCCGTCCCAGTTTCGGAGCTCTTCGGCCCGGTACTGGCAATTCTCTCCCAATCCGTAATAAACGGTCCGGACGCCTGGTTTCCCCACGGTTTCCTTTAATAGATCGTCGTCCCCGTTTAAGATCAAAAGCCCGCCGTCCTTTAATCCATCCTGGATTGTCAGCTTTTCCCGGTAAATATTTTCCCGGGAGCCGAGATACTCAATATGGGTGATCCCGATATTGGTGATCACCGCCATATCGATGCAGGCGATCTCGGAAATCACTTTAAGCTCCCCCGGCTCGCTCATGCCAAGCTCGATGACGCCCACCTGATCGTCCTTTGAGATCTCCGAGATGGTGATGGGAACGCCCACCTGGCTGTTTTTATTTCCCGGCGTTTTATAGACCCGGTATTTGGCGGATAAGGCCGCCGCGATCAGCTCCCTTGTGGTGGTCTTCCCGACGCTTCCGGTGATCCCCACTAACGGCAGACTTAGCCGCTTCCTCATATACCGGCCAAAGGCCTGCAGGGCCGCCTTCGTATCCTCCACCCGGATCCAGGCACAGGGATAGGAAGCCGCGTACTCCGGCAGCGTCTCATGCTCCGAAGTCAAAACGCAGGCCGCCCCCCGTTTGACCACATCTTCTAAAAAGCGGTGGCTGTCCACCTTTTCCCCCTTTAAGGGCACAAACAAATCTCCCGGGCCGATTTCCCGGGAATCCAAAACAATATGCCGGACCGGCATTTGGGAGTCTCCATAAAGAAAACTCCCGCCGGTCCCTTCCTTAATATCTTTTACGATTACATGCTCCATTTATTCCGTCTCCCTTACGGCTTCCTCCACGATCTCCCGGTCCAAGAAATGGTGGCGGACTCCCTCGATCTCCTGGTAGTCCTCGTGTCCCTTGCCGATAACGGCGATCATATCCCCCGTCTCGGCGTGACGGACGGCGTATAAGATCGCTTCTTTCCGGTCCGGGATCACCATATATTTTCCAGAGGTTTTTGCCATTCCGCTTTCGATATCCTTGATAATATCCTCATTCTTTTCAAAGCGGGGATTATCCGCCGTCAAAATACAGAAATCCGCCAGACGGCCGCCGATCTCCCCCATGGAATACCGCCGCTCCTTCGCCCGGTTTCCGCCGCAGCCGAACACGCAGACCAGACGCTTGGGATGATAAGCGCGCAGCGTCTTTAAAAGACTCTCCATACTGACCGCGTTATGGGCGTAATCCACGATCACGCTGCATTTGGAAGAAACATGGACCAGCTCCATCCGTCCGTCCACCCGGACGTCCGCCAGCGCGTTCATCATCGCCTGATCAAAGCCCGCCGGATCCCCCGACGCCTTCCGCTCCTTGGAAAGAGCCAGACGGCAGACGGCTAAAGCCGCCAGAGCATTGTCAGCGTTGAATTTTCCCGGCATTCCTACCCGCACCCGGCCGTTTAAGCCGCCGCGGATATCAAATTCGATCCCTACGAACTCATGATCAGAGGCGTAATGAAGATTGCCGCCCGTAAAATCCGCGGGACTTCCGTCCGCCGGCGCACACGGCTCCAAGCCCGTCCCGGCTCCGCCGTCCGCCAACGCACAGGGCTCCGAGCCCGTTCCGGCTCCGGAATCCGCCAGCTCATAGGTCACCAGGCGGCAGGTGCTGTCCCGAACGATCTCGTCGTAATGCTCCGTTTTCCGGTTGATCACGCCGGTTTTGCAGACCGTAAGCAGCCTTGATTTATAATACAGGTATTCCTCAAAGCTTTTATGTTCGTTGGGACCCACATGATCCGGAAAAATATTGGTGAAAAGACCGATATCAAACCGGATGCCCCCAACCCGGGAAAGCATCAGCGCCTGGGAGGAAACTTCCATTACGCAGGCGCCGCAGCCAGCCTTTACCATTTCCGCGAAGTATTCTTGAACCAAATAGGATTCCGGCGTCGTATTGGCGGTAGGGATCCGCTCCGTTCCAATCAGAACGCCGTTGGTGCCGATCAGCCCCGTCTTTTTCCCCATGGCCTCCAAGATCCTGCGGATCATGTAGCTGGTGGTGGTCTTTCCCTTGGTTCCCGTAATGCCGATGGTCATAAGCTTCTCGGCCGGGTAGCCGAACCGGGCGGCGGAAAGCTCCGCCAAAGCCTCCCGGCCGTTTTTCACCAGGATGACCGACGCGTCCTCCGGAAGGGAAACCTCCCTCTCCACCACGAACACCCGGCACCCGGCCGCGTACGCCTGGGGGATAAATTCATGGGAATCCCTGGCGCTTCCCTTTAAGCATACAAAAACCGTCTCCGGCCCCGCCTTCCGGGAATCGTAAACCACCTCCGAAACCGGAGCCGAAAGGCTCCCCTTAAGAAGCTGGTAATCCAGCCGCCCAAGCCAATCCCCTATCACCATCTTTTTCCTCCTCCTGTTATCAACAGAATCTTGATCCTCCGGATCTTTTCCAAGCGGAATCTTTCGATTCCGGCCGCATTAGAACAATCCGGTAATCTTTCCTTCCGCGTCCACATCGATGCTGTCCGCCGCCGGCTTCTTGGGAAGTCCCGGCATGGTCATGATCGCGCCCGTAAGCGCCACTACGAAACCGGCTCCGGCGCTGACATAAACGTCGCGGACCGAAAGGTCGAAGCCCTGGGGCCGTCCCAGCTTATTCTGATCGTCGGATAAGGAATACTGGGTCTTCGCCATGCAGACGGGAAGATTGCCGAATCCCATATCCGTAATCTTCTTTAACGCCTTCTTCGCCGCCGCGGAATAGCTTACGGAACCGGCGCCGTAAATCTCCTTCGCGATGGTTTCGATCTTATCCTTTAAGGGAAGCTCATCTTCGTAGAGCATCTTGAAATGGCTTTCTTTCGTCTCCAGCGTCTGGATCACCTTCTGGGCCAGCTCCTGTCCGCCGTCTCCGCCCTTGGCCCATACCTCGGACAAGGCGAATTCGCAGCCTCTTTCGTGACAGAAATTGCGGATAAACTCGTATTCCGCCTCCGTATCCGTCAGGAAGGAGTTTAAGGTCACCACAACCGGCACCTGGTATTTCTGGATATTTTCAATATGCTTTTCGAGATTTACGATTCCCTTCTTTAAAGCCTCTAAATTCTCTTCGCCCAGCTGATCCTTGGGAACGCCGCCGTTGTATTTCAGCGCCCGGACCGTCGCCACCAGCACCACCGCATCCGGCTTTAAGCCCGCTTTCCTGCACTTGATATCAAAGAATTTCTCAGCTCCCAGATCCGCGCCGAAACCAGCCTCCGTTACGGTGATCTCCGAAAGCTTTAAGGCCGTTTTCGTAGCGATCACGCTGTTGCAGCCATGGGCGATATTGGCGAAGGGGCCGCCGTGAACAAGAGCGCCCGTATGCTCTAAGGTCTGGATCAGATTGGGCTTCATGGCATCCTTTAAAAGCGCCGCCATCGCGCCCACCGCGTTCAGATCCTTGGCCGTTACCGGCTCTCCCGCAAAATTATATGCGACAATGATCCGTCCAAGACGTTCCTTTAAGTCCGTAAGATCCGTCGCGAGACAAAGGATCGCCATGATCTCAGACGCAACCGTGATGACGAAATGATCCTCGCGGACCACGCCGTCGGCTTTCGCGCCAAGGCCGATCACAATATTTCGTAACGCCCGGTCGTTCATATCAAGACAGCGTTTCCAGAGCACCTGCCTGGTGTCGATTCCCAGCGCGTTTCCCTGCTGGATATGGTTGTCCAAAAGCGCCGCCAAAAGGTTGTTGGCCGTTGTGATCGCATGGAAATCCCCTGTAAAATGAAGGTTCAGATCTTCCATGGGAACCACCTGGGAATACCCGCCGCCGGCCGCTCCGCCCTTGATCCCAAAGCAGGGGCCTAAGGACGGCTCTCGTAACGCTACCAAGGTTTTCTTTCCCGCCTTGGAAAGCGCCTGGGCAAGACCGATGCTCGTGGTGGTCTTTCCTTCTCCCGCGGGCGTCGGATTGATCGCCGTTACCAGCACCAGCTTTCCGCTCGGCTTATCTTCGATAGACTTTCTGAACTCGTTGGAAAGCTTCGCTTTATACTTTCCGTAAAGCTCAAGATCGTCTTCGCCGATCCCGTAAGCCGCCGCAACCTGGGTGATCGGAAGCATCGTAGTTTCCTGTGCAATCTGGATATCTGTTTTCATGTCCTCTCTCCTTCCTTCTATTTCCCATCAACATCCGGATTCGAGAAATTCCTCAAATTCCTCCGCTGACATCAGAACCTTTCTTGGCTTTGTTCCTTCCTCTTCTCCGACGACTCCCGCCTCGGCCAGCTGATCCATGATCCTGGCCGCCCGGTTAAAGCCGATCTTAAACATTCTCTGCAGCATGCCGATGGACGCTTTGTCCTTTTCAATAATGAAGCGGCCCGCCTGCACAAACAGCTCGTCCCGATCCGAACCGGACTGGGATATTCCCGAAAGAGACGGCTGGCTCACCTTCCGCTCCACCTCTTCGCTGTAGGAAACCTCCTCATTCTGCTCCTTCAGGAAGTCCGTTACTCTGGATACCTCTCCGTCGGATACGAAAGCGCCCTGAACCCGCAGCGGCTTGGGATAGCCCGACGGATAAAACAGCATATCGCCGTTTCCCAAAAGCTTCTCCGCTCCCACCATGTCGAGGATCGTCCGGGAATCGGTTCCCGAGGCGACGGAAAACGCAATCCGGGAGGGGATGTTTGCTTTAATTACGCCTGTAATGACATTGACCGACGGTCTCTGGGTCGCAATCACCAAATGGATTCCGGCCGCTCTTGCTAACTGCGCCAGACGGCAGATGGCGTCCTCCACCTCGTTGGAAGCAACCATCATAAGATCCGCCAACTCGTCGATCACGATCACGATCTGAGGCATCTTTTTTGGGATTTCCTCCTGGGGCACATCGCCGCTTTCCAGTAAGGTCTTAACCCGGGCATTGTAGCCCTTTATATCCCGCACGTTGGCGGAGGCGAACTTATTGTAACGCTCCATCATTTCCGCCACCGCCCAGTTTAAGGCTCCGGCCGCCTTTTTCGGATCCGTCACCACCGGGATCAGAAGATGGGGGATTCCGTTATAAACCGAAAGCTCCACCACCTTGGGATCGATCATAATCAATTTTACATCCTCCGGCGAGGAGCGGTAAAGAAGGCTCATGACCATGGTATTGATTCCTACGGATTTCCCGGAGCCGGTCTGGCCGGCGATCAGAAGGTGGGGCATTTTCGCCAGGTCCGCCACGATCACCTTGCCTCCGATATCCTTTCCTACGGCAAACGCCAGCCTGGAGGGATGACGCTTAAACTCCTCGCTTTCCAAAAGGTCTCTGAGGTAAACCGTACTGTTGACCCGGTTGGGAACCTCGATGCCCACCGCCGATTTTCCGGGGATCGGCGCCTCGATCCGGATATCCGCCGTCGCCAGGCTTAGCTTAATATCGTCCGCCAGCGCCAAAATCCGGCTGACCTTTACGCCCTGCTCCGGATGGAGCTCATACCGGGTAACCGTCGGGCCGCAGCTGATATTGGTGACGGTAACGCCCACGCCAAAGTTTTTTAACGTCTGCTGAAGCTTAACCGCCGTCTCCTTAAATTCCCTTTCCGACTGGCCGGATATGATTTTTCCTTTTATCAAAAGATTCAGCGGGGGGATCACGTACGGCTTCTTCGGCTTTTCCTCCGTCTTTTTGATTTCCTGGAGAACGGAAGCGTCCGCTTCCTCCTTCTCCTTCGCGTCCATTTTCCGTTTTTTCTTGATAATCTCCTCCGCGTCGGTTTCAATGACCTTTCCCGTGGCCGTCACGATGCGCTTTCTCTCTATGACGGTCTTCGGTTCCCCGGGATCCAAGGATTCCTCCTCGACGCTGACCGCCGTCTCTTCTTTCGGACAAAACTCTTCTTTGGGATACCCCTCCTTTGGGGGAGCAATCTCTTCTTCGGGATGAACCTCCGCAGAAAATTCCTTTCTCCGGTCGGGGAACAGATCCATTTCTTCAATATCCCGGCTGTCCCGGCTGACAAAAACATCCTCGTCCTGCCGGTGGCGAAGGAGAGACAGATCCTCCTGGAAAGGAACCTCGTCCTCGTCCTCCTTATCCCCGTTCTCCAGTCCGTCATGGAGCCCGCTCATCTGGATTTTTCCCGTAAACACGTCGGCCGGATCCGGTTCCTTCGCTGCCGGCACTTTCGCCGCCGGTTCCTTCGCTTCCGGTTCCTTAAGAAGCTCGCCCGGCATCGGTTTCCAGGAGGACGTATAGGAACTGACCGGAATACTTTCCTGATATCCTAGGTCTGTTTCCGGCTGAACTGCCTCCGGATTGTGGGACGCTTGACGCTTTAAGCCCCCGTCTGGCCCCGCCTGACGCTTTAAGGCCCTGTCTGCCATTACAGGCGGTTCCTCCATAGCAAGATCCGTAGACTTTAGATTGACCCCGGAAACCTTCTGTTCTTCTCTTAAAATCCGCCGTTCCTCTTTCTTTTCCTCGCGGATCACCCTTCTTCTGTCGTAATCCTCCCTGGCATGCTGATACGCCCTTCCGCCGCCCTTTCGCACCGCGGATACAAAGGACTTTTCTGTAATGCAGACGATGGAAATAATAAGGAACAATAACAAGATCAGGTAGGAGCCGATGGTTCCCACCGCCGTATGCAGCACTAAAACCAGGGCGCCGCCAATTACGCCGCCGCCCTTTCCGCTGATTCCCGCCGATTCATAAACATCGAAAAGCGTCTGTCCCTCCTGATATCCGCCGCCGAACGTAAGCTGCGCGAGGCCGCAGAGAACGATCAAAAGGATCTCCACCGCCAGCATCTTATACACCGCCCGGATATTTCCGCGGTTGGACGCATAAAACAGCATTCCCGCAAACAAAAGAAGCGGCGCGATATAGCCGATGCTCCCGAAAACGCCCAGCATCACCTGGCTCAGCACATCGCCTACCATGCCGCAGATATGGAAATTACTCAAAAACAAAAACACGCAGACGGCAAACGTACCGAGGACCGCCGCTTCTGACTGCAGGAAGCTGGTATCCTCCGCCGCTTTCGTTTTTGCTGATCTTACTGTCTTTTTCCCGGAAGAAGCCGTTGTTTTCTTTTTCGTATTGCCGTTTGAACGATTAGCCGCCAAAACGTAAGCCTCCTTTATCCGCCGTTTGTACTAGTATAACGAAAAAAGAGGAAAATTGCAATGACCTCTCGCTAAAACTGTCCCCGGACCCCCGTCAGGTCCTTGATCACCTCGCCAGCGAGGATCAGTCCGGCCGCCGCAGGCACGAAAGCGTTGCTTCCCGGGGCCAGGCGGCCGGTCTTTCGCAAGCCGCCGTCTGATTCGTTCCCAGCCGGCTCGTCTAAGGTTTTGGGCGTCATGGCGATCTCCCGGGAATACACCACCTTTAGATGATGGATCCCCCGTTTTTTTAATTCCCTGCGCATGACCCGGGCCAGGGGACAGACCGAGGTTTCAAAAATATCGCTGACCATAAGCGCCGAAGCCTCCATTTTATTTCCCGCGCCCATGGAGCTGATGACCGGCACATGATACCGCGCCGCCTGTTCCGCCAGCGCCAGCTTCCCGGCAACGGTATCGATGGCGTCTACAATATAATCGAATTTTTCAAAGGGAAAGGAATCCGCGTTTTCCGGAAGGAAAAAAGTCCGGTACACGGTCACCTTCGCCTCCGGGTTAATATCCAGGATCCGTTCCTTCGCCGCGTCCACCTTATACATCCCAAGGGTGCTTCTTGTCGCGATGATCTGTCGGTTCAGATTGGATACGCACACCCGGTCGCTGTCCACAAGATCCAGGGCGCCGATCCCGCTTCTGGCCAAAGCCTCCATGGCGTGTCCGCCGACGCCGCCGATGCCGAACACGGCGACTCTGGCCGACGAAAGCCGCTCCATATTCTCCCGTCCCAGAAGCCGCTCCGTTCTGGAAAACTGCTCTTTTCTCATCTTCTCATCATTCATTTTGCTTCCCTCCCGCAAAGTTTTTTATGGAGCATCGCCATAAAAACAAGCAGCACTAAAAGATAGTACGGAAATAGAAATACGCCGATATGATTGGCCAGAAGGCCGAAAAGCGGCGGCATCAAAAGACTTCCTATGTACGCGCAGGCCATCTGGACGCCGATCACAGCCTGGGAATTTTCCGGGCCGAAATGGCGCGGCGTGGAATGGACAATGGACGGATAGATCGGCGCGCATCCAAGTCCCACCAGGATCAGACCGGCTACCGGAAGCCACATCCCGCCGGGGATCAAAAGAAGCAGGACCCCGACCGCCAAGATCCCCTCTCCCATCCGGATCAGCGTATCGTCCTCATACCGGATCGCGAGGAATCCATTGAGGGCCCGGCCAACGGTGATCCCGAGATAAAACAAAGCGGCAAAGCCGGCCGCCCGGTCCGCGGACATGTTTCCATGAAGCACCAGATAGCTGCTGCCCCAAAGCCCCGCCGTCTGTTCCAGCGCGCAGTAAGCGAAAAAGCAGCCGAAAGCTTCCCTGGCCCCCGGAAGCCGAAGCACCTGGCGCGGCGACAGCGGAAGGGAATCCACCGCCATCTGCCGGGAAAGGGAAATGGAACGGCCCATCTTTTTCCAAAGAGGCAGGCTGAAAATTAAAACCGCCGTAAGCCCGATCTGGATCAGCCCGATCACCCGGTATCCCGACTGCCATCCCAGCCCGCCGGACAATGCGTAGCCCATGATATACGGGCCCACGGTCGCCCCTACGCCCCACATGCAGTGGAGCCAGCTCATATGGCGGCTGGAATAATGAAGGGCCACGAAATTATTTAAGGCCGCGTCCACCGACCCGGCCCCCAGCCCATAGGGAACCGCCCAAAAACAGAGGAGCCCGAAGGAACGGCTGATGGAAAAGCCGAAAAGGGCGGCGGCCGTCATGGCGACGCTTGCCGCCGTTACCGCGCCCGGCCCGAATTTCTTCGTCAGCCTGTCGCTCTGGAGGCTGGAAAAAATCGTCCCCGCCGATATGATCATAGAAATTACCCCGGCGTAGGAAACCGGGACCTGAAGCTCCTGATACATTAAGGGCCAGGCGGACCCCAAAAGGGAATCCGGAAGGCCCAGACTGATAAAAGAAAGATAGATTACCGCAAGCAGCAGCGACATCATACCGCGTTTCTCTCCTGTCCATTAATGATCTGACGGTTGTTTTCCCGTCATCGAATACAGCTTTTTTAAGGCTTCCTTGATCCCGCCCACCTCGTCGATCAGGCCGCGGCGGACCGCCTCCTCTCCCACTAGCACCGTCCCCAGATCCCTGGTCAGCATCTGGGTATTATGCATCAATCCTTTCAGCTCCTCGTAGGAGATCCGGCTGTGACCGGAAACAAAGCTTAAGATCCGGTCTTGGATCATATCAAAATATTCATAAGTCTGGACCGTGCCGATCACCATCCCGGTCATGCGCACTGGATGAACCATCATGGTTCCGGTGGGAACGATAAAGGAATAATCCGACGCCACCGCCAGGGGGACGCCGATGGAATGGCTGTCTCCAATTACTAGGGAAACCGTGGGCTTGCTTAAGGAGGCCAGCATTTCCGCCAGCGCCAGGCCGCAGCTTACATCGCCTCCCACCGTGTTGATCAACGCCAGGACGCCTTCGATCTCCCCATCGTCCTCCACCTTAGCAAGTTCCGGCAGCACATGCTCATATTTTGTGGTTTTCGTACTTCCGGAAAGATTCTCATGGCCCTCGATCTCACCAATAATCGAAAGCAGATGGATCTTCCCTTTTTGGCTTCCGCCAAGCGTCAGCTGCCCGCTCTCCCGAATCCGGTCTTCTTCACTCATAGATAACCTCCTGCGCTCCAATAATCAGAAAAAGACCGCCAGACTGCGAAAGCCCGAGGTTTCGGACCCCTTTTTTCGGGATCCGGCCGTCCGGGCTTTCCAATCAGCAGTCTCTCCCTTATTCAGTCTGCGCAAAAAGGGAGCGATTATTCGACCAGCTTATTTAATTCCTTTACATATTCCGTCTCATTGGAATTTGCGTGTCCAGCTTTGGAAGCGTAAAGATTAACCGCTCCCTGGGACTTTTTAATGGGCTGCATGGTTCCGGCTCCCGCAACGCAGCCGCCGGGGCAGGCCATGCCTTCCAGAAGGTAACCGTTGTATTTTCCGGCCTTGGCCAAGGTCATCATCTTCCGGCAGTCCTTTAAGCCCTCCGCGTTGACGACTTTGATCTCCCGGTCCGGATACAGTTCCTTAATTACATTGACAACGGATTTGGCGACGCCGCCGGCAACGGCGAAATTCCGTCCGTCCGCGGACGCGTCGTTGACGCCGGTGGGATCCTCTTCGATATTCTCGAGATCCACATGCTTCGCGTCGAAAATTCCCGCCATTTCCTCAAAGGTCAGGACGAAGTCCACATCGCTCCGGATATCGCTTCTCATGGCCTCCAGCTTTTTCGCGGCGCAGGGTCCGATAAAGACCACCTTCGCCTTTTCATGCTGGCTCTTGATCAGTCTTGCCGTAAGGGTCATAGGCGTTAAGGCCATGGAAATGCAGTTGGCATATTCCGGGAACAGCTTCTTTGCCATCATCGACCAGGCCGGGCAGCAGGAGGTACCCATAAAGGGAAGCTTTTCCGGAACCTCGGCGATAAAGTCCTCCGCCTCCTGGACCGCGCAGAGGTCTGCGCCGATGGCCACCTCAAAAACATCGGCAAAGCCCAGCTGCTTCATAGCCGCACGAAGCTTTCCAGGCGTAACCTTGGGGCCGAACTGGCCGACGAAGGCCGGGGCCACCGCGGCGTAAACACGCTCGCCGGTCTGGATCGCCCGGATCACCTGGAAGATCTGGGACTTGTCCGCGATCGCTCCAAAGGGGCAGTTTACCAGGCACATACCGCAGGAAACGCACTTCTCATAATCGATATCCGCCTTTCCGTTCTCGTCCGTATGGATCGCGTCCATCCCGCAGGCAGCTGCGCAGGGACGCTCCTGGATAATGATCGCATGGTAGGCGCAGACATTGGCGCACTGACCGCATTTAATACATTTATCCTGATCGATCACCGATTTGCGGCTGGTTTTCTCAAGAGAGATCGCTCCCTTAGGACATACCTCCATACATGGATGGGCCATGCAGCCCTGGCAGCCGTCGGTAACAAACACCTTCTTCTCCGCGCAGCCATTGCAGGCGAATTTGATAATATTGATCAACGGCGGCGTATAATAGGTCTCCGGCTTATCCGCCTCCTCAATGTGATCCGATACCGGAGCTGGATTGGCCGCTCCGCGGTAGGGAAGCCCCATTGCCAGGCGAAGCCGTTCGCTGACAACCGCTCTCTCCAGGAACACGTCGTTTCGGAAGCTTCCAACCTCTCCCGGAATGATCTTATAAGGCAGCGCCTCGATTCTTTTATCCACCGGCCACTCTGTATGGTAAGCCATTCTGGCTACCTCGCGGAAGATCCTGTGCCGGATTTCTTGAATTCTTGTCTCAACACCTCTCATGGCGTTCTCCTCTCTGTCCCCTTCGGGCCTAGTTTTGTTAAAAAGATAACACTTTCCAGGACCAACTGCAAGTATAAAATTCCATACAATCCGGCCGTCTAGTTCCCCTGTTTCGCAAACACCTTCCTCATCGCTTCCATACGGGCGATCACCGGGACGCCGAAAGGACATCGGGACTCGCAGCCGCCGCAGGCGATGCAGTCCTTTGCGTTGGCCGATAACGCTTCGTAGTGAGCCCGCAGCGTTTCCGGAACCTCCGGCTGCATCATGGCCAGATCATAAAGCTTATTGACCATGGCGATATCGATTCCCGCCGGACACGGCGCGCAGTGTCCGCAATACGTGCATTGACCGGAATAAGCATGGCGCGGCGCATGAGCCAGAACGGTGGCATAATCCTTTTCCTCTTCCGACGCGGTTTCGTAAGATACGGCCGCCAGCACATGCTCCGGCGTATCGTATCCAACCATCACGCTGGCCACCGCGGGACGGGTCAGGGCGTAATGAAGGCACTGAACCGGCGTCAGCGCCACGCCGAAGGGCGAAGTCTCCGCCTGGAACAGGCGACCTCCCGCATAGCCCTTCATGACCGTGATCCCCACGCCCCTCTGCTCGCAGATCCGATAAAGCTCCTCCCGCTCCGGAGCGATTCCGCCCAGGCCCTCCGTATAGGAGGATTCTTCAAAATATTTATTCATATCTTCATCCGCCGGCAGAAGGTCAAAGGCGGGATTGACGCTGAATAAAATCATCTCGATTTCACCGGAAAGGGCCGCCGCCTTCCCCACCGCCGGGTTGTGGGTGCTGAGGCCGATATGACGGATCGTTCCCTTGCGCTTTAATTCCCGCACATACTCCATAAACCCGCCGGAAAGGATCCGTTCAAACTCCGCCGTCTCATCCACAAAATGGATCATACCCAAATCAATATAATCCGTCTCCAGCCTGGATAACAGATCGGAAAACGCCTCTTTTACCTTATCCAGCTTCCTGGTCTTCACGTACTGGCCGTTCTGCCAGGTGGAACCGATATGGCCTTCTATGATCCAGCGCTCCCGCTTTCCCCGGATCGCCGCGCCGATATTGGAGCGGACGTTGGGCTCCGACATCCAACAGTCCAGGATATTGATTCCCTGCTCCTCGCAGCAGTCGATCACAGCCCTGACCTCTTCTTTATTGTGCCGTTCCAGCCACTCGCCTCCCAGGCCGATCTCGCTGACCTTAAGTCCCGTTTTTCCCAATTCCCTATATCTCATCCTCTGTCCTCCCGTCTGCTTTTGCTTAAAAGCCTCTTATTTCAGTCCTCATATTCCCTATTATAACTTCTTTCTTTAAAAGAAGCAACGGCGCCTGTTCCTGTTTTCACTTTCTTATGATAAAATAGATACAGATTAATTATGAAAGGAGATGCCCGTCATGACAACCCCCACCATCGAAGAATTATGGAAACGAAAATCCGTCCGCGCCTATACGGACCGGAAAATTACCAAAGAAGAAAAGGAGCTGATTCTTCGGTCCGCCTCAGAAGCGGCTTCCGCAGGAAACCAGCAGATGTACACCATCCTGGATATTACGGATCAGAAGCTTAAGGACACTCTAACCGTAACCTGCGACAATCAGCCCTTTATCGCAAAAGCCGACCTGGTCCTAGTCTTCTGCGTAGATTTTCAGAAATGGTACGACACCTTCCGGATCACCGGCTGCGATCCCAGGAAGCCGGAGGCAGGCGATTTCCTTTTAGCCGTTCTGGATACGGCCATCGCGGCTCAGAATGCGGTAACGGCTGCCGAGAGCTTAGGCATCGGCTCCTGCTATATCGGAGATATTTTGGAGCGCTATGAGATCCATAAGGAACTGTTCCACCTGCCGGATTACGCCGCTCCCGTCCTGATGGCCGTCTTCGGCTTCCCAACCGAACAGCAGATGGAGCGGAAAAAGCCGGCCCGGGCTCCTTTAAGCTTCCTGGTTCATGAGAACACCTACCGTCCCCTTTCTGAAGAGGAGCTTCGCGCCTCCATCGCTCCCAACAAGGGCGAGCTTTCCTTTGACGAATGGGCGAAGCGCTTCTGCGCCAGAAAATACCACTCGGACTTTTCCAGAGAAATGTCCCGCTCCGTCCAGGCGGCGCTGGATCATTTCTGCGGCCGCCCGCGAGAATAAAAGTGAAAGGAAAAATGCCAGACAGTCCCAAAACAGACTGCCGGGCATTTTTATTTTACGGAATCACAAAAGAAAGAAGTCCTAAAATCAAAAGGTGAACCGGATAGAACCAGTAGAAAAACCATTTAGAAGCCTTCTTCCCTGCTTTGGACGGCTGGCCGCTGTAACAGAAAAGCAGTACAATTCCTGCCGCCGCCGGCCCCGCCATAACCCCGAGGGCATGGAGAGCTACCTGCCACAAGGGAAGGAAACCGAACCAGCCGACAAAATCATAGACGCCGAAAAGCAACGTAACAATAAGGAATGCCCTGGCGATACGGCCCTTATCTTCCCCAGCGCGGTCCAACAGCAAAACGTACAGCGGAGCAAACAGGCTCCAATCAGAATACTGCGACACTACAAACAAGAGTACGATCACCGCGATCCGAAGGAACGAATTTCTAATCTTTTCCCGAGCTACCAAAATACCGAAGCAAAGAAGCAGCGTAAACATCATGTTCATCCCGAAGAACCGAAGTCCCGGTTCGCCGGTCATCAGCTTCGTAGACACAAGACAGAAGGGAATCTGGGAGATGATGGCGAACAGGAACAGCCGGCCCGCGTAATTTCTTTTGGAGCGGGTGTACCGATATCCCTCAACAAGGAAATAGCACATCATCGGCGCGGTAAAATAACCGATATCTGAAAGAAGAATACCGAAGAGACTGTACGGCGGCAAAAAGGCAGCCGTAAAATGGTTAACAAACATCGTTGCCATCGCAAGATATTTAATTGTTTCCCGATTCAGTTTTCCAATTGATTCCATCCTTTGTTCCTCTCGTCTGTTTTTATCAGGCCCATTTTAAATCCCCTATCAATATACCAAAAAATCCAGCTCCAGGAAATATTTCTTTGGGAAATATTTCCTAGATATTTCTTTTTCATTCGGCCCTGCCTTGCTTTCTTCCTTCATTTTATCTATAATAAAAGCCTAGGTTTAAGCAAAGCTTCAAAGGGACTAAAAAGCAAGAAACTAACTGCTGTTCTTTTATCCATCGGAC
>DGYMR06203__coassemble_1431_pt1 | contig 14898 bp, 15 predicted proteins | sample DGYMR06203__metabat2_high_PE_052 | metagenome-assembled genome bin DGYMR06203
ACCGGGTTCCGGTCCTGCGGGTAAGAGTCCTTCCGGATGAGGAAGACTTCCATGAAGAAGAAATGCGGATGGTTTACAAGGGGATCTACGTAAAGCAGAAGGTGCTGTTTGAAGGCGAGATCATGGAATATGAGATTTATGAGGAGGAGAACGGCGCTCTGGAAAAGAAGGCCAACGGCGAGCTTTCCTGTCCGGAGGTGCCGGCGGGAGATAAGGGAAACCGGTTCTCCGCTCTGAATGCCATGAGCCTTTATCTGGGGATAAAGGATGATGAAAGGCTGAAGGACAGTATGATCAAGTATGCGGCGGATGATCGGATCGTGGAGAAACTGTTCCCGCTGATGGAATAGAGAGGGACGAGATGGAGAAACTGATTGTCGGTATCGATCTGTGCGATACATACACGCAGGCGGCCGTGCTGGGCCGGGAGGAGGCCTGGGTGCTTCCGACCGTGATCTGCAGGAAGCGGGAAGCCGAGGAATGGAGCGTCGGAGAGGACGCGTACAAATATACGCTGATGGGCGAGGGCGTGATCGTAGACAAGCTTTTGAGCCTGGCGGCGAAGGAGGGAACCTCCACCATCGCCTCCGTAAAATATACGGGAATGGAGCTTCTGAAAAAATTTCTGGAAAAGGTTCTGGAGCTGGTGCTGTCGGAGTACCAGGAGCCGCAGATCCAGCAGCTGGTGATTTCCCTTAAGAATCTGGAGATGAAGCTGATGGACGGGCTGATGGACTGCGCCGCCGCCCTGGGGATTCCTAAGGAATGCGTCCATATCGCCAGCCATACGGAGTGTTTTGTTTATTATGTGTTAAATCAGCGCCGGGATATCTGGGGCGGTCAGGTGGGAATGTTCTCTCTGTCGGATGAGGATCTGCGGTATTATGAGCTGAAGGTTTCCAGAGGGCCCAGGCAGATGACGGCCTGGGCGGAGCATGAGGAATTAGAAGAGGGTTTTAATTTAAGCGTCTTAGACACAGGCTCCGGCGCCCGTATGGCGGACCGGATCCTCTGTGCCTGCGGCGACCGGTTCTTGAAAAAGAAGATTTTTTCTTCGATCTTTTTAACGGGCAAGGGATTTGCCAGGACCGACTGGGCTCCGGAATTCATGAAGCAGATCTGCAACCGAAGACGGGTGTTCGCGGAGCCGGCGCTTTTTGCCAAGGGAGCCGCCTATAAGGCGGAAAGCTACCTTCGGAAACCGGGAGCTTACCCGTTTCGGTGCATCTGCGAGGGGAAGCTGCGTTCCACGGTTACGATTGAGGTAGAAAAGCGCGACGCCAAGGTTCAGATCGCGCTGGCGTCCGCCGGGGAAAGCTGGTATGAGGCCAGGAGCGTCCTTGAGGTAATCCTGGACGGCCAAAAGGAGATTCCGTTAACGATTACGCCGCAGGATCCAAAGCAGAAGCGGACGGTGACGGTGCCGCTGGAGGGCTTCCCGGACCGGCCGGATAAGACGACCCGGGTGCGCATCGCCGCGGGATTTCTGGATGAGAAGACCATGGTGCTTAAGATCGCGGACCGGGGCTTTGGAGAGCTGTTCCCGAAGACGGACGCGTTTATCCGCCAGGAGGTGATGCTATGAGTCTTTTGCTTTGCAGACAGGAGCCGGTAACGGCGCCTTACTACGTGGAAGCGCTGGGAGTCCATCTGTATTCTTCCCAGGAGCTTTGCTATGTGATCTTCCATCATCCCCTTTTGGTCATGGAGGATTTCGTGGACGAGCGGCTGACGGCGTTTCTTCGCAGCGAGCTGCGGATGCCCTTTTTGGCGGAGCGGATCGAAAAATGGCTGGAAAGCAGGGGGGAATCCGATGAGCTTTTGTTCCAGATCCTCCAGGACTGCTCCTATTTAAACGCCAAGGAGCAGGCGGATTTCCGCCAGACGGTGACGGCGTTTCGGAAGCTTCCCAAGGAAGAGTATGAGAAGAAACGGGCCGATTATTTTTATCAGCTGAAGCTTTACGGGAAGGCCATCTCCATGTATGAGAGGATCTTGGAGGCGGAGCGGGAGAAGCCGCTGTCCGAGGAGTTTAAGGCCAGAGTTTGGAACAATATTGCCTCCTGCTACACGAAACTGTTCTGCTATCAGAAGGCGATGCACGCTTACGACTGTGCCTGGAACGCGAAGGAGGATCCAGTATTTATTGAACGGATGTACCTTTTGACGGTGATGGAGCCGGAACTGGCCGTGAAGGAAAAATTCTTAGGAATGATGACGGAAGAAAAGCGGGAAGAATGGGACCGGCTGGCGGAGGAAGCGTCCGAGGAGGCGAGGAACGCAGAAGAGGTGAGCCAGATGGAGGAACTGTTTTCAAGGGATCCCGTGAAGCGTCTGGCAGGCGCCGGGGAGGCGTTAAACCGCTGGAAGGTGGAATACCGGAGGTGTCTATGAAAAACGATCTGCTGCTTACCAATGAGACGGCGAAAATACTGTATCAGTCTTTTGTCGCGGGAATGCCGATCCTGGATTACCACTGCCATCTGGAGGCGCGGGATATCGCGGAGGATAAGCGGTTTCGCTCCATTGCGGAGCTTTGGCTGGGCGGCGATCATTATAAATGGCGGTTTATGAGGGCCTGCGGGGTCGAGGAACGGTTCATTACCGGAGACGCGCCGGAGGCGGAGAAATTTAAAAAATGGGCCGGCGTTTTGGAGCGGGGGCTCGGAAATCCCTTAAGCTGCTGGAGCCATATGGAATTAAAGCAGTATTTCGGCTATGACGGCGTGTTAAACGAACGGACGGCCGGGGAGGTCTGGGAGCTTTGCAATGCCCGCCTTTCGGAGCCGGAGATGAGCGCCAAAGGGCTGATCGCCGGTTCCGGCGTAAAGCTTCTCTGCACCACCGACGATCCCGCGGACAGCCTCTTGTGGCATCAAAAGTTAAAGGCAGAGTTTTCTGACCCGAAGAAGCGGGAACGGTTTCCGGTGCGGGTGCTTCCTGCCTGGAGGCCGGATCAGGCTCTGGCGGTCCAGAAGCCGTCCTTTGCCGCTTATATGGATTCTCTTGGGAAGGCGGCCTCCATGGAGATCGGGAATCTTTCTGATCTGGAGCAGGCGCTGGAAAAGAGAATGCTTGCGTTCCATGAGCTGGGCTGCCGGGTTTCGGATCATGGACTGGAACGAATGGTTTATACGCCGGTTTCCAGGAATAAGGCGGAAGAGATTTTAAAAAAGGGCTTAGGAGGCGGCGCCGTAAGCCAGGAAGAAGCGGAAGCGTATCAGACATATCTGCTCCTGTTTTTGGGAGAGCAGTACCACAGATTGGGCTGGGCGATGCAGATCCATTATGGCTGCAGCCGGAACAATAACAGCCGGATGTACCGGCTTTTGGGCGCGGATACCGGGTTTGACTGTATTGGCGAAGAATCGCCGTCCGCCCGGCTCATCGGCTTTCTGGACGCGCTAAGCGGGGAAAAGAAGCTTCCTAAAACCATTCTCTACAGTCTTAATCCTAAGGACAACGAGCAGATCGATTCGGTGATCGGCTGCTTCCAGGATCCGGAGGCGGGCGCCCTTCTGCAGCATGGGGCCGCCTGGTGGTTCAATGACCACAGCGCCGGGATCCGGAGTCAGCTAACCTTCCTGGCTTCGATCGGATGCCTGGGGAACTTTGTGGGGATGTTAACGGACTCCAGAAGCTTTATATCGTACCCGCGCCATGATTATTTCCGGCGGATCCTCTGCGGCCTTGTGGGTCAGTGGATGGAAAGCGGGGAATATCCCTATGATATGGAAACGGCAGGAAGGCTGGTCCAGGATATTTCCTACCGCAACGCGGTGCGGTACTTTGGATTCGACCAAGATAGCTTTCGGCTTTGACCGGTACGGCTTTCGCAGGCTTGTGCGGTTCGATTTTTGCAGGACTGACCGGCGCGGCTTTCGCCGCCTGGCGGGCGCGATTTTCCCCTTGACAAGCGCGGAGGTTTTTACTATACTGAGACAAACGAAAAGAAACAGGCAGGGAAGAAGAGGAGTACGTTCCCAAACGCCGTCAGAGAGAGCTGTCCGCCGGCTGAGAGACAGCTTCGGAACGCGGGAATGGAAGGTAGCTTTGGAGCCGGAGCGGTGAAGGAGGAGTAGCCGTTCCCGGGTGGCTTCCGTTAAAGGCCCAATGAGATTGCCGCTTATGGCGGCAAATAAAGGTGGTAACGCGGTTTTTCGCCCTTTGTGTCTTCGGACGCAGAGGGCGTTTCCATTTCACGGGAAATTCTGTTGATTTATGCAAAAAGCATAGGTGGTGAGGGACAGGATGATACGGCTCAGACCATATAAGCCTTGGGACGCCTGGGAACTGCTAAAATGGTGGGACGGCAGGACGGAGGAAGAGTTTGTAAAATGGAGCGCGGGGGCGTTTACGTACCCGTTAACGATCGAGCAGCTGGATGCCTATTTTGAAACCTGGTGTTTAAAGGAGGGGGGCGGCTGGTCGGTCATGGCGCTGGATGCCTCCGGCAAGCCGGTGGGCCATTTCCTGGTGCGGTCTGTCTGTTATTCTTCCAACGCCGCAGGGCTGGCGCTGATCGTAGTGGACCCCAAGTGCCGGGGCAAAGGCTATGGCCGGGAAATGATCTCGCAGGCCTTATCCATGGCTTTTGGGGGGATGGGAATGGAGCGGGTGTTCTTAACTGTATTTGAGAACAATCCCAAAGCCCTCGCCTGCTATGAGGCGTCAGGCTTTCACAAGCAGGCGTATCTTCCCGAATACTGGAAAGAAGGTGAGACGGTTTGCGGCGCGTTTCTAATGGAGGCCGTAAGACCGGAGACGAACCAAGACGGATCAGAAGAAGCCGGAAACGAGCCGGCAGGGAGCGCGGGAAACCGGCCGCGCGGATAAAACCAAGCAGAAGAAAAGGAGAGAACAGAAAAAAGATGAAAGAATTGGAAAAAACCTATAATCCGGCGGCCATTGAGGACCGTCTGTATCAGAAATGGCTGGACAGCAAATATTTTCACGCGGAGGTAAGGAAGGACAAAAAGCCCTTTACCATTGTAATGCCGCCGCCCAATATTACGGGACAGCTCCATATGGGCCATGCCCTGGATAATACCATGCAGGATATTTTGATCCGCTATAAGAGGATGCAGGGATACGAGGCCCTCTGGCAGCCGGGAACGGACCATGCGGCCATCGCCACTGAGGTCAAAGTGACGGAAAAGCTGAAAAAGGAAGGGATCGATAAAAAGGAGCTGGGCCGGGAGGGCTTTTTAAAGGAAGCCTGGAAATGGAAAGAGGAATACGGCAGCCGGATCATCAAGCAGCTCCACAAGCTGGGCTCCTCCGCCGACTGGGACCGGGAGCGGTTTACCATGGACGAGGGCTGCTCCGACGCGGTTTACGAGGTGTTTAAGCGCCTGTACGATAAGGGCTATATTTACAGAGGCTCCCGGATCATCAACTGGTGCCCGGTCTGCCAGACGACGATCTCCGACGCGGAAGTGCTTCATGAGGAGCAGGACGGCTTCTTCTGGCATATCAATTATCCCATCGTAGGAGAAGAAGGAAAATTCGTGGAGATCGCCACGACCCGTCCGGAGACCATGCTGGGCGATACGGCCGTGGCGGTGAACCCGGAGGATGAGCGCTACCGCCATCTGATCGGAAAGATGTTAAAGCTGCCGCTGACGGACCGGGAGATCCCGGTAGTGGCCGACGCCTATGTGGATAAGGAATTCGGAACGGGCTGCGTAAAGATCACGCCCGCCCATGACCCCAACGACTTCGAGGTTGGAAAACGCCACGGTCTGGAAGAAATCTGCATCATGAACGACGACGCCACCATCTGCGCCGAGGGCAAGTATAAGGGGATGGACCGTTATGAGGCGAGAAAAGCCATTGTGGAGGATTTAAAGGCCCAGGGCCTTTTGGTAAAGGTGGTGCCCCATGCCCATAACGTGGGAATCCACGACCGCTGCCGGACGACGGTGGAGCCGATGGTGAAGCCTCAGTGGTTTGTAAAGATGGACGAAATGGCGAAGCCGGCCATTGAAGCCTTAAAATCCGGGGAATTGAAATTTGTGCCGGAGAGCTTTGGAAAGACGTACCTTCACTGGCTGGAGGGGATCCGCGACTGGTGTATTTCCAGGCAGCTGTGGTGGGGACACCGGATCCCGGCCTATTACTGCAGCGACTGCGGCGAGATGATCGTCGCGAAGGAAATGCCAAAGACCTGTCCCAAATGCGGAGGAACCCATTTAAGACAGGATGAGGATACGCTGGACACCTGGTTTTCCTCGGCGCTCTGGCCCTTCTCTACCCTTGGATGGCCCCAGGATACGCCGGAGCTTCAGTATTTCTATCCGACGGACGTTTTGGTGACCGGATACGATATTATTTTCTTCTGGGTGATCCGAATGGTATTCTCCGGCATCGAGCAAACGGGAAAATGCCCCTTCCACACGGTGCTGATCCACGGTTTGGTCCGCGACTCCCAGGGACGCAAGATGAGCAAGTCCCTTGGAAACGGAATCGATCCGCTGGAGGTGATCGACAAGTACGGCGCCGACGCGCTGCGGATGACCTTAATGACGGGAAACGCCCCTGGAAACGATATGCGGTTTTACTGGGAGCGGGTGGAGGCCAGCCGGAACTTCGCCAATAAGGTGTGGAACGCCAGCCGGTTTATCATGATGAATCTGGAGAAGGCCGAAGGCAAGGCGGCTCCGGAGGCGGATCTGACGCTGGCGGACCGCTGGATCCTTTCCAGAGTGAATACTCTGGCGAAGGAAGTTACGGAAAACATGGATAAATACGAGCTGGGGATCGCCCTGCAGAAGGTCTATGACTTTATCTGGGAGGAGTTCTGCGACTGGTATATCGAGATGGTGAAGCCAAGACTTTGGGACGACGGGGACAAGACTCAGGCGGCGGCCATGTGGACCTTAAAGACGGTGCTGATCCAGTCCTTGAAGCTTCTGCATCCCTTCATGCCGTTTATCACCGAGGAGATCTTCTGCAATCTCCAGGACGAGGAACCGTCCATTATGATCTCCTCCTGGCCGCAGTACCGGGAAGACTGGAATTTCCCAGAGGATGAAAGGGCTGTTGAGGCGGTGAAGGAGGCGGTCCGCGCCATCCGGAACGTGCGGACGTCCATGAACGTGCCGCCCAGCCGGAAAGCCCGGGTTTATGTGGTGACCGAGGATGGCGAGACGGCAGAGCTTTTCGAGAAGAGCCGGGTGTTCTTTGCGGTCCTGGCGTCGGCCAACGAGGTCGTGATCCAGAAGGATAAGACGGGGATCGGCGAGGACGCGGTTTCCGCCGTGATCCATCAGGCCGTACTCTATATGCCTTTTGCGGAGCTTGTGGATGTGGAGAAGGAACGGGAACGGCTGAAAAAAGAGGAGGCCCGCCTGGAAGGAGAGTTAAAGCGGGTCAACGGAATGTTGAGCAATGAGAAATTTGTAAGCCGCGCGCCCCAGGCAAAGATTGACGAGGAGCGGGCAAAGCTGGTAAAATATACTCAGATGATGGAGCAGGTACGGGAGCGTCTGGCGCAACTGTGAGACTGGTCGGGCTGCAGAGGATCTTGTCGATGCAGCCCGATATGTTTTTGTTGCAAAGAAAATCGTTTTTTTATATAGTAGAGTGGTACCCGGACGGGAACCATTGTCAGCGGGAGGGGTGTTCCATGACGGAATGGGAAGGTATGGATCCGGAGCGGGATTATATCGAGCGGATCCCGGAGTTTTCCGGGAAAAAGAGCGGACTTCCTAAGGTGCGGGAATTTCTTGGCCTTCTGGGAAATCCGGACAGGGAATTTCAGATCTTTCATGTGGCGGGAACCAACGGGAAGGGCTCGGTCTGCGCGTTTTTGACCGCGATGTTAAAGGAAGCGGGGATTTCCTGCGGGACGTTTATTTCCCCTCATCTGGTGGAGGTGCGGGAGCGCTTCCTGATCAATGGAGAAATGGTTTCCAGAGAGGCGTTTTTAAGGGCCTTTGAGGAAACGAGAGAGGCGGTCCGGCGGTGGATGGCGGCCGGGGAGGCCCATCCTACATACTTTGAATTCCTGTTTTATCTGGGGCTTGTCCTTTTCAGGAACGCGGGCGTTTCGGTTTTGGTCCTGGAAACGGGAATGGGCGGGCTTCGGGACGTGACCAATGTGACGGAGCGGCCTTTGGCTTCGGTGATTACGTCCATCAGCTTCGACCATATGGACTATCTTGGCCATACGATCCCGGAGATCGCGGGGGAGAAGGCGGGAATTATCAAGACAGGCGTTCCGCTGGTGTATGACGCGTCCAACCCGGAGGCGGCGCAGGTGATCAAAAGAACGGCCAAGGAAAAGAACGCCCCTTGTTTGGGGATCGAAGCGGTTCCCTTTTCTCCGGCGGACGCCGGGATCTGTTTTTCGGTATCCTACAAAGGAAAGAAGCGTTCCGCTTTCGTTCCGTTTTCGGCTCCCTATCAGGCGATGAACGCGTCCCTGGCGGTGGGAGCGATGGAAGCTTCCGGGCTTCCGGTTTCGGAAGACCAGGTATTTTCCGGCTTAAGGAAGGCGAAATGGCCGGCGCGGATGGAAGAAATCCTTCCGGAGGTTTATCTGGACGGGGCCCACAATGAGGACGGGATTCGGGCGTTTCTTGAGGCTGCCTGCCTTTTAAAGGAGCAGAAAAAGCCGAAACGGGTCCTTTTGCTCTTTGGGGCGGTGGCGGATAAAGAATATGGGAAGATGCTTCGGGAAGTAAAGGAGCAGCTTTGCCCGGAATGGTGTATTCTGGCGCAGCTTGCCATTTACCGGGCGATTCCGCTGGAGGAACTTTTAAAGACGGCGAAGGAGATCTTGGAGCCGGAGACAAGGGTTCTTCCGGCTGAGGATGTGGGACAGGCAGTCTCCCTTCTTCTTAAGGAAAAGAAGCCGGGAGAATTGGCGTTTATCGCCGGATCCTTGTATCTGGCCGGCGAGGTAAAGGCTTATCTGGATCAGAAAGCCGGGAAGGAAGGATTATGATTAACTTTGAGGAAGAGATCGAGCGTTTCCGCCCGAGCCTTGAGGTGGAGGCGGTCAGCGAGGCGATCGTAAAGAGCGATCTGACGGATATGTCGGACATCATGCTGGAACTGATGAAGGAGATCAAAAAGGAAAAGTAATTTATGGATACATTGCAGAAAATCCAGCTGGCGGCCAATAGCTTTTATAACCGGGGGCTGGAACTGGCAAAGGAGAGGGATCTGTCGGGGGCGGCGGGATACTTGAAGCGCGCCCTGGAATTAAATAAGTACCATACGGACGCCAGAAACCTGCTGGGACTGATCTTTTACGAGATGGGGGAAACCTCCGACGCCCTGGTCCAGTGGGTGATCAGCGTGAATTTACAGCCGGAGGAAAACCGGGCGGATCATTACCTGGACGAAGTCCAGAGAAAGCCGGGGCAGCTGGAGATCGCCAGCCAGACCATCAAGAAGTTTAACCAGGCCCTGGTCTACGCCCAGAACGGGAGCGACGACCTGGCGGTGCTGCAGCTGAAGCGGGTCGTGGAGGAACGGCCCAATTATGTGAAGGCCCGCCTGCTTTTGGCCGTGCTTTATATGCAGCATGAGGATTTTGCCAAGGCGGGACGGTCGTTATATAAGGTCCTCCAGATCGATAAGAACAATAAGAAGGCCAGCCGCTACATGGAGTATGTAAAATCCAGGACCGGGAAGGCGGATGTGGAGCGCCGGAAGATGAAGAACGCGTTTTCCCACAGGCAGATGCAGGACGATGACGTGATCCTGCCGCCGACCTATAAGGAAAATACCGGCTGGCAGTCCATTATCAATATCGGCATCGGCTTGATTCTGGGAGCCGTCATGATCTTCTTTTTAGTGATCCCGGCCAGGGAGCGGTCGCTGAACTATGAGCACAATCAGGAAATGCTGTCCTATACGGACCGGCTGAACCTGGCGAACCAGGAGCTGGCGGAGCTTGAAAACGAGCTTTCCCAGTACCGGCAGCAGAACGAAGAGGCCCAGGCCCAAATCGCCGAGATGCAGGGAAATTCCAATTCGGTGCTGGCCCAGTACGCCACGGTGGCGGAGATCCTGCAGGCGTACCGGAACGAGGATTTCCGGACGGCGGTCCAGCTGTATATTGATATGGACGCGTCGCTGATCACCGATGAAAATATGTTAAATATTTTCGCCGGGATCCAGGCGGATATGACGGCCAACGCGCCGGCCGAACTGGAGGCGATGGCGGCCGAGGCGGAGGCGGCGGGGGATCATGAGCTGGCGCTCCATTATTACGAGAGCTATATGGCGATCAACGACCGGAATCCGCAGATCATCTACAATATGGCGATGATCTATCAGGCCATGGGAGATACGGAGACGGCGGATCAGCTGTTTGGACAGGTGATCATGAATTTCTCTGACTCGGAGCTGGCGGCCCAGGCCCAGGAGCAGAGAGGATATTAACCGTAGAGAATACGGGACAGGCGAATCAAAGAAAAAGAGAATAGAAGTCAGAAACAAAAGAGACGCTGCGGAAACGATCCGCGGGTCTCTTTTTTTATTTCCGCGGGCAGCGGGCCAAGCGGACATGCTTGAGGAAGGAAAACAGGAGGGAAAGCGGATGGAGGAACCATTTATTTATGAAGCGAAGGAGCAGACGCTGATCATTCATCTTCCGAAGGAGCTGGATCATCATAACTGCAGGAATTTGAAATATGAAACGGATCTTCTGCTGGCAGAGAACTATATTACCCGGCTGGTATTCGATTTTTCGGATACCTGCTTTATGGACAGCTCCGGGATCGGGATCCTTTTAAACCGGTATAAGCAGATCCGCGCCGGAGGCGGCGAGGCATGCTTTTACGGGGCGGGGCAGCAGGTACTGCGGGTTTTGAAGGTGGCCGGGATCCTGGGGTTGATGAAGCGGTATGAGACCAGGGAAGAAGCTCTTTGCGGTTAGGGGGATGGAAATGGAGAACAGGGAAAACAGAATGGAACAGGAAAGCATGACGCTTACGATGGACAGTCTTTCAAAAAATGAGGAGTTCGCCCGGGTGGCGGTGGCCGTATTTGCCAGCCGACTGGATCCGACGCTGGAGGAGTTGGATGATATCAAGACCGCCGTCTCCGAGGCGGTGACCAACGCGGTGATCCACGGATATCAGAATGGGGAAGGGACGATCGAGATCTGCGCCAGGGCGCAGGCGGACGGGCTTCTCACGGTGACGGTAAAGGATACGGGCATTGGCATCGCGGATATAAAAAAGGCGATGGAGCCCATGTTTACAACCGCGCCGGAGGGGGAGCGGTCCGGGATGGGATTTTCCTTTATGGAAGCCTTTATGGATCAGGTGGAGGTGGTTTCCGCGCCTGGGAAGGGGACGGCCGTCACGATGAAAAAGAAAATCGGCAGGTGAAGGTATGGCGGATACGGCAGAGCTTTTAAAACGCGCGCACCAGGGAGATAAAGAAGCCAGGGACAGGCTGGTTTTGGAGAATACGGGACTGGTATGGAGCATTGTGAAGCGGTTTGCCGGAAGAGGATGTGAAACGGAGGATCTGTTCCAGATCGGAAGCATTGGGCTGATCAAGGCCATCGATCATTTCGACCTGACCATGGAGGTCCGTTTTTCCACCTACGCGGTGCCCATGATCACCGGGGAGATCCGACGGTTTTTAAGGGACGACGGGATGCTGAAGGTGAGCCGCTCCCTAAAGGAGCTGGCGGTGAAGATCGGAGCGGCGAGAGAGCGGCTGGAGTTCAGCCTGGGGCGGGAGCCGACCATTGAGGAGCTAGCGCGTCAGGTGGGAGCCAGCCGCGAGGAGGTGGCCGCCTCCATGGAAGCGGGGGCCGAGGTGGAATCCCTTTACCGCCCCTTGGGAAGGGAAGAAGAAAATTCCGGATGCCTGATGGATAAGATCGCGGAAACGGTCTCTGAAAACGACCGTCTTTTGGATCGTCTGGCGTTGGGAGAACTGCTGGCCGGACTGGGCGAAAAAGAGCAGTCGATCATCCGGATGCGGTATTTTGAGAATCGGACCCAGACGGAGATCGCGAAAACGCTGGGGATTTCCCAGGTCCAGGTTTCCAGGCTGGAAAAAAAGATCTTATTTCAAATGCGGGAAAAGCTTTTGGAATAGAAATAAGACGGCCGGCGCATACTACCGCTTAAGGAAGGTTCCTGATAAACGAAGGAAGGTGGATTAGATGAACACGCGCTGGCAGCGGCTGCAGATCCTAGCCGCGGTATTCTTGCTTTTGCTGGCGGTTTTTGCCGCATGGTATCTGATGTTTGAGCTTCCTGGGCGGCGGGCCGCGCCGGAGGGGACGTTAATATGCCTTCCGGGAAGGCTGGATCGTTTATGAACGGAAGAAAACTTGTTTATGTAAAGCTTTCCCAGATGACGAAAACGGGGAAACGAACGGTCTGCGTCGGCGATATCGGGCAGGTTTACTGCTCCGACCCGGCGGCAGCGGCAAAGGTTAAAGCCATCCGGGCGGCCTCCTTTCCCAAGGCCGTCCGCAGGACGGCTGTCTGCGGAGACATTATGGAGCTGATCCGGCTTGCCCAGGAAGTCGATCCCCAGATCCAGATCGTCAATCTGGGAGAGACGGAATACGCGGTCCTTTTTGAACCGGCTCCGGAAAGAAGCGTTGTGCTGCAGGGAGCCAAGACCGCTTTTGTCGCGCTTGTGGCGTTCTGCGGGGCCGCCTTCGCGATCATGACCTTTAATAATGACGCCAATGTGACGGATGTGTTCGGGACGCTGTACCGTCTGATCGCCGGGAGGGACGCGGCGGGGCCGACGGTTCTGGACGCTTCCTATTCCGTTGGGCTGGCGGCGGGGATCCTTTTGTTTTTCAATCATTTTGCTTCCTGGAAAATTACGGAAGATCCTACGCCGATCGAGGTGGAAATGAGTCTTTATGAGGAAAATCTGAATAAGACCATTATCCAGAATGGAGAAAGGAAGGGGGCGGATCCGGATGGCGTTTAGGCAGCTCCTTCTCCTATTCATCGGTTTAAGCGCCGGCGGCGTGATCGCCGCCGGTATTTTTGCGTTCCTGGCGATGATCGGCGTCCTGCCGCGGCTGGTGGGGGTGACCGGAACGAAAAAACAGATCCGGCTTTATGAGACGATGATGATCCTTGGAGGCGTTGGGGGCGTGACCGCGGACCGGTATCAGAATGGATTGACGGAGGCCTTCCGGTGTGCCGCTTCCAGGCTCCTGCTATTTGCAGGCGCCGCTGGCTGGGGCGATGGGGGAGCGGCCGTCCTTCGCTGCCTTGGCCAGATTTTTTTAGGAATTTTTGGATTGGCGGCGGGAATTTTTGTGGGAAGTCTTGTGATGTCGCTGGCGGAAACCTTAAAGGCGCTTCCGGTTCTGGGACGCCGCCTGGGGCTTGCCGCAAAGGGCCTTCCCTTTGTGATTCTTTCCATCGCCGCGGGAAAACTTGCAGGCTCCCTCTTTTATTTTTTCGGGTAGCGTTTGCGTTTTCGGGCAGCGCTTTCTTTTTCGGGCAGCCTGCGCAGGACTACGGAGGAGTTTATGGAGATTGATAAGAAGGAATACGGAGAATATGTAAAGAAGGTTACGCCGGTACACAGCACGGCCAGAAATATCTTAAGGGCCTTTGTGACCGGCGGGGCGATCTGTCTGATCGGACAGGCGCTCACGGAGCTTTTTTTATTTCTTGGAGCGGAAAAAGAGGCGGCTTCGGCATGGACGACTCTTTCCCTGATTGGCGGAAGCGTTTTGCTGACGGGCCTTAATTTGTATCCAAGGCTGGTAAAGTTCGGCGGGGCCGGGGCCCTGGTTCCCATCACCGGCTTTGCCAATTCGGTGGTGGCTCCGGCCATTGAGTACCGGGCGGAGGGCCATGTATTTGGGATCGGCTGCAAGATCTTTACCATCGCGGGGCCGGTGATCCTATTCGGAATTTTTTCCAGCTGGCTTTTGGGCCTGATTTCCTGGGCCGGCGGGGCGATGGGCTTTTGATCAGGAAATCCGTTTGAACGAAAAAAATAGGCGAGGTGAAAAAATGGGAAAGAAACAGAAGGGAAAGGCAAGCGTTCTTTTTGAATGTCCGCCGCTCATTACGGCGGCGGCTTCCGTTGTGGGAAAGAAAGAGGGAGAAGGGCCTTTAGGCCGGTATTTCGATCAGATAGAGGCGGATTCTATGCTGGGGAAAAAGACCTGGGAGGAGGCGGAAAGCGAGCTGCAGACCCGGGCCGCAAGACTGGCCTTAGCCAAAAGCGGGCTTTCGCGGGAGGAGATCCGGTATTATTTCGGCGGCGACCTTTTGGCCCAGCTGATCGCCACCTCCTTTGGGGCTGTGAACCTGGAGTTTCCCTTATTCGGGATCTACGGCGCCTGCTCGACCATGGGCGAGGCCATGGGACTGGGGGCGATGGTGGTGGAGGGCGGCTTCGCGGATCATATTATGGCGGCGGCCTCCAGTCATTTCGCCTCGGCGGAGAAGCAGTTTCGCTTTCCTCTGGAATATGGGAACCAAAGGCCCTATTCCGCCACCTGGACGGTGACGGGCTGCGGGACGGTGGTGATCTCTAAAGGGCGGGAAAACGGAGCGCAGGAAAATGCAGGACAGGAAAACAGGGCCATGGCGAAGATCACAGGCGTCACCACGGGAAAGATTGTGGATATGGATCAAAAGGGTTCCATGAACATGGGCGCCGCTATGGCGATGGCGCTCGATACGATCCTTGCGAATTTCCGGGATCTGGGCGTGGATGAAACCTGGTACGACCGGATCATTACCGGAGACCTGGGACAGATCGGAAGGCGGCTTTTAGTCGATTATCTTCTGCAGGCCGGCCACGATATCCGAAAGCGCCATCTGGACTGCGGGATTGAAATCTATGACAGCGAGGCCCAGGATACCCATGCGGGCGGAAGCGGCTGCGGCTGTTCGGCGTCCGTTCTCTGCGGATCGATCC
>DGYMR06203__coassemble_1437_pt1 | contig 14868 bp, 8 predicted proteins | sample DGYMR06203__metabat2_high_PE_052 | metagenome-assembled genome bin DGYMR06203
CATTGCCGTTCGTTCCTCCATCTTATCCATGATTCTGTCTGTCTAGTAGTCTGTCTCGTTTTCCGTCCGTCTATCCGTTCGTCCGCCCGGTTTCTCACCTGTCCGGTTGTCTGTCCGGTTCCCGTCTATCGCTCCGTCCGCTCAGCCGCCCAGGCCCGGGCGCAGGCCACGGCCCGGTTCCATCCCGCGAGCCGCTGATCTCGCTCCTCGTTTCCGATTTCCGGCTGGAAGATCCGGTCGATGGACCAGTTTTTGATCACGTCCTCCTTATTTTCCCAATACCCCACCGCCAGACCGGCAAGATACGCGGCTCCCATAGCCGTCGTTTCCACGCAGACCGGCCGGTGGACCGGCGCCTGGATCAGATCCGCCTGGATCTGCATCAAAGAATCGTTGGCGCTGGCGCCGCCGTCTACCTTTAAAGCCGCCAGCTGGATTCCCGAATCCGCCCGCATGGCCCGCAGCACATCGTTTGTCTGATAGGCAATGGATTCCAAAACCGCCCGGATGATGTGATACCGGTTGACGCCTCGGGTCAGGCCCACGATCGTTCCCCTGGCATAGGGATCCCAGTGGGGAGCGCCAAGGCCTGTAAAGGCCGGAACCACATAGCAGCCGTTGGTGTCGGTCACCATCCGGGCCATTGGCTCCGAATCCGCGGCCCTATCGATCAGCCTTAACTCGTCCCGAAGCCACTGGATCGCCGCTCCCGCCACAAAGATCGAGCCTTCCAGCGCATAGGACACCTTTCCGTCCAAACCCCAGGCGATCGTCGTAACCAGCCCGTTCTTGGAATCCACCGGGCGCTCTCCCGTATTCATTAATAAGAAGCAGCCGGTTCCATACGTATTTTTCGCCTCTCCCGGCTGAAAACAGGTCTGGCCAAACAAAGCCGCCTGCTGATCGCCCGCCGCTCCGGCGATGGGGATCTCGCCTCCGAAAAATTTAGGAGAAGCTTGTCCATAAACGAAACTGGACGGCTTTGCCTCCGGCAGCATACAAGCCGGGATCTCCAGTTCCCGCAGGATTTCCTCATCCCATTTCAGCTTATGGATATCAAACAGCATGGTCCGGGACGCGTTGGAATAATCCGTCACATGAACGGCGCCTTCCGTCAGCTTCCAGATCAGCCAGGTCTCCACAGTTCCAAAGAGCAGTTCCCCTTTTTTTGCCCGCTCCCTGGCTCCCTCCACATGATCTAGGATCCATTTTAACTTCGTCCCGGAAAAATAAGCGTCGATCACAAGGCCCGTCTTTTTCCTGTACGCCTCCGTGAGCCCCTTTTTCTTTAACTCGTCGCAGGTTTCCGCCGTTCTCCTGCACTGCCAGACGATGGCGTGGCAGACCGGCTCTCCCGTATTCCGGTCCCATACGACCGTCGTTTCCCTCTGGTTGGTGATCCCAATGGCGGCAATGTCCGCCGCCGACGCGCCAATCTTTAGCATCGCCTCTACCGCGACTCCCAGCTGCGTCGACCAAATCTCGTTGGCGTCATGCTCCACCCAGCCGGGCTTTGGAAAATACTGGGTAAACTCCTTCTGGGCCATGCTGCAGATCCTTCCGTTCTTATCAAACAGGATGCACCTGCTGCTGGTGGTCCCCGCGTCCAGCGCCATAATGTATTTCGCCATAAATCGATTCCCTCCCCGATCCATCTGTGCCTGTCCGGTTTTCATCCCGATCTAAGGCTCTGTCTTAAGTCCCCGCTGTTTCGTAAGCTCGACGGCTTCCTTGCCGGTAATATGCTCCGGCGTCAGCTCCAGCATACATAGCGGCTTCCAATCCTTCTCGATCGCCGCCGCGCGGTTTTGGGCCGAATCCTCCGGCGCGTATTTAAGCGCCAGCTTTTCAACCGCCGTCCGTTTTTCCTGTTCCTCCTCTATGATCCGCATTGTGCCGAACACGATCACGCTGCGAAAATACGTGGTATATTCCTCCGGCACCACCTGATCCCGGTCAACGACGCAAAAGGAAGCCTTGGGATTCCCCGCGATGGCGTCCAGCTTATGACCGCTTTTCGCGCAGTGAAAGTACAGCTTCTCCCCGTCATAGACATAGCTCATGGGAACGGCATAGGGATATCCTCCGTCTCCCATGAGGGCGAGAACGCCGGACGTTCCCCTCTTTAAAATATCCGAACAGTCCGTTTCCGATAACGCCTGCCGTTTTCTCCGCAATTCTCTGAACATTCGTTTTCCCCTTCCTTCTTTTTATCCCCGTATTCTAAGGCCGCAGTCTGGCCGCCGCGCGGCGGCCTTTGCTCACCGCGCGGCAGCGCCTGTCAAAAAGCTCTGATTCTTTCGTTAATCCAGCTTCCGCACGGAAACTCCCGTATTGGAAAACTGCTGGTTGGTTCCAATGGAATTTAAGGTAATGGTCACCGGGGCCGAGGTTACGTCGACGATCGCCGTTCCCGAAAGAGCCGCCTGGTCGTTGGCGTTGGCCACGTTGGCCGCGGAAGTGGTTCCCGGGATCTCCGTGCCGTCCTCCTGCAGCTGAACGCTGGTCGTGCCCGCGCCGGTGGTATCCGTTCCTACGGTAGAGTAGGAAATCTGGTACACGCCGTTTTCCGTAAGCGTAATGTCGCTGCTGCCGCCCGTATGGGTGATCGCCGTTCCTTCCGCCAGCTGGGTGGTATCAAGCGTCAGCGGATCGCCGGTGGACGCCGGATTCTGGGTTCCAGTATTGGTGGCATATAACGCGTTTAACGGCGGAGCGGCTCCCGTGGGGCCGGTGGCGCCCGTCGCGCCTGTCGCGCCGGTTGCTCCCGCCGCCCCTGCGGCTCCCGCCGGGCCTTCCGGACCGGTTGCTCCCGTTGCTCCTGTCGCTCCGGTGGCGCCCGCCGCCCCCGCGGCTCCCGTCGGACCTTCCGGACCAGTGGCTCCCGTTGCGCCCGTGGCTCCTGTGGCTCCCGCCGCGCCTGCGGCTCCGGCCGGGCCTGCCGGACCGGTGGCTCCCGTCGCTCCCGTGGCTCCTGCCGCGCCCGCCGCGCCTGCCGGACCGGTGGCTCCCGTCGCTCCCGTGGCTCCTGTAGCTCCCGTTGCACCCGTCGCTCCTGTTGCGCCTGTGGCTCCGGCCGGGCCTGTCGCGCCCGTGGCTCCGGCAACCGTGATCAGATTGTAATCCGGAGACATTCCAGGAAGGCCGGTCGGGTTATTCTGGGCCACCTGGTAAAGAGCGCCGTTATAAAAGACCATCGCGCCTCTCGCGTAAGGCGTTCCGACAGAAAATTCAGAAACATTTTCCAGTCCTGCCCCTGCCGGGCCAGTGGCTCCTGTTGCGCCTGTCGCACCCGTCGCTCCTGTCGCTCCGGCGGCGCCGGGAAATCCCATGGGGCCCATCGGACCGGTGGCTCCTGTTGCTCCCGTAACGCCCTGGGGCCCCATCGGGCCCATTGGTCCCATCGGCCCCATTGGACCCATCGGGCCGGTCGGACCCGTCGGGCCATAGCAGCAGTACCGGGGATAGCACGGTCTTCCGCAGCCGCAGGAGCATCCGCTGACCTCCCGGCCGCCGTCCGTCTCCGCCGGCGAATATTTCTCATCGGAGCGCTCCGTCTCTTTTCCCGTAAAGCCCCGCATTACTTTTGATAAAGATTCATAAGGATGAAACATGCTGTTCTCCTTGGCTTGTTTTACTTTATCATATGCGGGACGTCCGGTTTTGCCCCGGTCTTCCGAAAATACCGCCGGTTTTGTTCGCAGACCTCGGAACCGGGCCGGAAGCGGTCCGCCATTTCATTATACCGGGCGGCAAGCCCCCGTTTCCCCATCCGGTCATAGCAGACGCAAAGCTGGAGGCAGGGGACGTATCCCCGCAGCTCCTCCTGGATAAAGCCTTCGTTTCCGGCTGTTTTCCGGTTCTCCAGCGCCCTCCGGTACCACCAGGCCGCCTCCGGATACCGTTCTTTTCTAAAAAACCACCAGCCGATATCGCAGCAAAGCTCCGGGCGGGGAATGGAGAACCGCAGTCCCTCCAAGAGCGCGGACAGCGCTTCTTCTTCCTCGGACAGCCCATACAGGCAGTAGGCGCGGTGGCGGCAGGCGTCTACCTGATCCTCCCGCCAGCCGTCCGGACGCTTTAAAAATTCCGCCAGCGCCCGCTCCGCCTCCCGGTATTGCTTATGGTAATATAGTTCCTTTCCATAATAATACTGATCTCTTGTCCCCAGGCCCTCCGTCCTCTGCATCTCCTTAAGGATCCTCAGATTCCGTCCCGCGTCGGAGGTTTTTCGCTTATGGTGCTCGATGGTGATCTCCTTCTTGATCACCGTTCCAAACGGCGGGATCACCTCATGGATCCTTCCCTGCCAGACGGCGTTGGGGCCTCTTTTGATCATCCGCTCCCGAAAAAAGGAAAAAACCGGCCGCCCCGACTCGTCAAATCCCACCGCGTAATTCATCATCACAACATCCGGCAGCGGCTCCTCAAGAGACGCCTTCAAATCCATCAGCTTCGTAAGTTCCTCTCTGGGGATCACATCATCCGCGTCCAGCCAGAACAGGTAATCTCCCGTCCCTTTTTCAAAGGCGAAATTTCTGGCGGCAGCGAAATCATCCCTCCAGGCAAAGTCATAGATTTTATCCGTAAACCGCCCGGCGATCTCCTTCGTCCGGTCTTTGGAGCCGGTATCCACGATGATGATCTCATCCGCGAAATCCCCAACGCTCGTAAGGCATCGGGAAAGCACCGCTTCCTCATCTTTTACGATCATGCATAGACTGACAGAAACCATGTAAAAACTCCCATCGGTTCGCTTACTGCCAGTATATGCCTGTTTCCTTGGCCGCGCGCAAAACAGCCCGCTTTACAACAAACCCGATCAACCGGTTTTTGCAAAGCGGGCCTCCTTTTTTCACTGCCGTTTTATCGCTGCGCCGCCGCCAAAGCGGCGCTCACGCATTTTTAAGCAGCTTCCTCTAAAAGAGCGTACATCTCCTGATACCCTTCCGTGGACGGGATCTCAAAATTCACTTCCTGTCCGGGATTGTTGTAGGTCATGTCCATATCGATCTTATAGCCGACATCCATGCTCTCGCCTTCCGCGGAGATCGTTGCCGACATATCCATATAGATGCTGGCGGCTTCATAATAGCCTTCGCTGTTGATGGTCATGGTGCCCTCGCAGCGGTTGATAACAACCTGGTAGTCCGCTCCCATGGCGTCATAAGCGCTCATATCCATCATCGCCGAATCCATAATGGAATTCATCGCCGACGGATCCATCGTATAGGAGATCACCGTATTTCCGTTCTCCGTATGCATCCGCATTCCGCGCATCGCGGAGAGATCCACCTCGACGCCGGACATGGTGCTGTTGGCCTGAGCCACCGCCTCCATGGCTTCCATCGGCTGTTTGGTCTTCTGTCCCATGGTATCCGTGTACATATAGCCGTCCGTATAGAACATGGTCATGGGGATCTCCGCTCCCAAAAGATCCATGGTTCCGCTGGCTACGTATTCGATGTTATCCGGAAGCCCCTTCATCTTCATGTTCATATCCATTCCGATATCCAGGGTCATTCCCTCCATCTCCATGGACATCACATAGCTGGCGTCCACATCCGCGGAGGTCAGAGCTTCGTTTTTCGCATAGGCAGCCCGGTACACCTCCTCGGCGGCCGGATCATTTTCCATTCCCGGGACCGGAACGTACTTTTTCTGGACCTCGCCGTCCACGGTCCAGGCTCCATCCTCGTTGATCTCCCAGCCATCTACCTGTCTGGTGCGCATCGCCACGTATCCCTGGTTATTGAAATAGTAGCATTCCGCCCATCCGTCCTGATCTCCGTCGATCCACTCCCAGCCGTTGCGGTAATAGGAGCCGTCGTCCGTTTCATACCACCAGCCGTTCATATCCTGGTGCCACTCTCCCGCAAATGCCGGAAACGCAAGAGCCATGGTCATCGGAACCGCGGCCAGCACGATCTTCCACCTTTTCATTGTAATCCTCCTCCTTTTTGACAGACTTTATATCAGGATCATACCATAAATTCAAAAAACAGGCAACTTTTTTATCTCGTTACCGCATCATAATGTTCCGGATCCGTATTCCCTTCCGTGGAGATCAAAAGGATTCTGGCGTCCTCATTCAGACCCATCGCCTTCCGGGCCTCTTCATACTCCGGCTTTTCGCAGAGGCTCATGATCAGCCCCAGGCCCACAGCTCCCGATTCTCCAGAGATCACCGGCTGGTCGCTTCCCTCGGGATGGGCGTACATCCGCATTCCCAGCTCCGTCACCCAGTCGGGGCAGGAAATATAGAAGCTGGCAAAATCCCGCAGGATGGGCCAGACGCAGATGCTGACCTCGCCGCAGTTCAATCCGGCCATGACCGTCTGCGGATTTCCTCCGATGGCCACCCGCTCCCCGGCCTTTGCGGAAGCCAGAACGCAGGCGGACTCATCCGCCTCGATGATCGACGTGATCGGAAGCTTCTCGCCGTACCGGTTTGCCAGATAGCCCAAGACGCCTCCCGCCATGGTGCCGACGCCCGCCTGTAAAAATACATGGGTCGGCCGCTCTACGCCCTTTTTCGCAAGCTGCTCCAGGGCTTCCCCGATCATCGTCAAATAGCCCTGGGCGATCAGATCCGGGATCTGCGTATAGCCGTCGAAGCCGGTATCCTGGACAAAATAATATCCGTTCTCCTTCGCGAAATTCCAGGCATAGCGGACCGTATCATCATAATTCCAGTCCGTCACCGTCACCTTCGTCTCCCCAATGGCGGCGATGGCCTCCACGCGGCAGGTCCGGGAACCCTTCGGCATAAAAACAAAGGCTCTTCCTCCCGCCTTCCAGGCGGACCAGGCGACTCCTTTGCCGTGGTTTCCGTCGGTGGCGGTCACAAACACCTTTCCTTTTCCGCCGGGAAACGCCGGATGGACCGTATCCGCGGCAGGCTCCGCGCCCGTATCCGCGGCTGTTCCCGCAGCCGAGCCTGCATTCGTTCCCGCAGCCCCACCGGCGTTCTCCGCATTCTGTCCGTACTGGGCGGACAAAAGCTCATGGACCGCATAGGATGCCCCCAGGGCTTTAAAGGCATTCAGCCCGAACCGCTTGGACTCGTCCTTAACGTAGATCCCGCCGACGCCCAGCCGCTTCGCCATGGAATCCAGGGATACTAACGGCGTTTCGCAGTATTCCTCCAGGGACCGGTGAAAGGCCCTTACCTTTTTTGCCGCGTCCTCCCCAAGAAAGGACGGCGGCGTCCCGCCCGGCCGTTTTCCCTGATACACCGTGATCGTTTGATTCATATTGCTTGTAACCCTCCTTATATGTAGGACTGCTCCACCTGGACCACGGCAAAATAGTTGTCCCAATGCTCCGCTACCAGGCGTTCAATCCCTTCTTTTACTTCCCCGTCACTCTTATCATAACCGTAAGGAACCACCGCGTCAAATATTAAATTCGTATGGGTCGGCCCCTGGACCATGCGGAAATCGTGGATGGAAACATCGGGATAGGCATCCGCCAGAAGCTTCACCAGCTCCTTCTTCGTTTCCGACACCGTTAAGTCGTCCGCCTGGATCGGGTCCATATGGATCACCGCCTCGCAGCCCATCTTCTGGTTCAGCTCCTTCTCGATGCGGTCGATCACATCATGGAGCTCGTAAATATCCCCGTTTCCGGAAATCTCCCCATGAAGAGATACCATCCGCCGGCCAGGCCCGTAATCATGGACCACAAGATCGTGGATCCCCAGGATCTCCGGATGGCTCATCACGATCTCCCGGATCTGCTCCACGTACTCCTTCGACGGCGGCTGACCCAAAAGAGGATTCAGCGTATCCTTTGCCGCCTCATACCCGGCGTACAGGACAAAGCAGGCCACAAGGCAGCCGCACCAGCCGTCGATCTTTAGCTCCGTAAAATAACCGACCGCCATGGAAAACAGGACCGCTCCCGTCGCCGCCGAATCGCTTAAGCTGTCCATTCCCGCCGCCTTCATGGCTTCCGAGCCGATCCGGGCACCGATTTTCCGGTTATAATACGACATGTACAGCTTGACGCAGATCGACGCCGCCAGGATCGCCGCCGGCAGAAGCCCCGCGTTTACCGGTTCCGGATGCAGAATTTTTTCCACCGAGGTCTTTAAAAGCTCCACGCCCATCAAAATGATCACCACGGACACGCCGAACCCGGAAATATACTCGATCCTTCCGTGGCCGAAGGGGTGGCTGGCGTCCGCCTTCATCCCGGAAAACCGGAAGCCCACCAGCGTAATAAAGGAAGAACCCGCGTCCGACAGGTTATTAAACGCGTCCGCCGTAATGGCGATGGAGCCGCTTAAAACGCCCGCCAGATACTTTCCCGCAAACAGCAGCACGTTGAGAAGGATCCCCACGATGCTGCACAGCATTCCATAGGCCCTCCGGACGCTTCCGTCCTCCATCCGGTCCCGGTCTTTAATAAAAAAATGTGACAATACGGTTATCATAACTAGTTTTCCTCTTCTAACCTTCCATAACGTACGGCAGGGGACCCCGCCGGCCGTAAATGGAAAGCTCCAATCCGATCCTGCGGCATCCCCTGCCAAAATTTCCTTATTCGTTTTTCTTAAATTTATTCTCCGTCAGGAGTGTCCGATTCCCCGGAAGTTTCTTCCGGAAGCGGCTCTCCTCCGTCCTCCGGATCCTCAGAACCGTTCAAATCCTCAGACTCGTTCAGAGCCTCAGCGCCGTCCTCATCCTGGAAATCGTCCGGATCCTTAGAATCTGCCGAAGCTTCCTCCAGAGCGGGATCCTCCGCCGGCTCCACCTCTTCGGTGTCGTCCTGGTTCAGGATGATCTCCTCAGCTTCCCCAAGGGGAGCCGTCTCCTCCTGGAGCTCCTCCTCCGGCTTCGGCTCCTCCTTCTTAACGTCGGTGCTCAGCCGGATGCTTCTATAGCGCTTCATTCCAGTTCCGGCCGGGATCAGCTTACCGATCAGAACATTCTCCTTCAAGCCGATGAGGTGATCCACCTTGCCGTTGATGGCCGCCTCAGTCAGAACCTTAGTGGTCTCCTGGAAGGAGGCCGCGGACAGGAAGGAATCCGTAGCAAGGGACGCCTTTGTAATTCCCAGCATCACCTGCTTGCCCTCCGCCGGCTTCTTTCCTTCGGCGATCAGCTTCTCGTTCATCTCGTTGAATTCCAGAACGCTCATGGAGGTTCCCGGAAGGATCTCGGAATCTCCGCTCTCCTCTACCCGTACCTTCTTAAGCATCTGGCGGACGATCATCTCGATATGCTTATCGTTGATCTCAACGCCCTGGAGACGGTAAACCCGCTGTACCTCGCGGAGCATGTAGTCCTGAACGGCCCGCACGCCCTTAACCTTTAACAGGTCGTGGGGGTTAATGCTTCCCTCTGTCAGGACGTCTCCAGCCTCCAGCACCTGGCCGTCGGTCACCTTGATCCTGGATCCATAGGGGATCAGATAAGTTTTGGAATTGCCCGTCTCGTTATCCGTCACGATAATCTCGCGCTTCTTCTTGGTATCCTTAATGGTCACGACGCCTCCGAACTCAGCGATGATCGCCAATCCCTTGGGCCGTCTGGCCTCAAACAGCTCCTCGACACGGGGAAGACCCTGTGTGATGTCGCCGCCGGCCACGCCGCCGGTATGGAAGGTACGCATGGTCAGCTGAGTACCCGGCTCACCGATGGACTGAGCAGCGATAATGCCGACCGCCTCGCCGACCTGGACCGGCTGGCCCGTCGCCATGTTGGCGCCGTAGCACTTGGCGCAGACGCCGATGTGGCACTTACAGGTAAGAACGGTACGGATCTTTACGGAATTCCGTCCCAGCTTCTCCAGAACCTTGACCACAGCAGCCGCGCGCTTAGGCGTACACATATGGTTGGCTTTCACCACCACTTCTCCCGTATCGGGATCCGTAATGGTTTCGGCAATATATCTTCCTGTGAGACGCTCCTCCAGGCTCTCGATGGTTTCTTTTCCATCGGAGAAGCCGGTGATCTCCATATACGGGATATCGCCCTTGCCCTCGCAGCAGTCGGTTTCCCGGATGATCAGATCCTGGGATACGTCTACCAGACGTCTCGTCAGATAACCGGAGTCCGCCGTACGAAGGGCCGTATCGGACAGACCCTTTCTGGCGCCGTGAGCGGAAATGAAGTATTCCAGTACGTCCAGTCCCTCACGGAAATTGGACTTGATCGGAAGCTCGATGGTATGTCCCGTCGTATCCGCCATCAGTCCGCGCATTCCGGCCAACTGCTTGATCTGCTTATCGGAGCCTCGGGCTCCGGAGTCCGCCATCATGAAGATGTTGTTGTATTTATCAAGACCTGTCAGCAGGTCGTGGGTCAGCTGGTCGTCGGTGGCCTTCCAGGTATCGATCACTTCTTTATAGCGCTCCTCCTCGGTGATCAAACCGCGGCGGAAGTTTCTGGAAATCTTATCCACCGTCGCTTCCGCGTCCGCCAGAAGCTGCTTCTTCGTTTCCGGAACAGTCATATCGGAAATAGAAACCGTCATCGCCGCCCGGGTGGAATATTTATAGCCGATGGCTTTGATATCGTCCAGGGTAACGGCGGTCTGGATCGCGCCGTGGGTATTGATAACCTTCTCCAGGATCTGCTTTAACTGCTTTTTCTTTACCAGGAAGTCGATTTCCGGCTTCAGCTCGTTTCCAGGAATGGAACGGTCCACAAAGCCCAGATCCTGCGGGATAATCTCGTTAAAGAGGATCCGTCCCACCGTCGTGTCGATGATTCCGCTCTTTACCGTGCCGTCGGGCATGGTCTTGGTTACCCGAACCTTGATCCGGGCATGGAGCGTTACGACTCCGTTCTCATAGGCGAGGATCGCCTCGTTGGGGCTCTTGAAGAACTTGCCTTCTCCCTTGTCTCCCGGACGCTCCTGAGTCAGGTAGTAAATACCGAGAACCATATCCTGAGACGGAACCGCAACCGGGCCGCCGTCGGAGGGCTTCAACAGGTTGTTGGGCGATAAGAGCAGGAACCGGCACTCTGCCTGAGCCTCCATGGAAAGCGGAAGATGAACCGCCATCTGGTCGCCGTCGAAGTCGGCGTTAAAAGCCGTACATACCAGCGGATGGAGCTTGATCGCCTTTCCTTCTACCAGGATCGGCTCAAAGGCCTGGATTCCCAGACGGTGCAGCGTAGGAGCACGGTTCAGCATAACGGGATGCTCTTTAATTACATCCTCCAGCACGTCCCAGACCTCGGTCTGCAGGCGCTCCACCATCTTTTTCGCGTTTTTGATATTATGGGCGGTTCCGTTGGCTACCAGTTCCTTCATAACAAAGGGCTTGAACAGCTCGATGGCCATTTCCTTGGGAAGACCGCACTGATAGATCTTTAATTCCGGTCCTACAACGATAACGGAACGTCCCGAGTAGTCCACTCGTTTTCCCAGAAGGTTCTGACGGAAGCGGCCCTGTTTTCCCTTTAACATATCGGAAAGGGACTTTAAGGCGCGGTTTCCGGGACCGGTTACCGGCCGTCCCCGTCTTCCGTTGTCGATCAGGGCGTCCACCGCCTCCTGGAGCATCCGTTTCTCGTTGCGGACAATGATATCCGGCGCTCCCAGCTCAAGGAGTCTGGCGAGACGGTTGTTCCGGTTGATGATCCGGCGGTACAGGTCGTTTAAGTCGGAGGTGGCGAACCGGCCGCCGTCCAACTGTACCATGGGACGAATATCCGGCGGGATCACCGGAATTACGTTCATGATCATCCATTCCGGCTTGTTTCCGGAATTGCGGAAGGCGTCTACTACTTCCAGGCGCTTAATGATCCGCGCCCGCTTCTGGCCTGTGGACTCCTGAAGCGCCTTCCTTAACTCGGCGGAATCCTTTTCCAGATCGATATTCTTAAGAAGCTCCTGGATCGCCTCGGCGCCCATTCCAACCCGGAAGGTGCCGTAGCCGTATTTCTCAACGGCGTCCCGGTACTCCTTCTCGGACAGCACCTGCTTTAACTGCAGGCCGGTGGTTCCGGGATCCAGAACAATATAGGAAGCAAAGTACAGGACCTTCTCCAACACTCTCGGAGAAATATCCAGGATCAGTCCCATCCGGCTGGGGATCCCCTTGAAATACCAGATATGGGAAACCGGAGCCGCCAGGGCAATGTGGCCGATACGCTCACGGCGGACGCTGGATTTGGTAACCTCAACGCCGCAGCGGTCACAGATCACGCCTTTATATCTGATTTTCTTGTACTTTCCGCAATGGCACTCCCAGTCCTTGGTGGGTCCGAAAATCCGCTCGCAGTACAGGCCGTCTTTCTCCGGCTTCAATGTCCTGTAGTTGATGGTTTCCGGTTTTTTAACCTCGCCGTGGGACCATTCAAGAATCTTTTCCGATGAAGCAAGTCCGATCCGGATCGCGTCAAAGGTCATCGGCTGATACGTTTCATTTATCTCAGGCATGAACGGTACTCCCTTCTATTTATTAAAACTCATCGGCGTCATGTTCCGTATAATCGTCGTCGATATAATCGTCGTCCGCGGAATCCTCGGTGTAATCGTCGTCCTCCACGTCCACAAGCTCCTCGCCCTTAAACTCCTGCTTCTGGAAGCCGTACTCGCCAAGGTTCTCTTCCTTGTCACGGTAATTCCGGTCGCCTTCGATGATGGAGCGCAGGTCGTAGTTGGTATCGGAGTAGTCGATATTTTCGGACATATCCACTTCCTCGCCGTTGTCCCGCAGCACCCGCACATCCAGGCCCAGAGACTGCAGCTCCTTCAACAGAACCTTGAAGGACTCCGGAATACCCGGCTCCGGAATATTCTCGCCCTTGATGATGGCCTCGTAGGTCTTTACACGGCCCACCACATCGTCGGACTTGACGGTCAAGATCTCCTGCAGCGTATAGGACGCGCCGTAGGCCTCCAGGGCCCATACCTCCATCTCGCCGAACCGCTGTCCGCCGAACTGAGCTTTTCCGCCCAGAGGCTGCTGGGTAACCAGCGCGTATGGGCCGGTGGAACGGGCATGGATCTTATCGTCTACCAGATGGTGAAGCTTTAAGTAGTGCATGTGGCCGATGGTCGTCGGGCTGTCGAAATACTCGCCGGTCCGTCCGTCTCTCAAAAGGACCTTTCCGTCTCTCCGGATCGGAACTCCCTTCCAGAGAGCCCGATGCTCCAGATGCTCGCCCAGATACTCCATAACCTCCGGACGCAGCAGATCCTTATATTTCTCCTGGAATGCGTCCCATTCCATGTTGACATAATCGTTGGCCAGTTCCAGCGTATCCTGGATATCGTTCTCATCGGCTCCGTCAAAGACCGGAGTGGATACGTTAAAGCCAAGGGCCTTGGCCGCCAGGCTCAAGTGAATCTCCAGCACCTGTCCGATATTCATACGGGACGGCACGCCCAGAGGATTCAGTACGATATCTAACGGACGTCCGTTGGGAAGGAACGGCATATCCTCCACCGGAAGCACACGAGAAACAACACCCTTGTTTCCATGACGTCCGGCCATCTTGTCGCCGACGGAAATCTTTCTCTTCTGCGCGATATAGATCCGGACGGTCTGGTTTACGCCGGGCGCCAGCTCGTCGCCGTTCTCTCTCGTAAACACCTTCGCGTCTACAACGATCCCGTAAGCGCCGTGGGGCACCTTTAAGGAAGTATCCCGAACCTCTCTGGCCTTCTCGCCGAAAATGGCCCGAAGGAGCCGCTCCTCAGCAGTCAGCTCCGTCTCTCCCTTGGGCGTTACCTTGCCCACCAGGATATCGCCGGCGCGAACCTCCGCGCCGATACGGATAATTCCTCTCTCATCCAGATCCTTTAAAGCATCCTCGCCGACGCCGGGAACGTCTCTTGTGATCTCCTCCGGCCCCAGCTTGGTGTCTCTGGACTCCGCCTCATATTCCTCGATATGGACGGAGGTATATACGTCGTCCTGCACCAGCCGCTCGCTGAGCAGTACGGCATCCTCGTAGTTGTATCCCTCCCAGGTCATGAATCCGATCAGCGGGTTCTTTCCCAGGGCGATCTCGCCGTCCTTTGTGGACGGGCCGTCGGCGATCACCTCTCCCGCTTCCACATGGTCGCCTTTGAAAACGATGGGCTTCTGGTTGTAGCAGTTGGACTGGTTGCTTCTCTTAAATTTCGTCAGGCGGTACACATCCCGGTTTCCGTCGGAATCCCGCTTGATGATGATTTCATTAGAAGCGGAACGCTCCACAACGCCGGCGTTCTTTGCAAGGACGCAGACGCCGGAGTCAACCGCCGCTTTTCCTTCGATTCCCGTTCCTACTACCGGAGCCTCCGTCGTAAGAAGCGGAACGGCCTGACGCTGCATGTTGGAGCCCATCAGGGCGCGGTTGGCGTCGTCATTCTCCAGGAAGGGGATCATGGAGGTGGCCACGGAGAATACCATCTTCGGAGAAACGTCCATCAGATCAACGGAACGCTTCTGGAAGGAGGATGTCTCTTCTCTGAACCGGCCGGAAATATTGTTGTGGACAAAGTGTCCGTCCTCATCTAACGGCTCGTTGGCCTGTGCCACGATATAATTATCTTCCTCATCCGCCGTCAGGTAGATAACCTCGTCCGTAACCCGCGGATTGGAAGGATCGCTCTTATCGATCACCCGGTAGGGCGCCTCCACGAAGCCGTACTGGTTGACCCGCGCATAGGTCGCCAGGGAGTTGATCAGTCCGATGTTGGGACCTTCCGGCGTCTCGATGGGGCACATCCGGCCGTAGTGGGTATAATGAACGTCACGCACCTCGAATCCGGCCCGCTCTCTGGAAAGACCGCCGGGACCCAGGGCGGAAAGACGTCTCTTGTGGGTCAGCTCGGACAAGGGGTTGTTCTGGTCCATAAACTGGGACAGCTGGGAGCTTCCGAAGAACTCCTTCACCGCCGCCGTCACCGGCT
>DGYMR06203__coassemble_1465_pt1 | contig 14627 bp, 13 predicted proteins | sample DGYMR06203__metabat2_high_PE_052 | metagenome-assembled genome bin DGYMR06203
GACACGTTTATCGGGACGCTGCGGGGCGCCATCGAGGAGGAAGCAAAAGAATATGAAATGGAAACCGGGATCAAGGTCACGCTGGATATCATGGACGCCAAAGGCAGTCAAATGACCCAGAACAGCCAGGTGGAGCGGCTGATCTCCCTGGGCTGCGACGCGCTCTGCGTCAATATGGTGGACCGTTCCGCGGCTTCGGGCGTGATCGATAAGGCCATGGCCGAGGATATTCCCATTGTATTTTTTAATCGGGAGCCGGTGGAGGAAGACATGAACCGGTGGGACAAGCTGTACTATGTGGGCGTGGATCCGAAGGAATCGGCGGTCCTCCAAGGGCAGATCCTGGTGGACGCTTACAAGGAAAATCCCAAGATCCTGGATGAAAACGGGGACGGTACGGTCAGCTATGTGCTGCTTGAGGGGGAGAGCAGTCATCAGGATTCCCTGATCCGCACCGAATGGTCGATCCAGACCTTAAAGGACGGAGGCGTGCCCATCGAGCGGATCACCGGAGGCATTGCCAACTGGGAGCGGAGCCAGGCCTCCGCTTTGATGGAGCAGTGGCTTAACGAATATCCGGGGGAAATCGAGCTTGTGATCGCCAATAACGACGATATGGCGCTGGGGGCCATCGACGCCATGGGACGCGCCGGCGTTACGGCCGGTACGATCCAGTTTGTGGGCATCGACGGAACGCCGGCCGGGCTGGAGGCGATCCGGAACGGGACGCTTTTAGGAACGGTGGAGTCGGATCGGAGGGCGTATGCCGAAGCCATTTTTGAAACGGCCAGACAGCTGGTAATGGGGGAAGAGGTCACCCGGGAAAAGTATTCCTGGAGCCCGCAGCAGATCGTCAAAAATTGATGGGAATGTGTAATAATCTATAATGCAGGTAAAGATTTTTTAAAGAAATCAAAGAAATTTCATAAATCATCGTAAAAAATAGTATGGAATTATGCACAAAGTATCGTTATAATGGGGTTGCTGTTAAGGGAAAATGCCGAAGACAGCAGGTAAAAAATTTTGAATGGGAGGATTCAAAACAATGAGAATGACAAAGAAAGCAGCAGCTGTTGCGCTGGCTTCCATGATGGCCCTTTCTCTGGCCGGATGCTCCAGCAGCACAGAAGAGACGACTGCGGCAGCGGAGACCACTGCGGCAGAGACAGAAGCAGAGACCACTGAGGCAGCGGCAGAGGAAGAGACCACTGCGGCTGAGGCAGCTGAAGAGGCAGCGGAGACCGCGGCGGCAGCTGTAGGCGATGTTGATCTTTCCGATAAGAAAGTCGGCATCAGCATTTATCAGTTCAACGATAACTTCATGACTCTTTACAGAGAAGAACTGGTTCGTTACCTGACCGAGGATCTTGGATTCGCAGCGGAGAATGTTGTTGTTCAGGATGGTAAGGGCGATCAGGCTGAGCAGACCAACCAGATCCAGAACTTCATCACTCAGCAGTATGACGTTCTGATTCTGAACCTGGTACAGGCCTCTTCCGCACCGGATGTTACCGATATGTGCCATGCGGCAGGAATCCCGGTTGTGTACATCAACCGTGAGCCGGATGTCGCTGAGGAAGAGAGATGGGCTGCTGAGGGTATCGCTGCTACCTATGTAGGATGCGACGCAAGACAGTCCGGTACCTACCAGGGCGAAGAGATCCTTGAGACCGCTACCAAGGGCGATATCAACGGAGACGGCGTTGTTTCTTATATCATGATCCAGGGCGACCCGGAGAATGTTGACGCTCAGTACAGAACCGAGTTCTCTGTTAAGGCTCTTACCGACGCAGGCATGGAAGTTGAAGAGCTTCTGATCCAGCGTGGTGACTGGGATCAGGCGAAGGCTCAGCAGATCGCTCAGGACGCTCTGACTCAGTTCGGCGATCAGATCGAAGTTGTATTCTGCAACAACGACGCGATGGCTCTTGGCGCTCTGCAGGCGATCGAGGCAGCTGGCCGCACCGTTAACGAGGATATCTATCTGGTAGGCGTTGACGCTCTGACCGAGGCTGTTCAGAACGTAATCGATGGCAAGCAGACCGGTACCGTATTCAACGATCACTTCTCTCAGGCTCAGTCCGCTGGCGATATCGCCGTTCAGATGCTGGCTGGCGAAGCAGTTGATACTGTAAATATGGTTGACTACATCAAGGTTACTCAGGACAACGCTCAGGAAATCCTGGATATGCTGAACTAGTTTTTATGACGAATTGAACCGGGTGTGTCTGCGGACACATCCGGTTTATCCTTCTATGGGAGGATCTCCTGGCTTTTCCCATAAAAGGATAAACAAGTGAGTAAAGAGGAAAGGAGTTTGGGGATGGCAGAGCAGCAGTACAGACTCGAAATGAGAGGAATTAAAAAGTCCTTCCCTGGCGTAAAGGCACTGGATGGCGTAAACTTAAAGGTACGTCCCGGTACGGTCCACGCGCTGATGGGAGAAAACGGCGCCGGAAAATCGACTCTGATGAAATGTCTGTTTGGCATTTACAAGATGGATGAGGGAGAGGTTTACATTGACGGCGTAAAAACGGTGATCGAGAATCCGGATGACGCGCTCCATAAGGGACTGGCCATGGTGCATCAGGAATTGCAGCCGATTCCGGCCCGTTCCATCGCTGAGAACATGTATCTTGGCAGATATCCGATTAAGAAGTACGGTCCCATCAAGGTGGTGGATCATGCGAAGATGAACAGCGAGGCGGAAAAGTGGCTGAAGGATGTAAAAATGAACTTCAACCCCAAGGCCAGACTGGGCACGCTGTCCATCGGCCAGATGCAGTCGGTGGAAATCGCCAAGGCCGTCAGCCAGAGCGCTAATCTGGTGATCCTGGATGAGCCCACCTCGTCCCTTACGGATAACGAGGTTGAGGCGCTGTTCCGGATCATCCGGGATTTAAAGTCCCGCGGCGTTTCCATGATCTACATCAGCCATAAAATGGCGGAGATCCGTCAGATTTCCGATGACGTTACGATCATGCGGGATGGAACATATGTAGGAACCTGGGCGATCAACGATATTACCGACGAGGAGATCGTACGGCAGATGGTAGGCCGTGAGCTTACCAACGCGTATCCGCCCAAGGATGATTACAGGACGGATGAGACGGTCTTAAAAGTCAGCCATCTGTCCAGTATCCATAAGAACTCGTTCCAGGACTGCTCCTTTGAATTAAAGAGGGGCGAGATCTTGGGCTTCGGCGGCCTGGTAGGCGCCCAGAGAACGGAGCTGATGGAAGCGATCTTCGGTATGCGCCATGTGGCCAGCGGCGAGGTGGAGATCCTTGGAAAGCCGGCTCATATCAAGCGGCCCCAGGACGCGATCAATCATTCAGTAGGAATGATCACTGAGGACCGGCGCGGAAACGGTATTTTCGGATGTTTGAGCATCGACGACAATACGGCCGTCTCTTCTTACAAAAATTATACCCATATGGGAACCATCAACCAGGGTCAGGTTGATAAAGTCGTAAAGGACAGCATCGCAAAGCTGAATATTAAAACACCCAGCGGAAAAACGCTGATCCAGTCGCTGTCCGGCGGAAACCAGCAGAAGGTTATTATTGCCAGGTGGCTGGCCAATAACCCGGATATCCTGATCATGGATGAGCCGACCCGAGGAATTGACGTCGGCGCGAAATACGAGATCTATCAGATCATGATCGATCTGGTAAAGCAGGGAAAATCCATTATCATGATCTCTTCTGAAATGCCTGAGCTTTTAGGCATGTCCAACCGGGTGATCGTTATGTGCAACGGCCATATTACCGGAGAGCTGGAAGGAAAGGATGCAACTCAGGAGAAAGTAATGGCATTCGCGACAAAGTTTGATTTGAGCGGAGCCGCCAATTAGTTAACCATATGGAGGTTCAGTCATGACAGCGAAAAATTTCAATTTAAAAGATTTCCTTATCAATAATGGAATTATCGTCGTACTGGTAGTGCTGGCGGTTTACACCAGTATTATGCAACCGACGTTCTTCACCTTCGGAAACTTCAGCAACATCGCATTAAACGTCGCGCCCCGTTTCATTATCGCCTGCGGCGTTTCCGGATGCTTGATCACAAAGGGTACCGACCTTTCCGCCGGACGTCAGGTAGGACTTGCGGCTTGTCTGGCAGGTACGCTTTTACAGAGACCGGATTACAGCGGAAGGATCTATGAAGGACTTCCGGATTTTGGGAACATGTGGTGGGCATGGTGCCTGGCAGTGCTTCTGATCTGCGTTTTAGTCTGCAGCATTTTTGGTTTGATCAACGGCGTAGTGATCTCTTACCTTCAGGTTCCCGCCTTCATCGGAACCCTGGGTATGCAGCTGATCGTTTACGGCGTCTGCCTGGTTTATACCAACGCGACTCCCATCGGCGGATATCATGAAGCTTATACGGCGGTTGCCCGTGAGCGTTTGTTCGGCGTTGTTCCGTATCTGTTCCTGATCGCCCTGGCGGTAGGCCTGGTGATGTGGTTTATTTACAACAAGACTCCTCATGGTAAATACATGTACGCCATCGGCGGCAACGAGCAGGCAGCCGAGGTTTCCGGCGTAAACACCAAGAGAACCAAGATCATTATTTACGTAATGGCGGCTGCTCTGTACGCTCTGGGCGGCTATCTGGTAGGAGCGAAGTCCGGCGGCGCTTCCGTTAACATGGGTAACGGCTGGGAGCTGGAAGCGATCGCGGCTTGTACCATCGGCGGCGTTTCCGTAAATGGTGGTATCGGACGGATTTCCGGCGTTCTCATCGGTGTTCTGGTATTCGAGATCTTAAAGACCTGTCTGCAGTATCTGGGCGTAAACACCAACTACCAGTACATTGCACAGGGTATCGTTATCGTAGTAGCAATTGCTCTTGATATCAGAAAGTACATCGCGAAGAAGTAATGATGGAAGAGAACCAGAAAGATCGGCAGGAAACGGAATTGAAAACAGACAGCCAGACGCCGGAGGACGGCGCCAGGGAAGCGATGGAACAGCTGCAGGAAATGAACCGGAAGCTGAGGGAGGAGAACGAGCGTTTACGGTCCCTTCCCTTAAAGGAGCGGCTGTACGAAAAGATCCACGTTTCCGTTCGCACGCTGGATATTTTTATCGGATGTATGTGCGTGCTGTTTGTGATCGTCGTGATCCTGGGGATGATGAATTAGGAAGCAAGAAGAATGCTGGGAGCGTCGGGGTAACCTGATGCTCCCGGTATTTTTTTGATAGAAACTCCTTGTATTTTTTGATAGAAACTCCTTGTATTTTGTGATAGAAACTGACTTTACAGGACGGGAAATCATATTTATAATAAAAGGAATACTTGATGTACGAGTGGGGAGGGCAGTGTTATGTCGGAGCAGGTAAAAGTATCCGAATCGATCCGTTTGGGTACGCTGTTGGCGTTTTCCGGCGGATTCCTGGACGCATACACCTTTATGACGCGGGACGGCACGTTTGCCAACGCGGAAACAGGAAATATCGTCCGGGTGGGGATCTATGCGGCGTTGGGAGAATATGGAAAATCGCTGTATTATATGATCCCTGTGATCGCCTTTGCGATCGGAATTTTTGTGGCGGTCTGGTTTCGGGAGAAGATGAACGCCATGGAAAAGGTACATTGGAAGGAAGCGATCCTTCTGGTGGAGATCCTGGTTCTTTTTATGGCCGGATTTATGCCTCAAAGTATGAACCCGGTGGTAACCTCGTCGATCGCATTTGTCTGCGCGCTTCAGGCCCAGACCTTCCGGTCGCTGCGGGGAATGGCGTTCGCAACAACGATGTGTACGGGAAATTTAAGAAGCGGGACGGAGCTTTTGACAATGGGATCCTTTGAGGGAAATCCCGGGAAAAAGCGAAAGGGCCTGTGGTATTATTGGATCGACGTTACCTTCGCCCTTGGCGGCGCGGCGGGAGCGTTCCTTTCCCGGTTCTTTGCCGAGCGGGCGGTCTGGATCAGCGCCTGTGTCCTGATCGGAGCGATTTTGTTTATTGAATGCCAGAAGAAAAAGGGCGAGGTGTAGGAAACAGGCGCGTGGTTCGCCGCTGTCCTCACACTTTTGGGGCCGTTTTCTCCGCACGTTTGGGGACATCTGCGAAAAAAAGAAAAAAATGGCAAAAAAAGTTGCAAATGCAACTGGGAGTTCAAGACAACGGGCGAATTTTGTGGTATCATGTAGGTACCGGTGAAGAGAAAAGAAAACGGGGCAGTTTTCCGATCGCGCCGGTGACAGGAGGTGAAACGATGACAAACGAAGAACTGTTATCGGCAATCTCACAAATGATACAGGATTTCCGCAAGGAGGTCAACGAACGGTTCGAGCGGCTGGAGGCAGCGCAGGCGGAGACGAACGAGCGTCTAGCGAAGCTGGAAGCAGCGCAGGCGGAAACGAACGAGCGCCTAGTGAAGCTGGAGGCGTCGCAGGCGGAGACGAACGAGCGGCTAGCGAAGCTGGAGGCGTCACAGGCGGAAACGAACGAGCGTCTAGCGAAGCTGGAGGCAGCGCAGGAAGAGACGAACGAGCGGCTCACAAAGCTGGAAGAGGGTCAGGCAGTGCTGATGAAGCGGACTGCGATGCTGCTGGAGCATATGCAGCAGATGGACGGACGGGTCAGAAGCCTGGAGACATCCCTGACGATCTTTCGGAATGAGTTCCGGATTTACCGGGATAAGGCGGAGCTGGAGGAACAAAAGAAGAGAAATCTTTTTGTGGAGTTCTTCAAGCTGATGTACGATCAGCACGAAGAACACTGGAAGAAAACGGAACGGAATACGCAAAAGCTGGAGGCGATTTCTCTTACGGTAGAGGAACATACAAAGCGCCTGAAGGAATATGACGTATGGTTCCGGAAGCTGTTCCCGGAATATTCCGGATCTGCGGCGGCAGCGGTATAAGGGAACGCGGTACAAAAGATAAATCATAGGCAGATGGCGGCGCAGGGCTGACTGCGCCGCCATTTTCCGGCTCAAAACGGAGCCGGCCGGCCTGAAACGCTATGCAATCCATGAGAAACGCTCTGTAAGCCATGAGAAATCTCATTGACATGGAGAGCGCAAATGCGTACAATGAAGATAGCGGACAGAAAGTGCGATTTTTAAATGGAGGGGATACCAATGAAATTTTTTATTGACACAGCGAATGTGGAAGAGATCAAAAAGGCCAACGATATGGGCGTGATCTGCGGAGTTACGACCAATCCTTCCCTGATCGCAAAAGAAGGAAAGGATTATGTGGAAACCTTAAAGGAGATCGCGTCGATTGTAGACGGCCCCATCAGCGGCGAGGTAAAGGCAACGACGGAGGACGCGGAAGGAATGATCCGCGAAGGCCGTGAGATCGCGAAGATCCACCCCAATATGGTGGTTAAGATCCCGATGACCGCCGAGGGCTTAAAGGCGACAAAGGTTTTGGCGGCTGAGGGGATTAAAGTTAATGTTACCCTGATCTTTACGGCGAACCAGGCGCTCTTAGCGGCGAGAGCCGGAGCGGCGTACGTATCGCCTTTTGTAGGCCGGCTGGATGATATTTCCGAGTCCGGAGTGGAGCTGATCGAGACGGTTTCCGAGATCTTTAATCTCCACAATATCCAGACAGAGATCATCGCGGCCAGTATCCGCCACACAGCCCATGTGACCGACTGCGCGCTGGCGGGAGCGGATATTGCTACGGTACCCTATAAGGTGATCGAGCAGATGACCCATCATCCGCTGACGGATCAGGGGATCGTAAAGTTCCAGAAGGATTATGAAGCGGTATTCGGCAAATAATGGCGTGCGCGCGGCGTACGCTGCGAAAGAGCGCCCGTTGAGGGCGTTCTTTTTATGCACTTTTTTATAGTAAAGAGATAAATGGAGGAAGAAGTAAAGCAATGGCAGTATCATTGGATCAGAAACAGAATTATCGAAAATTGGCAGTGAAAATCCTTACGATCCTGGTGGGACTCACCTGCTACGCGATCGGAACCGCTTTATTTGTACTGCCCACCGATATGATCGCGGCGGGTACGACGGGTCTGGCCCTTCTGGCGGAACATTACTGGGGGATTTCTTTGTCGGGCTTTGTGGCCGTATTTAATGTTTTAATGTTTCTTCTTGGCCTGATCGAGCTGGGAAAGGAGTTTGCGCTGTCCACGTTGATCGCGACTTTTTATTATCCCTTTGCCCTGGATCAGGCGATCCGCGTCGTGGGGGATCATGTTTTCACGGAGGATCCCATGCTCTGCGCCGTTTTTGCCGGGCTGATGATCGGGTTTTCCTTAGGGATCGTCATCAAGGCCGGGGCTTCTACGGGAGGAATGGATATTCCGCCGCTGGTTTTAAAAAAGCGGGTGGGAATCCCAGTTTCCGTCAGCATGTATGCCTTTGATTTTGTGATCCTTCTGACGCAGCTGACATTCCGGGACAAGGAAAAAATCCTTTATGGATTGATCATGGTCATGATCTATACGGTGGTCCTCGATAAGGTGCTGATGATGGGCGCCCGCCAGATGCAGGTAAAGATCGTCAGCGGGCAGTACGAGCGGATCAGCGCGCTGATCCAGGAAAAACTGGACCGGGGCGTAACGCTTCTTTACATTGAGGGCGGACACTCCGGACAGCCGTCGAAGGCGGTTCTTACGGTGGTTTCTCCGAGAGAGCTGGCCCGGCTCAACAGCCTGGTGACGGAGGTGGATGAAAACGCGTTCATGATCATCAGCCAGGTGGGAGAGGTCCATGGACGGGGCTTTACGCTGATGAAAAAATATACTTGATTCTGGCGCCTTTAGAAAGAAAAGGAAAGACAGCCGGCCGCAAAAGAAAGAAAATTTGCGGGCGGCTTTTCTTTTATTGAGCAAACTTCTGCAAAAACAGGGAAAAAATCCCTTGAAAATTGTAAAGAATCCGTTTATCATTACACTAGGCAGAAATTTGATTTTCGTCAATATATGAACAATGGAGGACAGCAAAATGACTAAGACGTCAGCAATGAAACGAATTCATGAATTGCTTGATGACAACAGCTTTGTCGAAGTCGGCGCGTATGTCACTGCCAGGAGCACGGACTTTAACATGCAGGCCCAGGAGACTCCCGGCGACGGCGTGATAACCGGGTACGGCACCATCGAGGGAGCTCTTGTTTATGTGTACAGCCAGGAGGCGTCCGTGATGGGCGGCTCTATGGGAGAGATGCACGCAGCAAAGATTGAGAAGCTTTATCATATGGCGATGAAGACCGGCGCTCCGGTGATCGGCCTTCTGGACTGCGCAGGATTAAGGCTCCAGGAAGGAATCGACGCTTTGAACGGTTTCGGACGCCTTTATTTATGTCAGACCATGGCGTCCGGCGTGATCCCGCAGATCCAGGCGGTTTTCGGAACCTGCGGCGGCGGAATGGCGGTGGCTTCCGCAATGGCGGACTTTACATTTATGGAGGAGAAGGCGAACCTGTTTGTAAACGCTCCCAATGCGATCGTATCCAACGATACCGATACTTCGGACGCGAAGTTCCAGAGCGAAGAGGCTGGAAACGTCTGCATGACAGGTACGGAGGAAGAGATCCTTTCCGCGATCCATACGTTAGTGTCTGTTCTTCCTGCGAATAATGAGGATGATCTGTCCTATGACGAGTGCGGCGACGACTTAAACCGTCTCTGCGAGGGCTTGGAAAGCTTTTCCGGAGATACGGCGGCGGCGCTGGCTCTGATCTCGGATGACGGATTTTATATGGAAATGAAAAAAGCATACGCGCCCTCTATGGTAACCGCGTTTATCCGCCTGAACGGAACGACGGTGGGATGCGTTGCCAACCGCTCTGAGAGCTTGGAAAATGGTGAAAAGACGGCGGAATACGGTACGGAGCTTACGGCTCAGGGCTGTGAGAAGGCGGCGGAATTCGTTACCTTCTGCGACGCGTTTAATATCCCGGTGCTGACCCTTGTAAACACAACAGGCTATAAGGGATGCAAATGCACGGAGAAAAAGATCGCCAAGGCGGCGGCCCGCATGACCTATGCGTTTGCCAACGCGGATGTTCCGAAGGTGACGGTAATGATCGGAAAGGCCAACGGAACGGCAGGTCTTTCGATGAACAGCAAATCCATCGGAGCGGATATTGTCTACGCCTGGAAGGATGCTTCTATGTCTATGATGGATGCGGCTCCGGCAGTAAAGATCATGTACGCGAAGGAAATTGAAGCGTCTGAAAATCCGGGTCAGCTGATCAAGGAGAAGACCGCTGAGTATTCCGAGAAGATGGAAGGAATTGCTTCTGCGGCGAAGAGAGGCTTTATCGACGACATTATTCCTGCTTCTGAGACGAGACAGCGGGTAATCGCGGCGTTTGAAATGCTGTTTACAAAGAGAGAGGACCGGCCGTCGAAAAAGCACGGAACGATCTAAGGCGAGGTGGCAGATATATGAAACAGAATATAAAGAAAGTCTGGCTTATTCTCTCTATGATCATCTGCCTGGCTGCGGTTTCCGGATGTGCGGCGGCTTCCGATACGGATAAAGAGCTGGATCCGTCGGTGGTGATGACCATGCAGCAGGGCGCGCAGCAGTATCTGGCCCTGTTCAGCAGCCTGACGGACGAGCAGCTGGATCAGTATATTATCCAGAGCGAAGAGAATAAGGATTATGTGATGGAGAACGCGTTTAAATCCTGGGATAACGTAAAGGATGACCTGGGCGCGTACGTCTCCAGCGGAGCAGTTACGGTGGAAGAAGGCGACGACGGTTATATTGCCCGGATCACAGCCGCCTATGAACAGCGGAACATGGAGTTTACGCTGATCGTAAGCGACGATATGAGCGAGATCACCGGAATGTCCTTTACACCGGAATATACCATCGCGGAAAAGATGGCGAAAGCGGCGATGAACACGTTGATCGGAATGGGCGTCGTATTCCTGGTGCTGATCTTTATCAGCTGGATCATCAGCCTGTTTAAGTATATCAATGTGTTTGAAGCGAAAATGAAGGGACAGGAAAAGCAGGAGAAACCGGCGGCACCGGAACGCGCGGCAGCCCCAGCTCCCGCACCCGTACAGTCAGCCCCGGCTCCCGCTCCCGCGGCGGCTCCGGTACAGGCGGCAGCGCCGGCCGTTTCCAATGCGGCTCCGGCCTATGAATATGAGGATGTAAGCGGCGATTTGGAATTGATCTCCGTAATTGCTGCGGCGATTGCCGCGTCCGAAGGAAAATCGGCGGCCAATGGCCTTGTAGTCCGTTCGATCAAACGTGTTTCCAGACGCAGCTGGAGATAAGCGAAAAATCAGGAGGAAATAATCATGAAAAATTATACAATCACAGTAAATGGAAATGTTTATGAAGTAACGGTTGAGGAAGGCTTTACGGGAGCAAAGACGGCTCCCCGTGCGGCGGCGCCTGCTCCGGCTCCCGTTCGTCCGGCAGCCCCGGCACCTGCTCCCGCGGCGGCTCCGGTACAGGCTGCGGCTCCGGCCCCGGCACCTGCTCCGGCCCCCGTACAGGCGGCAGCCCCGGCTCCCGCTCCCGCAGCAGCTCCTGCCGGCGCAAAGGGAAGCGTTGAGATCACGGCTCCCATGCCCGGAAAGATCCTTGGCGTAAAGGCCAGCGCAGGCCAGGCGGTTAAGAGAGGCCAGGTTGTTGTGATCCTTGAGGCTATGAAGATGGAGAACGAGATCGTAGCTCCCCAGGACGGCGTGATCGCAACCATCGACGTATCCACAGGCGAATCCGTAGATCCGGGCGCAGTGCTTGCAACAATGAATTAATGGTCTGCTGACTGCAGATTTCACATGGAGGGATTAACATGGAATATATACAGACTACACTTGTGAATCTTCTTCAGCAGACAGCATTCTTAAATCTGACCTTTGGAAACCTGATCATGATCTTCGTGGCGTTCCTTTTCCTGTATCTTGCCATCAGGAAAGGATTTGAGCCCCTGCTCCTTGTTCCGATTTCCTTTGGTATGCTGCTTGTTAATATCTATCCGGATATTATGCTGACGATTGAGGATTCTTCCAATGGAGTCGGCGGACTTCTTCACTATTTCTACCTGCTGGATGAGTGGAGTATCCTTCCGTCGCTGATCTTTATGGGCGTAGGCGCGATGACGGATTTCGGTCCGCTGATCGCGAATCCCAAGAGCTTCCTTCTGGGAGCTGCCGCTCAGTTCGGTATTTACGCCGCTTACTTCCTGGCCATTTTCATGGGCTTTAACGATAAAGCGGCGGCGGCAATCTCCATCATCGGAGGAGCCGACGGTCCGACGTCGATCTTCCTTGCAGGAAAACTTGGCCAGACCGAGTATCTGGGCCCCATCGCGGTAGCCGCTTACTCTTATATGGCTCTGGTTCCGATCATTCAGCCGCCGATCATGAAGCTTTTAACGACGGAGGAAGAGCGGAAAATTAAAATGGAACAGCTTCGTCCGGTATCCAAGCTGGAAAAGATCCTGTTCCCGATCATCGTTACGGTTGTTGTCTGCCTGATCCTTCCGACCACGGCTCCCCTTGTTGGAATGCTGATGGTAGGAAACCTGTTCAGAGAGTGCGGCGTTGTAAAACAGCTGCAGGAGACGGCCTCCAACGCTTTGATGTATATCGTAGTTATCGTTCTGGGACTTTCCGTAGGCGCGACCACCAGCGCGGAAGCGTTCTTAAAGGTAACGACGATCCAGATCGTGATCCTGGGTCTTGTGGCATTTGCGTTCGGAACGGCTGCCGGTATTATTTTCGGCAAGATCCTCTGCAAAGCGACCCATGGCAAGGTGAACCCGCTGATCGGCTCCGCCGGTGTGTCCGCAGTACCCATGGCGGCCCGCGTATCCCAGAAGGTAGGATCGGAAGCGGATCCCACCAACTTCCTTCTGATGCATGCGATGGGTCCCAACGTGGCCGGCGTGATCGGAACGGCTGTAGCGGCCGGCGCCTTCATGGCGATTTTCGGAGCGTAATTCGGCAGGCAACCATTGATCAACCCAATATTGTTTTGAAAGAAACCGGCGCCGCCTTTCGGCGGCCCGGCTTTAGGAGGAAAAAAGAATGGCAGAAGTTCAGAAAAAGCCGGTAAAGATCGTAGAGACTGTTCTGCGTGACGCGCATCAGTCCCTGCTTGCCACTAGAATGACGACGGAACAGATGCTTCCGATCGTAGATAAAATGGATAAAGTCGGTTATTACGCGGTAGAGTGCTGGGGCGGCGCTACTTTCGACTCCTGCCTGCGGTTCTTAAAGGAAGATCCGTGGGAGCGGCTGAGAAAGTTAAGAGCCGGATTTAAGAATACCAAGCTGCAGATGCTGTTCCGCGGCCAGAATATTCTTGGATACAACCACTATGCCGACGACGTGGTGGAGTATTTCGTACAGAAATCCATCGCCAACGGAATCGATATTATCCGTATCTTTGACTGCTTGAACGATATCCGCAATCTGGAGACCGCCGTAAAAGCGACGAAAAAGGAAAAAGGTCATGTACAGATTGCCTTAAGCTATACCCTGGGCGACGCTTATACTCTGGATTACTGGAAAAACATCGCCAGAGAGATCGAGGATATGGGCGCGGACTCTCTCTGCATCAAGGATATGGCAGGACTTCTTACTCCCTATAACGCGGAGGAGCTGGTAAAGGTTCTGAAGGAAGGAACCAAGCTGCCCATTGATATCCACACCCACTATACGTCCGGCGTTGCTTCCATGACCTATCTGAAGGCAGTGGAAGCTGGCTGCGATATTATCGACTGCGCGATGTCTCCGTTGGCAATGGGAACCTCCCAGCCGGCGACGGAGGTTATGGTAGAAACCTTTAGAGGAACCCCCTACGACACCGGATATGATCAGGATCTTCTGGCGGAGATCGCCGATTACTTTACGCCGATTCGCGAGGAAGCGTTAAAGAGCGGACTTCTGAATCCGAAGGTTCTGGGCGTCGATATCAAGACGCTCCGGTATCAGGTTCCCGGCGGTATGCTTTCCAACCTGGTAAGCCAGTTAAAGGAAGCCGGACAGGAGAACAAATACCGTCAGGTTCTGGAGGAGATCCCGAGAGTAAGAAAGGATTTCGGAGAGCCGCCGTTAGTAACTCCGTCTTCCCAGATCGTAGGCACCCAGGCCGTTATGAACGTCATCAGCGGGGAGCGCTACAAACTGGTACCCAAGGAGTCCAAGAAGTTGATGATGGGCGAATTCGGAAAGACTGTAAAGCCCTTCAATCCGGAGGTACAGAAGAAGATTATCGGAAACGCCAAACCGATCACCTGCCGTCCGGCAGATCTGATCGAGCCGCAGCTTCCGCAGTTCGAGAAGGAATGCGCGCCGTGGAAGCAGCAGGATGAGGACGTTTTATCCTACGCCCTGTTCCCGGCTGTTGCCAAGGAATTCTTCGAGTACCGGGAGGCACAGCAGACCGGGATCGATCAGAAGAAGGCCGATAAGGCAAACAAGGCGTATCCTGTATAGACGCGAAGCGTAATAGGTACGAAGCGCATATAGGCACGAAGCGTATATAGGTACGAAACGTATAGAAGTATAATCGGATAAGAATAAGGCCGCTGAGCTTGGATGAAGAGCCCGGCGGCTTTTTCTATTGGAGGGCGGATCCCATTAAGAATTTCTTACGAAAACGAGGCAATTACGGGTAAAAGTGTGAACTTTCTCCTGTAAGGTTGACAGGAAAGTCGATTT